>Ga0180222_1000541_pt1 | contig 53453 bp, 51 predicted proteins | sample eDN5th37CKraftOP_FD_151336 | JGI IMG/M metagenome (GOLD analysis project Ga0180222, IMG submission 151336) | Enriched Organic Plus compost microbial communities from Emeryville, California, USA - eDNA 5th pass 37_C Kraft OP (version 2) (version 2) ...
CATAGGCCTTGAATTCACCAAAATACTTGGTGATCGCAGCCGTCAGCGTCGTCTTGCCGTGGTCAACGTGACCGATCGTCCCGATGTTGACGTGCGGTTTCGTCCGTTCAAACTTTGCCTTTGCCATCATGGCCTCCTATCGGGGGGGCCACCCGCGCGACAGCCCCCGTCGTGAAACATCCGCCGCGACTTATAATCGTGCCGGGGAAAAATCAAGGGCGCCCGGGCCTTTGCCGCGGCGCTGTGGCGATGGAACCGGAACCGGACGAATACGTTGGAATTGCGCAAAGAAGGCTGCCCGGCCCGGCGGCCCCGCAACGCTTTCGGAGGAACGAGATGAGCCTGATGAAATCCCTCGCCCGCGTCGCGGCCGGCGTGATGCTGGCCAAGGGGATCGGAACCATGATGAAGAACGCCCAGAACCGGCCGCAATCCGCCGGGGGACGCGGCTCTGGCGGGCTGCTCGACGAGCTGTTCGGCAGCAATACCGGCGGGGCCGGCAATCGCTCGGCCGGCTCGGGCGGGCTGGGCGACATGCTCGGCCAGGTGCTGGGCGGACGCTCGGGCGGCGGCACCGCCTATGGCGGGCCGAACTCGCCCCGCCATACCGGCGCGGCGCAAGGCGGGCTGGGCGGATTGCTCGACCAGCTGACGGGCTCGCGCGGCGGTCCCGGCTCGGGCGGTGTCCTGGGCGGCGCGGCCGCCGGGGGCCTTGGCGGGATGCTGGGCGATCTGCTGGGCGGACGCGGCGCGCAGGCGCAGCAGGCACCCGGGCAGCCACAGCCAGGCGCCGGCGGCCTGGCGCAGAAGGATGCCCAGCCGCAGAACGACGCCAGCTTCGGCGAACTTTTCAACGAGGCGCTGGCCAGCGGCGACGAGCCCTCGACCGCGCCCACGCCGGAACAGAACGCGCTGGCCGGGCTGATGCTGAAGGCGATGATCCAGGCCGCGAAATCCGACGGCGAGATCGACGAGAATGAAAAGGCCAAGCTGATGGACCAGTTCGGCGAGCTGGACGACGAGGAGCGCGCCTTCATCCGCGAGCAGATGGCCGCGCCGGTCGATGCCGCGGCCCTGGCCCGCGAAGTGCCGGAGGGCTTTGGGCCGCAGGTCTATCTGATGTCGCTGATGGCCATCGAACTCGACAACCGCAAGGAGGCCGAATACCTGCACACGCTGGCGCAGGGCCTCGGCCTCGACAAGGAGACGGTGAACGGCATCCACCAGAAGGTCGGCGTCATCAACCTTTACGCCTGATCGAACAGGCCCAGCTGGCGCGGCGGCTCGTCCTGCCGCGCCTCCTCCAGCCCCGACAGGGTGATGCCCAAGAGCCGCACGCCATGCGGATCGGAAAAGACCGGGGCCAGCAATTCGCAGGCCATCTCCAGCATCTCGTCGCGGCTTTCGACCGGGCGCGGCAGGGACCGGGCGCGGGTGATCTGGCGGAAATCGCCGTATTTCACCTTCAGCGTCACCGTCCGCCCGGCGCGGCCCGCATTCGCGGCATGGCGCCAGACCTTCTCGGCCAGCTCGGCCAGCGCCTCATGCGCGGGGGCCAGGTCGCGCAGGTCCTCGAAATAGGTGTTCTCGGCGCCGATGCTCTTGCGGATGCGGTTCGGCTTGACCTCGCGATGGTCGATGCCGCGGGCGATGTTCCAGTAATAGCTGCCCGACTTGCCGAAGCGCGCGGACAGGAATTCCAGGCTCTGCCGGGCCAGGTCGGCGCCGGTCAGGATGCCATGCGCCTCCATCCGCGCCGCCGTGGCCGGGCCGATGCCGTGAAAGCGGCCGATGGGCAGGCTTTGCACGAATTCCGCCCCGGCCTCGGGCGGGATCACGAACAGCCCGTCCGGCTTGCGCTGGTCCGAGGCCAGCTTGGCCAGGAACTTGTTGTAGCTGACCCCGGCCGAGGCGGTCAGCCCGGTCGCCTCGCGGATGCGCGCCCGGATCTCTTGCGCGATGCGGGTCGCGGTGCGGCCGTCGAGATGGTCGGTCAGGTCCAGATAGGCCTCGTCCAGCGACAGCGGCTCGACCAGCGGGGTGTATTCGGCAAAGATCGCCCGCACCTGCTGGCTGACGGCGCGATAGACGTCGAAGCGCGGCTTCACGAAGATCAGGGCCGGGCAAAGCCGCATCGCCCGCATCGAGGGCATGGCCGAGCGCACGCCGAAGCGCCGCGCCTCGTAGCTGGCCGCCGCCACCACGCCGCGCTGGATGCCCCCCACCGCGACCGGACGCCCGCGCAGCTCGGGATTGTCGCGCTGCTCGACCGAGGCATAGAAGGCGTCCATGTCCACATGCACGATGCGGCGGACGCGCTCCCCGGCCGGCCCGGTCGTCATGGGATGATGCGGGCGTCCCCCGCCGTCAGCCCACCCCCGTCAGAAAAGGGGCCCATGCGGTCGAAGCGCATATGGGCGATGGCGCGCGCACCGGATTGGGTGAAGAGCGTGCCCGCCTCGCGCCCGTCCGCCATCAGGATCGGCGTGCCGACGGGTGCGGCGCCCTCGATCCCGACCGTCACCAGCCCCTTGCGCAGTTCGGTCTTGTGCTTCATCCGCGCCGTGACCTCCTGCCCGACATAGCAGCCCTTGCGGAAATCGACGCCATGCAGGCGCTCGAACCCGGCTTCCAGAATGAAGGTCTCGTTCGGGATCAGCTCGACCAGGGTTTCGGGGATGCAATGCGCGACCCGGATGGCATCCCAGTCGGTGCCGTCGTCGCCCTGCCCGCCGTAAAGCCGCCAGCCAAGCGCCGGATGCCGGGGGTCGGCGATGGCGGCATCGGGCATCTCGCCGGTGCCGCGGGCAACGGTCAGGTCGGTCGGCTCCAGCGCGACCTTCGAGCGCAGCTTGTACATCGACAGCCGCCGCAGCAGGTCGTCGGCCAGCCGCGCATCGACGTCGACCAGCAGCCGCCCGCCGTCCGGCACCACCAGGAAATCGGCCAGATACTTGCCCTGCGGCGTCAAGAGCGCCGCCCAGGCCGGCACCTCGCCCACCTTGTTCGTCACCAGCCCCTGCAGGAACTCGACCCGATCCTCGCCCGAGACCGCCAGAATGCGCCGCATCACGTCTCTCCGAATTGCAGTTTGACCAAGGCCGCATAGGCGCCGCCCCGGGCCATAAGCTGGTCGTGATCGCCCTCTTCGACAACCCTGCCTTGATCCATCACCACGATCTTGTCCGCCTGCCGCACGGTCGAAAGCCTGTGCGCGATGACCAGCGTGGTGCGCCCCGCGGAAAGCTCGTCCAGCGCCTGCTGCACCAGCCGTTCGCTTTGCGCGTCCAGCGCGCTGGTCGCCTCGTCCAGAAGCAGGATCGGCGCGTTGCGCAGCACGGCGCGGGCGATGGCCACGCGCTGGCGCTGCCCGCCCGACAGGGCCGAGCCGCGCGGCCCGGCCGGCGTGTCCAGCCCCAGGGGCAGCGCATCGGTGAAATCCGCGACGTGGGCGGCGACGATGGCGCGGCGCAGCGCCTCGTCGTCCTGCTCGCGGCCCAGCAGGATGTTCTCGCGCAGCGTCTCGTCGAACAGCGCCGCATCCTGGCTGACGGTCGAGAACTGGTCGCGCAGCACCCCCAGGTCATAATCCCGCAAAGCCACGCCGCCCAGGGTGATCTGCCCCGATTCGGGATCGATCAGCCGGGTCAGGAGGTTGAAGACGGTGGATTTCCCCGCCCCCGACGGCCCGACCAGCGCCGTGGTCTGGCCCGCCTCGGCGGTGAAGCTCAGCCCGTTCAGCACCGGATGGTCGTCATAGGCCAGCCGCACGTCGTCAAAGCGGATCGTGGTGTCGGGCGGCGGCTCGCGCCGCGGGCCCGAGGTGATCGCCGGCCGCATGTCCAGCACCGAGTAGATGCGCTCCAGGCTCGCCGCGGCGATCTGCCAGGTGCCGGTCAAGGCCCCCAGCCGGCGCAGCGGCTGGAAGGCCAGCGCCATGGCGGTGAAGAAGGACATGAAATCGCCGACCGTGCGCTCGCCCCGCGTCACCTCGGCCCCGCCAAGCGCCAGCACGCCGACGAAGCCCAGCCCGGTCACCACATCGACCAGCGCCGGCACGGTGGCGCCGATGCCGGACATCTTGACCTCGGCCTGGCGGATGCGGGCGACGATCTGGGAAAAGCGGCTGGCCTGGTAATCCTCCATGCGGTTCAGCTTGACGGCGTTGATGCCGTGCAGCACCTCGTCCAGCCGGGTGGCGCGCTGGCTGGCATTGACGCGGTTCTGCCGCATCTTGCGCCGGATGTAGCGCTGCACCAGCACGGTGGGCAGGATCAGCAGCGGCGCGCCGACCAGCGCCGCCATGGTCCACCACGGGTCCACGGCCAGCGCCACCGCGAACAGCGACACCAGCGACACCATGTCCCGCCCCGCGCCCGAGATGAAGGTGGACCACACCCCCTGCACGGCGATGGAATCGCCCTGCACCCGCTCGATCAGCGCGCCGGGCGGGTTCTGCTGGAAGAAGCCGCTGTCCAGCACCATGATATGGCGCAGCATGTCGCTCTGCATCGTGGTCGAGACCGCCAGCGAGACCGAGGTCATCAGGCTGCGATTGATGACGAAGGTCGCGGCGCGGATCAGGAACAGCGCGAAGATCGCGCCGCCCACCCACCAGATCGCATCGGTGTCGCCGCCGACGAAGACCCGGTCGAACAGCGGCTTCAGCATCCAGCTGAGCAGGCCCAGGGTCGAACCCTCGACGATCAGGAACAGCAGCGCCAGCAGGATGCGCCCGGAATAGGGATGCAGATAGTCGCGCCACATGCGGGCGAACAGATTGGCCGTCCTGTGAATCCTGTCCGCCATCGCGCCCCCGGGAATTCGGTCCGGCCAAGGGATAAGCCGCAAGCCGCGCGGGGGCAACCCGCCGCCCTCCCCTGCCCGCCACCCCTGCCGCCGTCCTCGCCGCCTTCGCCGCCATCGATGCCTCGGCCGCCTGCCCCTGCCCTTGCGCTTCACCGTTTCCCAAATACTCCTGCGACCGTGCGTGCCGGCCCCGGCACCGCCGCCTGGCCCGGCCCGCGCGCGCCCCGTTGACCTCGCGCAGGGGCCGTCCTACCGATGGCGGGTCATCAGAAAGGCATCCTCCATGAGCTTTGCCCAAGGCGCCGCCGTCCTTGCCATTCCCGGCCCCTCGCCCGTCCCCGACCGCGTGCTGCGCGCCATGCACCGCCCCTCGCCCGACATCTACGGCCCGGATCTGGCGGCCGAGAATCAGGCCATGATCGCCGGGCTGAAACGGCTGGCCGGCACCGCGGGCCATGTCGCGCCCTATATCGGCAACGGCCATGCCGGCTGGGAGGCGGCGAATGTCAACCTGCTCGACCGGGGCGAACGGGCCCTGGCGCTGGTCTCGGGCCATTTCGGCCGCAGCTGGGCCGCCTCGGCCCGGGCGCTGGGGATCGAGGTCGAGGAGCTGGATTTCGGCCTCGCGCCCCCCGACCCGCAGCGGCTGGCCGACCGGCTGGCGCAGGACCGCGAAGGGCGGATCCGCGCGGTGCTGGTCTGCCAGGTCGATACCGCAAGCTCGGCCCGCGCCGACATTCCCGCCCTGCGCGCGGCCATGGGCGGCCATCCGGCCTTCCTGGCCGTCGATGCCATCGCCTCGCTGGGCTGCGAGCCGATGCGGATGGACGAATGGGGCGTCGACCTGCTGGTCGCGGCCAGCCAGAAGGGGCTGATGGTGCCGCCGGGGCTGGCCTTCGTCTGGTTCTCGGACCGGGTCAAGGCGCGGGGACGCAGCGGCCTTGCCACGCCCTATTGGGACTGGACCCCGCGCGCCGAGGCGCAGGAGCTGTGGCAGTTCTGGGGCGGCACGCCGCCGGTCCAGCACATCTTCGGTCTGAACGAGGCGCTGCGCATGCTGCTGGACGAGGAGACCCTGCCCGCCGCCTGGGCCCGGCACGACGGGCTGGCGCGGGCCACCTGGGCGGCGCTGGACCGCTGGGGCGCCGGCCATCCCGGCATCGGCCCGCTGATCGGCGATCCCGCCGGCCGCGCCCGCTCGGTCACCGCGGCTCGCCTGACAAATGCCAGCGCCCTGCGCGAATGGACCGCGGCCAGGACGGGGGTGACGCTGGGCATCGGCCTTGGCGCGCCCGATCCCGGCAACGCGCTGCGCATCGCCCATATGGGCCATGCCAATGCCCATCAGCTGCTGGGCGTGCTGGCGGCGATCGAGGCCGGGATGACCGCGCTGGCCATCCCGCACGGCCCGGGCGCGCTGGAGGCGGCGGCGGCCGAAATCGCCCGGCTCGCCTGAGCCCTTGAAGCGCCGGGCCGGATGCCCGACCTTTGCCCCGACGGCACGAAAGGCGACCGATGCGCATCACCCCCCTGCCCGAGTTCCAGTCCGAATCCCTGCTGCCCGGCCAGGACTTCGCGCCCATCGAGCGGCTGATCCGAGACAAGGCCCGGGAACACGGGCTGGACCTGCATACCGGTCACGGCCGCTCGATCTGGTGCGAGGTCGGGATGGGCGAGTTCGGCGCCCGCAAGCGCGGCGACGGCGTGCTGGTCTTTGCCCGGGCGCATCGGGCCGAATGGCTGGGCGCGATGCAGCAGGCGATCTCGGACCATCTGGCGCAGCACCTGCCGGCCGCGGCGGCGGCGTTGCGCTGGCCCTCGGCCGGGGATGCGGGCCGGCTGCCCGACAATTTCAGCCTGGCCCGCGTCGTGGGCGCCGAACCGCTCTGCCCCGATTTCCTGCGCCTGCGACTGGCCGCGCCCGACCTGCACCGGCTCGCCGGCGCGGATTCGATGCATTTCCGGCTGGTGCTGCCCCGGCCCGAAGACGCGGCGCCGGAATGGCCGCATATCGGCGCCAGCGGCCAGATCGTCTGGCCCAGGGGCGACAAGGCGCTGCACCGGCCGGTCTATACCGTGCGCCGCATCGATGCCGATGCCGGCTGGCTCGACCTGGACATCTTCGACCATGCCGGCGGCCGGGCGGCGGCCTGGGCGCGCCGCGCCCGGCCCGGCCAGCGCCTCGGCCTCGCCGGTCCCAGCGGCAGCGGCATCCCGCAGGCCGGGCGGCTGGTCCTGGCCGGGGACGAGACCGCCTATCCCGCCCTTGCCCGCATCCTCGAATCGCACGCAGGCAAGGCGGACGGCGAGGTGTTCCTGCTCGGCGCCCGCGCCGACTACCCCCTGCCCCGGCCAAAGGGCTTCCGCCTGCGCCACCTGCCGGGCGGAACCGCGACCCTCGGCGCGCTGCTGCGGGCCGAACCGCCGCCCCGCGACAGCTATCTGTGGATGGCGGCAGAAAAATCCGGCATCGCCGCCCTGCGCGCCCTGCTGTTGCAGGAACTGGGCCACGACAAGGCCCGCAGCCATCTGGCGGCCTACTGGTCGGCAGAAAGCCCGGCGGACCGCCCGAGGAATAGTTGACAATTTTACCTTGGTGATCGATACGAACCTCGAACCGCGGCCAAAGGGTCGGCGGCACGCCCTTTGGCATGTGCCGCGCCCCAGCAAGATGCGGACGGACCGAATGCCGGAACTACAAGGATCGCCATGACTCACCTGTCGCTGCCGCGCCACCGCGCGGGGACCGCCGTCGCATTGACCTGCCTGCTGCTCGGCACGCCGCTCTCGGCGCAGGAAAGCGCCCCCGACAGCCAGCCCGGCCCGGCACCGCAGGTCCAGACCCAGCCGGCCAGCCCCGCCGCGCCGGAAACCGCCCCGTCGGGAACCGCCACCCCGGAAACCGCTGCGCCCGAACCGGCCGCGCCCCCGACCGCGGCGCCGGAGTCCCCCGGTCCGGCCAGCCCCGCCGCGCCTGAACCCGCAGCGCCGGCGGCCTCGACCCCCGCCGCAGAGGCGCCCGCACCGGCCGCGACCGCGCCGGAAGCCGCCGGCGGCCAGACCGCTCCCGCCGCAGATCTCGTCCCGGCGGCGCCTGCGACCGCTCCGGCGGCAGCGACCGAAGCCCAGGCCCCCGCGGCGAGCGAGGCCCAGCCAATCGGCTCGGGCCTGCTGCCGCAATCGGTGCAGGACATGCTGACCCCGGCCGAGCGCGATCCGAACCTGCCGCATGACCTGTCGCCGATGGGCATGTTCCTGGCCGCCGACTGGGTGGTGAAGGCGGTGATGATCGGGCTGGCCTTCGCCTCGGTTGTGACCTGGACCGTTCTGGTCGCCAAGATGCTGGAACTGATGGGCGCCACGAACCGCGCGCAATCCGGCATCCGCCGCATCGAGGACGCGGCCAGCCTGCCCGCCGCGCTGGCCTCGGCCGGCAACCGCCGCGACCCGGTCTCGCGCATGATCCGCGCCGCCGCCGCCGAATACGACCGCTCGGTCCCGGCCCTGGAGCAGGCCGGCGACGCCGGCGTCAAGGAACGCGTCGATTCGCATCTGGACCGCATCGAGGCCATCGCCGGCCGCCGCATGAGCCGGGGCACCGGCGTGCTGGCCACCATCGGCTCGACCGCGCCCTTCGTCGGCCTGTTCGGCACCGTCTGGGGCATCATGAACAGCTTCATCGGCATCTCGCAAGCGCAGACCACCAACCTGGCCGTCGTGGCGCCGGGCATCGCCGAGGCGCTGCTGGCCACCGCCCTCGGCCTGGTCGCCGCCATCCCGGCCGTGGTGATCTACAACGTCTTCGCCCGCGCCATCACCGGCTACCGGCTGCGGCTGGCCAATGCCGCCGCCGGGGTCAAGCGCCTTGTCAGCCGCGACCTCGATTTCCGCGGCCCTCGGCGCGCGGAGGTCTGAACCATGGCCGGCGGCATCCGCGAGACCCAAGGCGACGATCTGGTCGAGAACCACGAGATCAACGTCACCCCCTTCATCGACGTGATGCTGGTGCTGCTGATCATCTTCATGGTGGCGGCGCCGCTGGCCACGGTGGATGTGAACGTGGACCTGCCCGTGTCGAACGCGACCCCCGCCAAACGGCCCGACCAGCCGGTCTATGTCACGGTCAAGCCCGACCTGACGCTGGCCATCGGCAATGAGGACGTCCCCGCCGGCGGGCTGGGCGCGGCGCTGGCCGCCGCCACCGAGAACAACCGCGAGGAGCGCATCTTCCTGCGTGCGGACCGCGACGTGTCCTATGGCGACCTGATGGGGGTGATGAACACCCTGCGCGAGACCGGCTATCTGAAGATCGCGCTGGTGGGGCTGGAGGCCGCGCCGCCCGCCGAGTCAGCCGCGGCCGGCGCCGGGGCGCCGACGCAGACCGCCTCTACCCCGGCAAGCGGAGGAGCCGCGACGCCATGAGCTGGACCCCCTCTCCCGCCCTGCGCGAAGGCGCGCTCTGGGGCACCGCCGCGGTGGTGGTGCTGGCCGCGCATCTGGGCGGCGGGCTGTGGATCATGCAGCGCGCCGAGGCCGCAGCGCCGCCGGGCCTGCCCGACCCGGTCTTCGTCGATCTGGCACCGATGCCCGAGGCCGCCGCGCCCGAGGACGAGTTCGAGATGCCCGAGATGGCCGAAGCCGAGCCGGAACCGGAACCCGAGCCAGAGCCGGAACCGGAGCCGGAGCCCGAGCTCGCCATGCCGCCGCTGCAGGAGCTCGAGCCGCTCGCGGACATGAATTCGCTGTTCCCGCCGCCGCCCGACGCGGTGGTGCTGCAGAAATCCGAGCGCCCGCCGGAACGCCCCGAGCGCGAGCCGGAGCCCGAGCCGAAGGTGGTGGAAAAGCAGCCCGAACCGAAAAAGCGCGAGAAGAAGGAAAAGGCCCCCGAGCAGCAGCCCTCCCGCCAGGCCGCGACCCAGGTCCGGGCACCGCAATCCGAACGCACCGCCGCACCGCAGACCCAGGCGGGCACGCCCAGCCCGCGGCAGGTCGCCAACTGGCAGTCCAAGGTGCAGGCCGCCGTGGCGCGGCACATGCAGCGCACCCGCTTCACCGGCCGCGGCGCCTCGGTGACCGTCACGGTGCGTTTCAGCGTCGATCCCAGCGGCCGCGTGGCCGGGGCGCAGCTGGCCAACTCGACCGGCGACGCCAGGATCGACGCGGCACTGAGCCGGCAGGCATCGAGCATGCCGCGCATGCCGGCCCCGCCCTCGGGCAAGACCACCGCGCTGGTGCTGCCGGTCAAGATCGTGTTGCGCTGACCGGCCGATGCCGGCTCATTCCGGGCCGGGCAAGGCGATCGGCTCGACCCCCAACACCGGCGCGAGGCCGCGCACCACCGCGGCCAGCGCCCTGGCATCCGTTCCCGCCTCGGCATTGCGCCGCCAGACCACCGCCAGATCGCGCGAGGGCGCGGGCTCGGCAAAGGGCACGATGCGCAGCCGCCCGTCGCGGTTCTCGTCCGCCAGCGCCAGCCGCGGGATCAGCGTCATGCCCATGCCGCTGGCCACCATCCGCATCAGCGTCGCCATCGAGGCCGCTTCGAGGTTCAGCTTGCGGCGCGGGCTGCGCATGCCGCAGACCTCCAGCGCCTGATCGCGCAGACAATGGCCGTCGGCCAGCAGCAGCAGCCGCTCGGCCTCGATGCTTTCCGGGCGGGCGGGACCGGACAGGAAGGTGGTATCATCCTCGGACAGCGCGATCAGAAAGGCGTCGCGCAGCACCGGCTCGGCCTCGATCCCGGCCTCGCCCGCGGGCAGGGCCATGATCCCCGCATCGAAACGGTGGCTCAGCACGCCCGCGACCAGATCGTCGGTCACCACCTCGTGCAGTTCCAGGTCCAGCGCGGGATGGCGGTCGCGCAGCGCCGGCACCAGATGCGGGATCAGATAGGGCGCGACCGTCGGGATGATCGCCAGCCGCAGCCGCCCCGACAGCGCCGAGCGGCCGGCCCGCGCCAGCGCGTCCAGCCGCTTGGCAGTGTCGATCAACTCTTGCGCCACCGGCAAGAGCCGCTCTCCCAGCGCGGTCAGCCGCACCGGCCCTGCCCCGGCCCCGCGCTCGAACAGCGCCCCGCCCAGCCGGGCCTCGAGCTGGGCGATCTGGCTCGACAGGCCCGGCTGCGAGACATGCACCGTCTCGGCGGCGCGGCCGAAATTGCCCAGCCGCGCGACGGCAAGAAAATAGGTGATCTGGCGCAGGGTGAAGTTCATAATTCCTGATTATCACCGCGTACGGCAATCACAAGCACCGATTCTAAACCGGCGCCCGGGCCGGGAAAGCCGGAGCCGCGGACCGGGGCGGACCGGTGGGGCGAGATCAGCCCGGCTGGCGCTGCACCAGCAGCTTGTCGATGCGGCGGCCGTCCATGTCCACCACCTCGATGCGCCAGCCCTGCCAGTCCACGCGGTCGCCGGCCTGCGGCAGCCGCCCGGCCAGGTCCAGCACCAGCCCGGCCACGGTGGAGAAGTCGTGATCCTCGTCCAGCGGCAGCGAAAGGCGGTCGGCGAATTCGTCGACCGGCATCCAGCCGGCGACCAGCAGGCTGCCGTCCTCGCGCTCGACCAGCTTCGGCTCGTCGTCGGAAAAGCCGGCGAATTCGCCGGTGATCGCCTCCAGCACGTCCATCGGCGTCACCACGCCCTCGAAATGGCCGTATTCGTCATAGACCAGCAGCATCTGCCCGGGCGCGGCGCGCAGCCGGCTGATGACCTCGGGCGCGTCCATGGTCTCGGGGATGATCGGGGCGGGCTGCATGACCTCGCGCAGGTCCACCGCCTCGGCCCGGCTCTGCGACATCAGGTCCACGCTGGCGATCACCCCGATCAGGTTGTTCGGATCGCCGTCGCTGACCGGCAGGCGGGTGCGGCGACTGTCGCGGAACTTGCGCGCCATCTCCTCCCAGCTGTCGCCGACATCGATCGCCTCGATGTCGCGCCGGGGCGTCATCAGCCCGCGCGCGCTGCGGTCGGCGATGCGCATGACGCCGGCGATCATCTCGGTCTCGGCGCGATGCATGACACCGGCCGTCTCGGCCTCCGAGATGACCAGCTTGATCTCCTCGTCGCTGATGGTCTGGCGGTCCTGGCCCGATTGCCCCAGCGCCGCCAGCACCAGCTTGCCGGACCGGTCGAGCAGCCAGACCAGCGGCGCCGCCCCGCGCGAGATGGCGTGCATCAGCGGCGCGACCCGGGCCGCGACCCGCTCGGGCGCCTTCAGCGCCAGCTGCTTGGGCACCAGTTCGCCCACGATCAGCGACAGATAGGTGATCGCCACCACCACGCCGCCCATGCCGAGCGGCTGCGCCAGCGAGGCCGGCACGCCCCAGCCCGGCAGCGCCGCCGCCAGCCGCGCCCCCAGCGTCGCACCGGAAAAGGCCCCGGACAACACGCCGACCAGCGTGATGCCGATCTGGACCGAGGACAGGAAGCGCCCCGGATCCTCGCCCAGCTGCAAGGCGGTGGCGGCACCCCGGTCGCCGCGCTCGGCCAGCACCTTCAGCCGCGCCGGGCGGGCCGAGACGATGGCCAGCTCGGACATGGCCAGAAGCCCGTTCAGCAGGGTCAGGACAAAAACAACAAGGATTTCGATCCACATCGAAGGGAGCTCGCTCGGGTCAGGGCAATGCCGGAAGGCGGCGCGGGCGCAGCGGGCTGCGCCGGTCGGAAGGGGCATCGGTCATGCGCGTGTCGGCATCTGGCTCCGGCTGTGTCATGCCCCACTATATCGGCTGCCGCCGCCGTGGCAATCGCCGAAGCCGCCACCGCGCCGGACGCAACGTCACCCCCCGCGCCAATCCCGAATTCGAGAGATTTTTTCTTTCGTCTTATTGGCCGTTATGGAAATTTTCATTCCCGGGGCATAGCGTGACAAGAATCACTGTATGCGTAACGAGGGGCAAATGAAGGACAGATCCGAGGAAACGCCGGAAAAAATTGTACTGGTCCTTCAGGGCGGCGGGGCCCTGGGGGCGTTTCAGGCCGGCGCCTACGAGGCGCTTTGCCGTGCGGGGCAGGAACCGGAATGGCTGGCCGGCATCTCGATCGGCTCGATCAACGCCGCACTGATCGCCGGCAACCGGCCCGGCCAGCGGCTCGCGGCGCTGCGCCAGTTCTGGGAAGGGGTGACGGGCGCGCCCTGGCTGCTCGGCGCCTGTTTCGAGGGCGGGCCGCTGCACGACCCGATGCGCGCCTTCTGCAACGAAAGCCGCGCCGCTCTGACCACGATGCTGGGCGCGCCGGGCTTCTTCCGCCCGCGCATGCCGGACATGTTCTCGTTCCTGCCCGGGCTGATGCGGCAGACCAGCTGGTATGACACCACGCCGCTGCGGGACACGCTGCTGCACCTGATCGATTTCGACTATCTCAATGGCGAGGGCCCGCGCCTGTCCGTCGGCGCGGTGGATGTCGAGACCGGCAACTTCACCTGTTTCGACAGCCGCGAGACGCGCATCTCCGTCGATCACATCATGGCCTCGGGCGCGCTGCCGCCGGGCTTTCCCGCGGTCGAGATCGACGGCCGGCAATATTGGGACGGCGGGCTGGTGTCGAACTCGCCGCTGCAATTCGTGCTGGCGACGCCCAGCAACCGGCCGCTCTGCATCTATCAGGTGGACCTCTACCCCTCGCGCGACATCCTGCCGCGCAACATGGCCCAGGTCGAGCAGCGCGAACGCGAGATCCGCTTTTCCAGCCGCACCCGGCTGAACACCGACGATTTCCGCATCCGCCATGCGCTGGCCAGCGCCGCGCGCCGGCTGCACGGCCGCCTGCCGGTCGAGCTGCGCGACGACCCGGACCTCGCCATGCTGATCGAGGCCGGCCCCGCCCATCCGGTCAGCCTGATGCACCTGATCTATCGCCATGCCGATTACGAAAGCGCGTCCAAGGATTACGAATTCTCGCGCCTGTCGATGCTGGACCATTGGCGCGACGGGCTGCGCGACGCGGAACAGTCGCTGCGCGACCCCCGCTGGACCGAGCGGCAGGTGCCCGAGGACGGGCTGATGGTATTCGACCGCAACGACCCGCACCGGCAGGACACCGCGGTCTGAACCCGGGGCGGCACCGGCGGGAAAGCCGGCGCCCGCGCCGCGGTCACTTGCGGAACAGGTCCCGCAGCCCCGAGGGCTGGCTGCGCCAGAACTGCGGCGGCGCCGTGACGCTGGCACCCAGTTTCGCCGCCGCATGCCAGGGCCAGCGCGGATCGTAAAGCACCGTCCGGGCCAGCGCGATCATGTCGGCATCGCCGGTGGCGACGATGGCCTCGGCCTGCTCGGGCTCGGTGATCAGCCCCACGGCGATGACCGGAATCCCGACCGCCTGCCTGACCGCCCGGGCCAGCGGCACCTGATAGCCGGGACCGACCGGGATCTGCTGGCGCGGATCCAGCCCGCCGCTGCTGACATGGATGGCGGCGCAGCCCCGCGCCTCCAGCGCCTGCGAAAAGGCGATGCTGCCGGCAATGTCCCAGCCGCCCTCGACCCAGTCGGTGCCCGAGATGCGCACGGTGACCGGATAGCCGGCCGGCACCGCGTCCCGCACCGCCTCGAAAACCTCCAGCGGAAAGCGCATGCGGTTTTCCGGGCTGCCGCCATAGTCGTCCTCGCGCCGGTTCGACAGCGGCGACAGGAACTGGTGCAGCAGATAGCCATGCGCGGCATGGATCTGGATCGCGTCGATCCCCAGCCGCACCGAGCGGCGCGCCGCCTCGGCAAAGGCGTCGCGCACCCGCGCCAGCCCGGCGCGGTCCAGCGCCAGGGGCGGGTTCTCGCCCTCGGCAAAGGGCAGGGCCGAGGCCGAAACGGTCTGCCAGCCATTCGCCGCATCCGGGGCGAGCTGCGCCCCGCCCTCCCAGGGCTTCGCGGTCGAGGCCTTGCGCCCGGCATGGGCCAGCTGGATGGCGATCGGCATGTCCGACCAGGCGCGCACGCCCTTCAGCACCCGGTCCATGGCCGCCTCGGTCGCATCGTCCCACAGCCCGACATCGGCATAGGAGATGCGGCCCTCGGGCAGAACGGCGGTGGCCTCGATGGTCAGGATCGCCGCGCCGGAATGCGACAGCGCGCCCAGATGGATCAGGTGCCAGTCGGTCATCCGCCCGTCCTCGGCCGAATACATGCACATCGGCGCGATGATGATCCGGTTCGCAAGGGTCTGGCCGCCAATGGCGATCGGCTCGAAAAGCTTCGGTTTGGGCATGAATGCGGTCCTTGCTGTTGCCCGTTCCAGATAAGCCTCGGCCGCCCCGCCGCAACCCCCCGCCGGCGCGCTTCTTTCTTGCCCAAATATCCCGGGGGAGTCGCGGAACGCGACGGGGGCAGAGCCCCCGCCCGCCATCAGAAGCTGTTGCGCTCGTGATAGGTGCGCAGGAAATTCTGGATGCGCTGGTCCTTCGGCGCGTGGAAGATGGCCTGCGGGCTGTCCACCGCCACCAGCTCGCCCTTTTCCATGAAGGCGACCTGGTCGGCGACATGGGCGGCGAAGCCCATCTCATGCGTGACAACCACCATGGTCATCCCCTCATTCGCCAGCGCCTTCATCACGTTCAGCACCTCGCCCACCAGCTCGGGATCGAGCGCCGAGGTCGGCTCGTCGAACAGCATCAGCCGCGGCTCCATGGCGATGGCGCGGGCGATGGCGACGCGCTGCTGCTGGCCGCCCGACAGGCGCGAGGGATGGTTGCCCATCTTGTCGGCCAGCCCGACCTTGGCCAGCGCCTCGGCGGCGCGCTTCTCGGCCTCGGCTTTCGGCAGGCCGCGCACCCGGACCAGCCCCTCGGCCACGTTCTCCTTGGCGGTCATGTGCGGCCACAGGTTGAACTGCTGGAACACCATGCCGATGGCGCGGCGCATCTCGCGCAGCTTGCGCCCCGCCATCTTGCGGCCCGGCGCCTCGTAGCCGATCAGCTGGCCGTCGATGCGGATCTCGCCCGAGTCGTATTCCTCGAGGAAGTTGATGCAGCGCAGCAGCGTGGACTTGCCCGAGCCCGAGGGCCCGATCAGGCAGGTCACCTTGCCCGGCGGGATGGACAGGTCCACGTCCTTCAGTGCGTGGAAGGGACCGTAATACTTGTTGACCTTGCGGATCTCGACGGCGGATGCCTGCATCGGCTCAGGTCCTTTCGATCAGGTGTTTGGTGATGCGCGTCTCAAGCCGGCGGCCGATGCGCGAGATGGTCTCGACCAGCGCCCAGAAGAACAGCGCCAGCACCAGGTTCGCCTCCAGATAGCGGAAGGTCTCGGTGGACATGCGGCTGACCTGATACATCAGCTCGGGCACGGTGATGATCGACAGGATCACCGTCTCCTTGGTCAGGATGATCGAGAAGTTGACCAGCGCCGGCAGCGACGAGACCAGCCCCAGCGGCAGCAGGATGCGGCGCACGATGGCCGGCTCGGCCATGCCGATGGCGCGGGCGGCCTCGATCTGGCCATGCGGCACGGCGCGGAAGCCCGAGCGGAAGATCTCGGCGAAATAGGGGCTGCCGTAGAGGGTCAGGCCCAGCAGGCCCGCCGGCAGCGCGTCCAGCCGCAGCCCGATCAGCGGGCCGCCGTAATACAGCACGAAAAGCTGCACCAGGAAGGGCGTGCCGCGGATCACCTCGATATAGGCCTGGATGATCCAGCCCAGCCAGCGCGGCCCGTAGCGTTGCAGCAGCGCGATCACCAGCCCCAGCGCCATGCCGAAGATGGTGCCGAGGACCCAGCACAGCACGGTGACGCCAAAGCCCCTCAGCAGGGCGGGGCCGTATTGTTCAAGGATGCTCCATTCCATCAGACGGCCGTCCTGTGTTCAAGGTAACGTCCCAGCGCCGCAAGGCAGAGGTTGATCGCCAGATAGATGCAGGCGGCGGCGATATAGACCTCGAGCGGGCGGAAGGTGGTCGCGGCCTGGGCCTGGCTGGCGCGGGTCAGTTCCAGGATGCCGACGACCGAGACCAGCGAGCTGGCCTTGACCAGCAGGATCAATTCGTTGACCAGCGCCGGCAGCGACATGGTGAAGGCCTGCGGCAGGATCACCCGGGTCCAGACGTCGCGCGGCGTCATGCCGATGGCCACGGCGGCCTCGGCCTGCCCCTTGGGCAGCGCCGCGATGGCGCCGCGCCAGATTTCAGAGATATAGGCGCTGGCGCAGATGCCGACGGTCACCACGGCCGCGAAGATGGCGGGCACGTCGATGCCGATCACCGGCAGCGTGTAATAGAACACCAGCAGCTGCACCAGAAGCGGCACGCCGCGCAGGAAGCTGACCCAGATCGCGGCAAAGCCGCGCAGGGATGCATAGGGCGACAGCCGCGCGGCGCAGACCAGCGTGCCGATCACCAGCCCCAGCGCGATGCCGAGCCCCGAGATCAGCAGCGTGTAGCGCGCCGCCCAGATGAGCGGTTCGAAACTTTGAAAAAAGACCGGGATGGAGAACATGCGCGCCTCGCCTTGGCCCTTGGGGAACGGGCGGGGTCGGCCCCGCCCGCCAGCGATTTAGTTGGTCGGGACTTCGCGGGGCAGTTCGGTATAGCTGCCCAGCCATTTCTCCTGGATCGCCTTGACGCGGCCGTCATCGGTCATCTTCAGCAGCGCGTCGTTGATCGCCTGGGCAAAGCTGGCGCTGTCATCGCCCTTGCGCAGCACCCAGGCGAAATAGCTCGGCTGGCCGAACTGGGCCGGCTCGAACAGCGCAAAGGTCTCGGGGCGATTCTTCACCAGATAGGTCAGGTTCGGCAGCGAGCCCGCCACCGCGTCCAGGCGGCCGGCGGCAAGGTCGGCATAGGCCTCGTCCGTGGTGCCGTATTCCTTGACGTTCACGCCGCCCAGGCTTTCGCCATAGGCCTGAAGCTGGCGGAACTGCGCGGTGCCCTGCTGGACGCCGACGGTCTTGCCCTTGATGTCCTCGGGCTTGGTCAGCTCGGTGTTCGAGGCGGCCTTGACCAGCGAGACGGTGGCATCGGCGATCGGCAGGGTGAAGGTGTAACGCTCCAGCCGCTCGGCGGTGATGGTGACGGGCGCGATGACGATGTCGAATTTCTTGACCTCGAGGCCCGGCAGCTCGGCGGTCCAGGGGATGTCCTGATAGACCGGCTCGACGCCGATCTCTTTCGACACCTCGTCGAACAGGTCCTTGGTCATGCCCTCATACTGGCCGTTGTTCAGCATGTCGAAGGGGGCATAGTGCATGTCGGTGGCGGTGACGATCTTGCCGGCGGCCTTGATGTCGGCAAGCTGGTCGGCCTGCGCGGCAGTGCCGAGCGCAAGCGCGGTCAGGCCGAACAGGGCAGCCTTGATGCTGGTGTGGAAGGTCATGTCTGTCTCCTAGTTGGACGGTGAGGGGCGCGGCCCCGGTGCGTTGCGACGCCGCGCCTATGGATCAGAGAATGGCGGGCAGATTCAACCCGTGCTCCCGCGCGCAGTCCAGCGCGATCTGATAGCCCGCGTCGGCGTGCCGCATGACGCCGGTGGCCGGGTCGTTCCACAGCACCCGGGCCAGCCGCGCATCGGCGTCCTCGCTGCCGTCGCAGCAGATCACCATGCCGGAATGCTGCGAGAAACCCATGCCGACGCCGCCGCCATGATGCAGCGACACCCAGGTCGCGCCCGAAGCGGTGTTGAGCAGCGCGTTCAGCAGCGGCCAGTCGGACACCGCGTCCGAGCCGTCCTGCATCGCCTCGGTTTCCCGGTTCGGCGAGGCGACCGAGCCCGAGTCGAGATGGTCGCGGCCGATGACGATGGGCGCCTTCAGCTCGCCGTTACGCACCATCTCGTTGAAGGCGAGGCCCAGCTTGTGGCGGATGCCAAGGCCGACCCAGCAGATCCGCGCCGGCAGGCCCTGGAAGCTGATGCGCTCGCGCGCCATGTCCAGCCAGTTGTGCAGATGCGGGTCGTCGACCAGTTCCTTGACCTTCCGGTCGGTCTTGTAGATGTCCTCGGGGTCGCCCGACAGCGCCGCCCAGCGGAACGGACCGATGCCCTTGCAGAACAGCGGCCGGATATAGGCCGGCACGAAACCGGGGAAGGCGAAGGCGCGCTCGAAGCCCTCTTCCAGCGCCATCTGGCGGATGTTGTTGCCGTAATCGACGGTCGGGATGCCCTGATCGCAGAAGGCCACCATCGCCTCGACCTGCTTGCGCATGCTGGCACGGGCGGCGCGTTCGACGGCCTTGGGATCGGTTTCCTGCCGGGCGCGCCATTCGGCGACGGTCCAGCCCTGCGGCAGATAACCATGCACCGGGTCGTGGGCCGAGGTCTGGTCGGTCACGATGTCGGGACGCACGCCACGCTTGACCAGTTCCGGGAACACCTCGGCGGCATTGCCGATCAGCGCCACGGATTTCGCCTCGCCGGCCTTGGTCCAGCGGTCGATCATCTCCAGCGCCTCATCGAGGCTGTGGGTCTTTTCATCGACATAGCGGGTGCGCAGGCGGAAATCGGCGCGGGTCTCGTCGCATTCCACCGCCAGGCAGCAGGCGCCGGCCATGACCGCGGCCAGAGGCTGGGCGCCGCCCATGCCGCCAAGCCCGGCGGTCAGGATCCACTTGCCCTTCAGATCGCCGCCATAGTGCTGGCGCCCGGCCTCGACGAAGGTCTCGTAGGTGCCCTGCACGATGCCCTGGCTGCCGATATAGATCCAGGAACCGGCAGTCATCTGGCCATACATCGCCAGGCCCTTCTTATCCAGCTCGTTGAAGTGGTCCCAGTTCGCCCAATGCGGCACCAGGTTCGAGTTGGCGATCAGCACCCGCGGCGCGTCCTTGTGGGTCTTGAACACGCCGACCGGCTTGCCGGATTGCACCAGCAGGGTCTCGTCGGTCTCCAGCTTCCTGAGGCTGTCGACGATCAGGTCGAAATCCTTCCAGGTGCGGGCGGCGCGGCCGATGCCGCCATAGACCACCAGCTCATGCGGGTTCTCGGCCACGTCGGGATGCAGGTTGTTCATCAGCATCCGCATCGGCGCCTCGGTCAGCCAGCTTTTCGCGGTGATCTCGGTGCCGGTGGGCGGGAAGATGTCGCGGGTATTGTGACGCGGATTGGTCTGGGGGTTGTCCATCTCGGTCTCCGTTCAGGCCAGCATGTTGCCGGAAATGATGATGCGTTGGATTTCGGACGAACCTTCATAGATCCGCATGATGCGCAGATCGCGGTTGATCCTCTCGATGGGAAAGTCGCGGGTATAGCCATAGCCGCCATGCAGCTGCAGCGCGGTGTCGGCGATCTTGCCCGCCGCCTCGCTGGCGGCCAGTTTCGCCATGCTCGACGCCAGCGAGAAGCGCCCGCCGTGGTCATGGGCGTGCTGGCGCTGGCGCGCGGCGTCCTGCGACAAGAGCAGCGCCGAACGCCAGGCGACGCCCATGTCGGCGATCATCCAGCGGATGCCCTGCCGGTCGGTCAGCCGCTCGCCGCCGATCACGCGGTCCTTGGCATAGGCGATGGCGGCGTCCATCGCCGCTTTCGCCAGCCCCAGGCATTGCGCCGCGACCTCGATGCGGCCGTTGTCCAGCACCTGCATGGCGGTGCGAAAGCCCCTGCCCTCTTCGCCCAGCAGGGCATCCTCGGGCAGCTGGCAGTCGAGGTTCAGGGTGAACACATGCCCGCCCTTCAGCCCCATGGTCTTTTCCGGCGCGCCCGGCTCCAGCCCCGGCGTGCCCTTGGGCAGGATGAAGGCCGAGATGCCGCGATGGCCCTTGTCGGGATCGGTCACCGCATAGACGATGATGAAATCCGCCACGCCGCCGTTCGAGATGAAGCATTTCGTGCCCTTGAGGTGCCAGCCGGTTTCCGTGCGGCGGGCGCGGGTCTTCATGTCGGCGGGGTCCGAGCCGGCGGTCGGCTCGGTCAGGGCGAATGCCCCCAACGCCTCGCCCGTCGCGGCCTTTTGCAGCCATTCCTGCTTCTGCGCCTCGGTCCCGCCCAGCAGGATCGAATCGGTCGCCAGGTAATGCGCCGTCAGCGCCGAGGCCGTGGACCCGCAGGCCCCCGCCACGATGGCGACGGCGCGCAGCAGCGCCGGGGCCGAGATGCCTGAGCCGCCGTATTCCTCGGGCAGGTTCGCGCCCATCATCCCGGCCTCGCCCAGCACGGCAAGCTGGTCATGGACGAAACCGGAAGTCTCGTCGGTTTCCGCCGCCCGGGGCGCGATCCGCTCGCCGCAGATGCGCTCCAGCACGTCGCAGAACAGCCGCTCCTCCTCGGCCAGCATGGGCCAGTCGTCGCTCATGCGGTTTCCTCCAATCCGAATGCGCGCAGGATGGCGGCACGGTCGCCGCCAAGGCGCGGGGCCGAGGTCTCGGCCACGGGTTTCTCTGCATCGAAGCGCACCGGCTGGCCGACGGTCGGCGCCAGTCCCAGCACCGGATGCGGCAGGCGGCTGACCAGCCCGCGCGTCAGCGCATGCTCGTTGCCCGCAGCCTGGGCGATGTCCCAGATCGGCGCGGCGGGCAGGCCGACGCCGGCCAGAGCCGCGACGGCTTCCTCGGTCGTGCGCTCGCGCGACCAGCTTTCGATCAGGCGCTTGAGCTCGGGCTCATGCGCGGTGCGGCTTTCGTCGCTGGCAAAGCGCGGATCGTCCGCGGCATCCGCCGCGCCGATCAGCGCGGCCAGCGCGGCGAATTGCTTGCCGTTCAGCACCGCGATCACCACCTGCCCGTCTTGCGTCGCAAAACAGCCGAAGGGGGTGGACAGGGGATGGCGGTTGCCCACCCGCTGCGGCAGCGCCCCGGCATAGAAATGCAGCGCGTGGCTGGTGGTCAGCATCGAAAACAGCGCGTCATACATGGCGACATCCAGCGTGGCGCCCTGCCCCGTGGCGTTGCGATTGACCAGCGCCGCCATGATCGCCCAGCTTCCGAACAGGCCCGCGATCAGGTCGGCCATGCTTTCGCCGGTCTTCAGCGGTGCACCGCCTTCCTCGCCGGTGCCGGCCATCAGCCCCGACATGGCCTGCACCACCAGGTCATAGGCCGGCAGATCGCGGAACGGCCCGTCCTGGCCGAAGCCCGATATAGAGCAATAGACCAGCCGCGGATTTTCTGCCCGCAGCGCGTCGGCCCCAAGGCCCAGCCGGGCCGCGACACCGGGGCGGAAGTTCTCCACCACCACATCGACCTGCGCCGCGATTTCGCGCGCCAGCGCCAGGTCGGCGGGGTCCTTCAGGTCCAGGACAAGGCTCTGCTTGCCGCGGTTGTTCAGCGTGAAGAGCGCGCTTTCGCCGTCCTTGAACGGGCCGATATGGCGATAGTCGTCGCCGGCGGGAGGCTCCAGCTTGATGACCTCGGCACCCAGATCGGCCAGAAGCGCGGTGCAATAGGGCCCCGCCAGCACGCGGGACAGGTCCAGCACCCTGATGCCTTGCAGCGGCTTCATGCCCGGATCTCCGGCGCCAGCGCGGCCAGGCGCTCAAGGATCGCCTTCAGCGTCACCCGCAGCGCCTCGGCCTTCTGCTCGTCATAGGCAAAGGGCGGGGCCTCGGTCGCCAGATGCGTCGCCTGCGCCAGTTCCATCTGGATGGCATGCACACCCTGCCCCGGCTGGCCGTAATGCCGCGTCGTCCAGCCGCCCTTGAAGCGGCCGTTCAGCACATGGCTGCGGCCGCTTGCGGCGCAAAGCTCGAACGTCGCGGCCTCGATGCGCTTGTCGCAAGCGGCGCCGCTGTTGGTGCCGATGTTGAAATCCGGCAGCACGCCCTGAAACAGGAAGGGGATCACCGAGCGGATCGAGTGGCAGTCGTAAAGGATCGCCACGCCGTGACGCGCCCGCACCCGCTCGATCTCGGCGGCCAGCGCGGCGTGATAGGGGGCGTGGAACTGCGCTTTGCGGGTGGCGATCTCCTCGGCAGTCGGCTCCACCTCCCAGATCGGCTCGCCGTCGAAATCGGTCAGCGGCACAAGGCCGGTGGTGTTCTGCCCGGGATAGAGGCTCGCATCGTCCGGCCCGCGATTGGCGTCGATGACATAGCGGTGGAAGGTTGCGCGCACCGTGGTCGCGCCGGGCAGGAGCCCGTCATACAGCCGCTCGATATGCCAGTCGGTATCGGCCAGCACCTGCCCGCGCGCGTTCAGCCGGGCACGGATCTCGTCAGGCAGCCATGTCCCGGTATGCGGCAGGCCCAGGATGACCGGGCTGTCACCGCGGACCACTTCGACGGGATTCACGGCCGCACCTCGTCCAGCAGGTGGCCGGGGACGGCGCCGACCAGCACGCCCTCGCGCACCAGCCAGGCGGATTCGGCCAGGTCGGGGGCAAGATAGCGGTCCTGCTCCAGCGCCGGCACCGTCTGGCGTAGCGCGGCGATCACCGCCTGCAAGGGCGCCGAGGTCGCCAGCGGCGCGCGGAACTCGACGCCCGCGCTGGCGCAAAGCGCCTCGATGCCCAGGATCTGCGCGAGGTTCGCATTCATGCGCTTCAGCCGGCGGGCGCCATGCGCGGCCATGCTGACGTGATCCTCCTGATTCGCCGAGGTCGGCGTCGAGTCGGTGCTGCACGGCGTCGCCAGGTGCTTGTTCTCGCTCATCAGCGCCGCCGAGGTCACTTCCGCGATCATCAGGCCCGAGTTCAGCCCCGGATCGGGGGTCAGGAAGGGCGGCAGGTCATGCGACAGCGCCGGATCGACCATCAGCGCAATGCGGCGCTGGGAAATGGCGCCGATCTCGGCAATGGCCAGCGCGATCTGGTCGGCGGCGAAGGCCACCGGCTCGGCATGGAAGTTGCCGCCCGAGACGATGCGGTCGGCCCCGACCAGCACCAGCGGGTTGTCGGTGGCGGCGTTCGATTCGATCTCCAGCGTGCGGGCGGCCTGCCAGAGCAGGTCGATGCAGGCGCCCGTCACCTGCGGCTGGCAGCGGATGCAATAGGGATCCTGCACGCGCGTATCGCCCTCGCGGTGGCTCTCGCGGATCTCGGACCCATCCATCAGCGCGCGGATCGTCCGCGCCGCGACGATCTGGCCGCGATGGCCGCGCAGCGTGTGGATCTCGTCCAGGAAGGGCGCGGTCGAGCCCATGATCGCATCGGTCGAAAGCGAGGACGTGACCAGCGCCGCGCGGGCCGAGGCGAAGGCCTCGAACAGCCCCGCCAGCGCGAAGGCGGTCGAGACCTGGGTGCCGTTGATCAGCGCCAGCCCCTCTTTCGCGGCCAGCACCACGGGCGCGAGGCCGGCGGCGGCCAACGCCTCGGCGGCGGGCATCTCGCGGCCGTCATAGGTCGCGCGGCCCTCGCCCAGCATGGCGGCGGCCATATGCGCCAGCGGCGCCAGATCGCCCGAGGCGCCGACCGAACCCTGCGACGGGATCACCGGCAGCACGCCGCGCGCCAGCATGTCCTCGATCAGCTGGATCACCTCGGGGCGCACGCCCGAGGCGCCGCGGCCCAGCGACAAGAGTTTCAGCACCATGATGAGACGCACGGTTTCCGGCTCGACCGGCTCGCCCACGCCGCAGCAATGCGACAGGATCAGGTTGCGTTGCAGGGTGGCGGTGTCCTCGGCCCTGATCTTGATCGAGGCGAGCTTGCCGAAGCCCGTGTTCACGCCATAGACCGGCGCCTCGCCATTCGCGGCGGCCTCGATGCGCGCGGCGGATTCGGCAATGCCGGGACGAGCCGAGTCGGCCAGCCGCACGGCTAGGCCCTGACGCCAGACCTGTTCAAGCTGCGCGAGCGTGGTTTCACCGGGGATAAGGATCAGTTCAGACAAGTTCGCCTCCGACGATGCGGGCATGAAGGGGGTTGAAGCCGATGCGATAGGTCAGCTCGGCCGGATGCCGGATGTCCCAGACCGCCAGGTCGGCGCGCGTGCCGGGTGCCAGCCGGCCGCGATCCGCAAGGCCCAGCGCCCGGGCGGCGTGGCGCGTGACACCCGCCAGGCATTCCGAGGGCGTCATGCGGAACAGCGTCGCGCCCATGTTCATGGTCAGCAGCAGCGAGGTCAGCGGCGAGGTGCCGGGATTGCAATCCGTGGCCAGCGCGATCGGCACGCCGGCATCGCGCAAGCCGCCCATCGGCGGGTATTGCGTCTCGCGCAGGGTATAGAAGGCGCCGGGCAGCAGCACCGCCACGGTGCCATGGGCCGCCATGGCCTCGATGCCGTCCGGTCCCAGATATTCCAGATGATCCGCCGACAGCGCGCCGTGCTGCGCCGCCATGGCCGCGCCGCCCAGGTCGGAAAGCTGCTCGGCATGCAGCTTGACCGGCAGGCCCAGCTTGGCCGCGTGGTCGAAGATGCCGGCCATTTCCTCGCGCGTGAAGGCGATGCCCTCGCAGAACCCGTCCACCGCGTCGATCAGCCCCTCGGCATGGCCGCGCTGCATGCCGGCGACCACCACCTCGCGGATATATCCCTCGCGGTCGTCCCTGTATTCCGGCGGCAAGGCATGGGCGGCCAGCCAGGTGGTGCGCACCGTCACCTTGCGGACCTGCCCGATGCGGCGGGCGACGCGCAGCATCTTCAGCTCGCTGTCGATGTCCAGCCCGTAGCCCGACTTGATCTCCAGCGTCGTCACGCCCTCGGCCAGCAGCGTATCGACACGCGGCAGGGCGGCGGCCAGCAGCGCATCCTCATCCGCCTCGCGCGTGGCGCGGACGCTGGACAGGATGCCGCCGCCGGCCCGCGCGATCTCCTCGTAGGAGGCGCCTTCCAGCCGCATCTCGAACTCGCGCGCGCGGTCGCCGCCGAAGACGATATGGGTGTGGCAGTCGATCAGCCCCGGCGTCACCAGCCGGCCACCCATGTCGCGGCGCGTCGCATCGCCATAGCGCGCAGGCAGGTCCGATTCGGCGCCGACCCAAGCGATTCGCCCGGCCTCGATCACCAGCGCCCCCTGCTCGATCAGGCCGTAACCACCTGATTCTTCGTCCATCGTGACAAGCTGGGCGTTGTGGAGAAGCTGCATCGGATCGCATCCCGGATTGATTTCTCGGTTGTTCTATGTCTAAACTTAATTCATCTCTATGTCTAAACTTATTTTGGCGCAAAGAAGGACGACGGGATGACGGTTATCTGGGCGGAACGGGCCTTGTTGCCCGATGGATGGGCAGAAAATGTCCGGGTGACGGTCGAGCAAGGCCGAATCGCCGCCGTGGAAAAGAATGCGGCGCCGCAGGGCCATCGCGCCGGCCTGCTGCTGCCGGCGCTCGCGAACCTGCACAGCCACGCCTTCCAGCGCGCCATGGCCGGGCTTTCCGAGGCGAAGGGCCCCGAGCCGCGCGACACCTTCTGGACCTGGCGGCAGATCATGTATCGCTTTCTCGACCACCTGACGCCCGAGGATGTCGAAGCCATCGCCGCGCTGGTGCAGATGGAGATGCTGGAGGCCGGCTATGCCACCAATGTCGAGTTCCACTATCTGCACCACCGTCCCGGGGCTGGGCATTACGACAATATCGCCGAGATGGGCGAACGCATCGCCGCCGCGGCCGGCCGCACCGGCATCGGCCTGACCCTGCTGCCCGTGCATTACCAGTTCGGCGGCGTGGACCGTCGGCCGCTCGCCCCCGGCCAGAACCGCTTCGGCACCACGCCCGAGGAATTCCAGCGCCTGCTGGAAGGCTGCGAGGCGGCGCAGCGCGCCCTGCCCGCCGATTCCGGCATCGGCGTCGCCCCGCATTCGCTGCGCGCCGTCTCGCCCGAGGGGCTGGCGGCCTGCGTCGCGCTGCGCCCCGGCCGGCCGCTGCACATGCATCTGGCCGAGCAGGTGCCCGAGATCGAGGAAATCAGCGCCGCCTATGGCCGCCGCCCGGTCGAATGGCTGCTGGAGAACCACGGCCCCGACCGGCGCTGGACCCTGATCCACCTGACCCACATGACCGAGGACGAGACCCGCCGCCTGGCCGCCACCGGCGCCGTGGCGGGCCTTTGCCCGATCACCGAATCGTCGCTGGGCGACGGCATCTTCAACGGCACCATCTGGGCCGAGGCCGGCGGGCGCTACGGCTTCGGCTCGGACAGCAACATCCGCATCTCGCTGGTCGAGGAGCTGCGGACGCTGGAATACAGCCAGCGCCTGCGCGACCGCGGCCGGGCGATCCTGGCCAAGCCGGGGCGCTCGACCGGCCGGGTGATCTACGAGGCCGGGCTCGACGGCGGCGCCACGGCGGCGGGGCGCGAGACGGGGGCGATCCGGCCGGGGCTCTGGGCCGATCTGCTCGCGGTCGGACTGGACAATCCGGTGATGTGCGGCCGCAAGGGCGACCAGCTCATCGACAGCCTGGTCTTCGCCGGCCATGACGGGCTGGTCCGCGACGTCTGGTCGGCGGGCCGCCATGTCGTGCGGGACGGCCGGCATATGGACCGCGACCGCATCATGTCGGAATATCTGGCGACCATCGCCCGCGTTCAGGATCGCATGTGACCGAGAAAACCGCCCAGATCTCCAAGGCGCAAGCCATCGTCAGCGAGGTGCGCCGCCGCATCGTGGACCGCGAATGGCGGCAGGGCGACCGCATCCCGGACGAGGCCGAGCTGGCCGTCGAGTTCGGCGTCGCCCGCGCCACGGTGAACAAGGCCCTGCAGATGCTGGCCGAGGAGGGGCTCTTGGACCGCAAGCGCCGGGCCGGCACCCATGTGACGGTGAACCCGGCGCGCAAGGCCACGCTGACCATCCCCATCGTGCGCGAGCAGATCGAGCAGGCGGGGATGGAATACAGCCACCGGGTCATCGCGCAGAAGGAAAGCCCGATCCCGGCCGAGATCGCGCAGCGCATGGAACTGCCCGAGGGGCGGATGCTGATCCATCTGCGCACCGTGCATTACGGCGACGGCAAGCCCTTCCAGGTCGAGGACCGCTGGATCAATCCCGGCGCCGCGCCCGGCGTCGCCGGCATCGACTTCCACCGCGTCAACGCCAATGAATGGCTGGTGCGCAACGCGCCTTGGCTGCGCGCCGACATGGCCTTTTCGGCCGAGAACGCCAATGCCCGCGACGCCCGGCTGCTGGAGACCCGGCAGGGCAGCGCGCTGCTGATCCTGCAGCGCACCACCTTCAACGATCTGGGCGCCATCACCACCGTCCGGGTGGCCTTTCATCCCGGCTATGCCATGATCGCAACGCACTAGACGCCGCGCCGGCTTCACTTTGCGCGGCCCTTCGCCTAAGAGGCTGGCAATCCCAAAAAGGAAAAGCCATGGCCAGCGCCAATCTCAACATCATGATCAAGGCCGCGCGCAAGGCGGGCCGCAGCCTCGTCAAGGACTTCCGCGAGGTCGAGAACCTGCAGGTCTCGGTCAAGGGCGCCGGCGATTTCGTCAGCCGCGCCGACCGCGAGGCCGAGCGCATCATCAAGGAAGAACTGCGCACCGCCCGCCCGAACTATGGCTGGATCGGCGAGGAAACCGGCGAAGAGGCCGGCGAGGACCCGACCCGGCGCTGGATCGTCGATCCGCTGGACGGCACCACCAATTTCCTGCACGGGTTGCCGCATTGGGCGATCAGCATCGCGCTGGAGCACAAGGGCGAGATCGTCGCCGCCGTGGTCTTCGACGCCGCCAAGGACGAGCTGTTCACCGCCGAAAAGGGCGACGGCGCCTTCCTGAACGACCGCCGCATCCGCGTCTCGGGCCGCCGCCAGATGATCGAATCGATCTTCGCCACCGGCGTGCCCTTCGCCGGGCGCGGCACCCTGCCCGCCACGCTGCGCGACCTGTCGCGGCTGATGCCGCTGACCGCCGGCGTGCGGCGCTGGGGCGCGGCCTCGCTGGATCTGGCCTATGTGGCGGCCGGCCGCTACGAAGGCTATTGGGAACGCGGCATCAAGTCCTGGGACGTGGCCGCCGGCATCCTGCTGGTGAAAGAGGCCGGCGGTTTCGTGGAATCGATCCGTTCCGAGGAAAGCCCGGTCGAATCGGGCTCGATCGTCGCCGCCAACCCGCAGCTTTTCGACGAGTTCGCAGGAATAGTGCGTCAACGCGACTGAGCCCGGCTTGACCTTTCCGGCGCGCGAAGGCATGGGCGAGTCTCAAGCCCGGGATTCCCGCCATGCCAAATAACCGCCAGACGGGGCCGCTGATGGCCCCGGCAGCCCGTCCGCCTGCCGTTCCCCCGCCGCTTGCCGCGCCCCGCGCCGAACGGCAGGGCACGGCGATCCTGCTGATCTGCGGCTCGGCACTGATCTTCGCGGCGCAGGACGGCATCTCGCGCCATCTGGGCGCAGCCTATTCGCCGATCTTCGTGATCATGCTGCGCTACTGGTTCTTCGCGGCCTTCGTGATCCTGCTTTGCGCCCGCGCACCGGGCGGGCTGTCGCGCGCCCTGCACTCGAAACGGCCCTGGACGCAGATCTTCCGCGGCGTGCTGCTGGTGGCCGAGGTGGTGATCACGGTCGAGGCCTTCGTGCGGCTGGGCCTGATCAACACCCACGCGATCTTTGCCTGCTATCCGCTGCTGATCTCGGCGCTGTCCGGCCCGATCCTGGGCGAAAAGGTCGGCTGGCGCCGCTGGGCGGCGGTCGCCGTGGGCTTCGCGGGCATCCTCATCGTGCTGAAACCGGGCAGCGGCGTCTTCAGCGCCGATGCGGTGCTGCCCTTCGTCGGCGCGGCCATGTTCGCGGTCTATGGGTTGCTGACCCGGATGGTCGGGCGCGACGATCCGGCCATGGTCAGCTTTTTCTGGACCGGCATCGCCGGGGCGGTCGCCATCACCCTGGTCGGCATCTGGCATTGGGAACCGATCGCCGGGCGCGACATCCCCTGGCTTCTGCTGCTGTGCCTGACGGCCGTGGTGGCGCATTTCATGCTGATCAAGGCCTATGAGCTGGCCGAGGCCTCGGCCCTGCAGCCGTTTTCCTACACCCAGCTGGTCTGGGTCAGCATCTTCGGCGTGGTGATCTTCGGCGAGACGCTGGCGCCGAACGTCGCGCTCGGCGGGCTCATCGTGGTCGGCGCGGGGCTTTTCACCTGGTGGCGCTCGCGCCAGCGCGAGCGGGCCGGGCTGACGTGACGGCGCCGGCGCTGGCCGCCTCGACCGGCGCCGGACCCAGCACCTCGGCCAGCGCCCCGCCCGAGGCATAGCCGGCCAGCGTGCGCGCCGGCATCACCGGCCGGGCAGAGACCGTCAGCCGGATGGGCGGCGGCGCCGGCGCGGGCTTCATGCCGCCCCCGGTCAGGTCCCAGCTCGGCACCAGCGGCACCGGCGCGCCCTTGATGCGGGCGCGATAGACGGGCAGCGCCTCGGCCACGCGCATGACGTAGTTGCGCGTCTCGTCGAAGGGGATCATCTCGACCCAATCGACCGGATCGACCTCGCCGCGCAGGTCGCCGAACTCGCCCAGCCAGCGGGCCGAGCGGCCCGGCCCGGCATTGTAGCCCGCCGCGACCAGCGCGATCGAGGGGCCGAAGCGTTCGCGCAGCCCCGCCAGATAGGCCGCGCCCAGCCGGGCGTTATAGGCGGCGTCGCGGGTCAGCCGGGCCTGGTCGAAGGGCTCGCCGATCCTGCGCGCCATCGAGCGCGCGGTGTCGGGCATGACCTGCATCAGCCCCAGCGCCCCGGCATGCGAGGAAACGGTATGGTTGAACTCGCTTTCCCGCCGGGCGATGGCCATGACCAGCTCGGGCGGCAGGCCCAGCTCGGCCTGCTCAAGCCCGGTCAGCGGGAAATAGGCGGCCGGATAGACGGCGCCCTTGGCGGCGGCGGCCTTGGCCAGCCGCAGCGCGTGCCAGGGCAGCCGCATCTCCAGCATCATCCGCGCCATGCGGCCGATATCCTCGGGCGCGGCGGTCTCGGCCAGATGCAGGAAGAAGCGCGCGCCCTGATCGGCCTCGCCCGCCGCGACCAGCCAGGTGCCGGCCTGCCAGACCGGGTTCTCGCGCAGGCGGCTGCCGCGCCAGTCGGGCAGGCTGGCCTCGCTGCGCCCGGCAAGGGCCAGGTCGGGCAGCATCGGCAGGCCCAGCCGTTCCGCGGCCAGCTGCCCGTACCAGGCCGACTGATAGCCGGCGGCGCGGGCATAGGCCGCATCGGCGCCGGCCTCGTCGCCCCCGGCCTCCAGCGCCCGGCCCTGCCAGTAATGCGCGCGGGACAGCGAGATCGGGCTGGCCACCGCCTGCTCCAGCGTGCGGAAATGCCGAAGCGCCCGGTCCGCCGCGCCGCCGCGCAGCGCGGCGTAGCCGGCAAGCCATTCCAGGTCCGAATAGGCATCGCTTCCCGGCGGCAGGAAATGCCCGGCCGCCAGTCTTTCGGCCAGCGCCCAGTCGCCCTGCCGCAATGCCAGCCGCGCGTAATCGGCGCGCTTGCCGGCCCAGGCGGCGGGATCGCGCAGCGCCTCGGCGCTGGTCGAGCGTTCCAGCATCAGCGCGCGCGCCAGGTCCGGCATCTTGGCCCAGACCCGCCAGCGGAAGCGGTCCAGCGCCAGCCCCGCATCGCCCCGCTGCGCATCCGGCAGGGCCAGGATCAGCGCATCCACCCCCGCCTGCCCCGATTGCAGCGCCAGCCGCGCGCGGCCCAGGGCCTGCGCGGGATCCGAGGCCAGGGGCAGCACCACCTGCGCCGCCTGCCATTCGCCCAGATCCAGAAGCCGCATCAGCCGCGCATCGTGCAGGCCGGCGACCTCGGCGCCATGCGCGGCCAGGAAGGCGTCGGCCTCGGGCTTGGTCAGCGCCTGCTCGGACCAGAAGCGGGCGATCTCGGCCTTGGCGGCCGGCGGGTCGGTGGCCTGCAGGGCGGCGATCAGCGCCATCGCGCCGTTCAGCGTGTCCGGGCGGCGGGTGCCGAACCACGCGATCACCTCGGTCGGCGGCAGGTCCGGGCGCAGCACCGCATCGCCGCGCTTCCAGAACAGCGCCATGCCGGGCCAGTCGCGGTTGCGGGCGGCAAAATCGCGATATTCCGGCCAGCTGCCCTGCCCGGCCCGCAGCCGCTGCCACTGGATCAGGTTGCGGGCGATGGGGCCCGAGGCCTCGGCCTCGGCCGTGGCGGTCGCCCAGTCGCGCATCGCCGCCGCCGCAAGCGCGCGCGACAGGTGCCCGGCATCCTCGGCCCCGGCCGGCTGGGCAAGGCTTACGGCAAGGGCCAGCACCGGCGCCAGGAGCCTGTCACGGAAAGGATACATCATGCCCCCCTTTCTGCGAGGTTCCGCCGGGCGGCGCAACTCACATCCTTGGCAATCCGCGCGCCCGGATGTAAGCCGCCAGCAGAGGCAAATTCAGGATACCCACATGTTCAAAGGCTCGCTGCCCGCGCTGGTCACGCCCTTCACCCCGGACGGGGAGCTGGATCTCCCCGCGCTGGAAAAGCTCGTCGACTGGCATGTCGCACAGGGCAGCCACGGGCTGGTGCCCGTCGGCACCACCGGCGAAAGCCCGACGCTGAGCCATGAGGAACACCGCAAGGTCATCGAAGAGGTGGTGCGCATGGCCGCCGGCCGCATCCCGGTCGTCGCCGGCGCCGGCTCGAACTCGACGCGCGAGGGGATCGGGCTGGTGCAGCACGCGCAGGCCGCCGGCGCCGATGCGGCGCTGGTGGTGACGCCCTATTACAACAAGCCGACCCAAGCCGGGCTGATCGCGCATTACACCGCGCTGCACGACGCCAGCGACCTGCCGATCATCATCTACAACATCCCCGGCCGCTCGGTCATCGACATGCTGCCCGAGACCATGGGCGAACTGGCGAAGCTGCCGCGCATCATCGGCGTCAAGGACGCCACCGGCAAGCTTGAGCGGGTCAGCCAGCAGCGCGCCGCCTGCGGCAAGGATTTCGTGCAGCTTTCGGGCGAGGACGCCACCGCGCTCGGCTTCAACGCCCATGGCGGGGTGGGCTGCATCTCGGTCACGGCGAATGTGGCGCCGAAGCTCTGCGCCCAGTTCCAGGAGGCGACGCTGGCCGGCGACTACGCCAAGGCGCTGGACTACCAGGACAGGCTGATGCCGCTGCATGAGGCGATCTTCCTTGAGCCGGGCGTCGCCGGGGCGAAATATGCCATGTCGCGGCTGGGACTTTGCAGCGACGCCGTGCGCCTGCCGCTGGTCGGGCTGACCGAGGCCACCAAGGCGCGGATCGACGCGGCCTTGGCCCATGCCGGGCTGGTCTGAGCGGCGCATCAGGACGGACAAGGGGGCGGGTTTCCGTCCCCTTTTCATGCCCTGGCCTGGCCGCACCGCCGCGGCCGGGGGCTTTGCGCCCCCGGACCCCCCGCAGGATATTTGGACAAGAAAGAAGCGGCTGGCCGGCCACCTCTCTGCCTGGTTTCTTTCTTGTCCAAATATCCTGGGGGAGCGCGGAACGCGCGGGGGCGAAGCCCCCAAACGGGCTTGTCGCCTCGCTAATCCCCGGGACGGCGATCGACAAGGCTGGCCTTGTCCGGATCGGCGAAGGTGGCCCAGTCCTTGCCGGGCGCCGGACAGGGCAATTCGTCGCGGCTCCAGCCCAGATGCATATGGGCCTTGGCGATGAAATAGCCGGTGACCGGGGCGGTCAGGAACAGGAACAGCGTGATCAGCAGCTCGTGCCAGGTCAGCGCCCCGTGCCGTGCCGGGAACCAGATCAGCGAGGCGATCAGCACCGCCCCCACCCCCAGCGTCGCCGATTTCGTCGGCGCGTGCAGGCGGGTCATCGGGTCGGGCAGCTTGACCAGCCCGTAGGAGGCGACGAGCCCGAAGAACCCGCCCACCACCAGCAGAACCGAGACGACGATTTCCGCGATCATGCCCGCCCCCTATTCGATGATGTCGCCGCGCAGGACGAATTTCGCATAGGCCACGGTCGAGATGAAGCCGACCATGGCGAAAAGCAGCGAGGCCTCGAAATACATCCCCGTGCCCTTGTCGATGCCGAACAGCGTCAGAAGCGCGATCATGTTGATCGCCATGGTGTCCAGCGCCAGCACCCGGTCCGACAGGCCCGGTGCGAAGACCACGCGATAAAGGCAGAACAAGAGCGCCAGCCCGAAGCAGCCATAGGCGAAGAGAAGCGCGTAAGCGATCATTCGAAGATCTCCTTCAGCCGGGCCTCGTAGCGGGTCTTGATCTCGTCCAGCACCGCCTCGGGGTCGGGGGCGTGCATGGCGTGGACCAGCAGGGCGCGCCCGTCCTCGGACAGGTCACAGCTGACGGTGCCGGGGGTCAGGGTGATGGTCGCGGCCAGGGCGGTGATCGCCTCGGGGCGGCGCAGGTCCAGCGGCACCGCGATCCAGGCGGGCTGAAGCGCCCGGCGCGGCATGAACAGCACGATGCGCGCCACGGTGAAATTCGCCTTGGCGATGTCCCAGATCACCATGGCCAGATAGGCCGGGATGCGCTGCGGCTTGCTGTAGCCGTTGGCGCCCGGCCAATAGGGCGCGGTGATCAGCGGCACCACCACGCCGATGATCGCGGCAAAGACCAGCGAGCCGACCGCCCAGCGGTTGACCAGGGCCATCCAGACCAGGACCAGCGTGACCGACAGCCAGGGATGCGGGAACAGGCGGCGGATCATTTCGTGCCCTCCTGCCCTTCCAGCACCGCCGAGACATAGGCGTCGGGATCATGCAGCTGCGCGGCGGTCGCCTCGGCAAAGCGCATGGCCGGGCCGGCAAAGGCGGTCAGGGCCACGATGCCCGACAGAAGCAGCGCCACCGAGGCCACCGCCAGCCAGTTCGCCGGCGCATCGCCGAGGTCCTGGACCGGCTCGTCCGGCTCCAGCTTGGGGCCAGCCGCGACCGTCGGCGCCGGCACCGGGGCCGGGCCGAGCTCGAAGCTCTTCCAGAAGACGATCGAGCCGGCGCGCGACATGGCATAGATCGCGATCAGCGAGGTGATCAGGATCGTCGCCCAGATCCAGACCATCGCCGGGGCCGCGCCGGTGGCCTGCATCACCAAGAGCTTGCCGATGAAGCCGGAAAACGGCGGCATGCCGACCACGGCGATGGCCGCGGTGAAATACAGCGCCGCGACCAGCCCGTTGCCCGGCATCACCCGGTCCAGCCGCAGCCACAGATCGCCCCGGCGCGCGCCGATCATGTCCACGATCAGGAACAGCACCCCCGCCGCCAGCGTCGAGTGGATCAGGTAATAGACCGCCGCCGCGGTGCCCTGCGGGGTGAACTGCGCCACCGCGATCATCAGCGTCCCGATCGAGCCGATGGCAGCGAAAGCGGCCAGCCGGCCCAGATGGCGGGTGCCCAGGATGCCGATCTGGCCGATGGCCAGCGTGAACAGCGCCGCCGGCAGCAGCAGGTCGGCCACCACGCTTTGGGTCACGGCGTCCTGCGGAAAGACCAGGGTGAAGAAGCGGATGATGCCATAGACCCCGACCTTGGTCATGATCGCGAACAGCGCCGCCACCGGCCCCGGCGCATTGGCATAGGTCGAGGGCAGCCAGAAATGCAGCGGCACCAGCGCCGCCTTGACGGCAAAGACCAGCATCAAGAGCACCGCGCCGGCGCGCAGCAGCGCCGTATCCTCGGCCGGCATCGCCGCCACGCGCAGGGCCATGTCGGCCATGTTCAGCGTGCCGGTGACGGAATAGAGCACCCCCAGCGCCGCCAGGAACAGGGTCGAGCCGGCCAGGTTGTAGGCGATATACTGCACCCCGGCGCGCAGCCGCATCTCTCCCCCGCCGTGGATCATCAGGCCGTAGCTGGCGATCAGCAGGATCTCGAAGAAGACGAACAGGTTGAAGGCGTCGCCGGTCAGGAAGGCGCCGCAGACGCCCATCAGCTGGAACTGCCAGAGCGCATGGAAATGCCGGCCCTTGCGGTCCCAGCCCGAGCCCATGGCGTAAAGCTGCACCGCCAGCGCCAGCATCGCGGTCAGAAGCAGCATCAGCGCCGCCAGCCGATCCAGCACCAAGACGATGCCGAAGGGCGCAGCCCAGTTGCCGAGGCGATAGACCTGCACCTCTCCGCCCGCGGCGAGCAGGTTCAGGTAAAGCGCCACCGCGGCCAGAAGCGCGGTCCCGGCGACCGAGAACACCCGCTGCAACAGCAGGTCGTTGCGCATCCACAGGATGATGAGCGGCCCGATGACGGCGGGCAGGACGACGGGGGCGATGATCAGGTGGCTCATGCGTCGCCGTCCCCCGAATTGGCATCAGCGGGCAGGCGGTCGGCGCGCGGCATGTCCACCCGGTCGTCGCCGCCTTCCAGGAAGGCCCCCAGCGCCATCATCACCACCACCGCGGTCATGCCGAAGCTGATGACGATGGCGGTCAGCACCAGCGCCTGCGGCAGCGGGTCGGTATAGACCTCCACCCCCTTTTGCAGGATCGGCGGCGCGTTCACCACCAGCCGCCCAGTCGAGAACAGGAACAGGTTGATGGCATAGCTGAGCATGGTCATGCCCAGCACCACGGCGAATGTCCGCAGCCGCAGGATCAGATAGACCCCGGCGGCGGTCAGCATCCCGATCGCGCTCGACAGCAGAAGTTCCATCAGCGCCGCGCCTCCCTGCTGGGGTCGATGTCCATCGGGTCCAGGTTCACCGTCTCGCCCGCCTGCCGCGCGATCCGCGACAGCGAGTTCAGGGCCAGCATCACCGCCCCGACCACGCACAGGAACACGCCCAGATCGAAGCCCATGGCCGAGGCCAGCTCGAACTCCTCGAGCCCCGGCAGCTTCACATAGCCATAGGCCGAGGTCAGGAAGGGCAGGCCGGCGAACCAGGCGCCGATCCCGGTCAGCCCGGCGGCGATGACGCCGGCGCCGATCAGCGCGTGATAGTTGATCTTTTGCCGCTCCTGCGCCCAGGCAAAGCCCGAGGCCATGTATTGCGACACCAGCGCCACCGCGACCACCAGCCCGGCGATGAAGCCGCCGCCCGGCATGTTGTGGCCGCGCAGGAAGATGTAAAGCCCGACCACCAGCGAAACCGGCAGGATCAGCCGCGTCACCACCACCAGCGTCAGCGGATGCCGGTCGCCGGCCCGGCGGCTGTCATGGATCCAGTTGCGCAGCCGCCGGCCGCTGGCGCCGGCCAGCAGCGTCTCGGTCAGGGCGAAGATGGTCAGCGCGGCAATGCCCAGCACCGTGATCTCGCCGAAGGTATCGTAGCCGCGGAAGTCCACCAGGATCACGTTGACCACGTTGTCGCCGCCGCCCAGCCTGTAGCTGTTGGCCAGCATGTATTCCGAGATCGAAGAAAAGGCGAAATCGCTGCGCATGATCACATAGGCCAGCGCACCGAAGCCCAGCCCGGTCAGCGTGGCGATGAAGGCGTCGATGCCGCGCTTGCGGTCGCGGCTGTCGATCACGGTGAACTTGGGCAGGAAGTTCAGCGCCAGCAGCAGCAGGACGACCGTGACCACCTCGACCGAGATCTGCGTCAGCGCCAGGTCGGGGGCCGAGAAATAGATGAAGCTGACCGAGACCATCAGCCCGATGATGCCGACCAGCACCAGCGCCAGGATGCGCTGGCGGTGAAAGGCCACCATGCAGCAGATCGCCACCATCAGCGCCGCCCAGCCGACCAGCGGCACCGGCTGGACCGGCAGCATCGGCCGGGTCGCGCCCTGCCAGCCGCCGGTCGAGAAGGCCCAGAAGCCGCAAAGCACCACGGTCAGCGAAAAGGCGGCAAGGGCGCGCGACATCGAGCCGTTGGTCAGCCGGTCGGTGAAGACGCCCGCCGCGCCGGTCGTCCAGCGGGTGATGGCGTCGAAGATCGCCTTGGCGTCCGGCCAGGCCATCGCCGCCCGCATGGCCAGCAGACGGCGGTTCAGCGCCAGCAGCAGCGCCCCGCCGATCAGCGCGGTGATCGACAGCATCAGCGCCGGGGTCACGCCATGCCACAGCGCCAGATGCGGATGCTGGGCGGTGCCGGTGACGGCGCTGGCCGAGACATCGACCAGCCAGCCGGCCATGCCGGCGGGAAACAGCCCGATCAGCACCACCAGCACCACCAGCAGCGCCGGCGCCGACCACAGGCCGAAGCCCGGGTCATGCGGCCTGCGCGGGTAATCCTGACGCTCGGGGCCGAAGAACACCTGCCAGACGAATCGCAGCGAATAGCAGACCGAGAACAGTGCCCCCAGCGTCGCCATCGCCGCGATCAGCCAGGGATTGCCCTGCCAGGCGGCATGGGTCGCCTCTTCCAGCATCAGCTCTTTCGACAGGAAGCCGTTCAGCGGCGGGATGCCGGCCATGGACAGCGCCGCCACGGTACCGATGACGAAGGTCACCGGCATCAGCCGCCGCAACCCGCCCAGACGGGCGATGGAACGCGTGCCGGCCTCGTGGTCGATGATGCCGGCGGTCATGAACAGCGCCGCCTTGAAGGTGGCGTGGTTGACGATGTGGAATACCGCCGCCCCCGCCGCCGCCTCGGTGCCGAAGCCCAGAAGCATGGTGATGAGGCCCAGATGCGAGACGGTGGAAAAGGCCAAGAGCGATTTCAGGTCGTCGCGGAAGATGGCGATCCAGGCCGCCAGCACCATGGTCACAAGCCCGGTGGTGGCGACGATATAGAACCATTCCGGCGTGCCCGACAGCACCGGCCACAGCCGCGCCATCAGGAACAGCCCCGCCTTCACCATGGTCGCCGAATGCAGATAGGCCGAAACCGGCGTCGGCGCCGCCATGGCATGCGGCAGCCAGAAATGGAACGGGAACTGCGCCGATTTGGTGAAGGCGCCCAGCAGGATCAGCAGCAGCGCCGGCAGGTAATAGGGACTGGCCTGGATCGCCTCGCGCGCCTGCAGGATATCCGAAATGTCGAAGCTGCCGGCGATATTGCCCAGGATCAGCATGCCCGCGATCATCGCAAGCCCGCCCATGCCGGTCACGGTCAGCGCCATGCGCGCGCCCTGCCGCCCCTCGGGCAGGTGCTTCCAATAACCGATCAGCAGGAAGGAGGACAGCGAGGTCAGCTCCCAGAACACCAGCAGCAGCAGGATGTTGTCGGACAGCACGATGCCCAGCATCGCGCCCTGGAACAGCATCAGATAGGTGTAGAACACCCCTGCCGGATCCTTGCGCGACAGGTAATAGCGGGCATAGGCGATGATCAGCAGGCCGATGCCCAGGATCAGGATGCCGAAGAGCAGGCCCAGCCCGTCGATGCGGAAATGCGCGTTCAGCCCCAGCGAGGGCAGCCAGGCGAAACGCGCCGTGATCACCTCGCCCGCCATGATCGCCGGGATATGCAGGCAAAGTCCCAGCAGCGCGATGAAGGTCGCCGTCGCGCAAGAGACTGCAGCGACATCCCGCCCCGAGCGGATCAGCAATCCGGGCAGCAGCGCCCCGATGAACGGAAGCACGGCGATCAGTGCTGGCGACATTGTCCCTCGTCCCTTTTCGTGCCCCTCTGTCCCCGATGGGGACCTGCGATGTCAAGCGGATGACAAAGCAACTAGGCGATGTTCGCCTTTCGTGCTAACGCTTGGCAAAAAGGGAACAGGCATGAAGATCATCGGCATAGACCCCGGCCTGCGGAACATGGGCTGGGGCGTGATCGCGGTCGAGGGGCCGCGCCTGCGGCATCTGGGCAACGGCATCGTCCATTCCGAGGCGGGCGAGCTGGGTCCGCGCCTCGCCGCGCTCTATCGCGGGCTTTGCGCGGTGATCGTCCGGCATGCCCCGGATGCGGCCGCGGTCGAGCAGACCTTCGTGAACAAGGACGCGCTCGGCACGCTGAAGCTGGGCCAGGCGCGCGGCATCGCCCTGCTGGCCCCGGCCGAGGCGGGGCTGGAGATCGGCGAATACGCCCCGAACGCGGTCAAGAAGACCGTGGTCGGCGTCGGCCATGCCGCCAAGGAGCAGATCCAGCACATGGTCCGCTTCATGCTGCCCGGCGTCGAGTTCGCCGGACCGGACGCGGCGGACGCGCTGGCCGTGGCAATTTGTCACGCCCATCACCTGCAGGGCCGCGCCCTGCGCATCAAGGCAAGCGCGTGAGGGACGGGCCATGATCGGACGCATCGCCGGGGTGATCCTGCATCGGGCGCAGGACCATGTGCTGATCGACGTGCGCGGCGTGGGCTATATCGTCCATGTCAGCGAACGCACCGCCGCGAACCTGCCCCCCGCCGGGCAGGCGGTGGCGCTTTATACCGAATTGCTGGTGCGCGAGGACCTGCTGCAGCTGTTCGGCTTCCCCACGCTGCTGGAAAAGGAATGGCACCGGCTGCTGACCTCGGTGCAGGGGGTGGGGGCCAAGGTGGCGCTGGCGATCCTGGGCACGCTGGGACCGGACGGGCTGTCGCGCGCGCTGGCGCTCGGCGACTGGTCGGCGTTGCGCAAGGCCCAGGGCGTCGGCCCGAAACTGGCGCAGCGCGTGACCATGGAGCTGAAGGACAAGGCCCCCGCCGTCATGGCGATGGGCGGCAACCTGACCGTCGATCCCGGTCCCCTGCCCGAGCCCTCGGCCGAAGTGATCGAAGCGCCTGTCGCCCGGACAGCCACGGCAGCGCCATCCTCGGCCCAGGCGACGGCGGATGCGCTCTCGGCCCTGGGGAATCTGGGCTATGCTCCATCCGAGGCCGCCTCGGCCGTGGCCGAGGCCGCGGCCCGGGAACCCGCCGCGCCGACCGCCGCGTTGATCCGCGCGGCCCTGCGGCTGCTGGCGCCCAAGGAGTAAGGACGATGACCGGAAACCTGCGCACCTTCATCCTGATGGCCGCCCTGACCGCGCTGGTCATGGGCATGGGCTATCTGCTGGGCGGCCAGGGCGGCGCGGTGATCGCGCTGGTGCTGGCCGGCGCCGGCAACCTGTTCGCCTGGTGGAACAGCGACAAGATGGTGCTGCGCCAGCAGGGCGCGCATCCGGTCACCCGCCAGCAAGCCCCGGAACTGGTCGACATGGTCGCGGCGCTGGCGCAGCGGGCGAACCTGCCGATGCCCAAGGTCTATGTGCTGGAAACCGAACAGCCCAACGCCTTCGCCACCGGCCGCAACCCGGAAAACGCCGCCGTGGCGGTGACGCAGGGCATCCTGCGGGTGCTGAACCGCGACGAACTGGCCGGGGTGATCGCGCATGAGCTGGCGCATATCAAGCATCGCGACACGCTGACCATGACCGTCACCGCGACCATGGCCGGCGCCATCGCCATGCTGGGCAACATGCTGATGTTTTCCAGCATGTTCGGCGGGCGCGACGACAATCGCGGCGGCGGGCTGGCGGCGATCCTCGCCATGGTCTTCGCGCCGATCGCGGCGGGGCTGGTGCAGATGGCGATCTCGCGCACCCGCGAATACGAAGCCGACCGCATCGGCGCCGAGATCTGCGGCCGGCCGATGGCACTGGCCGGTGCGCTGGCCAAGATCTCGCGCGCGGCGGGCCAGGTGGTGAATATCCCGGCCGAAAGGAACCCCGCCTCGGCCAGCCTGTTCATCGTGAACCCGCTGCACGCGTTGCGCATGGACCGGCTTTTCGCCACCCATCCGCCGACCGAGGAGCGCATCGCCCGGCTGCAGGCCATGGCCTCGGGCACGGGCGCCGGCCCCTGGGGCGCGCGATGAGCCAGCCCGACCCCATGCTGCGCCCCGAACCGCTGGAAAGCGACGGCGAGGACCGCGCGCTGCGCCCGCAGTGGCTCGAGGATTTCGTCGGCCAGGCCGAGGCGCGGGCGAATCTACGCGTCTTCATCGAAAGCGCCCGCATGCGCGGCAAGGCAATGGATCACACGCTGTTCCACGGCCCCCCCGGCCTCGGCAAGACCACGCTGGCGCAGATCATGGCGCGCGAGCTGGGGGTGAACTTCAAGATGACCTCGGGCCCGGTGCTGGCGCGGGCGGGCGATCTCGCCGCGATCCTGACCAACCTGGAGGCGCGCGACGTGCTCTTCATCGACGAGATCCACCGCATGAATCCGGCGGTCGAGGAGATCCTCTACCCGGCGATGGAGGATTTCGAGCTGGACCTGGTGATCGGCGAGGGCCCCGCCGCCCGCACGGTGCGGATCGAGCTGCAACCCTTTACCCTGGTCGGCGCCACCACCCGGCTCGGCCTGCTGACCACGCCCCTGCGCGACCGTTTCGGCATTCCGACCCGGCTGCAATTCTACACCGTCGAGGAGCTCGACCTGATCGTGACCCGCGGCGCCCGGCTGATGGGCATCCCCTCGGAACCCGAGGGCACGCGCGAGATCGCCCGCCGCGCCCGCGGCACGCCGCGCATCGCCGGCCGCCTGCTGCGCCGGGTGATCGACTTCGCGCTGGTCGAGGGCGACGGCCGGCTGACCCGCAAGATCGCCGATTCGGCGCTGACCCGGCTCGGCGTCGATCACCTTGGGCTCGACAGCGCCGACCGCCGCTACCTGACGCTGATGGCCGAGCATTACGGCGGCGGCCCGGTCGGGGTGGAAACCCTTTCGGCCGCGCTGTCGGAAAGCCGCGATTCGATTGAGGAGGTGATCGAGCCCTATCTGATGCAGCAGGGCCTGGTCAGCCGCACGCCGCGCGGCCGCATGCTGGCCCGGCTGGGCTGGCGGCATCTGGGCCTGGACGCCCCCCGCACGCAGGAGAGCCTGTTCGATGAATGACCTGGAAAGTCGCATCCGCACCAGCTTCGACCGGCAGAGCATGATGCGTACCCTGGGCGCCCGGCTTGCCGCCATCGAGCCCGGGCGCATCGCCATCACCGCGCCGATCCTGCCGACATCGCTGCAGCAGCATGGCGCCGGCCATGCCGGGCTGGCCTTCAGCATCGGCGATTCAGCCGCGGGCTATGCCGCGCTGACCTTGATGCCCGAAAACGCCGAGGTGATGACGGTCGAGATGAAGATCAACCTGATGTCGCCTGCCACCGGCGACCAGCTTTTGGCCGAGGGCCGGGTGATCCGCCCCGGCCGCCGCATCATGGTGGTCGCCGCCGATGTCTGGGCGGAAAGCGCCGGCTCGCGCAAGCATGTCGCCATGCTTCAAGGCACGATGATCCCGGTCTGACCAGGCTGCCTGCGGCGCCATGACCGCCGCCGCCGCTGGGGGCTTTGCGCCCCCAGACCCCCGCAGGATATTTATCCAAGAAAGAAGAGAAGGGCCGGCGCCGCTTTCTTTCTTGGATAAATATCCTGGGGGAGCGCGGAACGCGCGGGGGCGAAGCCCCCTGCATGCGTGCCGCTAGCCCCCTCTCGGCGAGGAAAGGACCCGGTCCTCCTGCGCGATGAAATGCTCCATCATCACTCGCCAGAGCCGCTCGGCCAGATCAGGATCCAGCCCCTGGGCGGCAGCGAGGCGGCGGGCATTGGCAGCGACCTCTTCGACGCGGCTGTCGATCCGGGCGGGCAGGTTCTCGCGCGCCTTGATCCGTGCCGCCTCGTCGATCAGCGCCGAGCGCTCCGCCAGAAGCGCCACCAGCCGCGCATCCAGCGCGTCGATGCGCGCCCGCAATTCAGGCATGGCGGAATTCGGCGGCAATTCGGGTTCGGATCGGCTCATGCCCGTCCCATGCCCTGCCCGGCCTTTGGACGCAAGTCCCCGCTGTGGCCGAATTGCCGCAGCCAATCGGCGGATTCTTGCCGAAGGTGGAACCCAATGGCGAGAATCGGCGTTTTCCGTTCAACTGCGAACAGGGGGATCATCCCCCGCATTCTGGAAAGGTCACCAGATGAAGGCTGCCAGCTTCGTGATCAATGTGGGTTTCGGCCTGGGATTGGCGCTGGGCGCCGTGGCGCTTCTGCTGCTCTGACCTGCCGAAATCCGTTCAGCTCAGAAACCTTTGTGCCAATGACAAACCCCCGGGTCTGCCCCGGGGGTTTTCCTGTCGCGGACCGAAGCTCAGCCCTGCGGTTGCGGCGCCGCATCCGGCGCCGGCTTGGCGGCGCCGGCCCGCGGAATCGCGCTGACCGAGGGGATGGTCGAGCCGGGCGCATCCTCGTCGCCGCCCAGCGGCTCGCCCCGGATCACCCGGCCGATATCCTCGCCGGTCAGGGTCTCGTATTCCAGAAGCCCCTTGGCCAGCCGCTCGAACTCCTCCTGCTTTTCGGTCAGGATGCGGTGGGCTTCGCGATAGCCTTCCTCGATGAGGTCGTGGACCTCCTTCTCGATCAGCTCCTTAGTAGCGGCCGAGACCGAGAAACCGCCGGTATTGCCTGAATAGCCTTCATGCGCCTCGGCATAGTCGATATTGCCGACCTTGTCCGACATGCCCCAGCGCATCACCATGGCGCGCGCCAGCTGGCTGGCCTGCTGGATGTCGCCGGCCGGGCCGTTCGAGACCCCTTCCTCGCCGTATTTGATGATCTCGGCTGCCTTGCCGGCCATGGTCATGGCGAGCTTCTGCTTGGCCTCATCCTTGTGATAGTTCAGGCGGTCCATTTCCGGCAGGCTGACCACCATGCCGAGCGCGCCGCCGCGCGGGATGATCGTCGCCTTGTAGACCGGATCGCATTTCGGCAACGACAGGCCGACGATGGCGTGGCCGGCTTCGTGATAGGCGGTCTTTTCCTTCTGTTCGGGGGTCAGGACCATGCTGCGGCGCTCGACCCCCAGCATCACCTTGTCCTTGGCGTTCTCGAAATCCTCCATGGTGACGAAGCGGCGGCCGATGCGCGCGGCCATCAGCGCGGCCTCGTTCACCAGGTTCATCAGATCGGCGCCGGAGAAGCCCGGCGTGCCGCGGGCGATGATGCGCAGGTCCACGTCGGGACCCACCGGCACCTTGCGCGAATGCACGGCGAGGATCTTCTCGCGGCCCTTGATGTCGGGATTCGGGACATAGATCTGGCGGTCGAAGCGGCCGGGGCGCAGCAAGGCCGGGTCCAGCACGTCCTTGCGGTTGGTGGCGGCGATGATGATGACGCCTTCGTTGGCGTCGAAGCCGTCCATCTCGACCAGCAGCTGGTTCAGGGTCTGCTCGCGCTCGTCATTGCCGCCGCCGATGCCGACGCCGCGGGCGCGGCCGACCGCGTCGATCTCGTCGATGAAGACGATGCAGGGGGCGGATTTCTTCGCCTGCTCGAACATGTCGCGGACGCGGCTGGCGCCGACGCCGACGAACATCTCGACGAAATCCGAGCCGGAAATGGTGAAGAACGGCACCCCCGCCTCGCCGGCGATGGCGCGGGCGAGCAGCGTCTTGCCGGTGCCGGGCGGGCCGACCAGCAGCGCGCCCTTGGGGATCTTGCCGCCCAGGCGACTGAATTTCTGCGGGTTGCGCAGGAACTCGACGATCTCTTCCAGCTCTTCCTTGGCCTCGTCGATGCCGGCCACGTCGTCGAAGGTCACCCGGCCATGCTTTTCGGTCAAGAGCTTGGCGCGCGACTTGCCGAAGCCCATGGCCCCGCCTTTGCCGCCGCCCTGCATCCGGTTCATGAAGAAGATCCACACGCCGATCAGCAGGATGAAGGGCAGCCAGACGCCCAGAAGCGACATGAAGCCCGATTGCTGCTGACGCTCGACCTTGACCTCAACGCCCCTGTCGATCAGCCGGTCGGCGATCTCTTCGCCCTGCGGCCGGACGGTGGCGAACTGCTTGCCGTCCTTGTCGGTGATGCCGACATTCTCGCCGTCGATGGTGACGGCGGTGATCTCATCCTTTTCCACCCGCTGGATGAAATCGGAATAGCTGATCTGGCGGCTGTTCATCTGGGTCGATCCGTCGCTGAACAGGTTGAACAGCGCCAGGATCATCAGGAACAGCACTACCCAGAAAGCGATATTGCGCGCATTGCCCAAAGGCACGTCCTCCGCGGGTAAACAGGCTTTCGCCTGAAAATAGGGATTCCGCCGTCAGGTTCAATGCGTATAGAGCAATGCGCGGAATTCAGGCAGGCCGCGCAGCGGCCGGACGGCATGGGGCGGGGCCGGCCGCAGCAGCGGCGCGGCGATCAGGCGGCTGTCCTGCCAGATCCCGGGGCTGGCCGCGGCCTCGTCCCGCATCAGCCCCGCGCCGCGCCAGTCGAGCCCCGGCAGCGCCCCGTGACCGAGCGCGCGCACCTGCTGGCCGGGCTGCAGGCCCTCGACCAGCCAGCGCCGGTCCCAGATGGCTGCAGCGCCCTCGGCCGCGGGGGCGCGCGCCGCGGCGGCGGGTTCGCGGATCAGCCACAGGAAACCGTCGCGCGGCGCGGCGATCACCCCCTCCAGCGTCAGCCTGGCGCCGATTTCCAGCCCGGCAAGGGCATGCAGCACCGGCTCGCGCCGGGGCGGATAGTCGCCGCCGGCGACGAAGCGCAGCCCTGCGACAAGAAGCCGCCGGCGGATCTCGGACGGCGCGGCGCGAAAGGCGTCCAGCGGCAACGCCAGCGATCCGGCGCGACTTTGCACACCCTCGGCCACCCGTGCGGCGAAATCGCACAGCGCATCCCGCGCCATGGCCAGATTCTCAGCCGATTGCGCCAGCTGCCGCAGCGGCAGGCCCAGCGCCGCGATGGCCTTGCGCACCCGCACCCGCTCGAAATCCTCGTTCTCGTTCGAGGGGTCCTCGACCCAGCCTAGCCCCCGCGCCGCCAGCCAATGCCGCAACTCGGCACGGCCGACCGCCAGCAGGGGGCGCAGCCAGGCGATCCCCAGCGCCTCGCGCGATTCGGCCATGGCCGAAAGCCCGTCCACGCCGGCGCCGCGGTTCAGGCGCATCAGCAGCGTCTCGGCCTGATCGTCCAGCGTATGGCCCAGCAGAACGGCGGCAAGCCCATGCCGGGCGGCCCAATCGGCCAGCAGGCGCAGGCGCGCCTCGCGCGCGGCGGCCATCAGGTTGCCGCCGCCCTGCCGCGTCCAGCGCAAGATCTCATGCGGAATGTCCAGGGCGGAAGCCGCAAGACCGGCCGCCTGCGCCTCGGCCTCCGAGCCGGGGCGCAGCCCGTGATCGACCGTCGCCGCCAGCAGCCGGACACGGCCCCAGCGATGGGCCAGGTGCATCAGGGCGGTGGAATCGCCGCCCCCCGAGAGGGCGATGCCAAGTGCGGGCCGGTCGCCGGCCAGACGGTCCAGCGCGGCATGCACCCGCGCCTCGACCGGGTCAGCCCTCATCCGCCAGATCCGCCGCGGCCTCGGGGTCCAGATCCTCGGCCGAGCTCTCGTCCAGCGCATCGCAGCCCAGGCCCTGCAGCCGCCGCTCGGCCTCGGCGGCCTGCGGCGCGCCGGGGAAACGGGCCAGGATTTCCTGAAGATAATAGCAGCCCTCTTGCGGGCCGCCCTTGGCGGACATGGCCCGCGACAGGCCCAGCAGCGCATCCGCTGCCTGCGGGCCGTTCGGATTGGCCGCGAAGCTTTCCAGCCAGGCCAGGCCCGCGCCGTCGAGATCGCCGGCGGAATCCAGCGCCGCCCCGCGCAGGAACAGCGCCTCGGCGGTCAGCGGACCGCCAGCATGGGTTTCGGCAATGGCCGCGAAGAGCTCGGCAGCACGACGAAAGTCACCTTGACCGAGCACCTCCCGGGCCCGGTCGAAATCGGCCTTTTCCGCCGCGGTCGCGGCGGCCCCGGCCGAGGGGGTCCTGGATTGCGTCAGCGCGCCCTGCTGGTCCGAGGGGGGCAGCGGGCTGCTGCCGCCCTGTTCGCCCAGGGGCGGCGTGGTCAGGCTGCCCAGATCGCAGCCCTCCTCCATCTCGCAGAGGCGGAACTCGATATCGCCGATGCGGGTGGTGCCGTCCCGGACGATGCGGTCGATGCGGTTCTGCAGCTGCTCGGTCTGGCCGGTCAGCTGCGCCAGCCGCGCCTCCATCGCGTTCATGCGGTCGATGGCGCTGTCGCCGCCCGCCGCCGCGAAGCCCGCCGGACCCGAGGCGACCAGCTGCGCCCGCAGCGATTGCAGATCGGCCGAAAGCTGGTTCAGCTCGGCCCGGATGTCGGCCAGGGTCTGCGCATCCTGCGCCGCCACCGGCCACGCGGCCAGCGCGAACCCGGCCGCCAGCAGAAACCGTCGCATCACATCCCCGCCCCTGGGCTGACCGCCGTCACGGCGCGGCGGTTCTTGGAATAGCATTCCTCGGTCGAGCAGATCGCCAGCGGCCGCTCCTTGCCATAGCTGACGGTGCGCAGCCGGCCCGGCGCCACGCCTTGCGAGACCAGGTATTCCTGCACCGAGTTCGCCCGGCGCGCACCCAGCGCCAGGTTGTATTCGCGGGTGCCCTGCTCATCGGCATGGCCCTCGATCACCGCCGAGAAGCCCTGGTTCTGGTTCAGCCAGCCGGCCTGATTGGCCAGGATCACCCGCGCCTCGGGCGACAGGGTGGACTGGTCCACGGCGAACAGCACCGTATCGCCGACGGCGGTCTTGAAATATTCGGCAGTGCCCGGCAGAGCGGTGGCCCCGACCCCGCCCAGGCCGCCGCCGGCCCCGGCATAGGGGTCCTGGACCTGCATGTCCTGCGCCGGCCGGGCGCAGGCCGCCAGCGCGAGAATGGCGCCGACCGCGGCAATTTTCATGAAAGTTTTCATAATCCTGTCCATCTCACGCGCTTCAGGGCAGCAACGGGCCCCAGTCGGGGTCCGATGCCGCGCCATTGATCTTGACCGGGCGCATGTTGCGCCCCGTGATATCCACCGAATGCAGGCGCGGCTCGCCGTCGCCGCCCGGCGTCACCCGCGTGAACATCACGACGCGCCCATTGGGGGCCCAAGTCGGGCCCTCGTCAAGGAACGATTCCGTCAGCATTTTCTCTTCCGAGCCATCGGTGCGCATGACGCCGATATGGAATTTCCCGCCGACCTGCCGGGTAAAGGCGATCATGTCGCCGCGCGGCGACCAGACCGGGGTGCCATAGCGCCCCTCGCCGAAGCTGATCCGCTTCGGCTCGCCGCCGTTGGCCCCCATGATGTAAAGCTGCGGCGTGCCCGAGCGGTCGCTCTCGAATACGATCTGCTTGCCGTCCGGGCTGTAGCTGGGCGAGGTCTCGATCGAGGGGGCGTTGGTCAGCGCCCGCTGCGCGCCGGTGGCGGCATCCATCTGGTAGATGTCGGTATTGCCGTTCTTTTCCAGCGAATAGACGATCCAGCGCCCGTCGGGCGAGAAGCGGGGCGAGAAGCTCATCGTGCCTTGCTGGCCCGCGCCCAGCTGGCGCACGGCGAGCGAATTGACGTCCATCATCATCGCCTGCGGGAAACCGGTGGCATAGCTGGTGTAAAGCAGCCGCGAGCCGTCGGGCGAGAAGCGCGGCTTCAGCACCAGCGTCGCATCGTCGGTCAGCCATTTCACGTTGGCGCCGTCGTAATCCATAATGCCGATGCGCTTGCGGCGCGCGTCCTTGGGCCCGGTTTCCTGCACGAAGGCGACGCGGCTGTCGAAATACGGCCCCTCGCCGGTCAGCCGCGAATAGACCTGGTCGGCGGCCTTGTGGGCGGCGCGGCGCCAGTTGCCGGTCGCAGCGTCGAACTGCATGCCGTCGCCCAGCGGCTGGCCGGCGAAAACGTCGAACAGCCGGAACTTGACGACGACCTTGCCGCCCTCGACCTTGACCGCGCCGGTGATCAGCGCCTGGGCATTGACCGCCTTCCAGTCCTCGTAGCTAACAGGCGCCTCGAAGCTTTCCGGCCGCGCGATATGGGCGCTGGCCGGGATCTCGCGGAAGAGGCCGGTGCCGGTCAGGTCGGCGGCGATCAGGTTCTGCACCTGCGCCAGGTATTCGCCGGCGCCGCCCTCGTCGTGGAAGCGGGCGATGGCGAAGGGCATCGGCTCGATCACCCCGTCGGTGATCTCGATCCGCAGCGGCCCGTCCTGCGCCAGGACCGGCGCGGCCAGCCCCAGACCCGCAAGGGCCATCACGGAAGTCATCAGGAAATGTCGCAACATGAATCGCCCTCGTAAGGTCTTGGTTGCAGGATAGAGTGTCGCGCGCCGGGATGCCATGTCACTGGACCCGCGCGCTGCCGCTGGCGTTGAAGTCGATGATGACATCCTTCCAGCGGTTGTATTTCTCCGGCGGCAGCTTGTAGCCGCCGCGCTCGCACATCAGGATCGCCCGGCGCGCCGCCTCATAGGCCTGTTTCGCCGCCGCGTCCGAGCCGCCGTCATGGCCGATCATGCGCAGCGAGCCCTTTTCCACCGTGCCGTCCGGGGCCATCGAGAACTGCACCGAAACCGTGGTCCGGCTGGCCTCGGTCGAGAGCGAGCCGCGGTTCCAGCATTGCTCGACGGCGACGCGGAAACCGTCCTTCTCGCCCTGGCTCAGCGGAGGCCCGCTGGCCGCCGCCCCGCCGCCGCCCGAACCGGCCGAGCCCTGATCCTGCATCGCCTCTTTCAGGGCGGCCTGCTTGGCCGCCTCGGCGGCCTTGCGCTCGGCCTCGGCCTGTTCGCGGGCCTTGGCTTCGGCGGCAGCCTTTTCGGCGGCCTTCTTCTCGGCCGCGGCGCGTTCGGCGGCCGCCTTTTCCTCGGCTTCCTTGCGGGCCTTGGCCTCGGCGGCCTTCCGTTCGGCTTCGGCCTTCTCGGCGGCCGCCTTTTCGGCAGCAGCCTTCTCAGCGGCGGCCTTTTCGGCAGCCGCTTTCTCGGCAGCGGCGCGGCGTTCGGCCTCGGCCTTGCGCTCGGCGGCACGCTTCTCGGCGGCGGCCTGTTCCGCAGCCGCCTTTTCAGCCGCTTCGGCCGCGGCAAGACGGCGGGCGCGCGCCTCGGCCTCCTCGGCCTTGCGGGCCGCTTCCGCGTCGGCGCTGCGGCGCTCGGCCTCGCGGCGTTCTTCCTGCGCGCGCTCCTCGGCGGCGCGGCGGGCGGCGGCCTCGGCGGCCTTGGCGGCGGCGGCCTGCTCGGCAGCAGCCTCGGCCTGCTGGCGGGCCAGCAACTGCTCGCGCTGGCGAGCCGCCGCGGCCGCCTCGCGGCGGGCCTGCACGGCCTCGGCCAGCCCTTCGGGGCGACCGCGGGGACGCGCCGATTCGACCGGCGCCAGCGCCGAACGCTGCGGGATGGGCGCCGGCGATTGCGGCTGCGCCGGATTGCGCGCCGGATCGGGCCGGTCGCTGGTCCGCGGCAGCGCCGCCAGCTCGACGGAGTCCTCGGGCTCGGCGGGGCGCGGCGCATCGGTCACCACGGCCACCGGCCGGTTGGGGGTCTGGAAGTCCGACAGGTCGGGCCGCGCCTCGGGCCGATCCGAGGGCGCGGACAGCTCTGCCGCCTGTGCATCGGGGGCGGGCGGACTGACCGCCTCGACCTCGCCCGGCCGGTTTTCATCGGCAGGCGGGCGCGGTTGCGCAGGGGTGGTCGCGGCGGAATCAGAGACCGGGCCGCGCCCGGCGGCAGCGGCGGCCAGCGACTGGAACTCGGCCTCGGACATGGTCGCGACCTCGGCCATGCGCACGGCCTCCAGCGGCTGCGGCCGGAACAGCGCGCCGCCGACCAGCGCCGCGCCCAGCAGCCCGGCATGGGCGACGCCCGAGATCCAGAAGCCGATGCGTTCCGCTGGGTCCATGGCTTCAGCCATCCGCGCCCGCGTCCATCCGCGGCCCGCCGGCCTCGGTCACCAGGACGATGTTGTTGAAACCGGCCGCGTTCAGCGCCCCCATGACCTGCATGATCCGGGCATAGGGAATCGAACCGTCGGCGCGCAGATAGATCTTGTCGCTCTGCCGCTCGGCCGAGACGGCGCGCAGCCGGGTGATAAGCTCCTCCTCGGGAACCTCGGTGGTCATGACGAGGATCGGCCCCTCGGGCGTGACCGAGACGCTCAGCGGCTCCTCGGGCTCGGCCGGGACGGCCTGGGCGGCGGTCTTGGGCAGTTCCAGCGGCACGCCCACGGTGAGAAGCGGCGCCGCCACCATGAAGATGATCAGCAACACCAGCATCACGTCCACGAAGGGCGTGACGTTGATCTCGGCCATCGGCTGGCTGCGCGTGCGGCCCTTGCCGTTGCGACCGCGTTTGACGACCCCGGCCCCCATCTTATTCGTCGTCCAGCTGGCGCGACAGGATGGTCGAGAACTCGTCGGCGAAGCTCTCGTATCCCCCGGTGATGCGGTCGGCATCGGCACTGAGCTTGTTGTAGAAGATCACCGCCGGAATCGCCGCCAGAAGGCCAAGCGCGGTCGCCACCAGCGCCTCGGCAATGCCCGGCGCCACCACGGCCAGCGAGGTGTTTTGCGAGATCGCGATCTCCTCGAAGGCGGTCTTGATGCCCCAGACAGTGCCGAACAGGCCGATGAAGGGCGCGGTCGAGCCCACCGTGGCCAGGAAGGGCAGGCCGCGGGTCAGGCGGTCGTTCTCGCGGTTGATGGTGACGTTCATGGCCCGGTCGATGCGCGCGGTCACGCCGGCGATCAGGTTGCCGTCGTCGCGGTGGCTGCGCCGCCATTCGGCCATGCCCGAGGAAAAGACCCGTTCGGCCGGGCCCGAGGGCGTCTCTCCGATGCGATCGTAGAGATCATCCAGCGGCTGGCCCGACCAGAAGGCGCGGTCGAATCGGTCCGCCTCGCGCCGGGCGGCGTTGAAGGTGATGAACTTCTGGATGATGATCGCCCAGGCCCAGAACGAGGCCAGGATCAGGATCACCATGACGATCTGGACGGTCAGCGAGGCGCGCGCGAACAGCGCGATCAGCGAGAAATCGACCGGCTGCCCGGCTCCGGCGAGTTGTTCCATGGAATTCGGCCTGTCCTTTGGGCCGCTGGGATGCGGCTTCTGCTAACAGGCCAGTTAGCAGAACCGGGCAGCGGGACAAGCCCGCTCGCACCGCTTTCTCCGTCAATTCTGCGTCAATTGCCCGCGAGATCGGCCGCCCGCAGGCGTTCCGCCACCGCTGCGGGGATGCGCGCCGGCCTGCCGGAATCGGCCAGGCAGGCCAGGGTGACGCGGGCCCGGAACAGCAATCGCCCGTCGCGCGTCACGGCTTGGTCCAGCACGATCCGCGCCGGGCTCAGCGCCTCGAGCCGCGATTCGACGGCCAGCAGGTCCTCGAACCGCGCCGGCGAGAGATAGTCGGCCTCGACCCGGCGCACGGCAAAGACCAGCCCCCGGCGCTGCAGGCCGCCCTGGTCCACGCCCAGCTCGCGCAGCCATTCCGAACGGGCGCGTTCGATGAATTTCAGATAATTGGCGTAATAGACGATCCCCGCCAGATCGGTGTCTTCGTAATAGATGCGGATCGGAAACTTGTGCATGGCGGTCCTGGCGTTGCCGGTGGTCGGGGGCTTTCCGCCCCCGTCGCCTGACGGCGACTCCCCCGAGGATATTTAGGCAAGAAAGAAGCCGGAAGAATCAAGACGACAGCCTTGCCGCCAGACGAAGCGCATGCGAGCCATCCGTGGCGACCGCGGGCATGACCGGATCATAGGCGGCGCGGATCAGCCGGGCCAGCGCGGGAGAGGGCGCCACGTCGCGCGCGAATGTCAGCATCCCGCGCACGGCCAGCGTCTCGGCCAGTTGGCCCGGGTGGGCATCCGCCAACGGCCCGCCCATGTTGACAAAGGTCAGGCAGGCCCGGATCGCGCCCCCGGCGTCAAAGCGGAACAGCCGGTATTGATCCGCCGCCTCCGCCTTCAGCCGCCCGGGCAATCCCGGCAGGCCGGTCAGCCGGTCGAGGTCGGGCAAGCCGCGCAGCTCGTCCCAATCCCGGACGAAGAAGATCATCATGTTCGCCCCCATCTCGGGATCGGTCTCGGCCATGGGCTGGCCGGCATGGGCAAGCACCGCCCGCATGGCTTCGCGAAAGATCGGCAGGCTCTCCTCGGCCAGACCGAAGATGACCGGCGCCACCGGCCGTCCCCAGCGCGCGCAAAGATAGCGGCCGTCGCGGGTGAACAGCGCCTCGATTTTCGCCCGATCGAACGCCATCGGATCCTTCTTTCTTGTCCAAATATCCTCGGGGGTGAATTGCGGCTTCAGCCGCAAGAGGGGGCGGAAGCCCCCTCCCCCTGTCAGCTCACCCGACGATCGCCGCCTCGGTCGCGGCGCGCAGCGCGTCCTCGCTGACGCCATCGG
>Ga0180222_1000544_pt1 | contig 53073 bp, 47 predicted proteins | sample eDN5th37CKraftOP_FD_151336 | JGI IMG/M metagenome (GOLD analysis project Ga0180222, IMG submission 151336) | Enriched Organic Plus compost microbial communities from Emeryville, California, USA - eDNA 5th pass 37_C Kraft OP (version 2) (version 2) ...
CACCGCCGCCACTGGCGCGAGCATGGCTGCGCCCCGCCCGGCTGCCCCGAACCCCCGCCGCCGCCATGGCTCCACGAGGAGATGGAGGGCGACGGCTGGGACGAGGAAGACCGGGACGAGGAGGACCGGGACGACGAGGAGGACCGGGACGAGGGCGGGGATCAGACCGAAGAGGAGGCAGCGCTGCGCGCCCGCCTCGACGCGCTCGTCACCGAATATGAGCAGTGCATCGATGCGCTCACCGGCAGCGCGGCGCCTCCGCCCTCAGCCCCACCGCCATGAACCCGTCGCCCCCGCGCAGGCGGGGGCCATCTCTCCCTCCATCGGGAACGCCGCTTTCCCATCGCACCAGCCATGGGCCTCCGCCTCCGCGGGGGCGACGGGCACGGAAGAGACCCCCGGCCATCGCAGGCGCACCGAATTGCCTCAGCCGTCGTCGAGCAGGCTCTCCTTCCGCGCACGCGCCATGTCCACCTCCTGCCACAGCAGGTCGAACAGACCGACGAGCTCGCCGATATGGGGAATGTCGTGCCGCCGCACATAGCGGTATTTCTCGGCGAGCAGCGACGCCTCGACGAGGATGAGCCGCATCAGCTCGCCATGCGCGTCGAGCGACGGAATGGCCTCATAGGCCTCGATCACCTCGACGCGCCGCAGAGCGTCGGGGTCGGCCGTCATGCCGCGCTTCCGATGAGCCGGGCCGCATGCGCGACCAGCGCGTGCCAGCCGTCGGTCCCCAGCAGCATCCCGGCGCAGACGACCGCGACCACGAGGAACAGCAGCGCGAGCAGCAGGATCGTCCAGGGGCGAGTGGCGGCCGGCTCCTCCGCCTCCGTCTCCAGCAGCAGCGTCTCGCTCTCCTCCGCCGCGGCGCTGGGCAGGCTGAGCTCGGCCGCCGGCCGGTGCTCGATCCAGCCGCGTTCCGGCGCGGATGCCTTGCCGATCCCGGCGGTCAGCGTGAACTTCTCGCGGGTGAGCGCGATGCGCTGCTCCTCCATCTCCCGTTCCATGCCCGCGATCACCGCCGGCGAGACCGGGATGTCGCCGAGGAAATCGCGGATGCGGCCGTCGAGATCGACCAGCTCGTCCATCGTCTGCAGGGCGAGCCGCCGATCCCGCCGCTCCATCGCCAGCTGCAGGCGGATCACCTTCATCGTGCTGGCCCTGACCAGCATCAGCCCCTCGGCGAGCTCGTCGCTCCCCACCGGCCTGATCGTCTTTCCCCCCGCTTCGCACGGAAGGGCTGCCGTCGCTCCTTCGGCCACAGGCTTCAGCTCCATACGCCATGGCGGCCGATACGCCAGACCGCCTCCGTCCGTGCTAATCCGCAACGCCGCCGGCGGGAATCCCGGCGCCGCGCCAAACCGCCAAGTGGTTGCCGCAGCGAGACGAAGTCGCGCCGTGCGAAACGCCCCCATCGCCTTGCCGCCGCTGCGGGGCGTTTCGTCCGCAGGGGTTACTTTGCGCATGCGGAACGACTAAATGGAACGATGGCAACATTGGCCCGCTCCGCATCCGCCGTGCTCGAAGCCGCCGCGGCCGCGCCGATGCTCGCGCAGACCGAGCGATGGGCCGCGATCAACAGCGGATCGCGCAATCTCGCCGGGCTCGCCGCCATGGCCTCGCTGCTCGCCGATGCCTTTTCCGCTCTTCCCGGCCGCGTGGCGCTCGCCGCGGCGGCCCCGTCGCAGAGCGTCGCCGCCGATGGCCGGCTGGGCGCCCTCGCCCATGGCGACAATCTCCACGTCGTCGTGCGCCCCGAGGCGCCGGTGCAGCTGCTGCTCACCGGCCATATGGACACGGTGTTCGCCCCGGACCATCCCTTCCAGGCGCTGCGCTGGCTCGATGCCGCCACGCTGAACGGGCCGGGCGTCGCGGACATGAAGGGCGGCCTTGCGGTCATGCTCGCGGCGCTCACCGCGCTGGAAACATCCGATCTCGCGCCCCGGATCGGCTATGAGGTCGTCGTCAACAGCGACGAGGAGGTGGGTTCGCCCGGCTCCGCGGCGCTGATCGCGCAGGCGGCGCGCGGCAAGCATGCCGCGCTCACCTACGAGCCGGCGGCGCTGCCCGACGGCACGCTCGCCGGATCGCGGCCGGGCAGCGGCAACTTCTCGATCGCGATCGAGGGGCGCAGCGCCCATGCCGGCCGCAATCCCGAGGACGGCCGCAACGCCGTGCTCGCCGCGGCGGATCTCGCGCTGCGCCTCGCGGAGGCAAGGGGCCCCGGCCTCTCCGTCAATCCGGCGAAGATCGACGGCGGCGGCCCCAACAACATGGTGCCGGACCGCGCCGTGCTGCGCGTCAACCTGCGCCCCGCGGCGCCCGCAGACGACGCGCGTGCCCGCGCCCTGATCGCGGACGCCGTCGCCGCGGTCGCCGCACGGCACGAGGTGGCGATCCATGTCCATGGCGGCTTCAACCGGCCGCCCAAGCCGCTCGATGCACGGGCCGAGCGGCTGTTCGGCCTCGTGCGGGAGTGCGGGCGCGCGCTGGGGCTCGCCATCGGCTGGCAGCCGAGCGGCGGCGTGTGCGACGGCAACAATATCGCCGCCTGCGGCGTGCCGGTGGTCGACACGATGGGCGTGCGCGGCGGCGCCATCCACTCCGCCGACGAATATCTGCTCGTCGAGAGCCTGGCCGAACGCGCGCGGCTTTCGGCGCTGGTGCTGCTGCGGCTCGCCGAGGCAGGCCCCGCATGAGCTTCGTCGTCCGTCCGTCGCGCCTCGACGACCTCGCCTCGCTCTACGACATGGCGAAGCTGACCGGGGGCGGCTTCACCAACCTGCCGCCCGACCGCAAGGCGCTCAAGGCCAAGCTCGAGCGCTCCGAGGCCGCCTTCTCCAAGGCCGAGGATATGACCGGCGACGATCTCTACCTGCTGATCCTGGAGAATCTGGAAACCGGCAAGGTCGCCGGCACCGCGCAGATCTTCTCGCTGATCGGGCAGCAATGGCCCTTCTACAGCTATCGCATCGGCACGCTCAGCCAGACCAGCAAGGAGCTCGGCCGCACCTTCAAGGCCGAGATGCTGACGCTCACCACCGATTATGAGGGCGCGAGCGAGGTGGGCGGCCTGTTCCTGCACCCGCAGGAGCGCGCCGGCGGGCTCGGCCTCCTGCTCGCCCGCAGCCGCTACCTGTTCATCCGCGCCCATCGCGCCCGCTTCGCGGACAGGGTCATCGCCGAGCTGCGCGGCGTGATCGACGAAGGCGGCGGCTCGCCCTTCTGGGACGGGCTGGCCGGCAAGTTCTTCGGCATGGGCTTTCGCGAGGCCGACGAGTTCAATGCCGTCCACGGCAACCAGTTCATCGCCGATCTGATGCCCAAGCATCCGATCTACACCGCGATGCTCCCCGAATCGGCACGGGCGGTGATGGGGCTGCCGCACACCAGCGGGCGCGCCGCGATGCGCATGCTGGAGAATGAAGGGTTCCGCAACGAAGGCTATATCGACATCTTCGACGGCGGCCCGACCATGGCGGTGTTCACCGATCAGATCCGCACCATCCGCGAGGCGCGCGACGGCATCGTCCGCTCGGTCGATCTCGACGAGGGGGAGACGATGCTCGCCGCGACCGGCCGGTTGAAGGCGTTCCGCGCCGCCTATGCCCGCATCGGGGAGGGCGGCGAGGGGCTCAGGCTCGATCCCGCGGGCGCCGCGGCGCTCGGCGTCTTCCCCAATGATCCGCTGACCTATATTCCGCGCTGATGCCGCTGATCGAGATCAACTTCGACGGGATCGTCGGGCCGACCCACAATTATGCGGGCCTCAGCCTCGGCAATCTCGCCGCCACGCGCAACGCCGGCCGCACCTCCCATCCCCGCGCCGCGGCGCTGCAGGGCATCGCCAAGATGCGCGCCAACCTCGCGCTCGGCCTCGCCCAGGGGGTGCTTGCGCCGCACCGCCGCCCGGACAAGGCCTGGCTCGCCGCGCTCGCGACCACGCCCGAGGCGGCCGATCCCGCGCTGCTCGCCAATGCGCTGTCCGCCTCGCCGATGTGGGCCGCCAATGCCGCGACCGTCTCGCCCGCTCCGGACACGGCGGACGGGCGCTGCCATCTCACCGTGGCGAATCTCGTCACCATGCCCCATCGCAGCCACGAATGGCCCGAGACGCTGGCGCAGCTGCGCCTCGCCTTCGCGGACCGGGCGCATTTCGCGGTCAACGGCCCGGTGCCGCCGCCGTTCGGCGACGAGGGTGCCGCCAACCACATGCGCATGGCTGCGGCGCACGACGCGCCGGGGATCGAGATCTTCGTCTATGGGGTCTCCGGCGGTCCCTTCCCCGCACGCCAGCATGTCGAGGCGAGCCGCGCCGTCGCCCGGCTGCACGGGCTCGATCCGGATCGCACGCTGTTCGTCCGCCAGTCGGACGAGGCGATCGCCGCCGGTGCCTTCCACAATGACGTGGTCGCCGTCGCCAACGGCCCGGTGCTCTTCGCCCATGAGCAGGCCTTTGCCGACAAGGACGCTTTCTATGCCGACCTGCGCCGGCTGATGCCGGAGGCCGAGATCGTCGAGGTGCCGGCGAGCCGGGTCGGGCTGGGCGATGCGATCGCGAGCTATCTGTTCAATGCCCAGCTCGTCACGCTGCCGGGCGGCGGGATGGCGCTGATCCTGCCCGGCGAGGCGCGCGCGAACGGCGCCGTCTGGCAATGGCTGGAGGAGATGGCGGCCGGGAATGGACCGATTCGCCGGCTGGAGGTGGTCGACGTGCGCGAATCGATGGCGAACGGGGGCGGCCCCGCCTGCCTGCGCCTGCGCGTCGTCGCCGATCCGGCCACGATCGATCCGCGTTTCCTGGTCGATGATGCGAAGCTGGATCGCCTCGCCGCCGTCGTCGCGGCGCATTGGCCCGAGGCGATCGCCCCGGCCGACTATGCCTCGTCGTCCCTGTGGGCGCAGGCCGCCCGCGCGCGCGCGGCCCTGCTCGAGACGCTCGATCTCGCGCCGCTGATCTGATCCGCCCTCAGCGGATCTGCGGGAACGCCATCCGCACCGGCTCGCCGCTGGCGCGGGCGTGGCGCGCGCGGTTCGCATATTGCACCGACATGCCGTGATGCGCGGCGGCGACCTCCGGCTTGTCCGACTTCAGCGCCAGCCAGGCCTCCTCGCGGGCGCGGCGCATGCAATATTCGGCTTCCGAATCCGCCATTGCATCCTCCTTGTCCATTGTTCGCGCGTGGCCCGACTCATATGGCACAAAAGCCCCGCCGACGGGAGGACAATGCGACGGATCGTGGCCCCGGCGCTTGCGGGGCGCAGCCGTCATCGACCTGCAACATGGTGGCAAATCGGGCTTCGGCACTATATGGGGCGGGCGCAGCGAAAGGTACCCCCAAGATCAAGCAGATTGCCGCCCTTCCCTACCGGATCGAACAGGATGGCTCGGCGAGCGTGTTGCTGATCACCTCGCGGGAGACGCGCCGCTGGGTGATTCCCAAGGGGAACCTGATTCGCGGGCTGGAGCCGCATCAGGCGGCGGCGCGCGAGGCGTTCGAGGAAGCGGGCATCTCCGGCATTCCCTGCCCCAGCGCGATCGGCCAGTATCGCTACGGCAAGCGCCGCAAGAACGGCAAGGTCACCGAGGCCAATGTGCGCGTCTTCCCGCTCGCAGTGGTCTCGCAGTTCGATCGCTGGCCCGAGCATGAGGAGCGCGATACCCGCTGGTTCAGCCTGCCGGAAGCCGCTAACGCGGTTCAGGAACCCGAGCTCAAGGAGATCATCCGGTCCTTCCGCGAGCCGCCGCGGACGGGGCTGACGCAAAGAGCCGTCACCTGGGCTCGGGAAAAAGGGGGCGAGAAGATACCGATGGTCAAATGGTTCCAGCGGCTGATGCCGCAGCAGGGCCGCTTTTTCGAGCTGTTCGAGGCGCATGCCGCCACGCTCGTGACAGGCGCGGACGCGCTCGCCCGGCTGCTGCAGGGGGACGATATCGAAGGCCACAGCCGCACGATCCGTGATGCCGAGCACGAGGCCGACGCGATCACCCGCGAGGTGCTGCAGGACGTGCGCCGCATCCTCATCACCCCGTTCGATCGCAGCGCCATCACCGGGCTGATCGGCGTGATGGACGATGCGATCGATCAGATGAACAGCACCGCCAAGGCGATCCAGATGTACGAGGTCACCGATTTCGACCAGTGCATGCGTGACATGAGCGGCATCATCGTCGAGGCCGCGCGGATCACCGCCGAGGCGATTCCGCTGCTGCGCTCGCTCGGACCCAACAGCGCGCGGCTGCACGATCTGACCGAGCGGCTGGTGAAGATCGAGGGCCACGCCGACGAGATCCACGATACCGGTCTCAAGGCGCTGTTCCATGATCAGGCCGAGAAGCAGCCGCTGGCATTCATCGTCGGGCGCGAAATCTATGGCGATCTCGAGAAGGTGGTCGATCGCTTCGAGGATGTCGCCAACGAGATCCAGGGTCTCGTGATCGATCACGCCTGATCCCATGCACGACATTCTGAGCCTGCCGCTGCTCGTCGGCCTGATCGGCATCGCCCTCGCCTTCGATTTCCTCAACGGCCTGCACGATGCCGCGAACTCGATCGCGACCGTGGTCTCGACGCGCGTGCTGCGTCCGCACTATGCCGTCGCCTGGGCCGCCTTCTTCAACTTCATCGCCTTCCTGTTCTTCGGCCTGCACGTCGCCGAGACGGTCGGAAGAGGCATCGTCGACGTGCCGATCGTCGATTCCGCGGTGATCTTCGGCGCCCTGATGGGCGCGATCATCTGGAATCTGACCACCTGGATCCTGGGCATCCCCTCCAGCAGCAGCCACGCGTTGATCGGCGGCCTGCTCGGCGCCGGCATCGCCAAGGCCGGCCTGTCGGCGGTCGAATGGAGCGGCGTCGCCAAGACGGCCGCGGCGATCGTGCTCTCGCCCTCGATCGGCCTCGTGCTCGCGCTGCTCCTCGTCCTCGCCGTCGCCTGGAGCTTCGCGCGCTTCACCCCGCTCGCCGCCGACCGGGTGTTCCGCAAGCTCCAGCTCGTCTCGGCCTCGCTCTATTCGCTCGGCCATGGCGGCAACGACGCGCAGAAGACGATGGGGATCATCGCCGTGCTGCTCTATTCGCAGGGCCATATGAGCGGCGGATTCCACGTTCCGCTCTGGGTCGTGCTCGCCTGCCAGGCCGCGATGGGGCTCGGCACGCTGCTCGGCGGCTGGAAGATCGTCCACACCATGGGATCGAAGATCACCCGGCTCACCCCGTCGCAGGGCTTCTGCGCGGAGACGGCCGGCGCGCTCACCCTGTTCGGCGCGACCTGGCTCGGCGTTCCCGTGTCGACGACCCACACCATCACCGGCGCGATCGTCGGCGTCGGTGCCTCGCGTCGCATGTCGGCGGTCCGCTGGAACGTCGCGAGCAGCATCGTCGTCGCCTGGGTGATCACCCTGCCCGCCGCCGGCCTGTTCGGCGCGTTCTTCTACTGGCTCGCGCGCTAGGCTCCGCTCGGCCCTGCGCGCGGGCCGGCCGAGCCGCGCCTAGACCGGAAGCCGAGTCGTCAGCTTCACCTCCTCCAGCACGGCATAGGTCCGCGTCTCGCGCACGCCCGGCATCGCCGTCAGTATCTCGCCGAGGAAGGCGCGATAGGCGTTCATGTCGGATACGCGGACCTTCAGCAGATAATCGAAGCCGCCCGCGACCATATGGCATTCCAGCACTTGCGGCACTCCCCGGACATGCGCTGAAAAGGACGCGAAGACATCGTCGGTGGTGCGATCGAGCAGCACCTCGATGAAGATCATCAGCGCCTGGTCGAGCTTGCCGGGATCGAGCAGCGCGGTGAAGCCGGTGATCACGCCGCGTTCGCGCAGGCGCCGAACGCGGTCGAAGCAGGCGGCCGGCGAAAGCCCGCAGCGCTGCGCCAGGGCCTGATTGGTGATGCGGCCGTCCTCCTGCAGCACGCGCAGCAGCCGGCGATCCGTCTCGTCGATCGGAACATCCTTCATCTTGAGCACGCCCATTCCCATATATCTTCAGAAGGAAGGCCTATCTTACGAAGCACATTCGGCCAAGACACACATATCATGAGGATCGATCGGCAGCATTCCCGCTGCCCCGGAGTTCGCGCAATGACCGCCCCTCTCTCGCCATGGGATCGCCTCGACACGCACAAATATGCCGATGAGAAGGAGGCCGTCCGCGCCCTGCTCGAAAGCCGGCCGCTGGATGAGGCGGCCCGTCTCGCCGTGGTCGAGGAAGGGCGGGCGCTGGTCGAGGCCGCGCGCGGCATGCGGCGCAGGCAGGGCGTGGTCGAAAGCTTCCTCCAGGAATTCTCGCTCGGCACGCGCGAGGGGCTGGCGCTGATGTGCCTCGCCGAGGCGCTGCTGCGCACCCCCGACGCCGATACGCGCGACCGGCTGATCGCCGAGAAGATCGGATCGGCCGACTGGGCGAGCCATCTCGGCAAGTCCGGCAGCCTGTTCGTCAACGCCTCCACCTGGGGGCTCATGCTCACCGGCCGGCTGATCGACGTCGACGAGGAAGCGAAGCGCGACGTCGGCGCCTTCCTGCGCCGTCTCACCACCCGCGTCGGCGAACCGGTGATCCGCCAGGCGGTGGGCGCCGCGGTGCGGATGATGGGCGAGCAGTTCGTGCTCGGCCGCACGATCGGCGACGCGCTGGCGCGCGCGCGCCGCGAGGATATGCTCTGCTCGTTCGACATGCTCGGCGAAGGCGCGCGCACCGCCGCCGACGCCGAGCGCTACGAACGCATCTACGCCGAGGCCATCGCCGCGGTCGGCAAAGCCAGCGGCGGCGCCGGTCCCGAGCTGGGCCACGGCGTCTCGGTCAAGCTCTCCGCGCTCAGCCCGCGCTACGAGGCGGTGCAGGAGGCGCGCGTGTGGGCCGAGCTCTATCCGCGGGTGCGCCGGCTCGCCCTGGCCGCGAAGGACCATGACCTCAATATCGCGATCGACGCCGAGGAAGCGGACCGGCTGACCCTCTCGCTCAAGCTGATCGACCGGCTCGCCCGCGATCCGGCGCTCGGCGGCTGGTCCGGCCTCGGCGTCGTCGTCCAGGCCTATCATAAGCGCGGGCGCGAGGTGATCGCGGCGCTCGCCGCGCTCGCGCGGGACAGCGGGCGGCGCATCATGGTGCGGCTCGTCAAGGGCGCCTATTGGGACAGCGAGATCAAGCGCGCCCAGGTCGCGGGCCGGCCCGACTATCCGGTGTTCACCACCAAGGCGGCGACCGATCTTTCCTATCTGGTCTGTGCCAGGGCGCTGATCGACGCGGCGCCGGCGCTCTATCCCCAATTCGCCACGCACAACGCCCACACGCTCGCCGCCGTCCGCCGCATGGCGGCCGGGGCGGGCGCCACCATCGAGCATCAGCGGCTGCACGGGATGGGCGAGGCGCTCTACCAGGCAGCCGAGCGCCGCTACGGCACGCTCCGCCTGCGCGCCTACGCGCCGGTCGGCGGGCATGAGGAGCTCCTCCCCTATCTGGTCCGCCGCCTGCTCGAAAACGGCGCGAACACGAGCTTCGTCCACGCCCTGCTCGATGAGCGGGTGCCGGCGGACATGGTGGTGGCCGATCCGGTCGCGCAGGTCGCGGCACAGCCCGATCGCCACCCGCGCATCCCCGTCCCGGCGGAGATCTACGGCCCATCCCGCCGCAATCCGCTGGGCCGCGACTACAGCATCGCCGCCGTCCGCGACGAGGCGGAGCGCCAGGCGCAGATCGTCGCCGGGGAACGCATCCTCGCCGGGCCGATCGTCGCGGGCGCAATGCGCACCACGCCCTCGCGCGCGGTGACGAGCCCGTCCGACCGCGGCCGCATCATCGGCCACGTCACCGATGCCACGGCGGAGGATATCGCCCGCGCCGCCGCGGCCGCGCGCGCCACCCAGCGCGGCTGGAACGCGATCGGCGGCGCGGGCCGCGCGGCGGTGCTGCGCAGCATGGGCGACGCGCTGGAACGCCACATGGATCCGCTCGTCGCGCTGCTCTCGCTCGAAGCCGGCAAGACGCTGAACGACGGCGTCGCCGAGGTGCGCGAGGCGGCGGATTTCTGCCGCTATTATGCCGAACTCGCTGAGCGGCAGTTCGGCCCGCCGACGATCCTTCCCGGCCCGGTCGGCGAGACCAACCAGCTCGAGCTCGGCGGCCGCGGCATCTTCGCCTGCATCAGCCCGTGGAACTTCCCGCTGGCGATCTTCACCGGGCAGATCGCGGCGGCGCTGGCGGCGGGCAATGCCGTGCTCGCCAAGCCCGCCGAGCAGACCCCGCTGGTCGCCGCGCGCGCGGTGCGGCTGTTCCACGAGGCCGGGCTCGATCCCGCGCTGCTCGCGCTGCTGCCCGGCGACGGGGCGGCGGTGGGCGCAGCGCTCACCGCCCATCCCGAGATCGACGGCGTCGCCTTCACCGGCGGCACCGAGACCGCCTGGGCGATCAACCGCACCCTCGCCGCGCGTTCCGGGCCGATCATTCCGTTCATCGCCGAGACCGGCGGGCTCAACGGCATGTTCGTCGACACCACCGCGCTCAAGGAGCAGGTGGTCGACGATGTGATCCTGTCCGCCTTCGGTTCGGCCGGGCAGCGCTGCTCGGCGCTGCGCCTGCTCTTCCTGCCGCACGAGAGCGCCGACGAGCTGATCGCGGCGCTCGCCGGCGCGATGGATGCGATGGTGCTTGGCGATCCGGCCGATCCGTCGACCGATTGCGGTCCGGTGATCGACGCCGATGCGCGCGCGATGCTGGAGGCGCACGCCGGGCGGCTGGAACGGGACGCGAGGATCCTGCACCGCGCGACGCTGCCGCCGGGAGCGGAGAAAGGCGATTTCTTCGCGCCGCTGCTTGCCGAGATCCCCTCCGCCGACTTCCTCGAGCGCGAGGTGTTCGGCCCGATCCTGCACGTCGTGCGCTACGATCCGGCGAAGCTTGCGGTGGAGGCCGGCCGCCTCGCCGCGTGCGGCTACGGCCTGACGCTCGGCATCCACAGCCGGATCGAGCGCTTCGCCGAAGAGGTGCGTGCCCTCGTTCCCGCCGGCAACGTCTATGTCAACCGCTCGATCATCGGCGCGGTCGTCGGCGTGCAGCCCTTCGGCGGCGAGGGGCTGTCCGGCACCGGCCCCAAGGCCGGCGGCCCCAACGCGCTGCTGCGCTACGCCACCGAGCGCGCGGTCTCGGTGAACATCGCCGCCCAGGGGGGTGATCCGGCGTTGCTCAACCTGTAGCCGCTGCGCGCGCCTTCCCTCCCCACCGGCCCGCTGCTACGGGCCGGTCGCGTACAGGAGGAAGCGAATGGAGCATTCGAGCCAGCATCTGCTGATGGCGAGCACGTCGCCCGCCGGGCCCTACGCCGCCTTTTCCTGGGCCGCGGACGGCGAAGCGGCCGAACCCGCCTTCGCCACCCGCACCGGCGATCTCACGCTGCCGCGCACCGGCGCCAAGCCGCGCAACATCGTCATCGTGCTGACCGACGACCATCGCTTCGACGCGATGGGCTTCCTCGGCACGCAGGATTTCATCGAAACGCCGATGCTCGACCGCATGGCGCGCGAAGGCGCCCACTTCCGCAACGCCTTCGTCACGACGGCGCTGTGCTCGCCGAGCCGCGCCACCATCTTCACCGGCCTCTACGCGCATCAGCACCGGGTGGTGGACAACAACCATCCGATCGCTCCCGGGCTCGTCTTCTTTCCCGAATATCTCCAGGCCGCCGGCTACGAGACCGCCTTCATCGGCAAATGGCACATGGGCCTCGAAGGCGATGATCCGCAGCCCGGCTTCGATCGCTGGGTGAGCTTCAAGGGCCAAGGCGACTATTGGCCGAACGGCGACGGGCTCAACGCGGACGGCGTGCGCATCGCCCAGGACGGCTACCTCACCGATCAGCTCAACGATCTCGCCATGGAGTGGCTGGAAAGCCGGACGCGCGAGAAGCCGTTCATGCTGTTCCTCGCGCACAAGGCGGTGCATGCCGAATTCTATCCGGCGCCCCGCCATCTGAACCGCTATGCCGATGCCCGCTTCCGCTATCCCGAGACGATGGCGCCGGGCACCCCCGGCCGGCCGATGTGGGTCGAGAACCAGCGCAACAGCTGGCACGGCGTCGATTTCGCCTATCACGCCAATCTCGACATCGGCGATTATTACAAGCGCTACATGGAAACCTTCCTGTCGGTCGACGAAGGCATCGGCCGGATCTTCGCGCATCTGGAGGAGCGCGGCGAGCTCGACGAGACGCTGATCCTCTACATGAGCGACAACGGCTTCCTGTTCGGCGAGCACGGGCTGATCGACAAGCGCTGCGCCTATGAGGAATCGATGCGCATCCCGATGCTGGCCCGCTGCCCGGCCCTGTTCGGCGGTGGCCGGACGATCGATCCGGTGGTCGCCAATCTCGATATCGCCCCGACCATGCTCGAGGTCGCGGGCCTGGAGCCGCCGGCATGGATGGAGGGACGCAGCCTGCTCCCGCTGCTCCAGGGGCGGGACGCGCCCTGGCGCGAGGCACTGCTCTACGAATATTATTGGGAGCGCAATTTCCCGCAGACCCCGACCGTCCACGCGCTGCGCGAGGACCGATACAAATATGTCCGCTATCACGGCATCTGGGACATCGACGAGCTGTACGATCTTCAGGAGGATCCGCTCGAAAGCCGCAACCTCATCTTCTCGCCCGGCCACCAGGCGATCGTCGAGAGGATGAACAAGGCGCTGTTCGACCGCCTCGAACGGACGGGTGGCCTTTCGATGCCGCTTCCGCGCGACGCCGGCGAGCGGAACATCCTGCGCGACGCGGAGGGGCCGGGGCTGGCGCCGTTTCCGGAGCAGCTGCTGAAATGGCTGGCGCGCTGAGCGGCTCCCGGCTGCCCGCGCGCCAGCCTATCCGTCAGAAGTCCTTGCGCAGCTGCATGCCGAAATAGCGTTTGTCGTCACGCGGCACGTAGCGGACGGTTCCGGCAAAGGTGCCGTTGGCGAGGAACGTCGCATAATGCGTGTTGGTGATGTTCTTCACATAGCCGCGCAGCTGCCAGCCGCCGCGATCGCCGAGCAGGGCGACGCTGGCGTTCCAGATCGCATAGTCGGGCTGGACGGTGCTGGGGGTCTCGGTCAGTGAATATTGCGTCTTGCTGCGGAGCGAGACGTCGCTTTGCAGCTCGACGTCGAACGAGTCGCTCACCGCGAAACGATAGGCGACGTTGGTGTAGACCTTCCAGCGCGGCGCGTAGGGCAGCGGCTGCCCGTTGACATTGCAGCTCGACGGCGCGCCAGGCGGGCAGAGGAACTTCAGGATCTTGGCGTCGTCATGGGCAAGCGAGACGCTCGCGGTGAGGCCCTCGGCAGGCCGCGCCGTCAGGTCGATCTCGATGCCGCGCGAGCGCACCGAACCGGCGTTGATCAGCCGGCTGACCTGGGCGCCGCCGACCACGTCGTTGAAGTTCGCCTGATAATTGTGAAACGTCGTCGAATAGATCGCAACGGCATAGCTGAAGCTGCGATCCGCCGTGCCGCCCTTGATGCCGGCCTCGTAGGAGCGCGAGGTTTCCGGCCTGAGCGCGATCTCGTCGAGCGGCGTCGTCGCGTTGAGCGAGCGCATGTTGAAATAGACGTTGTAGGCCGGGCCCTTGTAGCCGCGCGAGAAGGTGAAATAGACCTGCTGGCGCTTGGCGAAATCATATTGCAGGCCGAGCCGGTAGCTGTCTCCCCGCCGGTCCGTCTTGCCCGTCGCATTGTGATAGGCGCGGATGCCCGGACGGTCGAGCGCCGCCGCACCGGTGTTGCCGGGATCGGCGGTGGAGGTGCGCACATGGTAGAAGCGCAGCTCGTCCCAGGTAGAGCGGTAGCCCGCGATCGCGCGGAAACGATCGGTGAAGTTCACATTGGCTTCGCCGAACAGGGCATAGTTGTTGTTGGTGATGCCGTAATGGGCGACGCCGATCGTCGAATCGGGCACGCCGACGAGCAGCCGCGTGATTCGCCGCTCATAGCGCTCGTCGGTGTCGGCATGGAGATAATAGGCACCGAGCACATAATCGATGAGATGGCCCTTGGGGGATGTGAGCCGGATCTCCTGCGAGAACTGGCGCGTGTTGACGTCGCCGAAATCCTCGCCCTGCGGGAAGGCCGCGCTCAGCACGGACAGGCTGTCATAATCCTGGTGCTGATGGTTCAGCCACTTGCGCCATCCGGTGATCGAGGTGAGCTGATACTCGCCGAGGGTGAGTTCCGCGGTCAGCGCCACGCCGAAATTCTTGTCGCGCACGTCGGTGTTGAAATTGGTGTTGGTGCGCCGGTTGCTCGGCGACGCCGTGATCCCCGCCTGGGCGAGCGCGGCCGCGAGCGCCGCAGATTCGTTCACGACGCCGGTCGGGTAGGAGATGGTGCTGGTGCGCGCATAGATGCTCGTCGGCACCGTATCGTGCGAGTTCAGATAGTCGCCGACCAGGGTCAGCCGCAGATTGTCGGTCGGCGTGGCGACGATCTTCGCGCGCGCGCCGTAGCGGCGATAGCCGTTGATCTCGTCACCGGTCACGACGTTGCGCGCATTGCCATCGAACTTGGTGTAGAGGCCGGTGACCAGCGCCGCGATCTTGCCGGGCACGAGCGCGCCGGAGACACCGAGCTTCACCCGATATTCCTCGTCGCTCGTGGCACCGAGCTCTCCGAAGGCGTGGAATTCGTCGGTTGGATTGCGCGTCACGATGTTGATCACGCCGGCCGAGGCGTTCTTGCCGAACAGCGTCCCCTGCGGCCCGCGCAGCACCTCGACGCGCTCCACCTCGCCGAGATCGAGCGTGGACTGGCCCGGCCGGGTCAGCACCACGCCGTCGAGCACCGTCGAGACGGACGGCTCGACGCCCGGCGAGGTGGTGATGGTGCCGATGCCACGGATGAAGACGGTGCGATCCTTGTTCGAGGCCCCGCCCCGGAACTCGACCGACGGCACCGTCGAGCTGATGTCCTGCACATTGTTGAGCTGACGGCTGGCGAGCGAGGCGCCGGTCACCGCGGTGATCGCGATCGGCACCTGCTGGACGGCCTCGGAGCGGAAGCGCGCGGTGACGACGATGTCGCCGCCTTCGCCTGCGGTCGCCTGATCCTGAGCCAATGCCGTGGCCGGTACGGCGGCGCCGCCGACCAGAAGCGCGGACACGGCGCGGATAGCCCATCTCGATCTCATGCTGATCTCCTTTTTGCTGTCGAGCTGCCCTTTAGTCTATCGTCTCGATAGAAAAAGATAGTTTTGGTTTGAGCGGGCCAAGCGGCGGCCCGCTCAATGCCGCGCCACTGCCGCTGCAGGCTCCCCATCGACCCGCTCCAGCCGGGGTATCAGCAGGTGAATCCAGCCGAGCGCGAGCAGGTAGGAAACAGCGGCAAAAGCGAAGAGCGGTGCATACCCCATGCCGGCGGCCAGCACGAGCCCGGCCACCTTGGCGATCGTCATCCCGCCGAGATTGCCGCAGAAGGCGCCGAAGCTCGTCACCCGGCCGACCTTCCTGGCGGGCACGATATCGGCGATCGTGCCGAACAGGCTGGTCGAGAAGCCCTGATGCCCGGCGAGCGCCAGGGTAAGGATGCCGACGGACAGCCAATAGTCGCCGCCCGACAGCGCGAGCGGCACGGGCAGCACGCACAGCGCGGAGCCGAGCATCATCGTCTTGCGCAGCCGGTTCTCGGGCCAGCCTCTCGCCATGAGCGCGCTCGAGAGGATGCCGGCGACAAGCGAGCCGAGCGCCGCGCCACTATAGGCGATCGCCAGCGGCGGGCCCAGCGCAGTGCCGGACAGGCCGAACTGCCGATAGAAGAAGTCCGGCATCCAGAACAGCATCAGCCACCAGGTGGCGTCGGACAGCACCTTGCCGCCGGCGATCGCCCATGTCCGCCGCTCCCGCAGGATCGGCCCGTAATCCGGAAGATCGTCCTCGATCGCCGTAGCGCGGCCGGCGGCATCGCCGAAATGGATGCCGCGCGTCGCGAGCAGCCACAGCAGCACCCAGAGGAAGCCGACGGCCGCGGCGAGGATGAATGCCGCCCGCCATCCCCAGACGCTCGCCACCACCGGGATAATGAGCGGCGTGACGATCGCGCCGACGCTGCCGACCGCATTGGAGAGGCCGAAGCCGGTGGAGCGCAGCTCGGCCGGAAAGATGGCCGCGATCGTCTTGACGCCGCTCGGCGTTCCCATCGCTTCGGTCGCCCCCAGGGCGACCCGGCAGAGGAAGAACTGCACGAAACCCTGTGCCCAGCCGTGCAGCAGCGCGGCCAGACTCCACGCAGCGACCCCGATCGGATTGGCCCATTTCGCGCCGAGCCGATCGACGATCCAGCCGGTGATCAGAAAGGCGAATGCCGCCGCGCCCTGAAAAGCTGCGGCGAACGTGCCGTAGTCGTTGTCGCTCCAATCGAGATCGGCGGAAATGATCGGCTTCAACACCGCCACGATCTGGCGGTCCACGAGATTGAGGATGCTCGCGGTCAGCACGAGCGTGAACAGCAGCCACCGCCGGCGCGGCGACAATGTCATCCGAAAGTGACCTGCTCGCCGCTCGCCAGCAGCCGGATCGCGTTGCGGCGGAGATGGCCGGAGGCCGGGTCCAGCATCGGCTCCGGCGTATATTGGGCGAGATAGACGCGGCGCGGCCTGTCGCTATGGTTCGCACCCGTCGCGTGGAGCAGCAGGCTGGAGAAGGCGACGACGCTGCCGGCGGGCGCCTCGATCGCGATGCCCTCCCCTTCCACCGCGGCGACGAGATCGTTGCTTTCGGCCTGACGCTGATGCGGGCGCAGGCCGGCGCGATGGCTGCCTGGGATCACGCGCACGGTGCCATTCTCCACCGTGGCATCGTCGAGCGGACACCAGCAGGTCAGATAGGGCCGGTGATCGGGCGGCCCGCCATTGCCGACCACATAGCCGGAATCCTGATGCCAACCGAACGCGAGACCGCGCTCCGGCCCTTTGACGACGAACTGATCGAAGAAGAAATAGGCCTCGTCGCCCAGCGTCGCGCGGCAGACCGCGGCCATGGGCGCGCTGAACAGCATGCGCCGCAGCGACGGCCGCTCGCGCTGGCACTCATTCGCGAAATAGCGCGTGCCGCGGTGGTTCAGCCCCATGCGATCGACGCCGGCGGCATCCATGCGGGCATCCTCGCGGTCCACGAACGCACCGCACTCCGCGCGCAGCACCTCGAGCAGCTCGCCCCGGAGCACGGCGGGGAAGACGGCATAGCCGTCCGCCGCGAAGCTCCGTGCTGCTGCATCGATCTCCTTCTCCGTCATGGCTCCCGCCCCTAATATCGCCGCTCATCCAAGGCGACGTAGTTTTTCTACTTCCAAGCTAGAAAATAGCGAGCGGCCCATGATCGAGGCGCGGAAGGACGTGTCGCGCGAACAGATCCGCTTCCGCCGCGTGCGGATAGCCCGACAGGATGAACGCATCGATCCCCTCCGCACGATAAGCCGACAGCTTTGCCAGCACCTGATCGGGATCGCCGACGATCGCCGCGCCGCAGCCGGAACGCGCCCGCCCGATTCCCGTCCACAGATTGTCCTCGACATAACCGTCATTGGCGGCGGCCGTCTCGCGCAATTCGGCCTGGCGGCGCACGCCGGCGGATTGCGAATCGAGCGAGCGCGCGCGGATCGCGGCGCCGGTCACCTCGTCGAGACGCGACAGCAGCCGCTCGGCGGCGCGCCGGGCCTCCGCCTCCGTCTCGCGGACGACGACATGGACGCGGTAGCCGAAGCGCAGCGAACGGCCGTGCGCGGCGGCCCGGCTGCGCAGATCGGCGACGATCTCGCGGATCGCCTCGATCCGGTCCGGCCACATCAGATAGACGTCGGCGCCGCGGGCCGCCGCCTCGCGCGCATCGGGCGAAAGCCCGCCGAAATAGAAGGCGGGGCATCGCCCCGACACGGTCGAGATGCGCGGCGGATCGAGCTTCAGCTTCCAGAAGCTCCCGTCATGATCGAGCGGCTTGCCGTCGAGCAGCATCTTCAGGATGTGCATCGCTTCCACGGTGCGCGCGTAGCGTGGCCCGCTCGCAAGCGATTCTCCCGGCATCTCGCTCGAAATGATGTTGATCGTGAGCCGTCCGCCCAGGATCCGATCGATCGTCGCGATCTGGCGGGCCAGCTGCGGCGGCCAGGATTCGCCGATGCGAACGGCCATGAGCAGGCGGATGCGGCGGACGAGCGTCGCGATCGCGGCGGCAAAGGCCGTCGTGTCGATGCCGAGCGCGTAGCCGGACGGAAGCAGGACATTGTCGAAGCCGCCGCTTTCGGCCTGGAGCACGATGTCGCGGCAATGCTCCCAGCTCGACTGGAGGCGGGGGTCGGGTTGGCCGAGAAATTCGTAATCATCGTCGCACAGCGCCGAGAACCAGCTGACTTCGCACGGACCGCTCACGGCAGCTTCTCCCCGATCGAGGCTTCGAGCACGGCATACCATTGCTCGCGCGTCCAGCCGACCCGATAGGCGCCGAGCGCATCACGGATGCGCTCGGGCCGCTGCGTGCCGACGATCGGGACGGGACGTGCCGGATGCGCCATCACCCAGGCGAGCGCCGCCGCCGATGGAGCGACGCCCTCCTCCTGCGCCTTGGCATGCAGCAGGCGGGTGACCGGTCCCTCCTCGCCGATGCGCCCCTGGCCGAGCGGCGACCAGGCAAGCACGGCCTGCCCGAGCTCCATGGCGAGATCGAGCACGCCGTCGGCGAGCGGGGCGGCGTGATAGGGCGAGAATTGCGGCTGCACGCTGGCGAGCGGCGTTTCCAGATAGGCGCAGAGCGCGCGCACCTGCGCCGCCGTGAAGTTCGAGACGCCGATCGCCCGCACCTTGCCAGAGGCGACGGCGCGATCGAGCGTCGCCGCGAGCTCGGCCGGATGGGTGAGGCTGTCCGGCCGGTGGATCTGCCAGAGATCGACATGGTCGACGCCGAGCCGGCGCAGCGAATCGTCGAGCGCGCGCTCGAGATAGGCGCGGCTCGAATCATAGGGGACGCCCGGCCGGATCCCCGCCTTGGTGGCCAGCACCATCCGTGCCCTCAGCCCCGGCGCTTCCGCCAGCACGCGCCCGAGCAGCGCCTCGGCCGCGCCGAACGGCTCGCCATTGTCGGGGCCGTAGATGTCGGCCGTGTCGAGCAGGGTGAACCCACAGTCGAGCGCCGTTTCCACGAGGAGGCGCGCCTGGGCGATATCCTTCCCGGCGAAACGCCACATGCCCCATGCGATCGGCGACACGCGGATTTCGCTCTTGCCCAGCGGGAGGGGTTCGGGGCTAAGGGGCATCATTCGGCAATTCCTTGGCAGCAGATATGATGGACACGATCCGATACGGCATAGTCGGCACCGGCATGATGGGATGCGAGCATATTCGCAATATCCGCCTGTTGCCGGGAGCGGTCATCACCGCCATCGCCGATCCGCAGGAGACCTCGCTCGACTGGGCGGGCGCGGCGCTCGGCGACATGCGGCCGACGCACTATCGATCGGCGGAAGAACTGGCGGAGAAGGGCGAGGTCGACGCCGTCGTGATCGCCTCGCCGAACCACAGCCACCGCACGGTGATCGAGCCGCTGCTCGCGCGCGGTCTCGCCATCCTGTGCGAAAAGCCGCTTGCGACGACGCTGGCGGACGCCCGCTGGATCGCCGAGCGCGCGGCGGCGCATGCCGCACCGGTCTGGACGGGGATGGAGTATCGCTACATGCCCCCGGTCGCCCGCTTCATCGCCCGCGTCCACGGCGGCGACGTCGGCACCCTCAAGATGCTGTCGATGCGCGAGCACCGCTTCCCCTTCCTCGTCAAGGTCGGCGATTGGAACCGGTTCTCGCGCAACACCGGCGGGACCATGGTCGAAAAATGCTGTCATTTCTTCGATCTGATGCGGCTCATCGTCGGTGCCGAGGCCGTGCGCGTCTATTGCTCGGGCGGGATGGACGTCAACCATCTCGACGAGCGCTATGGCGGCGAGCGGCCGGACATCATCGACAACAGCTTCACGACGGTCGATTTCGCCAACGGCGTGCGCGCCATGCTCGATCTGTGCATGTTCGCGGACGGCGCCGAGCATCAGGAGGAGATCAGCGCGGTGGGCGACAAGGCCCGGCTCGACGTGCTCGTCCCGCCGGGCGATCTCGTCTTCTCTCCACGGGTCGGCTTCGGCGCGCCGAAGGCGGTGGAGCGGGAGCACGTACCGGTCGACGAGGCCGTGCTCGGCGCCGGATCGCACCATGGCGCGACCTTCTACCAGCACCAGGCCTTTGCTCGCGCGGTGCGCGGCCAGGGTCCCGTCGAAGTGACGGCCGAGGACGGGCTGCGCGCGGTGGCGATCGGCCTGGCCGCCGAACGGAGCGTGAAGGAAGGCCGCGCGATCGAGATGGCCGAGCTGGAAACCGAAGCCGCCTGATCCCGGCGGCGCGGGGCGCGCGCCCGAAGAAAACCGCGGCCGGCACGAGGAGAGAGAGCCGGCCGCGGCAGGGAGAGGTCAGGCAGCGTGGCGGACGCGATGCGGGATATCGTCGCTCGCGATCAGCACGCGGTGCATGACCCGCGGGAAATCGCCATAATCGCGCACCGCATAATGCAGGCCGGCGCGATTGTCCCAGAAGGCGACCGAGTTCTTGCGCCAGCGGAAGCGGACGCTGTGCTCGGGCTTCTTCACCTCGGCATAGAGGCGCGCGAGCAGCGCCTCGCCTTCGGCACGATCGACATCGACGAAACGCGGCTTCAGGCTGAAATTGATCCAGAAGATGTCCTCGCCCGTCTCGGGGTGGGTGCGGATCACCGGATGGGAGACGAGCGGGTAGATCTCGCCGGCCTTCGCCAGCGGCTCCTGGAAATCGTGGACGACATAGAGATTGTCGATCCGGGCGCGGAGATCGGCCGGCAGGCCGCGCAGGATCGCACCGCCATTCGCCCAGATGGTGTCGCCGCCGACATCGGGGATATGCTCGGCACGCAGCACCGCGCCGAGCACCGGATTCAGCCGCCAGCTCGTGTCGGTGTGCCAGTGGTTCTCGCGCTCGTCATATTTCTTGAAATCCTCTGCAGCGATCGGCTGGATGATGCGGTGCGTCTGGAGGCCGCCGGAGGGATGGGCGTAGAGCTCGCCGAAGTTTCGGGCGAAACCGAGCTGCTGGTCGCGGTTGATATCCTGATCCCGGAAGAACAGAACCTTGTGCTTGAGCAGCAAGGCATAGAGCTCGTCGCGCAGCGTCCGGTCGATCGGCTCGCGTAGATCGATTCCACCGATTTCCGCACCGATCACGGGGGTGAGCTGTTCAACGGTGAGCTTGCCCGTGGATGGGACATCCAGCGGCGAACGGGTTTGGAGAGTTGCCATAGGGAGATCCTTCGACTGCACCTCGACTGGAGGCCGGACGCCGAACAGCTAGAAGAACGGAAAGCCACGAACCAACGAGATTGGCTGAACTGCGTCCGAGGATAACTGATAAAGCAAGCCCCTCAGAGCGCACGGATTGCCTCGGCGCTGAGCTCGGCGAGATGACGCGCGGCCTCACCGCGGCGTTCGGCGCTTTGCAGGATGCAGGTGACGTCGGGCAGCCCCGGCAGCGTCGGCAGATCGAGCACCGGCAGATCGCGCAGGAACAGGCTGGTGCGGCAGGTCAGCCCGAGCCCTGCCGCAACCGCGGCGCGCAAGGTGGACAGATTGGGCGTCTCCACCGCGATGCGCCAGGGCTGGCCCGCCGCCTCCAGCGCCGCGACGGCGGCCTCGCGGAAGCGACAGGGCTTCTCCAGCACGGCGAGCGGCAGCACGTCCGCATCGGCGAGCGCGGCCTCGCCGAACCAGCGCATCGGCGCGCTGCGCAGCGCGCGCTCGTCGCGCGGACCGGCATAGCCGATGACGATATCGAGTTGACCGCGCTCCAGCATGGTCTGCAGCTCCGCCGTACCCGCGACGCGCGCGAAAATCTGCGCTTCGGGATGCAATTCCGCGAAGCGCGCCAGAAGCCCGGTGAGCAGGAGATCGGCGAAGTCCTGGACCATACCGACGCGCACCGGCCCCGCGAAGCGGCCGGCACTGATTGCCGCCAATCCCTCGTCGTGGATGGCGAGCATGCGGCGGGCATAGCCGAGCAGCAGCTCGCCCGCGGCTGTCAAGGCGAGCCGCCGTCCCTCGCGCTGGAACAGCGGCTGCTGCACCAGCTCCTCCAGCCGCTTGATCTGCAGGCTCAGCGCCGACTGGGTGACGAACACCTGCTCGGCGGCGTTGAGCATCGATCCGGTGTCGACGATCGCGATGAAGCTGCGCAACATGGTCGTAGGCAGGTTGACGGCCATCCGAACTCCCCTGAAAGCCTTTTGTCTACTACTTCGGTAGTCTTTCAGGGTGACGGAAATCTTGATCCGCCTAAAGTCTTTCTCGCCGCTCGCGAGGGAGGCCGGTATTTCGGTTACTTTTCAATGGATTATGGGATTCTATAAGCTCCACTTATAGATGATGTGAAGCATAGTCTATTGGAAAGATAGAGATTGTTCCCCTTTCCTGGGGGCATGAAGAAGCGCCGCCCCCTCCCCTTCACGATCCGGCTAGGCCGCTGGCTGTCGCCGATGCTGCTGCTGCTCATCTGGGAAGCGGCCTCGCGCAGCGGCCTCATTCCCGAGCGCACGCTGGCGCCGCCGTCCGCGGTGGTCGAAACGCTGGCCGCGATGATCTGGTCGGGCGAGCTGCCTTCGAACCTCCTGGTCTCCTTCGGGCGCGTCGCGATCGGCCTCGCCATCGGAGTGACGCTCGGCATCGCCCTCGCCCTCCTCGCCGGCCTCTCGCGCGAGGGCGAGGTGGTGATCGACCCGCTGATGCAGATCAAGCGCGCCATTCCCATCGTCGCGCTCGCGCCCCTCTTCATCGTCTGGTTCGGCATCGGAGAGACGCCGAAGATCGCGCTGATCGCCTTCGCGACGCTGTTTCCGGTCTATCTCAACCTTTATAACGGCATCCGCGGCGTCGACGTCCGGCTGGTCGACATGGCCCGCAGCTTCGGCCTCCGCCGGGCCCAGGTGATCGGTCAGGTGCTGCTGCCGGGCGCCCTGCCCTCACTGCTCGTCGGCCTGCGCTACGCGCTCACCATCGCGATCGTGATGCTGGTGATCGCCGAACAGATCAACGCGACCGCCGGCCTCGGCTATCTCGTCAACAACGCACGCGATTTCATGCGCACCGACATCATCGTCGTGTGCCTGATGGTCTATGCACTGCTCGGCCTCGGCGCCGATCTCATCGTCCGTATCGTCGAACGCCGGGCGCTCGCCTGGCGCCCCGCGCTGGTGGAGGCTTGATCCCGTGGCTGTGACATTCCCATTGCCGGGCGAGGCGGCGTCCGCCCGCCCCGAGCCGGTCGTCCGCCTGCGCGGCTTTTCCCGCGCCTTCGGCGCGACGAAGGTGCTCGATTCGCTCGATCTCGACATCGCGCCGGGCGAGTTCGTCGCGCTCATCGGCCGCTCGGGCAGCGGCAAGACGACCTTGCTGCGCACGCTGGCCGGACTCGACAGCCATGACGGCGGGCAGGAGGTCGCCATTCCCGCCGCCCGTGCCGTCGTCTTCCAGGATTCCCGGCTGCTGCCGTGGAAGCGCGTGTGGAAGAATGTCGGGCTCGGCCTCACCGGAGGCGAGGTGCGTGCCCGGGCCGAAGCCGCGCTGCGCGAAGTGGGCCTCGGCCATCGCCTCGATGCGTGGCCGCTCACCCTCTCCGGCGGCGAGGCACAACGCGCCGCGCTCGCCCGCGCGCTGGTGCGCGAACCCAAGCTGCTGCTGCTCGACGAGCCCTTTGCCGCGCTCGACGCGCTCACGCGGCTGCGCATGCACGAGCTGGTGCTCAGCCTCTGGCAGACGCATCGACCGGCGGTGCTGATCGTCACCCACGACGTCGACGAGGCAATCGCGCTCGCCGATCGCGTGCTGGTGCTCGACCGCGGCCGCATCGTCGCCGAGGAGCGGATCGAGGCCGCGCGCGGCCAGCGCACCGCCGCGGTCCGGCGCCTGCGCGCGGTGCTGCTCGGACATCTCGGCGTCGAGGCGGCCGAGGGCTCCTATGCGGATCTGGTCGCGCATCCGCGCGCCGGCTGGCTGGCGGCGGCCGAATGAACGCGCCCGTCCGGATCGATGCCGCGCCGGAGAACACGGCGCCGCTGCAGGGCTTCGTTGCCGCGCTTGCGAATCTGGTGACGCGCGCGGATGAGGCGCGGATCCTGGAGGAGGGCAGCCGGCGGCTGGCCGAACTCGTGGCCCGCGACGATTGGCTGCCCGCAGCCTATGCCGCCCCCGATCCCGCCCGATATCGGCAATATCTGCTCCATCGCGATGCCGCGAACCGTTTCTCGATCGTCAGCTTCGTCTGGGCACCCGGCCAGGCCACGCCCGTCCACGATCACCGGGTGTGGGGCATGGTCGGCGTGCTGCGCGGTGCCGAACTCGTGGAGGATTTCACCTTCGGACCGGATGGCCGCCTCGTTCGGATCGGAGCGCTGCGGACATTGGCGACCGGCGAGGTCGAAAGCTTCTCCCCCGCCACCGGCGATGTCCACCGCGTCGCCAATGCCTTCGACGATCGCGTCTCGATCAGCATCCACGTCTACGGCGCCGATATCGGCACGACCGAACGCGCGACCTACGACGCCAGCGGCGCCCCGAAGCCCTTCCTCTCCGGCTATGCCGAGCTGCCGGCGCTGATCGCATGACCACTCCCCTCCTTCCCGCCGACGTTCGTCGGGCACTGCTCACCCGCAGCGAAATCGCGCTCATCGACGTGCGCGAGGAGGCGGCCTTCGCCACCGGTCATCCGCTGTTCGCCGCCCAGATCCCTCTGGAGCGGATCGGGATCGAGGCACCGGCCCGGCTGCCCCGGCGCGACGTGCCGATCGCGCTCTACGACGATGTGGAGGACCTCGTCCCAGCCGCCGCGGAGCGGCTCGCGGCGCTCGGCTACAGCAGGATCCATCGGCTCGCCGGCGGCCTCTCCGGCTGGCGCGATGCCGGCTACGAGCTGTTCGAGGACGTCAACTCCTATTCCAAGGCGTTCGGCGAACTCGTCGAGCATCGCCGGCGCACGCCCTCGCTGCCGGCCGAGGACGTCCAGGCACTGATCGACGAGAAGGCGGACATCGCCATCCTCGATGCGCGCCGCTTCGACGAATATGCGACGATGAGCCTGCCCGGCGGGATCAGCGTGCCCGGTGCGGAGCTGGTGCTGCGCGCGCTCGCGATCGCGCCCGACCCCGATACGACGATCATCGTCAATTGCGCAGGACGGACACGCAGCATCATCGGCGCGCAATCGCTGATCAACGCCGGCCTGCCCAACCGCATCGTGGCGTTGCGCAACGGCACGATCGGCTGGACGCTCGCGGGCCAGACGCTGCAGCATGGCAGCAACGCCCGCTACCCCGACGTCGACGACACGGTGCTCGACGAAGCGCGGGCCCGCGCGCGCCAGGTTTCCTATCGCGCCGGCGTCAAGCGGATCGATGCAGCGATGCTCGCCGCGCTGGCGGCCGATGCGGCACGCACGCTCTACCGCTTCGACGTGCGCGCGCCGGAGGACTATGCGGCCGGCCACCTGCCCGGCTTCCGCAGCGCGCCGGGCGGACAGCTCGTCCAGGAGACCGATCATTTTGCGCCGGTGCGCGGCGCGCGGATCGTGCTCGCCGACGATCTCGGCGCGCGCGCAGATATGACGGCCTCCTGGCTCGCCCAGATGGGGTGGGAAGTCTATGTGCTGGACGAGACGCCGGCGCTTTCGGAACGGGGCGATCCGCACGCCCTGCCGCCCCGCGGCCCGCAAGGCCGCTATCGCCGCCCCTATGAGGGCACCGACAACCCCACCGCCGCGATGCAGGCCTATCTCGACTGGGAATATGGCCTGGTCGACCAGCTCGCGCGTGACGGCACCCACGGCTTCTTCGTCATCTGATCCTTTGCAGGGAGACACAGCCATGCCCGTTCAGTTCATCGGCTATATCGGCTTCAACAACCATTCGGAGATCCACAGCGTGCCCCGGGGCCGCGAGCTCGACCGCGACTATGTCGAGGCGGCCGCGCGCGCGCAGGAGGCGGGCGGCTTCGATCGCGTGCTGATCCCGTTCGGCTCCAATTCCCCCGAGAGCCAGATCGTCGCCGCCCATGCCGCCGCGATCACCACGAAGCTCGGCTTCCTGATCGCGCATCGCCCCGGCTTCACCCAACCGACGCTCGCGGCGCGACAGCTCGCCACGCTCGACCAGCTCTCGGGTGGCCGCGTCGCCGTGCACATCATCACCGGCGGCGCGGATGAGGAGATGCAGCGCGACGGCGACGTCTCCACCAAGGCGCTGCGCTATGCGCGCACCGACGAATATCTCACCGTGCTGCGCCGCGAATGGACCGCCGACCAGCCTTTCGATCATGACGGCGACTTCTATCGCATCCGCCAGGGCTGGAGTGCAGTGAAGCCCACCAATCTGCCGGTCTTCTTCGGCGGTGCCTCGCCCGAGGCGATCGACGTCGCCGGCCGTCATGCCGACGTCTATGCGCTGTGGGGAGAGACGCAGGCGCAGGTGCGCGAAGCCGTCGCAACGGTGCGCGCTTCGGCCGCCCGCTATGGGCGGCGCCCCGGCTTTTCCCTGTCGCTCCGCCCGATCCTTGCCGGCACGGAGGAGGCGGCGTGGAAGCGTGCGGACGAGATCGTCGAGACGGTGCGCGCGTTGCGCGAAGAGGCCGGGCTCAAGACCAGCGAGCACGCGCCGCCCAATGCCGGTTCGCAGCGGCTTTTGCAGACGGCGAGCGCCGGCTATCGTGCCGACACGCGGCTATGGACAGGGCTTGCCGCCATCGCCGGCGCACAAGGTAATTCCACCGGGCTCGTCGGCACGCCCGAGCAGGTCGCCGATGCGCTGCTCGACTATTATGATCTTGGCATCGATCATTTCCTCATCCGCGGCTTCGAGCCGCTGGACGACGCGATCACCTATGGCCGGGATCTGATCCCGCTGGTGCGCGAGCGCGTGCTGCGGCGCGATGCGGCGCGCGAGGCGGAGCGCCAGGTCGCGTGAGGCGCCTCCTCGCGCTGCTGCTCCTGCTCGCGCTCGGTGCGTGCGGCCGCGACGCTTCGCCCGAAGGCGGCGCCGGGGTGCTCCATGTCGGTAGCCAGAAGGGCGGCACCAAGGCGCTGATGCTATCCTCCGGCGTGCTCGAGGGCGTTCCGTACCGGATCGAATGGTCGGAATTCCCCGCCGCGCAGCACCTCCTCGAAGCGATCGGCAGCGGCGCGGTCGATATCGGCCTCACCGGCGATGCTCCCTTCCTGTTCGCCTATCAGAGCGGCAGCCCCGTCAAGGCGATCGGCGCACAGGAAGCGCCCGAGCGGCCCGCGGGCGCGCTGGCGATCATCGTGCCCGCCGCCTCGCCGGTCCGCAGCCTTGCCGACCTCAAGGGCAAGACGGTGGCCACGACGCGCGGCTCCGTCGGCCACTATCTCGTCGTGCGTGCGCTCGCCGCCGCGCATCTGCCGCCGGACTACGTCAAGCTGAGCTTCCTCGCCCCCGGCGACGCCAAGGCCGCGTTCAGCAGCGGAGCGATCGACGCGTGGTCGATCTGGGTGCCCTATCTCAGCGCCGCGCGGCAGGAGAAGGCGCGCGTCATCGTCGATGGCCGCGGCCTCGTCCGCGGTGTCGGCTTCGATGTGGCGAACGACCGATCGGCGACCGCCAAGCGGGCGATGCTCGCCGATTTCCTGAACCGGGAAGCCAAGGCGATGGACTGGGCCGCCACGCACAAATCCGCCTTTGCGGCGGTGCTCGCCCGCGAGACGGGCCTGCCGCTCGCGATCGCACGCGACTATGCGGAGAAGAACAAGCGCCGGCGGGTCGCGATCGATGCCGCGCTCATCGCGGAGCAGCGTCAGGTGCTCGATGATTTCGCGGCCGCCGGCGCGATCACCGGCGGACGGAAGCTGAACGGCGCTTTCGACACCTCGTTCAAATGAAAATTCATCAGCGAAAGAAATAAACAAGATATTATTTCAAATAGAGCAGCACGAATAGCTAATATCCTGTCAAAATAAGCTGCTTTGCGACCGACTTCGATCACCGATAGTCGAGGACGGCAGAAACAAATCCTGCCTCATGGCCGCGCCTGCGCCCGACGTCTGGGACCGAGGCCGCGCGCCTTCATCATCTGCTCTGCTGGGGGACCAGAATGCCTTCGAACAAATTTCGCCATGGAGCGGCTCTTGCCTCGGCCTTGATCCTGCCGGGCATCGCCCGCGCCGCCGACTCAGCCGCGACTGCGCCGATCGTCACCGCTGACGCAGCGGACGCCGCCGCCATCGAGGCGGAGGCGAACACCATCGTCGTCACCGGCGTACGCGGATCGCGGGCCCGCACCATCGCCGACAGCCCTGTTCCGATCGACGTGATCAGCGCGCAGGAGCTCAAGGCCACCGGCCGCACCGGCCTCAAAGAGATACTCGGCAACGTCATCCCCTCGCTCACCATGCCGGCGCTCGGCGGGGGCGGCACCTCGGCCAGCGTGCGGCCGATCTCCATCCGCGGCCTTTCCGGCGATTATCTGCTCGTCCTGGTCAACGGCAAGCGGCGTCACACCACCTCGCTGATCAACAATCTCTCCCGCATCTCCGGCGGCTCCACCCCGGTCGACATCGATCTGATCCCGACCAATGCCGTCGGGCGGATCGAGGTGCTGCGCGACGGCGCGGCCGCCCAATATGGCTCGGACGCGATCTCCGGCGTCATCAACATCATTCTCGACAGCGCGCCGGAAGGCGGCGAGTTCACCTCGACAGCGGGGCAGCTTTACGAAAAGGGCGGCGCGCTCCTCCAGCAGACGATCGGCTACGGCACCCGGATCGGCGACGGCGGCTTCGTCCGGTTCGCGGTCGAGGGCAAATATCACGACCGCGCGGACAGCTCCGCCCTGGCCGTTCCCCATGTCTATCCGCTGATAAACGGCAAGCCTGATCCACGGGAGATCAATGTCGATCATGTCATCGCCGGCGGCTATGGCCGCTCCAACCGTGACAAGATCATCAACGGATCCTACAATGCGGAGCTACCGATCGGCCAGGACCTGACGCTCTACAGCTTCTCGACCCTGAGCTATCGCGACATCAAGGATGCACGCGGCGCGATCTTTCCCTCGCCCACCGGCTATGGCGGCCGGGCCAACACACAAGGCTTCACCTCGTTGCCGCAAATCTATCCCAACGGCTTCCAGGCCTATCGCCGCATCTGGGAGTGGGACTGGCAGGCCACCGCCGGACTCAAGGGCGCGCTCGGCGCGGGCTGGGATTTCGACCTTTCCTCCAGCTACGGCAAGGATCATGTGAAGCTCGGCGCGGTCGGCACACTCAACCCGTCGCTCGGCCCCGCCAGCCCGACCCGCTTCTTCATGGGCAAGCAGATCCAGTCGCTATGGGTCAACAACCTCGATCTCACGCGCAGCTTCGACGTCGGCCTCGCCGAGCCGCTCGCGGTTTCGATCGGGTTCGAGCATCGTTGGGAAAGATTCCAGAATATTGCGGGTGAACCGGACAGCTATCGTGACGGCGGCTATGTCATTCCCGACGACGGCACGGCGTTCGGCGATCTCTACGCGGGAAAGGCACCTTCACCCGGCCTCGTCTCCTTCACCGGCACCTCGCCGGCGGATGCCACCTCGCTCAGCCGCAACAACTATGCGGCCTATGTCGATCTTTCGACCAACATCACCCGCCCATGGTTCGTGGGCGTCGCCGGCCGCTTCGAGCATTATGACGACAGCGCCGGCGACACGGCGAGCTGGAAGATTTCGACGCGCTACGATCTCGGCAGCGGATTTGCGCTGCGCGGCGGCGTCAACACCGGCTTTCGCGCCCCCTCGCTCGCGCAAACCTGCTTTTCCACCACGCAGAACACGGTGACCATCATCGGCAACCAGCGCGTCTCGACCACGTCGAAATTCCTCCCGGTGAACAGCGCCGCCGCGCTCGCACTCGGCGCCAAACCGCTGAAACCCGAGAAATCGCTGAACTTCACGGCGGGCGCGAGCTTCGAGCGCGGGCCGTTCCGCATCACCGTGGACGGCTATCAGATCCGCGTCGACGATCGCATCGTGAAGACCGATTTCCTCGGCACCGCCTCCAATGGCGGCAGCGCGATCAAGGCGATCCTGGTGGCACAAGGCATCACCACCGTCGACAGTGCGCAATTCTTCACCAATGCCGTCGACACACGGACCCGCGGCGTCGACGTGGTTGCTGAATATACGCTGCGCAGCGCCGGCATCGGCACGATCCGGCTCAACGCGGCCTACAGCTACAACAAGACCAGGATCCTGCACGTCATCGATACACCGCCCCAGCTCCAGAATCTCACGGACGCGAGCGGCAAGCCCGTCAGCGTCGCGCTGTTCGGCCGCCAGGTTCAGCGCGATCTCGTTGCCGCGACGCCCCACAGCAAGGTCGTGCTTTCGGGCGATTGGACGCTCGGCCGGCTGCATTCGCTGCTGCGCCTCACCCGCTACGGCCGCTATGTCGAATCGAGCAACATCGCCGCCAGCGACCGGACGTTCGGCGCGAAATGGGTGACCGACCTTGATATCGGATATGATCTCAGCGACCATGTGACCTTGTCCGTCGGCGCCAACAACCTGTTCGACAGCTATCCGGACAAGCATGGCATCGTCGCCTATGACGGATCGGGCCTCTACGGCAATTTCGCCCCCTTCGGCCTGAGCGGCGGATTTTACTATGCGCGCGCCGCCATTCGCTTCTGAGACAGCCCGTCGGACGCTAGGAGGAACGGGGCCGAATCGTTCAGGAGCGTGTCATCGATACCCCGCCCCGCATCCGCCATGTCGCCATCATCGGCGCAGGCTTTTCCGGATCGCTCCAGGCGATCAACCTGCTCCGGCACGACGGCCCGCGCGCGACGTTGATCGAACGACGCCACGGCTTCGGCCGAGGCGTGGCCTACTCCACCGCGCATCCCGATCATCTGCTCAACGTTCGCGCCGCGAACATGAGCGCGCTGCCCGACGACCCGGATCATTTCGCCCGCTGGCTCAAGGCACGGCACGGCGCGGAAGGCGCCAGCTTCGCCGCGCGCACCACCTATGGCGACTATCTCGCCGAGTTGCTGGAGGAAACGGCGGCCGAGGCCGGCGGCAGGCTCGACCGGCGTCATGAGGCCGCCGCGGACGTCAGCTTCACGCGCGAGGGCGTGCAGGTGACGCTGGCGGGCGGCGAGATCATCGCTGCGGATTGCGTGATCCTTGCGGTCGGCAATCTGCCGCCGCACGATCCGCCGGGCCTGTCCAACCTGGCGCTGCCGCGCGACCTTTACGTGTCCGATCCATGGGAGGGCGATCCGGGCGCGGGCCTTACCGATGAGGACAGCGTGCTCATCGTCGGCACCGGGCTGACCATGATCGACGTCGCGCTGCTACTGCGGGCACAAGGCTTCAAGGGCCGGATCGACGCGCTGTCGCGCCGCGGGCTCCTGCCCCACGCTCATGGCCCGGCCTCGTGCCCGCCGGCGCCGATCGGCGAGCGGCCGGCCGGGGCGGGATCGCAACTGATTCGTGCCGTTCGGGCACGCGCACGCGCCGTCGGCTGGCGCGATGCGATCGATGCGCTGCGGCCCTTCACCCAGGCCATGTGGCTCGCCGCGTCGATCGAGGAGCAGGCACGTTTCCTGCGCCATCTGCGCCCCTGGTGGGACATTCATCGCCACCGCCTCGCACCGCGGGTCGCCGCGCAGATCGACGAGATGCGGACAAGCGGGCAGCTGCGCATCCTTGCCGGCCGGCTCGCCGAAGCGCGCGCCGCGGAAGGCCGGGTCGCGATCGCCTGGCGCCCACGGGGCGAGACCGCCACGCGCCGCGGCCGCTATCGGCGGATCGTGAACTGCACGGGGCCGCAGGGCGATCTCCTGCGCACGCGTGAGCCGCTGCTGCACCTGCTTCTCGCCGGCGGCCATATCCGCCCCGACGCGCACCGCCTCGGAATCGACGTCAGCTCACAGGCCGAGGCGATCGACGTGCGCGGCAATCCCAATCCCCGTCTGCTCGTGCTCGGCCCGATGACCCGCGGTGCATTCTGGGAGATCGTCGCAGTACCCGACATCCGGGTGCAGAGCTGGGCCGTTGCGCGACGCCTTTCCCACGCCCACTGGACCGGTGGCGAAGGTCTGTAGCCCGGACCCGCGTGACGAACTGCGTGGGGATTCGGACGGACGGCATTCCGCCGCGGCCCGTGACAGGAACGCGGACGGCCGCTCGTCGGTTTCTGGTGGGCACAGGAGGCCGACATGGATGTACGGATGAGCCGGGATCAAGAGGAAGGAGACCCAACCGACGGGCGAGGCGGCCGCAACCGGGGCAGTGACGGCCTCCATGCCCTGTTCGAATCGCGCCGGGATGCGGATCTTGCGGTCGAGCATCTCGTGCAGGATCATGGCCTTGATCGCTCCGAGATTTTCGTCGAGCCCGCCGGGGCAACGAGCACGACCGGAACCCGGCTGGCCGGAGCGGACGCACCGAGCGGCGCGCCAAGCTCCGGCGGCCGACGGGATGCGCCGCTCCAGGGAGAGATCCGGCTCACCGTTCCCATCATCGATGGAAATCGCGCGGCCATCGAAGCCGCGCTCCGCGAAACCGGTGCACGCGCGATAAGCCCGGTGTGATACGCGACGCCGGGCCTCAGGTCCGACGCGATGGTTGCGCGAGACGTTGCGCCAGCGTCAGCATGCGGGCCGCCGCAACCGGCCCGCTGAGCGCGAATGCGATGTCCCCCGCCTCCCAGAACGCGATCGCCGTGGCGCCCCGGACGGCGAGCAACGGGTCGGCTTCCGCAGGCGTTTCGGCGCGGCTCGCGAACAGCGATACCCTTTCCTGCCGCTCCGTCAGCAGGACCAGATCGACCGCGACGCCCGTCGCTGCCGGATAGAGTTGAACGTCGAGAATCTGCCAGCCCGCAGGAAAGGCAGGGAGCAGGATTCCGGTCGACCGGCTGATCTCTATCCGGTCGAGCAAGCGGTTCTCCACCTGGCTGCGCATCGGCCCGCGAACGGCGCTGGCCCGCTGAGATGCTGCGGCGGCATCGAGAAAGCCGACGGCGCCACCGGCAGGCGTGCCCCGACCGGTCGCATCCCGGCCAAGCCAGCCGGCGGCGAGCAGGAGCGCCGCCACGCCGGCGCGCCACCCAAGACCGCTTCGGCTCGACGGTTCGACGCCGGCGAACGCACCGGCGGCCGGTGCGCGAGGCAGTGCCTTGCGGCCGATGAGCGTCCCCTTGGTTCCGCCCGGCATCAGGCTGAACCGGATCGTCGGCCAGCTCTGCCGCCATTGCCTGGCGACGATCCGTTCGCCCGGACGCCGCGCATCATCGAGCAGGATCACGCCCCCCGGCGCGAGACGCGGGAAAAGACATTCTGCGGCGCCCCGGACGAAGGGGTGAACCGCCCAGGGCGGCCCGTCTATGACGAGCATGTCGATTCGGTCCGGAAGGCCGTCCAGCTGATACCAGCGCCCCGGCCATCCGGGGATACGGGCCGCAAGCGGCGCATGACGCACGTCTGCCGAGACGTGATGTTGCGCAAGCCAATCCATGGTCGCCCGCGCAAACGAAGCATGCTGATCATAGCTGACCAGACGACCGCCGCCATGAAGGCTCAGCGCTTTCGCGCAGACCAAGGTCGACGCGCCGGCGCCCAACTCCACCACCGTCCGCGGCCGCAGCTCTTCGATCGCATCGACGATCTGGTGCAGGAAGGCCGTATCCGCCTTCCAGCTGCCCAGATGCGGCAGCGCATCGTCGGCAAGGCCGATGCGTTCCAGCAGTCGCGCCTTGCTGCGCTTCGTGCCGCCCCACAAGGATCGGGCCAGCCATGGCCATCCTATGGCCCCGAAAAGAAGCCGACAGGCCCAATCGCTCACGACGGTTCCTCGCGGGATGGAAGCAGCCGGCTCGGGCAAGGCGCGGAACTGGGTCAATTCACGCGATGTCACCTTTGCTCATCCTGCTGTCGATCCATGTGCAAGTGCCAAGCCGAGGCGGCGCGGGATGCACTACCACGGCATCGATACGCAGGGAATCGAGAAGGATTTCTGCCCCTCGGGGCTGCTCGGTCATCGGCGTTGCGACTGGCACGAGATTTCTCCCCCGCACGCCCGCAATCCCTTCCTGGATCAGCGATCGTCGTCGAGCCGCCAATCCTCGGGACCATAGCGCACCAGCGACGCGCGGCATCGCCGGCAGACGGTGCGGAGATCGCCCTTCTCGCGGCGAACACGGCGTCGATCGGGCACGTGGCCGACGACAGCGCATCCTTTGATCGCGCGATAGATATGTTGCACCAAGCCCATGGTCGACTCCAGCGAGGAAGCGACCCCCACGCCGCCCCGCTTCCCGGGCAGCACTCAACGGTCGCGGCGATCCTGCATCGGCCGGGGCCAGTTCGGACAGGAACGTGAGAAAACGCCACTCAACCGGTACACGCGACCGGCGGTTAAGCCATGTGCCAAGCCGATGCTGTGCCCATCGTCACATCGTCCGCGACTCCGCTTCCCGGCTCGGCTTCCACCCTTCCGGCTCGCGCGTCATCCGTTCACCGCATCGTCGGCAGCGGGCGCGGTAGACCTCCCCGTCGAATCTCGCGTGCCTGCGATCGACGCGGTGCAATCCGAGCTTGCATAGAAAGCGCATGGCGATGATCCCGACGACCCATATCTCTTCGGGCATCCTCTCGGTGGCGAAGATGCGCCACGCCGCATATTGACACAATTGTCAAATTTGCAATCGAACAGCCGGGCATGAGCTGGTCCGCCGTCCCGGTCCACGCGGGCGCGGAGCCAGAGCCGCCAGTTGCGGTTGCCTGTTCGTGCCGATGCGGCCAGACGGGGCAGCATCGAAAGCGAAGGGGAGGATTCATCCATGGCGGACGCGGCCCAGCCGATCGACTTCACGGGACAGACGGTCATCGTCACCGGCGGCGGCGCCGGGATCGGGCGTGCCTATTGCCTCGCCTTTGCCGAGCGGGGTGCCAGGGTTGTCGTCAACGATCTCGAAGGTGCCGGGCAGGAACGCGCGGAAGAGGTCGTCGAGCGGATCCGCGCCGCCGGCGGAGAGGCGATCGCGAGCCTGCACAGCGTCGCGACACGTGAGGGCGGAGAGGCGATCATCGCCGACGCGCTCGCCGCCTATGGCCGGATCGATGCGCTGGTGAACAATGCCGGCGTCCTGCTCGATGATCCGCTGGAGGAGCTTAGCGACGCCGACATCGACGCGATGATCGCGATTCATCTCAAGGGCGCGTTCCACCTCACCCGGCCCGCTTTCCGGGCGATGAAGGCCGCCGGCTATGGCCGTATCGTCTTCACCGGATCCTCATCGGGCATGTTCGGCCATGCCTGGCATGCTGCCTACGGCGCGGCGAAGACCGGGCTGCTCGGCCTTTCCAACGTCACCGCGCTGGAAGGAGCGCCGCACGGCATCCTTTCCAACATCGTGATGCCCAATGCGATGACGGCGCTCGCCAGCGGCATCAAGCAGGGCTTTCGCGACAATGCCGATTTCATGGCTTCGGTGAACCGCGTCGATTTCACCACGCTGATGCCGGCGCTGCGCCCGGAATTCACCGCACCGCTCGTCGTCTATCTCGCCAGCCGCGCCTGCCGCAGCACGCACAACATCTATTCGCAGGCCGGCAACCGCTACGCGCGTGTCGTGATCGGCGAAGCCGAGGGCTGGCTGGCCGGGCTCGATCAGCCGCCGGGCGCGGAAGAGATCTCCGCGAATATCGGCCGGATCGAGGATATCCGCACCGTCCATCTGCCGATGACCAACTATGACGAACTCGGCCTGTCGATCGCCGCCAATCAGGCGCGAACCGCGAAACGGCCATAGGCAGGCCGACCAGTCGTCCCTGAGGGCAGCGTCGTCCGCCGAGCCGATGCCGCGCGCCGGGCGCCTGAGAAAGGACGGCCTTGAGAGCCGAGCCCGTTCGGCTATGAAGCCGGCGATGACGGCATGGTCCTTCTCCCCGGGTTCAGGCTGAGCGCACATGGCCCAGCGACAGGCGCGGCGCAGATCATCGACGCGGATCGCACGGGCACGGCGGAGCCGGGCGCGCCGCCGATCCGGCCTGCACACGCTGCTCCTGCTCACGCTGCTCGGCGGGGCCGTGCTCATGATCGGCATCCCATTGCTCGACCGCCATTTCGAGCAGGAGCGCGTCCGGCGCAGCGAGAAGCTCTCGATGGAGCAGGCTCGTCAGGTCAATGCCGCCATCCCCTTCGTGAAGGGACGCGGCGATGCCGCCCTGCCCTATCATTTCAGGGGCAGCCCGGCCGCGCGTCTGCAGGCCACGGAATGCCTCGCCACGGCGGCACTCTACGAGGCGGGAGCGGACGTACGCGGGCAGCGCGCGGTCATGCAGGTGGTGCTCAACCGCGTGCGCGCGCCCGGATTTCCCAAAACGGTCTGCGGCGTCGTCTACCAGGGATCGAAGCTCAAGACCGGCTGTCAGTTCAGCTTCACCTGCGACGGATCCCTGCAGCGGCGACGGGAAACCGTGGGGTGGAAGGAAGCGCGGGAACGCGCGCGCCGCGCGCTCGCGGGCGCGGTATTCAAGCCGGTCGGCAGGGCGACACACTATCACACCGACTGGGTGGTGCCCTATTGGATCAGCTCGCTCGACAAGATCGCCAAGGTGCACAGCCACATCTTCTACCGGCCGCCGGCGCCGCACACATCATAATGCGCAGGAAGGGCGGCTGCCGGCGAGCCGGCGCCATTGTCTTCCGCTTGACATATGCGGGCATGCGCAGTCTTTTCGCGATCATAATACGCAAATAATCGAGAGGAGAGTCGAATGGCGTCCGTTCTGGAGCTGCGATCGACTTTGGCGGGCGACGGGCCGCCGCTGTTCTTTCCCGATCCCGAAGTGCCCGCCATCTTCAACTTCGATCAGGGGCTCGCGGCGCCGGAAACCTTTCCGCGCGACGATCTCGTCCGTATCGCCAAGCTCGTGCTCGATCGCGACGGATCCGACGTGCTCGATTATTTCGATCCCGCGACAGGCTATGAAGAGCTCGTCTATGGCTACAAGGGCCTGCGCACCGAGCTTGCGAAGCGGATCGAGCGGCGGCAGAACCGCGCGATCGATCCGATCGGCGTCATCCTGACCTCGGGATCGGTGCAGGGCATCTCGCTCGCGATCGCCGGCTATGTGAATCCCGGCGATGTCGTGATCGTCGAGGCGGCCTCCTTCCCCTACGCGCTGCGCTACATGGCGATGGCGGGCGCGGACGTGCGCACCGTGCCGGTGGACGAGGAAGGGATGGATGTGGACGCCGTCGAGGCGCTGCTCGTCCGCCTCGCCGCCGAGGGCAAGCGGGCGAAGATGGTCTATACCATCCCGACCTTCCAGACGCCGACCGGCACCGTCCTGTCGCTGCCGCGGCGGCGCAGGCTGGTCGATCTCGCCAGCCGGCACGGCTTCCTGATCCTGGAAGACGATGTCTACGGCGACTTGCGTTTCGCCGGCGAGCCGCTGCCGACCCTCCTCGCGCTCGACGGGGCCGGCCTCGTCCTGCAGTGCGGCAGTTTCAGCAAGATCGTCGCGCCCGCGCTGCGGCTCGGTTGGATCGCCGGCACCGCTGACGCCATCGCCGGGCTGGCAGCCGTGCGCCAGGATCTCGGCGTCAGCCAATGGCTGGCGCGCGTAATGACGCAGTATCTGGCCGAGGGGCTGCTGGATCCGCATATCGAGCGCGCCAACGCCGTGTACAAGTCTAAGGCGCAGATTGCGGTGCGGGCGACGCGGCAGCATTGCGGCGACTATGTCTCCTTCCGCGAGCCGGAGGGCTCCTTCTATCTGTGGATCGAGATCGACGATCGCGTCGACTGGACGACGGCGGCACGACTGGCCGAGCGGGAAGGCATCTTCTTCCGGCCCGGCGAGCGCTTCATGGGCGATACCGGCGGCCGCCAGTTCCTGCGCCTCGCCTACAGCCATGTGAGCGAAGCCGTGATCGAGCAGGGGATCGCGACGCTCGGCGGGATCCTCACGCGCTGCGCGAAGGCGGCGGCATGAGCGAGGCCGTGACGATCGCCGGCGGCCTCGCCTTTCCGGAAGGACCGCGCTGGCATCAGGGCCGGCTCTGGGTTTCCGACCAGCATGACGGCAGCGTCCATGTGATGGCGGAGGACGGCCGGGCCGAGGAGCGCTTCGCCGTTCCCGGCGGCCCTTCCGGCATGGGCTGGCTGCCGGACGGCGACCTGCTGGTCGTCTCCATGGCGGAGCGGCGGCTGTATCGCCGCGGCCCGGACCGGCGCCTCGCCATCCATGCCGAGCTCGCGGCCCTGCACCCCGGCCACAGCAACGACATGGTCGTCGACCGGCAAGGCCGGGCCTATGTCGGCAATATCGGCTTCGATTTCGATCATGGCGAGGAACCGCGGACCACCGCCATGGCGCTCGTCTCGCCCGAGGGCGTCGTCAGCCTGGCGGCCGACGATCTGCTCTGTCCCAACGGCGCGGTGATCACGCCCGACGGACGGACGCTCATCGTCGCGGAATCGCTCGCCGGCCGGCTGACCGCCTTTACCCTTGGCACCCGCGGCGAGCTTTTCGACCGACGCTGCTTCGCTCCGATCGAAGGCCATGTGCCCGACGGCATCTGCCTTGATGCCGAGGGCTGTGTGTGGGCCGCCAGTCCCTTCGCGCAGGAGGTGATCCGCGTGCGCGAGGGCGGCGAGATCGTCGCCCGCATCCGGATCGAGAATGGCGCGCCCTATGCCTGCGCGCTCGGCGGCGCGGATGGACGCAGCCTGTTCATTTGCTGCGCCCCCGATCATGCCCGCCATGTCACGCTGGCCGCACGCGGCGGGCGCATCGATCGCGTCCCGGTGGCCGTCCCGGCCGCGCTGGAGATGGCATGAGCCGCGACGACAGCCCGATCATGCGGTTCAATCCGCCAGGCATGGCCTTCGCCGGCATGAGCCAGGCGGTAGGCTGCGGATCGTTCGTGCTGGTCTCGGGGCAGGTCGCGCTGAAGGACGGCGCGATCGTCGGCATCGGCGATGCGAAGGCGCAGGCGGAACAATGCTTCGCCAATATCGCGGCGGCGCTGGCCGAGGCGGGCCTGACCCTCGCGGACGTGGCGAGCCTGCGCTGCTCGCTCACCGATCGCGACGCCTATGGCGGCTATGCGGAAGTGAAGAACGCCCTGTTCACCGATGCTCCGCCGTGCTCGACGGTGGTGATCGTCGCCGGGCTGCTGATGCCCGAGCTGCTGATGGAGGTGGAAGCCGTCGCCTGGCGCTCGGCCGCCGGCTGAACGGCTCCGTCCCTTACATCGCCACCTTCAAGGTCGCGCCATAGGTGCGCGGATCGCCGAGGATCGCCGTCGACTGGCCGGTATTGAACGCAGACGGATTGATGATGCTGATATAGTGGGTGTCGAACAGGTTACGCGCGAAGAGCGACACGTCCCACCGGCCGCCATCCTCGCGCAGGCCGACCCGCAAATTGGTGAGCCCATAGCCCTTGGCGAGCGAATCCGCGGCAAGATTGTAGGTGGTGTAGAAGGACGATCGATAGGAATAGTCGCCGTTCACATAGAGCTGATGCTCCGAACCGACATCCGCAGCATATTCGCCGCCGACGGAGAAGGAATATCTGGAGACGCCGGGCAGGCGCCGGCCGCTGAGATCGCAGACCGTCTGCAATCCGAGATACTCCACCGGGCAGGGCGCGTTACGGAAGCTGCGATAGCTGGCGTCGGTGTAGGAGGCCGAGGCGAACAGGTTGAGGCCGCGCACCGGACGCAGGCTCGCGTCCAGCTCGACGCCGCGCGAGCGGACGGTTCCGACATTCGCGATATAGGCGGTCTGCGCCACGGCCGTGTCGAACTGCTGGCTCTGATAATTGCGCACCCGCTCGGTGAAGGCGGCCAGGTTGAGCGTCAGGCGGCGATCGAGGAACTGGGTCTTCACGCCCGCCTCGATCATCTGCACCTTCTCGGGCGCGATCACCCGTGGCGCAGTCGTCGCATTCAGGTTGAGACCACCCGATTTGAAGCCGCGCGCATAGGTGGCGTAGGCCATCACGCTCGGCGTGATGTGCCAGGCGACGGTGCCACGGCCGGAGAGGTTATTCTCGGTGGTCTCGGCGGTGTAGGTGGGAATGTTCGGCGCAAAGGCATTGCGGAACGCCTGCGCGCCGAGAGCGATCTCCGCCGGTGTCAGCGCGGGCCCACGCTGGATCTGGCCGAAGAAGCCATCCTTCTTCTCATGCGTGTAGCGCAGGCCACCGGTCACATCGATCGTATCGGCGACATGCCAGGTGAGCTCGCCGAAACCGGCATAGCTGCGCGTGCGGGCGCTCGCCGTTCCATCGGCGAACAGGCCGTTCAGCGCCGCCTGCCCGCCGATCGACGGGCCCGTGCCGCCGGGCGCCGGGCCCAGGATCCAGAGCGCGGCGTCGCGCCCGTAGATGGTGAAGATCCGGTCGTCGATCCGCTGCCAGAAATAATAGACGCCAACGACGTAATCGAGGCGCTTGGTCCCGTTCGAGGCGAGCCTCAGCTCCTGGCTGAACTGCTCCTGCTTCTCGTGGATGCCGGCGTTCACGAAGATGTCCAGCCCCGTCACGTCACCGTCGGTCGCCGGCGAATAATCGAGCTTGCGCCAGCCGGTGACGGAAGTGAGGGTCGCCGGACCCAGATCCCAGTCCGCGATGCCGGTGGCGCCATAGGTCTTCAGATGGACGAAGAAGGGCCGGTTGGTCTCGATCCGGCGCGACCAGGGATCGATCGGCAGCGGCTGATAGCCGAAGCGGGCGACGCGCTGCAGGAAATTGTTCGGCAGCGCGGATCCGTCGACGCGGGTCGTGCGGATCGTCGTGGTCACGCCCGAGCAGCAATCCTGGTTGAGATCGCTATAATCGCCGATCAGCCGCAGCTTGAAGCTATCATTGGGCTTGAACAGGATCTGGCCCCGCGCGCCGAAGCTGTGCAGGTCATGGACCCGATTGCCGGTGATCATGTTGCGTTGGAAGCCGCGGTCCCGCGTCGTATCGGTGATGGTGAGCCGCACCGCCAGCGTATCGGTGATCGGAGCGGTGCCGGTCGCCCGCGCCTGGATCGAGCGGTAATTGCCCACGCTGATCTCGCCGCGCATCGCGGGCGTGAAGGAGGGCTCCTCGCTGGTGATGTTGATCGCGCCGGCCGTGGTGTTCTTGCCGAACAGCGTCCCCTGCGGGCCGCGCAGCACCTCAACACGCTCGAGATCATAGAGATCGAAGGCCGATTGGGCGGGGCGGCTGTAATAAACCTGATCGACATAGACGCCGACGCCATATTCGAGGCCGAGGCTGGCGAAAGCCGGCGTGGCGCCGAGGCCGCGGATGTTGATGTTGGTCTGGCGCGGGTTGGTGGCGGTGAGCTGCAGGCTCGGCGCCAGCTGCGCCACCTGGGTGAGGCCGATCGCACCCGGCGCGCTCACCTGCGGCCCCGTGAGCGCGGTGAGCGCGATCGGGACGTTCTGCGCGCTCTCCGCGCGGCGGCGTGCGGTGACCACGATGTCACCGTCGGCATCCGACACAGCAGCCTCCGCCGGCTGCTGCGCGAAGGCGGGCGCCACGCCGGACGCAGCGAGCGCCGCACCCGCCCACAGGCGCAGCATGGTACGTGCATATCGAGCCATTTGCCGTCTCCCCTCCAGCATCGCGCGGACGCGCGGGCGTCGTTGCGCGCCGCTGTCGTAAGGGAATGCCGTACCAACCGCCCATCCGCCCTGTCAAAGACGCGGGCTTCACCGGGGGAGACGCGCTTTCGCGATAGGGACACGCCAGCAAGCGAGGCGATCAGCTCCGCCGCGCTTCGCTGTCGAGCATCGCCATCTGTGCCGCCGGATAGCGATCGCCGGCCGCAGCATCCCTGGGAACGGCCTGCTCGATCGCGGCGAGATCGGCGGCGTCGAGCGAAATGTCGAGCGCGCCGAGTGCTTCGGCGAGGCGATCGCGGCGCTTGGTGCCGAGCAAGGGAATGATGTCCCCGCCCTGCGCCGCGGCCCAGGCGATCGCGATCTGCGCGAGAGTGGCGCCCTTCGCCTCGGCGATGGCGCGCAAGCGCCCCACCAGCGCGAGATTGGCCTCGACATTGCCCGCCTGGAAGCGCGGGCTGTGCGACCGGAAATCCGATGGCGCCGCCGTTTGCTCCGGCGCGAAATGGCTGCTGATCAGCCCGCGCGAGAGCACGCCATAGGCGGTGATCGCGATCCCGAGCTCGCGCGTCACCGGAAGGATCGCCTCCTCCGGGCCGCGCGAGAGCAGCGAATATTCGATCTGGAGATCGCAGATGGGATGGATGGCGGCGGCCCGGCGGATCGTTTCGGCACCGACCTCGGAGAGACCGATATGGCGGACATAGCCGGCCTTCACCATGTCCGCGATCGCGCCGATCGTCTCCTCGATCGGCACCGCCGGATCGAGCCGGGCAGGACGGTAAATGTCGACATGATCGACGCCGAGCCGCTGCAGCGAATAGGCGAGCGCGGTCTTCACCGCAGCGGGACGCCCGTCGAACCCGAGCCAGCCGCCAGCGGGATCACGCTGCGCGCCGAACTTGACGCTGAGGAGATAGGAATCGCGCGGTTGGCCCTTCAGCGCCTCGGCGATCAGCATCTCGTTATGGCCCATGCCGTAGAAGTCACCGGTATCGATGAGGGTGATGCCGGCATCGAGCGCGGCGTGGATGGTCGCGATGCTCTCCTGTCGATCTGCGGGGCCGTAGACGCCCGACATGCCCATGCAGCCGAGCCCAAGCGGGGCGGTGAGCGGGCCGGTGCGGCCGAGGGAACGCTGTTCCATGAAGATCCTCCTTCAGGTTGGAGGCCTCTTTATGGCGACGCAGCTTCCGTGCGATAAGCCGGCCATATCGGAACAACCCGTACGGAATTTCGGACAATGGCCCTGCCCAGCCTCGACGATGTCGCCCTCTTCGCCTTGGTGGCCGAGGCCGGTGGCTTCCGCACCGCCGCGCAGCGCCGCGGGCTCTCCGCGTCCTCGCTCAGCGATGCGATACGCCGGTTGGAAGCCGATCTCGGCGTGCGGCTGCTGAACCGCACGACGCGCAGCGTGACGCCTACCGAGGCGGGCCGGCGGCTCCTCGCGCGGCTGCGGCCGGCCCTCGCCGAGATCGGCGACGCGCTCGACGGCGCAGGCGCGGAGGCCGACCAGCCGACCGGCACGCTGCGGCTCAACGTGCCGACGATCGTCGCGCGGCACATATTGCCGCCGATCGCGGCCCGCTTCCTTGCCGTCCATCCGGGCATCCGCCTGGAGGTAACCGCACAGGACAGCTTCGTGGACATATTGGCCGCCGGCTTCGACGCCGGAATCCGCTACGAGGAGAGCATCGCGCGCGACATGATCGCCATTCCGATCGGGCCGGCGCGGCAACGCTTCGCGGTCGCGGCGTCGCCCGCCTATCTCACGCGCAACGGCACGCCGCGCCATCCCAGGGACCTCGCCGACCATGCCCGGATCGGCCACCGTTTCGCGGGCGGCTCGCTCGCGATCTGGGATCTCGAGCGCGGCGGCCGCCGCTTCCGCATCGCGCCGGACGGGCCGCTGATCGCATCCTCGATCGAGATGGAGCTCGCGGCCGCGGAAGCCGGGCTCGGGCTGATCGCCACCTTCGAGGACGTGCTGGCGGGAGCCTTCGCGAAAGGCACGTTGGTTCGCGTGCTGGAGGACTGGACGGAGGATTTTCCCGGCCCCTCGCTCTATTATCCGAGCCGCCGGCTCATGCCCGCGCCGCTGCGCGCCTTCGTCGATTTCGTGAAGGCGGACCGGCCCGATCGGCGGGGCGGGGTTGCACAGGCCGGGCCGAGCGCCTAGTTCGGCCGCTCAATCGAGACGATGGAGGATAAGTTGGACAAGGAAGCGAACCGTTTCGGCCGTTCCCTCCCTGTCCAGGTGTCCCATGTCCCTCCTCACGCTCGATTCCGTTTCCGTCTCCACCCCTGAGGGACGCCCCCTCTTCTCCGGACTGACGCTCGCGCTCGGACGCGAGACGATCGGGCTCGTCGGCCGCAACGGCGCCGGCAAATCCACGCTGCTCGCCATCATCGCCGGCCGGGCCGAGCCGGCTTCGGGCAGCGTTGCGCGACAAGGCGGCATCGGCATGCTGCGCCAGATCCAGCCCGCGGCCGGACTGACGGTCAGCGACGCGCTGGGCATCGGGGACGCTCTCGACCGGCTCGATCGGCTCGACCGCGGCATGGGTACCGCCGAAGACGCGGCCGAGGCGGACTGGATGCTGCCGACCCGCCTTGCCCAGGCGCTGGCGGACGTGGAGCTGTGCGGCCTCGACACGACACGCGCCGTGGCAAGCCTGAGCGGCGGCGAGCGCACCCGGCTCGGGATCGCGCGGTTGCTCCTCGAGGCGCCGGATGTGCTGCTGCTCGATGAACCCACCAACAATCTCGACGCGAACGGACGCGCCGCCATCGCGCGGCTGCTCGACGGCTGGCGCGGCGGCGCGATCGTCGCGAGCCATGATCGCGCTCTGCTCGAGCATGTCGACCGCATTGTCGATCTCTCGCCGGTCGGCGTCACGCTGTTCGGCGGCGGCTGGTCCGCCTTCGTGGCCGCGCGCGAAGCCGCGCGCGCCCAGGCCGAGACCGATTTCGCCCGCGCCGACCAGGCGCTCAGGGCGCAAAGGCTGGCCGTGCAGCATCAGGCCGAACGCAAGGCGCGACGGGACAGGAACGGCAGCGCCCGGGCGGCAAAGGGCGGTGAGAGCCGGTTGTTTCTCGGCGGAGAACGCGAGCGGGCGGAGAATAGCGGCGGCCGCGACAGGCAGCTTGCCGCACGGCTGATCGCAGAGGCGGAGAATGCGCGTGCCGACGCCGAGGCGAAGATCGAGCGGCTAACGCCGCTCAGGATCGAGTTGCCCTCCACTGGGCTGCCGGCCGATCGGATCTTGCTGGCGCTCGAGAATGTCGTGCTGGAGCGCGACGGTCGCCGCATCATCGGCCCGATCTCGCTGACCGTCCAGGGCCCCCGCCGCTTTGCGCTGGCGGGACCGAACGGCGCCGGCAAGACCAGCCTCCTCCAGATCGCCGCCGGAGCGGCCGAGCCGAGCTCCGGCAGCATATGGCGTCGCGAGGGGGCCATAGCGATGCTGGACCAGCATGCCGCGCTGCTCGATCCCGACGCCGACCTCCTCACCAACCTGCGCCGCCACCATCCGGGGCTGAACCCCAACCAAGCGCACGCGGTGCTGGCCCGCTACGCGTTCCGCAACCGCGACGCGCTGCGCCGCGCGGGGACGCTGAGCGGCGGCGAGCGGCTGCGGGCGGGGCTCGCGATCGCGATGGCCGGCTCGCCGCCGCCGCAGCTGCTGATCCTCGACGAGCCGACCAACCATCTCGACGTCGATTCGATCGAAACGCTGGAGGCGGCGCTGCAGGATTATGACGGCGCGCTCCTGGTCGTCAGCCATGACGCCGCCTTCCTCGATGCGATCGGCATCGAGGAGGCGATCAGGCTCGGCGAGGATTAGGCTCGCCAGGCCTTGGAACGGCCATGGCTAGCGGAAGGTTTCCGCGATGTCGGCGGGGCTCTCCTTGGGATCCGGGCCGAAGCGATTGGGTCCGCGGGTGCCGTCCGTCAGGTAGAAGACGAGCAGGACGATCCAGCCGATCAGCGGCAGGAAGGACAGGAGTATCCACCAGCCCGATCGATCCGTGTCGTGGAGCCGCCGGACAGCGACAGCGAGGTTGGGAATCAGCGTGGCGAGCGCGAACAGGCCGGTGAGCAGACCGCCCGAGGTATAATAGCCGGCACTGATGCCGGTTGCGGTGCGATCGAATTCCCGTGTCGTCGAGCCGCCCAGGCCGAGCGCGGAATCGATGATCGTCAATATGAAGCTGACGATGAAGAGGAACAGCACGAAATACCAGAATTCCTTGCGTCGGGACCGTCCGGAGAACTGCGCATAACGGCGCAGCGGCAGCAGCATCCATTCCATTCCCGCTCTCCTTTCCTTCGCACCACCAACGCAGGCAGCGCTCATGCCCTCCCGGGATCATGCGCCGCTTTTGTCCGTTCGGCAAATCGGCCGCGGACGACGCCCCGGGCGCCACCCGGCTTCACATCATCGAACGGTTGATCAGCCGGTCGGTCGCGGTTTCGACGACGAGCTGGATCGCGGGCTCGTCCTCATCGGGATCGCAGATGTGCACGACCGTCATCACGTTGAGCGTCAGCCGCCCCTCGCCGCTCTTCACCGAGACGAAGCTGCCCCCGCCGGGCACATGCTCGAAATCATAATCGCCCATGTGGCGCTGCTTGCCTTCGATCAGACGGAACAAGCGGATCTTCGGCATGGCGGCGCGGCCTTCCCCGGCAAGGTCGATGTGCCTGCGCTCTATCCGATGGGCGGCATGGACGAAAAGAGGCTCCCGCACGGCACGGGAGCCTCGATCGAACGCCAGGGCGTCGTTTGGCGCTAGGGCCGGGCCGTTCCGGCCGGTGCCAGCAGGTCGGAAAGGCCCACCCGGTGCAGCATCTCGGCACGCAGCCGATCAAGCACCGCGAAGCCGACATCGGCGCCGTCCTGCGCCGGATCATAGTGGATCCGGAACGGCCGTTTGCCGAACGGCCTGGCGACCAGTCCGACGATCCGATCGGCGACGCCTGCCGGATCGGCGTCGTCCGGCACGATCGCGGCGAAGGCGCGCTGCACCTGTTCGCCAAATCCCTTGTACGGTCCCGCCTCATATTCGGCGAGCCGCGCCCGATCGGCCGGGCTACCGGCATGGGCGAAATGGTTGGTGCCCTGGGTGAACGCTCCCGGCACGATGATCGAGGTCTCGATTCCCCAGCGGGCAAGCTCGCGGGCATATTGCACCGCGAGCGCGTCCATCGCCGCCTTGGCCGCGAAATAGGGTGACAGATAGGGCGGCGTGCCGCCCGCCGAGCTCGAGCTCGACACCCAGACGAGCAGCCCCTGTCGCGCGGCCCGCATATGCGGCAGCACGGCACGGTTCACGCGCTGCGTGCCGAGCACGTTCACGTCATATTGCTGCGCGAACTGCTCCGGCGTGAACGCCTCCGCCGGGCCGAACATCATATGCCCGGCGTTGTGGACGAGCACGTCGATGCGGCCGCTCTCGGCCATGATCCTTGCGACCGCGGCTTCGACGGAGGCTTCGGACCGGACATCGAGCTCGATCGGCCGAAGGTCCGCGCCTTCGATCGCGGCCAATTCGGCAGCATTGCCGGCGTTGCGGCCCGCGATGTCGCGCATCGACGCGTAGACGACATGGCCGGCGCGCGCGAGCGCTTCGGCGGTCATGCGGCCGAAGCCGCTGGAAGCGCCGGTGATGAGAATGATCTGGGTCATGACGAACTCCTTGGTTCGAGACAGCCGCTTCAAGGCGGCGGATCCGATGGGGCAGGAAATCTCCGGGGCTCAGATGATGCCGCCGTTCGCGCGCAGAACCTGGCCGTTGATCCAGGCTCCGTCCGGTCCCGCCAGGAAGGCGACGGCATTCGCGATGTCCTCCAGCCGGCCGAGCCGTTCGAGCGGCGCCAGCTTGGCGAGCGTGTCGATCGCGGCCTGCGGCTTGCCGTCGAGAAAGAGCGCGGTAGCGGTCGGCCCCGGCGCGATCGCATTGACGGTGATGGTCCGCCCGCGCAGCTCCTTGGCCAGAACGTGCGTCATCGCCTCGAGGCCTGCCTTGGTCGCCGCGTAGACGGCATAGCCCGGCTGGTAGAGACCGACGACGCTCGACGAAAGGTTGACGATGCGCCCACCCTCACGCAGGCGGCGTGCCGCTTCGCGCAGCATGTTGAAGCTGCCCTTGAGGTTGATGGCGATCTGGCTGTCGAGGAGGTCATCGTCGCTCTCCGCGATCGGTGCGAGCTTCATGATACCGGCATTGTTGATGACCACGTCGACCCCGCCGAACGCTGCTTGCGCCGCGTCGAACAGGCGCGCCACCGCCGCGGCGTCGCTAACGTCGGCCTGCGCGGCGATCGCTCGTCCTCCGGCGTGCTCGATCTGTGCCACCAGCGCTTCGGCATCGGCCGCGCGCCCGGCATAGTTCACGACGACGGTGAAGCCATCCGCCGCGAGCCGCTCGGCGATCGCAGCGCCTATGCCGCGCGAGGCGCCGGTGACGATCGCGACCTTGCTTCCTTCCAGGGGCATGCTGTTCCTCCATCTGCTGGCCGCTCCCCATGAGCGGATGGCCGGAAGATGGCTCCTGGCGCTTTCGAGATAATCATCCTAAGAAGAGCATCACTGTTCGTAATTTCAGAATAATGTGCAGGGCATGGATCGGCTGGATGCAATGCGACTCTTCACGCGCGTCGTGGATCGGCGCAGCTTCACCGAAGCCGCGCACGATCTTGCCATTCCCCGGTCCACCGCGACGCAGGTGATCCGCCGCCTGGAGGAGCGGCTCGGCGTCCGCCTGCTCCAGCGCACCACGCGTACGGTGCGCCCGACCCTGGACGGCGAGGCCTATTACCGCCGCTGTCTCGCCATTCTCGACGATGTGGAGGACGCGGAAGGGGCGTTCCGCGGCGCCGCGCCGCGCGGCGTCCTGCGCATCGAGGTGCAGGGCACCATCGCCCGGCATTTCCTCCTTCCCGGGCTGCCCCAATTCCTCGAGGATCATCCCCAGATCGAGATCATGATGAGCGAGAGCGACCGGTGGGTCGACGTGGTGCGCGAAGGTGTCGACTGCGTGCTGCGCTACGGTGCCCTACCGGACAGCGAGCTGGTCGCCCGCACGGTGACGATGCTCCCGCGCATCACCGTCGCCGCGCCCACCTATCTCGAACGATATGGCCGGCCGGAAACCCTGGCCGACCTTATCCGTCATCGCGCAGTCGGCCTGCGATCGATCACGACCGGCGCACTCGCGCCTTTCGAATTCGTCAGCGGCAACGACGTGACGCGCGTCGAGGTTTCCGCGCCCCTCTCGGTCACGGGAACCGAAAGCTTCCGGGATGCGGTGCTGCTCGGGCTCGGGCTGGCACAGATGCCGGTCTTCCACATCGAGCGTGACATGGCGGAAGGACGGCTCATGCAGATATTGAAGGATCATCCGTTGCCGTCGGCGCCGATCTCCGTCCTCTATCCCCGCAGCCGCCAGCTCGCGCCACGCGTGCGGCTGTTCATCGACTGGGTCGTCCGGCGTTTCGCGGCGACCACCCACACGGATCTCTCATGACGACGCAGGCAGGCGGAGCAACTCCGCCAGCTCGGCGGGCTGTAGCGGCGGTTCGAGCTGATCCATGCGGCATTGCCGGGGCGCCTTGTCCGGCCGCCAGCGCAGCAGTCGCGTGCCGTGGCGGAAGCGATCGCCGGTTACCTGATCGTAAAGCACCTCGACGACCAACTCGGGGCGCAGCGGAGACCAGGCCGCCGATCGTTCCGTCGTCCAGCGACTCTGGCCTCCGGGCGCACGCCCGGTGAAGCCGGGCGGCTCGACAAGCTTCTCGAGGCGCCGTGTGAGCGCCGGCCGCTTGGCGGCAGGGATCGTCGAGGTGAAGCCGACATGATCGAGCCGGTCGGCATCGTCATAAAGGCCGAGCAGCAGCGAGGCGACGTGCCGGCCTGCGCGATCGTAGCGGAAGCCGCCCACGACGCAATCGGCCGTACGGCGGACCTTCACTTTCAGCATCGCACGCTCGCCGGGGCGATAGGGTTCGTCGACTCGCTTGGCGACGATCCCGTCGAGCGCCCCTCCGGCATGATCCAGCCACCCGGCCGCCACGGCGGCGTCGAGCGTGCGCGGTGACAGGAGCAGCGACGGCTCCGCCTGCGCGGCATGGAACCGTTCGAGCGCATCGCGCCGCGCGACGAGCGGCCGATCGCTGAGGTCCACACCATCGATCGCCAGGCAATCGAACAGCATCAGCTGCGCCGGCGTCTCGGCCGCGAGCCGGCGAATCCGGCTGGCCGCGGGATGCAGCCGCGCCTGCAGCGCATCGAAGGAAAGCACGCCATTCCTCGGCAGGATCAGCTCGCCGTCGAGCAGGAAGCGGGAGCAGGCGAGCCGGCCCAACATCGCGGCAATCTCCGGAAAGAAGCGCGCCAGCGGTTTGCCCGACTTGGAGACCAGATCCACCACGTCCCCGTCGCGCCGGGCGATGCAACGAAATCCGTCCCATTTGGGCTCGAACTGCCATCCCTCCTCCGCGGGAAGCTGTTCGACCAGCCGCGCCTCCATCGGCTCGGACAGCGAGGAGGCACCACTCGTCATGGCAACAGGCCCGGCAGCTCGGGCAGCAGATCGCGGGCGAGAAAGCCGATCCGTGCCTGCCTCGCCGCCACCGCCCGGCCGGCCTCGCCATGCAGCCAGACCCCCCAGGCGGCGGCATCCATGATCGGCGCACCGCGCGCGGCGAGCCCGGCAATCGCACCGGCGAGCACATCGCCCGATCCACTGGTCGCCAGGCCCACGCCGCCCCCGGGGTAATCGACCAGCACGCCATCCGGCGAAGCCACCAGCGTATGCGCGCCCTTGAGGAGCAGCGCCGCGCCGAACCGGCCCGCCGTCTCCACAACGATCCGCTCAGGCGCGGCCGCGACCTCGGTCTCGGCGCATTCGCACAGCGCAGCCATCTCGCCCAGGTGTGGAGTGAGGATGAGCCGGCCGGCGAGCGGCCGCAGCCGGTCGAGGAGCGGACCGGCACACGCCACGCCAGCCGCATCGAGGATGAGCACCGCGTCGTCGGGCAGCGATGCGGCGACCGCCGCAACCAGCCGGCGCGCGGCATCCCGGCTGGTCATGCCCGGGCCGACGAGCACGGTGTCGACTCGGGCGATCGTGTCCAGCGCGGCGGACGCGAGCGACGCGATTTCGCCGTCGCCATTCTCGGGAAGGCCGATGACCGCGGCTTCCGGCAGCAGCAGGCCCATCGACAACGCCGCGGACTCGATCGTCGCGAGCCTGACCTTGCCCGCACCGACGCGAAGCGCGGCCTCACCGGTGAGCCGCAGCGCGCCGGGCACGGTCCGCGAACCGCCGATGGAGAGAACGCGGCCACGGCTGTTCTTGGTCTCGTCGTCCGAAGGGACCGGTAGCGGATGGGCCGCAAGCCATGCGCGGTCGAGGGCGATGGCGCCGCTCATCCGCGCGCCGCCACGATCGGATCCGGCGCCGAGGTGACGGCGACGGGGCTCTCCTCCACCGGGGCCGTCTCATTGTAGCGGACGAGGACGAGCCCGCCGTCACGCCCGACGGCCGGATCGAAGCGATATTCCGTGACCGAGCAATTGGCCACGTCCGCCTCGCGATCGATGGCAAGGATCTGCTCTTCGTCCAGCCGCTCGAGAATATAGCGCAGGCATAGCACGACGACTTGGTGCGCGACGATCATCACCCGCTTGCCGGCATAATGAAGCGAGACGGTGTCCATCAATGCCCTCAACCGCAGGATCACGTCGCACCAGCTCTCGCCGCCCGGGGGACGATGATAGAATTTGCCGAGAAGGCGGCGGAATTCCGCCTGATCGGGATGGACCGCCGCGACCCCCATGGTGGTGAGCCCGTCGAGGATGCCGAACTCCTTCTCGCGCAGCCGCTCGTCCACGCAGATCGCCTCATCCGGATCCGCCCCGCCCGCCTCGCGGAAGAGACGGGCCGTCTCGCGCGCCCGCTCATAGGGAGACGAGAGGATCACCTCCGGCCGCCCGGCCGCCGCGCCCCGCGCGAACCACCGCCCGAGAGCGCGCGCCTGCTCCTCGCCGCGCGGCGAGAGCGGGATATCCACGTCGCGCGCAGCCAAGGCGATCCGCTGCGCACCCTGGGCGCGCGCCTCCTCCCGCGCGAGATTGCCCGCGCTCTCACCGTGTCGAACGATCCAGAGGCGGTGCGGCCAGCGCGTGGAGACCATGGTCATAGGCGTGCGGGCAGGAGATGGACCTTGACCGGCGCGTAGAAGGGCACCCATCCGAGCCTGGCCAGAACAGCGTTGCTCTCGACGGCCTCGCGCCCACGCCCACGATCCAGCGACCAGGTGACGTGGTAGATGCCGCCGTCCGGCCGATCGACCGAACCGCCGATCCGGACGACCACGGCCTGCAGGCCTTCGCCGTCGCTGACGCTGCCGACGATCTCTCCGCGTGTCTCCTCCGGCAGAGGCGTGCCCGGCGGCACGCCCGCGGCGAGCGTCACATGATCGGCGACGATGTCCGGCCAGAGCGGCGGGATCTGCACCAGCAGCGCCTCCCGCTCCCGCCGGTCGAGCTTCCAGCCGATGGTCGTCCCGGAATCGTGCACCGCCTTCCCCTTCACGGACCGGGAAAGGAACGGCCGATCGGCCGCGGGGTTGCATCGGCGAGGAAAGCCCGCCGTGCGCTGGAGGGATCAGTTGGCCGGGGCGCGTCGCCGGTAGCTCAGGGCTTCGGCGACATGGACGCGGCGGACCACGTCCGACCCGTCAAGATCGGCGACGGTGCGTGCCACGCGCAGCACGCGATGATAGCCACGGGCCGAAAGCCGCATCGCTTCCGCCGCCTGCGCGAGCAGCCGGCTACCGGCCTCGTCGGGCGCGGCGACCTTGTCGAGCAGCGCGCCGTCGGCCTCGGCATTGGTTCGCACGCCTTCGCCCGCATAGCGCGCCGTCTGGACATTCCGCGCGGCCTTGACCCGCAACGCGACCTCGGCCGAGCCTTCCGCCGGGCGCGGCAGGACGAGATCCGCGGCCGAGACCGCCTGCACCTCGACATGGAGATCGATCCGATCGAGGAGAGGACCGGAGACCTTGGCCTGATAATCCGCCGCACAGCGCGGCGCGCGCGAGCAGGCGAGCGCCGCGTCGCCGAGATGGCCGCAACGGCAGGGATTCATCGCCGCCACGAGCTGGACGCGCGCCGGAAAGGTGACATGGGCGTTGGCGCGCGCGACCGAGACACGGCCGGTCTCCAGCGGCTGACGGAGCGAATCGAGTACGGCCCGCTGGAATTCCGGCAGCTCGTCCAGGAAGAGGACGCCGAGATGGGCCAGGCTGACCTCGCCCGGCTTCACCTTCAGGCCGCCCCCGACCAGCGCCGCCATCGAAGCGGAATGGTGCGGG
>Ga0180222_1000545_pt1 | contig 53058 bp, 52 predicted proteins | sample eDN5th37CKraftOP_FD_151336 | JGI IMG/M metagenome (GOLD analysis project Ga0180222, IMG submission 151336) | Enriched Organic Plus compost microbial communities from Emeryville, California, USA - eDNA 5th pass 37_C Kraft OP (version 2) (version 2) ...
AATCGGCCGGGCCTGCGTTCACGCGAGGGCGCGATCGTGCCGCGCCGGCAAGGGGAGAGACGGGCTTCGACAGGCTCAGCCCGAACGGGGAGCGCTCCTCGTTCGCCCCGAGCGAAGTCGAGGGGCGTGGGCCTCGGCCCGGCAGGTGATGGGGCAGGCCGCGATCGGCTCGGCCCGAACGGCTTTGAGAGAGGGTTGAGCACGCTGGCCCCGAGCGGCGCGGGGAGCGCAGCCCGCGCCCTCCCTTGAAAGCGGGCGGCGAATCATGCAGTGGCCGGGGGCGGGAGACAGGAGCATGTCGGTGGCACGTATCTACCAGCGCCAGAAGAATGCGATGCAGTCCGGCAAGGCGCGCGTCGGCGAGTGGGTGCTGGAATTCGAGTCCAGCGCGCCGCAGCGGCCCGATCCGCTGACCGGCTGGGCCGGTGGCGCGGACACGGTGCGCCAGGTGCGCCTCACCTTCCCGACGCTGGAGGCCGCCAGGGCCTATGCCGCGCGCGAGGGCATCGACGTCCACGTCATCCCCGCCTCGACCCCGCGGCTGAAGCTACAGGCCTACGCCGACAATTTCCGCTAATCGCGAGGGCGGGCCGCCTGGGGCAGCAGCTCCCGCGACAGCAGCACGAGCAGCTTGACGTCGATCGCGCAGCCTTCGGCGCGCCTGGCCGCGACGAATTCGGGCAGGCCGCCGAGGGGGACGCGGTGGACCGTGATGTTCTCGCCCTCGACGCCCCCGCCGGGGCCGACCTTTTCGAGGCCCTCGGCGCGCAGCAGGGTGAAGCTCTCCGAGGTCATGCCGGGCGAGGAGTGGAACTCGCCGAGCGGGACCATGCGCGCGGCGTGATAGCCGGTCTCCTCCTTCAGCTCGCGCGCAGCGGCGACCTCGGCGGGTTCGTTCGCCGTCTCGTCGCCGATCAGGCCGGCGGGAAGCTCAAGGCAGTTGCGCCCGAGCGGCACGCGATACTGCTCGACGAGCAGCACCGCGTCCCCGTCGATGGCGAGGATGACGGCGGCGCGGATGCCGCGCGCGCGCGCGACATATTCCCACCGCCCGCGCGTCCTGGCGGCGAGGTAGCGGCCCTGCCAGACGGTCCGCTCCGGCGCGTCGAAATCCTCGCTCACAGCTCGATCACGCTGTCGGGAAGCTCGTTGGGATTGTCCGCGTCCGGCGGCAGCACGCGGGCGAGCACCTCGCCGATCTTCGTCACCGCCAGCGTCATGCCGGCCCCGGCGCGGATCATCTTCACCTCGGCGATCAGCAGCGCCATCGCCTCGCCCCAGTCGGCCGGCTGAGTCTTTTCGACGATCGCCTGGTCGGCGACGATCTCGGCGCGATGCTCGGCGAGCGAGAGGTAGAGCAGCACGCCGGTGCGCCCGCGCGTGCGCCGCTCGCAGGTGACGCGGAACAGCTCGACCGCGCGGCGGCGCACGCGGCGGCGCTTGGTGGCGGCGGGCGTCAGCGCCATCCGGAGCGGCATCCAGGCGAGCGCGTAGCGCACGACGAGGAACACCGCGGCGAGCTTCGCGAACAGGAAGAGCATGAGCTGCGCGCGCGTCGGCTCGGCGTTCCAGCCGAGCAGAAGGCCGATCCACCAGTCGATCCAGCCCTGTGGCACCACCGCGAGCAAACCTGGCACGAGCAGCATCGCCAGCACCGCGTAATGGAGGCCGACGTCGTGATAGGCGTCCGAGCGCGGCGCGATGATCGTCACGATCTCGCCGTCGCTCTTCGCCTCCGCCTCGCGCACCGCGGCGCGGATCGCCTCATGATCCGTTTCGGAAAGCCTTTCCCTCACCATCCGCCCGATGCTCCGCCGCCGCCGAACGAGCCGCCACCGCCCGAGAAGCCGCCGCCTCCGCCGCCCCAGTCGCCGCCACCGCCGCCGCCATGATGGCGACGATCAAAACTGTTGAGAGCCATGCCGAGCAGCAGCCAGCCGATGTCCTGGGCGGCGTCGCGGCCACGGTAGCGGTAGCGGGTGCCGGGGCCCCAGACCGAAACGCCGGGGCGGTAGCGCTCGCCGCCGGAGGTCGCGGCCGCCGCGATGCCGACCCCGCCGACGACGACGATGACCAGCCAGAAGATCAGCGCGCCGGGAATGCCGCCGCGGTGCCGTGCCTCGCGCGCGGCGACATGCTCAGCGGCGAGCGCGGCCTCCGCCGCCGCCTCGGGCGGGGCCTGGAGCTGGGCGATGATCGCGTCGGCCCCGGCCTCGAGCCCGCCGGGGAAGTCGCCGGCCCGGAAGCGCGGGAGGATGTCGTCGCGGATGATCTGGCTGGACAGCGCGTCGGTGAGGATGCCCTCAAGGCCATAGCCGACCTCGATCCGGACCTTGCGCTGCTGCACGGCGACGATGAGCAGGACGCCGTTGTTCGCCTCGCTTTGGCCGATGCCCCAGTGACGGCCGAGCTGGTAGCCATAGTCCTCGATCGTCGAATCGCCGATATCGGGCACGGTGACGACGACGAGCTGGCGGCTGGTCGCCTGCTCCAGCGCCTCCAGCTTCCGAGTCAGCGCTGCTTCCTGCTCGGGGCTGAGCAGGTTCGCCTGGTCGACGACGCGCCCGGTGAGCGGCGGGAAATCAACGGCCGCCGCCGGCGCGGCGAGGAGCAGCGCCAGCAGCAGCGCGAACAGCGCCCGGACGGTGTGGGTCACTGGCCGTTGCCGAACGCGTCCGCGACGCTCGGCGCGCGCTGCGCCGCCTCGTCGGCCTGGAAGGGTTGCATCGGCTGCGCGCCGTAGATGATCTTCGCGCCGATCACGTCCGGGAAGGTGCGGATGCGCGTGTTATAGGCCTGCACCGCCGCGTTGTAGTCGCGCCGGGCGACCGCGATCCGGTTCTCGGTTCCTTCGAGCTGCGATTGCAGGGTGAGGAAATTCTCGTTGCTGCGCAGCTCCGGATAGGCTTCCTGCAGCCGCTGGAGCGAGAGGGTGAGGCGGGTCTGCGCCTCGGCATAGCGCTGCATCGCGGCGGGATCGGTGAGCTGATCGGGCGAGACGGTGATGCGGGTCGCGCTGGCGCGCGCCTCGGTCACCTCGCGCAGAACGCTGCGTTCCTGATTGGCGGCCGCGCGCACGGTGGCGACGAGATTGGGAATGAGGTCGGCGCGACGCTGATACTGGTTCTGCACGTCCGCCCACTTCGCCTTGGCGTTCTCCTCGGCGGTCGGGATCGAGTTGATGCCGCAGGCCGAGAGCGTCACGACCAAGGCGGCGAGAACGGCATAGAGACCACGGCGCATCTGGAACCCCTCCTTTGCAAGGCGTGACGAAGGACGTAAGCATTCCCCACTCGGTCCGCAACGGGAGGTGTCTATGTTCAGGGAATTCCGGGAATTCATCGCGCGCGGCAACGTGCTCGACCTCGCGGTCGCGGTGATCATCGGCGCGGCCTTCGCGAAGATCACCACCTCGCTCACCGAGGACATCATCATGCCGGTGATCGGCTGGCTGTTCGGCGGCTTCGATTTCTCCAGCTACTTCATCCTGCTCGGCGACGTGCCCGAGAATTATAACGGCTCGCTCGCCGACTATGCGGCGCTGAAGGCGGCCGGCGCGCCGGTCTTCGGCTATGGCGAGTTCATCACCGTCACGATCAACTTCCTGATCCTCGCCTTCATCATCTTCCTGATGGTGCGCGCGGCGAACCGGATCATGGCGAAGCCCAAGGAGGAGGCGCCGGCGGAGGATCCGGCCGAGATCGTGCTGCTGCGCGAGATCCGCGACGAGCTCAGGAAGAAGAAGGGCTGAGGCCACCGCTCACTTCCCATTAATCGGCGCCGGCCTATATAGGGCCTGCCGGCTTCGGCCGGCTATGGCGATAAACGACGGTGTGCAATAGGCACAGCGGACCCGGGGGCAGTACCCGGCGGCTCCACCAAAAACCCTGTTGGTACAGGGTCTTCTGATGGGGCCGAACCAGGATCGACGTGTGTTGAAAGACACCGACTTTCGCCCGGAATGGGACCACCGTGACGGCCCATCACACAAGTGCCAACGATAACGAGGCGCTCGCTCTTGCCGCGTAACCAGGTCCCCTAGGGACGAGGTTACAAGGTCAAAAGCGCGGTCCGGGCCGCACCGGGCAACAGAAGCGGATTCCAGCGGCCAGGGGGTGCCGGGCAACAGAAACCCCCACCTTCCCCTTCTGTCCGGCCGCATCGCGCCGCATCGGCGCCACGCCCCGTCGCACGCCGCGATGGAACAGTCGCGCGCTCCGGCGCATTTGTCTGGCTCGCAACGACGCGAGGAGGCCATGACCCGATTTCCCCTGATCGCGCTCGCCGGCGCGGCCGCGCTCGCCGCCTGCACGCAGCAGACCGCCAATTCGATCGGCAACGATTTCGACCGCACCTCCAACGCGGTTGCGGAGGACGCGAACGCGCTGCAGGCCGACACCGCCAACGCGATCAACGCCGCGCAGGAGGCGCTCGACAACCAGACGGCGGACTTCTCGAACCGGCTCGAAGACATGAGCAACCGGCTCGACGCCGCCGGCAACGCGCTGACGCGCGACCGCGGCGGCGGCAACCGGCAGTAGCGCCCCCCTTCAGGTCGCGATCCGCAGCACCAGACGGATGCGCCACCCGGGCGCGACGACGCGGTCGCGGTTGAGGGCGGCGGCGTTGCGCTGGACCGAATCGGTGAGGTTGCGGCCGACCAGCGCCAGCTCGATCCCCGGCCGCGCCGCGAAGGGCCGGACGGCCAGGTGGGCGTCGAGGTCCGCATAGCCGGGCGTCGGTGCGTCGAAGGCGCCGAAATCGTCCTGCCGCGCATAGCGGGTCAGCATGAAGCCGGCATCGAAACGCGGGCTGCTCCATTCGAGGCCGCCGCCGATCCGCCACGGCGGGATTCGCGGCACGTTGCCGCCGTCCGCAAAGGTCGCGCGCACATAGTCGGCAATGAGCCGGGCCTTGAGCTCGCCCCGGGGCGCGGGGAGCAGCGTCACCTCCGCCTCGCCCTCCAGCCCGCGGAAATGCGCAGCCTGCTGGCGATAGACGAGTTCGCGCAGTTCGCGCCCCTCGCCGGCGATGCAGTCGCCCTCCTCGTCGCAGGTGCGCCCGGTGAGGTCGCCATAGACGAATTGGCGGAACCAGGAGCTGTAGGCGCTGCCCTCGAAATGGAGCCGGCCGCGGTCGATGCGGAGCGTCGCCTCGAGCGAATTGGCGCGCTCGACCCGCAGCGTCGGATCGCCGATCTCATAGGTGGCGGGGCCGTCATGCGGGCCGCGCGCGAACAGCTCGGTGATCGCCGGCGCACGGCCGGTGCTGGAGAAGGTGAGGCCGAGCTTCACGCCCTCGCTCGCCCGATAGAGCGCAGCGACGGCGGCGCTGAGCGGCGTGAAGTCGCGGCGGGTGGCGATGTTCGAGCCCGGCGTGCCGCTGACGCGCACATGCTCGATCCGCGCGCTCCCCTCCAGCTTGAGCCGGTCGGTCAGCGCCGCGTCGGCGAAGGCATAGGCGGCCTCGGCCCAGGTCAGCGTCGGGAAGAGATAGGTGCGCGCCTCGCCCAGCGCCGAATGGCGGCGGCGGCGCACCTCGCCGCCGAGCGCGGCATTGTCCACCGGCCCGAACGGTTCGAACAGCAGCTCGGCGCGGGTGTCGAACTCCCGGTTGAGGAAGGTGGCGACGATCTCCCCGTCGGGCTCGCGCTCGTCGTGGCGATAATCGGCATAGGCGCCGTCGAAATTGAGCGTCTTCAGCTTGCCGCCGAGATCGAGCGAGGCGCGGGCGACGAGCTTCGTCTGGCGCATGTCGATATAGGCGTCGTCGCCAGGGATGCCGTATGTGGCGGCATAATGCTGGAGCGCGGCGCCGATCCGGCTCGTCCCCCCGCCGGGGAACCAGGAGGCGCCGATCGACTGGCCGTTGCCACGAAAGAAGCTGTTCGCCTGCCGCCCCAGCGGCGTGTCGTAATCGTCGGCGTGGCGATAGAAGGCGTCGGCGTGGAGCGCGACCTCGCCCGCGCGCGCATCGGCTAGCACCGAACCTTCGAGCGCGTCGCTGGCGCTGTCGAAGCCGGCGGTCAGCTCGGCCGCGAAGGGGGCGGCGGGCAGCCGCGTCGGCACGCGATCGTTGATCGCGTTGACGACGCCGCCGATCGCCTGGCTGCCATAGCGCAGCGTCGCGGCGCCGCGCACCACCTCGATGCTGCGCGCGGCGAGCGGGTCGATCGGCGTGCCGTGGTCGGGGCCGACGTCCGACACGTCGGCGGCGGAAAGCCCGTCCTCGACGAGGCGGACGCGGGTCGCGTCCATGCCGCGGATGACCGGGCGGCTGGCGCCGCTGGCGAAGCCGGTGGCGGCCATTCCGGGCACGTGGGCGAGCGCGTCGGCAAGGCTCGCGCCGCCGCTTTCGAGGATCTGGTCGCGCCCCACCTGCGCCGAGATGGCGGGCGTGTTGGCGCGGCCGACGCCATAAGGCGCGGCGGTGACGATGATCGGCTCCTGCGTCCCCTCGCCCGTCGGCGGCGCGGCATCGGTGGACGCGGCGCCTTGGGCGAGGGCGGGAAACGGCAGGGACAGCGCGCCAAGCGCGCCGAGAAACAGTGACTTGTGCATGAGCGGGTGCTCCGAAACTCCGTGTCGAGCGGACGCGAACCGGCGCCGCTATCGCTTGGGACGCGCGGGCGGGCGTGCGCCCGGCCGCCGCGTCCAGGCGGTCAGAGGACGGAGGGGAGCGGCGGCGCGCGGCTGCGCCAGCCGTGGCCGCGCCAGGCAAGCGGCGGCCGCGGCGCGGGCGCGGCGACCGGTTCCGCCCGCCAGAGCGGGAGCGGCGCCGCCAGGGCCGGCGGAGCCGGCGGGACATAGGTCGCGCCGTGCGCGAGCTCGCGGCAGACCGGGCATTGCGCCGGGATGTCCGACGGCTGGCCCGGCCGCGCCGCCGCGCCCGCCGCGTCGCCCGCGACGAGCGAGACCGCCTCGGCGGGCGCGCGCAGATGGGCGTGCATCGCGGCAATGAGGCTCTGCCAGGAAAAGGCGAGCAGCGCGGCAAGAACGAGCAACAGCCGCCCCGCGCCCACCGCGCGGCGCGGACTCACTGCTGCGAAACCGCCTGAGGGAACGAAATTCGGGCCCGCCACTCGTCGCGCTCTCCACGCATCAACCCATCGCCCCCGCGCGGGAGAGTATGTTGCAACATTACCTGATGCAAGGGCGGATGCGTGGCCAACAAAAAACCCCGCCATTGCTGGCGGGGCCTTTCGTTTGGGATCAGCCCGGCTTTCGCCGGGCCTGCGAGCCTCAGTCGTCGTCCCGCGTCAGGAAGGCGGGGGCGAATTCCGGATCGAGCCGGGCTTCGCCTTCCTCCTCCTCGCGCGCCGGGCGCTGGCCGCGTTCGCCGTCGCGGCGGGGGCGGTTGCGGCCGCCCCGGCCGCGATCGCCGCGACCTTCGCCATCACGCCGCTGCCCGCGCTCGCCGCGCTCGCCGCGAGGACGCTCCTCGCGGGGCGGACGGGTGTCCTCCAGCTCCTCGCCGGTTTCCTGATCGACGACGCGCATCGACAGGCGGACCTTGCCGCGCGCATCGATCTCGAGGACCTTCACCTTCACTTCCTGGCCCTCGGACAGGACGTCGCGGACATTCTCGACCCGGCCGTTCCTGATCTCCGAGACGTGGACGAGACCGTCGCGGCCGCCCATGAAGTTCACGAACGCGCCGAAATCGACGATGTTGACGACCTTGCCGGAATAGATCCGGCCGACCTCCGGCTCCTCGACTATGCCCTGGATCCACTTGCGGGCCGCCTCGATCTGCGAGAGGTCCGACGAGCTGATCTTGATCACGCCCTCGTCGTCGATGTCGATCTTGGCGCCGGTGGTGGCGACGATCTCGCGGATCACCTTGCCGCCCGTGCCGATCACGTCGCGGATCTTGTCCTTGGCGATCTGCATCGTCTCGATGCGCGGCGCGTGGGCGGACAGCTCCTGCCGGCTCTCGCCGAGCGCCTTCGACATTTCGCCGAGGATGTGCGCGCGGCCCTCCTTCGCCTGGGCAAGCGCGTCGCGCATGATCTCCTCGGTGATGCCGGCGACCTTGATGTCCATCTGGAGCGAGGTAATGCCCTTCTCCGTGCCGGCGACCTTGAAGTCCATGTCGCCGAGATGGTCCTCGTCGCCAAGGATGTCGGAGAGGATCGCGTATTCCTTGCCCTCGAGGATCAGGCCCATCGCGATGCCGGAAACCGGCCGCGCGATCGGCACGCCGGCGTCCATCAGGCTGAGACAGCCGCCGCACACCGTCGCCATCGACGACGAGCCGTTGGACTCGGTGACGTCGGACAGGACGCGGATCGTATAGGGGAAGTCCTCATGGCTGGGCAGCACCGGGTGCAGCGCCCGCCAGGCGAGCTTGCCGTGCCCCACCTCGCGACGGCCGGGCGCGCCGAAGCGGCCGACCTCGCCCACCGAATAGGGCGGGAAGTTGTAGTGGAGCATGAACCGCTCGTAGGAGAGACCGGTCAGCCCATCGATCATCTGCTCGGCGTCCTTCGTGCCGAGCGTGGTCGTGCAGATCGTCTGCGTCTCGCCGCGGGTAAACAGCGCCGAGCCGTGGGTGCGCGGCAGGAAGCCGACCATCGCCTCGATCGGGCGGATGTCCCGCGTGGTGCGGCCGTCGATGCGCCGGCCTTCCTTCAGGATGGCGGTGCGGACGATCTCGGCCTCAAGCTTCTTGACCTGCTTGATCGCGACCATCTGGGTCTGCGGATCGGCGTCGGCGAAGGCTTCCTTCGCCTTCTCCCGCGCGGCGTTGAGCGCCTCCGAGCGGGCCGACTTGCTGGTGAGCTTGTAGGCGGCGGCGATGTCGGCGCCAATCAGGTCCTTAAGACGGGCCTTGATCGCCTTGTCGTCGTTGCCGGCGTCCAGCTCCCAGGGCTCCTTCGCGGCCTGTTCGGCAAGGCGGATGATCGCGTCGATCACCTTCTTGCATTCCTCGTGCGCGAACATGACCGCGCCGAGCATGACCTCTTCCGAAAGCTCCTTCGCCTCGGATTCGACCATCATCACCGCGTCGCGCGTGCCGGCGACGACCAGATCGAGCTCGCCTTCCTTGAGATCGTCGAGGCTCGGGTTGAGCTGATATTCGCCGTCCTTGTAGCCGACGCGCGCCGCGCCGATCGGGCCCATGAAGGGAACGCCCGACAGGGTCAGCGCCGCCGAGGCGGCGATCATCGCGAGAATGTCCGGCTCGTTCTCCCCGTCATAGGAGAAGACCTGGGCGATGACGTTGATCTCGTTGTAAAAGCCCTCCGGGAAGAGCGGCCGCACCGGCCGGTCGATGAGGCGGCTGGTCAGCGTTTCCTTCTCGGTCGCGCCGCGCTCGCGCTTGAAGAAGCCGCCCGGGATGCGCCCGGCCGACGAGAATTTCTCCTGATAGTGAACGGTCAGCGGAAAGAAGTCCTGACCTTCCTTGACGCTCTTCGCGGCCGTGACGGCGCAGAGCACCACCGTTTCGCCGAGGGTCGCGAGCACCGCGCCGTCGGCCTGACGGGCAACGCGGCCCGTTTCGAGCGAGAGGGTTTTCCCGCCCCACTCGATTTCAACTTTCTTCGTATCGAACATGTCGTTTCCTTAAACACCCGCGACCCTATGCCGCGGGGGCCTCTGCCGCGGGCCGGATCGCCCGCCTGTTCGGACCCCATCGGTCCGTCCCCGGTACCGCCGAATTGCGGTCCCCGGATGTGTCGCGCCCGGCCGGCCATGCCCGCGGGGCGCTGGTTCGGTCGGCCGGGCGTCCATCGCCCGGGATTTCCGACCTGCCCCGGCTTCACCGGGGCGGCGCGATACGCAATCGGCCCGCCGAAGCGGGCCGAGCGTTCCACTTCACTTGCGAAGGCCGAGCTTTGCGATGAGCGCGTTGTAGCGCGCCTCGTCCTTGCGCTTGAGATAATCCAGCAGCGCGCGGCGCTTGTTGACCAGCATCAGCAGACCGCGACGCGAGTGATTGTCCTTGGCGTGCGTCTTGAAGTGCTCGGTCAGGTTGGCGATCCGTTCGGTGAGGATCGCGACCTGCACCTCGGGGCTGCCCGTATCGCCCTTCGCGCGGGCGTTTTCCTTGATGATTTCCTGCTTGCGTTCGGCGGTCACCGACATCGTCACATTCCTTGCGTCTAGAGGTTGAAGCCGCGCACCACGCGAAGCCCTTCTCCGCTCGACTCCACCAGCGCGACCGGAACGTTTCGGTCGGTCGCGAGATGCAGCCCGGGGCGTGCGGCGACCCCGATCACAACCCGCCCCTGACGGAGCGCCCCTGCCTGATCGGGGGTGACGGGTAGAGCCGGGATGTCGTCCAGCCCCGCCGCCAGCGGCAGGAGTAGGTTTTCAAGCGTGCGGGCCTTAGCGGCTTCGGCCAATTTGTCCAGCAAAATCGCCGAATCGAGCCCGAACGGCCCCGCCTTCGTACGCCTCAGCATCGCGACGTGGCCGACCGTGCCGAGCCCGCGCGCGATATCGCGGGCGAGGCTGCGGATATAGGTGCCCTTCGAGACATGGGCGCGCAGGGCGACCGAAGCGAGGCCTTCGGCGCGGGCCGGCATATCATCCGCCACGATCTCCAGCCGGTGGACGGTGATCGCGCGCGGCGCCAGCTCCACCGCCTCGCCGGCGCGGGCGAGATCATAGGCGCGCCTGCCGTCCACCTTCAGCGCGGAAAAGCGGGGCGGTAGCTGCGCGATCGCGCCGGTGAAGCGCGGCAGCGCCGCCTCGACCTCGGCCAGCGTCGGGCGACGGGCGGAGGTTTCGACGACCTCCCCCTCCGCGTCGAGCGTGTCGGTCTCGGCGCCGAAGGCGATGGCGAACTCGTAGGTCTTGTCGCTGTCCAGCATCCGGCCGGAAAGCTTGGTCGCTTCGCCAAGCGCGACCGGCAGCACCCCGCTCGCCAGCGGATCGAGGGTGCCGCCGTGGCCGACCTTCGCCCTGGGGTAGCCGCCCTCGCGCAGCGCGCGCTTGACCGCGCCGACCGCCTGGGTCGAGCCGAGCCCGACGGGCTTGTCGATGATGAGCCAGCCATGCATGCGGCGCTGCTTAGCGGCGGCGCCGCGACCTGTCAGCCGCCCTGCCGGCGATCCTCGTCACGCGGGCGGCGCACCGGCGGCGGCGCGAGATCGGGCGGCGCCGGCGGCAGACGGACCTGGCCGGTGGCGATCAGCGCCAGGGCGGTGAACAGCGTGCTGATCATGACGAGTGCATCCCCTCCTCAAGAACGCGATATGGGACGCGCTTGCGCGCCTTCAACCCCGCGCGGCGCGGGTGAGCCTGAGCCGAAGCTGCTCGCCCTCCGCCTCGGCGAGGCGCTGCATGAAGTGGCGTCGGCACAGGGCGACATAGCGGTCGTTGCCGCCGATCTCGGTCTGCGCGCCGCTTTTCACCGCGCGCCCGTCCTCGTCCACGCGAAGGTTCATGGTCGCCTTGCGCCCGCACTCGCAGATCGCCTTCAGCTCGACCAAAGTGTCGGCGAGCGCGAGCAACGCGCCCGAGCCTTCGAACAGATTGCCCTGGAAATCGGTCCTGAGCCCATAGGCGAGGACCGGGATGTCGAGATCGTCGCAGATCGAGGCGAGCTGAAGGACATGGGCGCGGGTGAGGAACTGCGCCTCGTCCACCAGGATGCAGTGGAGCGCGCGCTTCTTCAGCTCGGCCTCGACCTCGGCGCGGATGTCGGTGGCAGGATCGTAGGGGCGCGCGCCGGCCTCCAGCCCGATGCGCGAGCCGATCCGGCCGTGCGCCAGCCGGTCGTCGAGCGCGGCCGTCCACAGCATGGTCTGCATGCCGCGCTCGCGATAGTTGAAATCGGCCTGAAGCAGGGTCGTCGATTTCCCCGCGTTCATCGCCGCATAGTAGAAATAGAGCTTGGCCACGGCGCATCGTTGTAGCGCCGCGGCGGGCCTTGGAAAGAGCGCGCGTCAGTGCCCGCGATGCTGCGGCGGGCCCTCGGACTCGGCGATGCTCGCGATCAAGCAGCGCCAGCCGTCGGCGCCGATCGTGCTCGACCGGTCGAGCCGGTCCGAGGGCGAGGCGTTGAAGCGGATGCGCGGCTGGCTCATCAGCCGGGGGCACGCGCCCTGGGTGCGCACCAGATACCACTGACCGGTATCGCCGCGAACGTACAGGCTGTCGGGCGTGTTCGCGCGCCATTCGAGATAGTGCGACATGCGCGGAATCGTCACCTCGCTCGCGGGCGGATCGGCCAGCGCGGGAGCGGACCCGAGCAGGGCGAGCAGAACCACGGCGGGACGAATCATAACGCGAGCCTCCATTATCCGAGAATGAAGCAGGCCATAGCCGCTCATGGCTGAACCGTCGCTGAGCGCGGCCATTCCGAGGCCAGGATCGAGAACAGCACGGTATCGCGGACATGGCCGGTCCAGGTGATGCGATCGGCGCGCAGCACGCCCTCGCGCACCGCGCCGAGCTTCGCCATCGCGGCGAGCGAGCGCGCATTGCGGGCATCGACCCGGAAGACCACCCGGCGAAAGCCGAGCGCGAAGGCGCGCGCCAGCATCTGATCCTTGACCGCGCGGTTCAGCCCGGTGCCGCGCAGCGACGGCACGTAATAGGTGCAGCCGATTTCGAGCACCCGCTGCCCCTCGTCGATGCCGAGATAGGAAGTCATCCCCGCCAGCCGCTCGCCGGCGAAGACCGCGAAGGGCCGCACGTTCGCGCGGGCGCGCAGCGCGTCGAAGCTTGCGTCGAAATGGTCGGGACCGAAGGAGACCGGGTAGATCGACCATATCTCCGCATCCTCGGCGCAGGCGGCGCCGAGCGCGGCGCGATGCCGCTCGGCCAGCGGCTCGAGGCGGACGCCCGCCGCCGCCATCGGCGCGCCAAGCGCGGTCAACGAATCCAGGTGTCGGCGATGCCGACGATCGTCCAGTTCCCGTCGCGCCGCTCGAGCGCATAGACGCTGCCGTTGCCGCAGACCGAGCCGCACATATAGGCGACCTCGACGAAGGCGGTCTGCTCCGCCATCGCCGGCGCGGAAAGGACGATCAGCGCGCAATCATCGTTCGGTCGCTGGGCGCGCAGCGGCGCCGGCACCAGCCGGGCGTCGAAGCCGCGCGCGGTCGGCGGGCCCGCGGTCGCCGTCGCCTGGCGCCACAGCGCGTCGAGCCGCGTCGCCTCCGCCTCGGGCAGCGGCGCCGGCAGCGGCACCGGCTCCGGCCGCGGGCGGCGCTGCCGGCGGCGACCGTCCTCCGGCCGCGGGGTGAAGCGGGGCCGCTCGCTCGCGGTCTGCGGCAGGCCGTGCCATTGCGGGCGGATGCGCACCGCGCCCATCGGCGCGAGCCCGATATCCGCCCCCGGCGCGGTCGGCGGGCCGGAAAAGCCGGTCGCGACGCAGGTTTCGGCGGCGTTCTCGTTGCCGCGGGCGCGGACCTCCTCGGCGAGCAGCGCCGCGACGATGCCGTTCGTGTCGATCGAATCCGCCGGCTGCGCGATCACAGGGGGCGCGAGCAGCAGCGCGGCGAGGAACGCCGCCCTAGCCCGCATCGCCGAGATCCCGGGCGACCTTCGGATCGCGCAGCAGCGCGTCGATATGGTCGCCCTCGTCGAAGCTCTCGTCGAGCAGGAAGCGCAGGCGCGCGGCATATTTGGTGTTCACGCGCCGCGCGACCTCGCCCTGCAAAAAGGGCGCGTTGGCCGCGAGCGCCTTCAGCACGGCCTGCGCGTCGGCGCCGAGCAGCGGCATCACGAAGACCGTGGCGTACCGCAGGTCCGGCGACATGCGCACCTCGGTGACCGAGATGCTGTGGCTGGCGAGAACCTCGTCGCGGACGAGCCCGCGCATCAGGATGTCCGCCAGCGCGTGCCGAACCTGCTCGCCGACGCGGAGCAGCCGCACCGACCGGCCCTCGGGAGTTTCGTTTCGACGTGCCATCAGCATAGCTTCAAAGCGGGTTCCCGAGCGCCGAAAGCGTGCCTCCCGGCGAGCCGGGAGGCGACGCGATCATTTCTTGACGGGCTCGCCCTTGCCGGGTCCCTTGCCGTCGCCGGGATCGTAGGCGCCCTTGCTGTCGGTAACCTTGCCGTCATCCCCTGGCTTGCCCTTGTCGTCACTCATGACCCGACTCCCTTACAGTGGAAGGGGCAGCCTAGCGACAAGCCGAGGCTCCTACAATGTCCGCTCGCGCTCCTCGACCTCGTAGGTTTCGACGAAATCGCCCGGCTTGATGTCGGTCGTGTTCTCGAAGGTCACGCCGCACTCCAGGCCGGCGCGCACCTCGGCGACGTCGTCCTTGAAGCGCCGGAGCGAGGCGATCGCGCCATTGTAGATGATGACGTCGTCGCGCATGATCCGCGCCTTGAGCGCCTTGCGGATATAGCCTTCGGTGACGAGCAGGCCGGCGGCCTTGCCGTGCTTGCCCGCCGAGAAGACCTCGCGGACCTCGGCGCGGCCGACCACCGTCTCGACGATCAGCGGGCCGATCTTGCCGGCCATCGCCGACTTCACCGCGTCGGTGAGATCGTAGATGACGTCGTAATATTGCATCGCGACGCCCTGCCGCTCGGCGATCTCGCGCGCCTTGGCGTTGGCGCGGACGTTGAAGCCGATGATCGGCGCGCCCGACGCGCTCGCCAGCGTGACGTCGCTCTCGGTGATGCCGCCGACGCCGGCGTGGAGCACGCGCGCCTTGATCTCCTCGTTCGAGATCTTGTTGACGGCGTTGACGATCGCCTCGAGCGAGCCTTGCACGTCGGCCTTGATGACGAGCGGGAACTCGACCGCCTGCTTCTCCTTGAGCGCGGAGAACATCGTCTCGAAGCTCGCCGGCGCGCTGGTGGTGCGCTTGCGGTTGATCACGCTCTGCCGATAGTCGGCGACCTCGCGCGCGCGCGCCTCGCTCTCGACCACGGTCAGCGTGTCGCCGGCCGACGGCACGCCGGAAAGGCCCAGCACCTCGACCGGGAAGCTCGGGCCCGCCTCCTTCACCTGGCGGCCGCGATCGTCGATCATCGCGCGCACCTTGCCCGCGACCGGGCCGGCGACGAACACGTCGCCGACGCGCAGCGTGCCGCGCTGGATGAGCACGGTGGCGAGCGGGCCGCGGCCCTTGTCGAGCTTGGCCTCGACGACCGCGCCCTCGGCCGGCCGGTCCGGGTTGGCCTTGAGCTCGAGGATCTCCGCCTGGAGCGCGATCGCCTCGAGCAGCTTGTCGAGATTGATCCGCTCGGTGGCCGACACCTCGACGTCCTGGACGTCGCCGCCCATCGCCTCGACGACCACCTCGTGCTGGAGCAGCTCCTCGCGCACCTTCTGCGGCTTGGCGCCCGGCTTGTCGATCTTGTTGATCGCCACGATCATCGGCACGCCGGCCGCCTTGGTGTGGTTGATCGCCTCGATCGTCTGCGGCTTCAGTCCGTCATCGGCGGCGACGACGAGCACGACGATGTCGGTCACGTTCGCGCCGCGCGCGCGCATCTCGGTGAACGCCTCGTGGCCCGGCGTGTCGATGAAGGTGATCTTCGACTTGTCCGGCAGCTGCACCTGGTAGGCGCCGATATGCTGGGTGATGCCGCCCGCCTCGCCGGCGACGACATTGGTGTTGCGGATCGCGTCGAGCAGGCTGGTCTTGCCGTGGTCGACATGGCCCATGATCGTGACCACCGGCGGGCGCGGCTTCAGCGTCTCGGGCGGATCGACATCCTCGCTGCTCTGGATGTCGACGTCGCTCTCGCTGACGCGCTTCACGTTATGGCCGAACTCGGTGACGAGCAGCTCGGCGGTGTCCTGGTCGATCGTCTGGGTGAGCGTGACCGGCATGCCCATCTTGAAGAGGGCCTTGACGAGATCGGCGCCGCGCTCGGCCATGCGGTTGGCCAGCTCCTGGACCGTGATCGCCTCCGGCACCACGACGTCGCGGACCTGCTTGACCGCCGGACCGCTCGCCATGTGGGCGCGCTTTTCCTTCTCGCGGGCGCGCCGGAGCGCGGCGAGGCTGCGGGCGCGCGCGTCGCCGCTGCCGTCGAGCGCGCGGGTGACGGTGAGCTTGCTGCGCTCGCGGCGATGCTCGTCGCGGCCGCGCGCCGGGCGCGACGGCTCCGGCCGCTTGACCGGGGTGAAGCCCTTCGGCCGCGGGCCCGGGCGCTTGGTTTCGCCCTCGTCCTCGACGACGTCGTCGGGGAAGGTTTCGGGAATCGCGCGGGCGGCCTCCTCGGCCGCGCGGCGCGCCTCCTCTTCGGCGCGGCGGGCCTCCTCCTCGGCCTTGAGGCGGTTTTCCTCGCTCCGGCGCCGCTCCTCCTCGCTCGCCTGGCGCTGGAGCCGCTCCTCGCGGCGACGCGCATCCTCGAGCGCCGCCAGACGCGCTTCCTCCGCCTCGCGGAGCAGCCGCTGCTGGCGCTCCAGCCGGGTCTCGGTATCGGTCGCGAGGCGCGGGGCGGGAGCCGCCGGCTGCGGCGCCGGGCGGGGCGCGGGCGCGGCGGGCGCAGGCGCGCTCGTCGCGGGCGCCGACGCCGCCGGCTTGGCGGCCTCCGGCGCGGGCTCGCCGGGCCGACGCAGCGTGCGCGCCCGCTTGGTCTCAACGATCACCGTATTGGAACGGCCGTGGCTGAAGCTCTGCTTCACCTTGCCCACCTCGACGGTGCGCTTGAGCCCCAGCGGCGCTCGCGGTCCCAGTTTCGGCTTGTCCGTCGAATCGCTCACTTAAATTCCTTCGTTCACCTTCGTTGCGGGCACAGCGACCGCCTCCGCCGAGGCGGTCTCTAGCGCAGCATCACGTCCGATAAAAGCACACCACCGTCGCAGCGCATGCATCACACGCGCGGCCGCGGCGCGATCCACGATGGCGGCATGTACCACATTTTCGCGACCGAGCGCCAACGACAATATGGGCCGCCCGACCGGCAAAACCAATCCCTCGCGGCCGCTTCCTTCCGCGTCGGAGCCGACCCGCCAGGCCTGGTCGAGCTTGCGGCGGCCCTCGACGCTGGCGTCGGCGGCGTGGAGCAGAAGCTCCACCTCGCCGCGCCGCGCCGCCGTTTCGATCTTCTCGGCGCCAAGCACGAGATGGCCCGCGCGCGCCTCGAGCCCGAGCCGGTCGAGCGCCGCCTGACGCAGCGCCGACTCGATCCGCGCGCCGAGATCGTCCGGCACGGCGACCTTTCCGGTCCTGAACGCGCGCGCGAGGGCGGCCTGCAGCCTGCCCTTCTTCCGCGCCGTCTCCAGCGTGGCGCGATCGACGCCGATCCACGCGCCGCGGCCGGGCGCGCGGGCGCGGACGTCCGGCGCGACCTCGCCGTCCGGCGAGAGCGCGAGACGAATGAGGTCGTCGCGCGCGGCGTGCGCGCCGCTCAGGATGCATTTTCGCTCCGCGTCGCGCGCGCCGGAGCGCGCCGACGCCGCGTCAGCCCGGTTCCCGGCCGACGCCGGACCCTGCCGTTCGTTCAGCGCCTCATTGGGGAGTTTCCGCAACCGCGTCCTCCCCCTCGCCGCCTTCGGCGCCCTCGTCCTCGAACCAGTGCGCGCGCGCGGCCATGATGATCTCGTTGCCCTGCTCCTCGGTCAGGCCGTACTCGCCGAGCACGCCGCCCTTGTCCTCGACGCGGGCATTGCTGCCGCCGCCGTCGGCGCGACGGCGCGGCTCGCTGCGCTTGCGCGCGATCAGCTCGTCCGTCGAAAGATCGGCGAGATCGTCGAGCGTCCGGATGCCGGCCTTGCCCAGCGTCACCAGTATCTGCTCGGTGAGATAGGGCATCTCGGCCAGCGCGTCCTCGACGCCGAGCGCCCGGCGCTCCTCGCGCGCGGCGGCCTCGCGCCGCTCCAGCGCCTCGGCGGCGCGGTTCTGCAGCTCGGCGGCGAGCTCCTCGTCGAAGCCCTCGATCGAGCTCAGCTCCTCGGCCTCGACATAGGCGACCTCCTCCAGGCTGCCGAAGCCCTCGGCGACGAGCAGCTGGGCGAGCGTCTCGTCGACGTCGAGCTCGTCCTGGAACATCTGCGAGCGCTCCATGAACTCGCGCTGGCGCTTCTCGCTCGAATCCGCCTCGGTCATGATGTCGATGCCCTTGCCGGTCAGCTGGCTGGCGAGGCGCACGTTCTGACCGCGGCGGCCGATGGCGAGGCTGAGCTGGTCGTCGGGAACGACGACCTCGATCCGGTCCTCCTCCTCGTCGATGACGACGCGGCTGACCGTCGCCGGCTGCAGCGCGTTGACGACGAAGGTGGCGAGATCCTGGCTCCAGGGGATGATGTCGATCTTCTCGCCCTGCAGCTCCTGCACGACCGCCTGGACGCGCGAGCCCTTCATGCCGACGCAGGCGCCGACCGGATCGATCGAACTGTCGTGGCTGACGACGCCGATCTTCGCGCGGCTGCCCGGATCGCGGGCGGCGGCCTTGATCTCGATGATGCCGTCGTAGATTTCCGGCACCTCCTGCGCGAACAGCTTCTTCATGAACTCGGGGTGGGCGCGCGAGAGGAAGATCTGCGGCCCGCGATTCTCGCGGCGCACGTTGAGGATGATCGAGCGCACACGATCGCCGACGCGGAGCTGCTCGCGCGGAATCTGCTGGTCGCGGCGGATGACGCCCTCGGCGCGGCCGAGATCGACGACGACATGGCCGAACTCGGCGCGCTTGACGACGCCGGTGATGATCTCGCCGACGCGGTCCTTGAACTCCTCATACTGGCGCTCGCGCTCGGCGTCGCGGACCTTCTGGAAGATGACCTGCTTGGCGGCCTGGGCGGCGATGCGGCCGAATTCGATCGGCGGCAGCGGATCGACAATGAAGTCGCCGACCTTGGCGCCCGGCTGGAGCTTCTGCGCGTCCTCCAGACTCACCTGCTTGAAATAATCCTCGACCGCCTCGACGACCTCGACGACGCGCCACAGGCGCAGGTCGCCGGTCTGCGGATCGAGCTTGGCGCGGATGTCGTTCTCGGCGCCGTAGCGGGCGCGCGCCGAGCGCTGGATCGCGTCCTCCATCGCCTCGATCACGATCGCGCGATCGATCAGCTTCTCGCGGGCCACCGCGTCGGCGATGGCGATGAGCTCGGCCTTGTTGGCGGCGATCGCGCCGGGCGCGGCCGGATTGGCGGTGCTGGCCATGTCGTTCAGTCCTGTCCTTCCAAGATTTCGTCGGCGCCGTCGCTGTCGAGCGGCGCGGTGGCGGCAAGCAGCTTCTCGGTCAAGACAAGCTTGGCCGAATGAATGGCGGAAAAAGGCAGGCGCGTGGGCCCGAGACCCGCGGCGTCGACGACGATCTCGTCGCCCTCGGCGCCGAGCAGCGTGCCGCGAAAGTCGCGCCGGCCGTCCCGCTTTTCGGCGAGGCTGATCCGGGCTTCGTGGCCCTTCCAGTCCTCGAAATCCTTGAGCCTGGTCAGCGGCCGGTCGATCCCCGGCGAGCTGACCTCGAGCCGGTAGGAGTCCGGAATCGGATCCTCGCGGTCGAGCAGGTCGGAGAGGCGACGCGACAGCCGCTCGCAGTCGGCGAGCGTGAGCTGGCGCGTGTCCGGTCGCTCGGCCATTACCTGGAGCGTCGGATCGCTCCTGCCGCCGATCATCGCCACGCGCACGAGATCGAAGCCTTCGGCCTTCACCTCGGGCTCGATGATCCTGGTCAGCTCGGCGATGTCCGCCACACGCTCTCCTTCGTGCGATAAATCTTCCCCGTGCCGGCCCCGACCCCGGGGCCAGCCTCAACATGTTTCACGATGTCGAGGAGGAGCGCGGTATATAGGCGGCGCGCGTCGATCCGGCAAGCGGCGCGTTCAGAAGCCCAAGGCGCTGACTTGCGGGAGATTTCGGACTAGGGGTCTTGAGGTCCAGGAAGCAGACCGGAGCGCGTCTATGGTCCATCGCCGCCGTTTCGCCCTCGCCCTCCTCCTCGTCCTGATCGGCTGCGGCGGCGCCGGCGGCCATTCGGCGATCGCCCAGGCGGACGACCGCCCCTTCCGGATGGAGCAGGTCGGCGCATTCGAGGAGCCGTGGGCGATTGCGTTCATGGCGGACGGGCGCGCGCTCGTCACCGAAAAGCGCGGCGCGCTGAAGATCTGGCGGCCCGGCGGCGAGGCGACCGACGTCGCCGGCGTGCCGGAGGTCGCCTATGGCGGGCAGGGCGGGCTGCTCGACGTCGCGCTCGCGCCGGATTTCGAGCAGAGCCGGCTCGTCTATCTCAGCTATGCCGAGCCGGGCGAGGGCGGCAGCGGCCTCGCGCTGGGGCGCGGACGGCTGGTGGAGGAGAATGGCGCGGCCCGGCTCGAGGGATTCGGCGTGCTCTGGCGGCAGCTGCCCAAGGGCCAGGGCGGGCAGTTCGGCGCGATCATCGCCTTCGCGCCGGACGGCCGGTCGCTGTTCTTGAGCTCGGGCGAGCGGCAGCGTTTCCTGCCCGCGCAGGACCCGAACCAGGCGATCGGCAAGATCCTCCACCTCACCCTCGACGGCCAGCCGGCGCCCGACAACCCGATGGCGGGACGGACCGGCGCGCAGACCGTCGAGGTGATCGATCCGCCGCGCGACACGGTCGCGGCGCAAAGCACGCCGGCGCGCCGCGTCACGCTCGACGGGCCGAACCTCGCCCCGGCCGAGACCTGGACAACCGGCCATCGCAATCCCTACGGCCTCGCCTTCGCGCCGGACGGGCGGCTGTGGGAGCACGAGATGGGACCGCGCGGCGGCGACGAGCTCAACCTGATCGAGCGGGGCCGCAACTATGGCTGGCCGCTGGTCTCGGAGGGCGAGAATTATAATGGCGTGCCGATCCCGGACCATTCGACGCGGCCCGAGTTCACGCCGCCGGTGATCTCCTGGGTGCCCTCGATCTCGCCGTCGGGCCTCATCTTCTATCGCGGCGACCTGTTCCCCGCGTGGCGCGGCAACGCGCTGATGGGCGCGCTCTCCGGCCAGGCGCTGCTGCGTATCGAGGTCAACGGCGCGAGCGCGCGCCAGGCCGACCGTTGGGACATGGGCACGCGCATTCGCGACGTCGCCGAGGCGCCGGACGGTTCCGTCTTCCTGCTGGAGGATGGCGGGCGCGGCGCGGGCGGGCGGCTGTTCCGCCTGACGCCAGCCGGTCCGGCATCCTAAGCCTCAGACGCGGCGGTAGCGGAAGTACCAGACCTCGCGGCCCTCGCGCCGGGCCTTCGCCTCGTAGCGCGTTTCGGGCCAGCCACCGGGACGGACGAGGAAGTCCTGCGCGCGCTCGGCGAGCCATTCGAAGTCGCCGCGGCCGCCCATGATCATCATCGTCCAGCGGCAATAGGTGGGATCGTCGGTCCCCACGCGCAGCTCGCCGCCCGGCTTCAGTTTGGCGGCGATCAGGTCGAGCGGACCGGGATTGATCATCCGCCGCTTGGCGTGGCGCGCCTTTGGCCAGGGATCGGGGTGCAGCAGGTAGACGAAGGAAAGCGAGGCGTCGGGCAGCCTCTCCAGCACGCCGAGCGCGTCGCCCATGTGCAGGCGGACATTGGCGAGGTGGCGCTCGCGAATGTGGCCGAGCGCGGCGGCGACGCCGTTCAGGAACGGCTCGGCGCCGATGAAGCCGTGATCGGGGAGCAGGTCCGCGCGATAGGCCAGATGCTCGCCCGCGCCGAAGCCGATCTCGAAGTGGAGCGGGCGATCGTCGCCGAACAGCAGGCGCGAAGCGATCGGCCCCTCGGCCGGCACCGCGACCTGCGGCAGCAGCGTCTCGACCAGCTCGGCTTGGCCGGCGCGCAGCGGGCGGCCCTTCGAGCGGCCGTAGAGGCGGCGGATGGTGGTCGGGTCCTGGGCCATCAGCGCGAGAATAGCTCCCTGTACGTCTCGCGGAGCGCCGCCTTCTGGACCTTGCCCATCGCGTTGCGCGGCAGGGCGTCGACGAAGACGATGCGGCGCGGCTGCTTGAAGCGGGCGAGGTCGGCGCAGCCGGCGAGCACCGCCGTCTCGTCGAGCGACGGATCGGCGCGGGTGACGATCGCCACCACGCCCTCGCCGAGATCGGGGTGGGGCACGCCGATCACCGCGCCCTCGCCGACGCCGGGCACCGCGTCGATCGCCAGCTCGATCTCCTTGGGATAGATGTTGAGCCCGCCGGCGATGATGAGGTCCTTGGCGCGCCCGACGATGGCGACGCGCCCGTCCGCCGCCATGGTCGCGACGTCGCCGGTGATGAAATAGCCGTCGGCGCGCATCGCCTCCGCGGTCTTGTCCGGGTTGCGCCAGTAGCCGGCGAAGAGATTCGGCCCCTTGATTTCGAGCACGCCGGGCTCGCCGCGCGGCAGCTCGCGGCCCCGATCGTCCGCGACGCGCGCCTCGACGCCCGGCAGCGGGAAGCCGACCGTGCCGGGGACGCGCGCGCCCTCATAGGGGTTGGAGCAGATCATCCCCGCCTCGGTCATGCCGTAGCGCTCCAGGATGCGGTGGCCGGTGCGCGCCTCGAACGCGGCGAAGGTCGATTCGAGCAGCGGCGCCGAGCCGGAGACGAACAGGCGCATGTTCGCCGCCGCCTCGCGTGTGAGAATCTCACAGGCGAGCATCCGCACGTAGAAGGTCGGAACGCCCATCAGCACGGTGGCTTTGGGCAGATCGGCGATCACTGCCTCGGCGTCGAAGTCCTTGTGCCAGAGCATGGTCGAGCCGTTGAGCAGCGCCCCGTGCAGGGCGACGAAAAGGCCGTGAACATGGTAGATCGGCAAGGCGTGGATCAGCACGTCGCCCGGCCGCCAGCGCCAATAGTCCTTCAGCACCAGCGCGTTGGACGAAAGGTTGCGGTGGGTGAGCATCGCGCCCTTGGAGCGCCCGGTCGTCCCCGACGTGTAGAGGATCGCGGCAAGGTCGTCGGCGGCGCGCGCCACCGTCTCGAATTCGCCCGGCGTCGCCTCGCCGGCAAGCTCGGCGAGGTCGAGATGGCCGGGCGCGATCACCAGCGCCGGCTCGGCATCCTCGATGAAATAGGCGAGCTCGGCCGCGGTATAGGCGGTGTTGAGCGGGACGTAGACAAGGCCGGCGCGCAGGCTGGCGAGATAGAGCAGCGCGTTCTCGACAGACTTTTCGACCTGGACGACGATGCGATCACCCGGACGCGCGCCGCGCGCGGCAAGGGCGCGCGCCCAGCCGCCGACCGCGGCGTCGAGCCGGTCATAGGTGAGCCGCGTCTCGCCATTCTCGACGAAGACCGGCGTGGCGCCGGCGCGCGCCGCGGCGCGCTGGATCAGGGCGTAGAGATTCTCGTTCACGCCACGGCCGCTAGAGCGGATCGCCCCGGCGAGGCAAGCCGCGCGGGCGGGATCGGCGCGCCGCGGCGGCCTTGCGCCGCGCGCCAAAGGGCCTAGGTTAGCCTCATGAACCGTAACGCCTCACTCGGCGGCGCCGGCCTCGCCATCGGCCTCGGGGTTGGAGTCGCGCTCGGCGTAGCGATGGGCCAGCTCGGCATCGCCATCGGCACCGGCATCGGCGTCGCCTTCATGGGCGTCCCCGTCCGCAGGCGGGACGGCGACCAGGACTGACGGCGCTCAGAGCACCGCCTTGAGCCGGTCAACGAGGTCCGTCCGCTCCCAGGTGAAGAAGTCGCCCTCCGACTTGCGGCCGAAATGGCCGTAGGCCGCGCTCGGCGCGTAGATCGGCTTGTTGAGGCCGAGATGGGTGCGGATGCCGCGCGGCGTCAGCCGCACGAGCTGCGGCAGCACCTCCTCCAGCCGGTCGGCGCTGACGCCGTCCGCCTCGGTGCCATGCAGATCGACGTAGAGCGACAGCGGCTCGGCGACGCCGATTGCGTAGGAGAGCTGGATCGTGCAGCGCCGCGCGAAGCCCGCCGCGACGATGTTCTTGGCGAGATAGCGGGCGACATAGGCGGCCGAGCGATCGACCTTGGTCGGATCCTTGCCGCTGAACGCGCCGCCGCCGTGCGGGGCCGCGCCGCCATAGGTATCGACGATGATCTTGCGCCCGGTGAGCCCGGCGTCGCCGTCCGGTCCGCCGAGCTCGAACTTGCCGGTCGGGTTGATGTGATAGACGGTGTCGTCGGAAAGCAGCCCGGCCGGGATCACCTCCGCCACCGACTGCTTCACATAGGCCTCCAGCTCGGCCCGCTTCTCGCCCTCGTGATAGCCCGGCTTGTGCTGGGTCGAAACGACGATGGTCGTCGCCGCGACCGGCTTGCCGTTCTCGAAGCGCAGCGTCACCTGGCTCTTGGCGTCCGGCTCGAGGAAGGGCGCGCGGCCGGCATGGCGGTCGGCGGCCATCTTCTCGAGGATCTTGTGGCTGTAATAGAGCGTCGCCGGCATCAGGTCGGGCGTCTCGTCGCACGCGAAGCCGAACATGATGCCCTGGTCGCCCGCGCCCTCGTCCTTGTTGCCGCTGGCATCGACGCCCTGCGCGATGTCCGGCGACTGGCCGTGAAGGTGATTGGCGAAATCAAACGTATTCCAGTGGAAGCCGTCCTGCTCGTAGCCGATGCGCTTCACCGTCTCGCGCACGACCTGCTCGATCTCCTCGCGCGCGCCGGGGGCCCAGCCGCCGGTTTCGGGCCACTTGGCCTCGTCATAGATCACCGGGCAGCGGATCTCGCCGGCGAGGACGACGCGGTTGGTCGTGGTCAGCGTCTCGCACGCGACGCGCGACTCCGGGTCCTTGGAGAGCAGCAGATCGACGATTGCGTCCGAAATCTGGTCGGAAACCTTGTCCGGATGGCCCTCGGAGACCGATTCGGACGTGAACAGGTAGGAAGTGCGCATTGCGGCGGCTCGATCCTCAAGTTTTGCGGATATAAAGATATGTTTATGTGCGGGTCCGCGGCTCTCTAGCGCGGCTTTGGGCGGACCGCAATCGCCCCCAGCGCGAGCAGCAGCGCGAACAGGAGCGGCAGCGTGTTGCCGAAGCGGGCGAAGGGCGTCGCCGCGCGCGCGCGCGGCAGGCGCGCGTCGATCGCGCCGACGGAATGCAGCGGCAGGCTGCGCACGATGCGCCCGTCCGCGTCGATCACGGCGGAAATGCCCGTCGGCGTCGCGCGCACGACGGGCAGACCTTCCTCCAGCGCGCGCAGCCGCGCCTGGGCTAGGTGCTGGGGCGGGCCCCAGTCACCGAACCAGGAATCGTTGGAGGGGTTGAAAATCCAGTCCGGCCGGTCGCGCCGGTCGGCGACCGCGCCCGAAAAGACGATCTCGTAGCAGATCTGGACGCCGACGCGGCCGGCGAGCGGCAGCGTCGCCGTGCGCGGGCCCGGCCCCGGCGAGAAATCGAGGTCGCCGGGGGCGAGGCGGGAAAGGCCGATCGCGGTGAGCAGCGGGCGCATCGGCAGATATTCGCCATAGGGCACCAGATGCGCCTTGTCGTAGCGCGCGAGGACCCGCCCGTCGGCGGCGATCGCATAGACCGAATTGGTCGCGCCCGTCGCCGCCATCCGGTCCGCCGATTCGAGGCCGATGCCGCCGGCCAGCAGCAGCTCGCCTGGGCCGATCATCCGCCGCACCGCCTCGCGCGTGGAGGCGAGCGCGAACTGGGCGTCCTGACGCAGCAGCCTTTGGTCCTCGAGCGGGTCGGTCACCGCCGATTCGGGCCAGATCAGGATGCGCCGCGGCGCGTCGGCGGGCGGCGTGTGCGACAGCTCGCCGAGCCGCGCGAGGTTGCGCAGCGCGAAGGTGGGGCTCCAGCGCTCGTCCTGGCCGATATTGGGCTGGACGATGCGCACCGCCGGACCTTCGCCCGCCGGCGCCGGGCCGTGAACCAGCCGGACGAGGGCGGCGCCGCCGAGGAGCGCCAGGGCGAGGATCGCCGCCGCCCGCCGCCCCTCCGGGCGCATGGCCAGCGCCAGCGCGCCGGCGAGCAAGGCGGCGATGCCGGACAGGCCGTAAGTGCCAAGCCAGGGCGCGAACCAGGCGACGCCGGTGGGCAGCAGCGCGACGCCGAGCGGGTTCCAGGGAAAGCCGGTGAACATCGTCCCGCGCAGCCATTCGGCGGCGATCCACGCGGCGGCGAAGGCGAGGACGAGCGCGACCGCCGGCCGGCGGCGCGCGGCCGCCCAGGCGAGCCCGGCCGCGAGCGCGGGATAGGCGGCGAGGTAGAGCGAGAGCAGCACCACCGCAATCCAGCCGAGCCAGGCCGGCATCGCCGCCTGAAAGGTGAAGGCGGTCGCGATCCAATTGAGGCCGAGCGCGAACTGGCCGAAGCCGAACCACCAGCCCCGCGCCAGCGCCGCGCGCGGCCCCGGCGCGCGCCGCACCAGCTCGATCAGCAGCGCGGTGGCGGCGATCGTCAGCGGCCACCAGCCGAGCGGCGCGAAGCCGAGCGCGCTTGCGAGGCCGGCGGCAAGGGCGATGGCGCTGAACTTCATCCGCCCCCGCTATGCGGAGGCCAGCGGCGCGCCGTCAATGGCGCGATTGACCGCGCCGCCTTCGCCCGGCTAGGCCGCGCGCGATCTTCCCTTCAGGAGCGCCTTCATGCCCGAGACCCGCCTCGACGTGCTGTGCATCGGCAACGCGATCGTCGACATCATCGCCGACTGCGACGACGACTTCCTCGCGCGCGAGGGGCTGACCAAGGGCATGATGCGGCTGATCGACGCCGAGGAGGCGACGCGGCTCTACGACCATATGGGCCCGGCGCGCGAGGTTTCGGGCGGATCGGCGGGCAACACCGCCGCCGGCGTCGCCGCGCTCGGCGGCCGCGCCGGCTTCATCGGCCAGGTGGCGCCCGACCAGCTCGGCGAATTCTATCGCCACGACCTCACCGCCGCGGGCGTCGAGTTCACCACGCCGGCCGCCGATCTGGGCCAGCCGACCGCGCGCTCGATGGTGCTGGTGACGCCCGACGCGCACCGGACGATGAACACCTTCCTCGGCGCCGCGCAGCTGCTGCCGCTCGAGGCGCTCGATCCGGCGCAGATCAAGAGTGCGGCGACGCTCTACCTCGAAGGCTATTTGTGGGATCCGGAGACGCCGCGCTACGCAATGATCAAGGCGATCGACATCGCCCGCCGCGCCGGCCGCAAGGTCGCCTTCACCCTTTCCGACACCTTCTGCATCGACCGCCATCGCGAGGGCTTCAACCGCCTCATCGACGACGGGCGGATCGACACGCTCTTCGCCAACGAGGCGGAGATCAAAATGCTGACCGGCATCGACGATTGCGACGCGGCGATCGACGCGGCGAAGGACAAGGTCGAGACGCTCGTCGTCACCCGCTCGGAAAAGGGTGCGGTCGGCTGCCAGCGCGGCGCGCGCGTCGCGGTGCCGGCCGAGCCGGTCGCGCGGGTGGTCGATACGACCGGGGCGGGCGACCTGTTCGCCGCCGGCTTCCTCACCGGCCAGGCGCAGGGGCGCAGCCTGGAGGAATCGCTCAGGATCGGCGCGATCGCGGCGGCCGAGGTGATCTCGCACTACGGAGCGCGGCCGGAGACCGACCTCAAGGCGCTGGTCGCGGCGCGGCTGGGCTGACGCAACCGGGCCGCGCGGCCCCAGGGTTCATCGCTGCAAGGCTGCCGTATTCGGCGGCGGATAGGCGCCCGGGTCCGGCTGGTCGATATTCGGCACCGGCGGAGACACTTCCGGCGGCGGCCGCGTCGGCCGGGCCGGCTCGGCGGGCAAGGGCGGATCGGGCGGGGGCGTGGCCATGCGGCGTCTCCTTTCGGAAGAAACGCCGCATGGCCCGAAGCGGTTGCCGCCCGGCCCCGCCTATTCGGTCGCCGGGATCGGCGGCTCGATGTCGGCGATCTCCGTCTCCGGCACATCGACGATGCCGCGGCCGACATGGCTGCGGCTGCGGCTGTAGAGGAAATAAACGGCGAGGCCGACGACGCCCCAGGCCGGAAGCACCAACTTCGCGATCAGCGGCAGGTAGAGATAGAGGCCGATGCAGCCGGCGATGGCCAGCGGCGCGACCACCCAGACCGCCGGGGTGCGGAACGGCCGGCGGCGGTTCGGGTCCGCGCGGCGGAGCACCAGCACCGAAACAGCCACCATCGCGAAGGCGAACAAGGTGCCGGAGTTGGAATAGTCGGCCAGCGTACCGACCGGCAGGAACGCCGCGGCCAGCGTAACGCCGACGCCGGTGAAGATGGTGACGACGTGGGGCGTGTGGAAGCGCGGGTGCACGCTCGCCAGCTTCTCCGGCAGCAGGCCGTCGCGGGCCATGACGAAGAAGATGCGGGTCTGGCCGAACATCATCATCAGCACGACCGACGGCAGCGCGAGGAAGGCGGCGATGCCGATGAGATCGCCGATCCGCTGCCAGCCGATCGAACGAAGCACGTGCGCCAGCGCCTCGCGGCTGCAGGCGAGCGGCTCCTGCCCCCCGGCGGCGACGAGCTCGCGGCAGCGCGCGGCGAGCTCCGGCGTCCCCGGCGCCAGCACCTCGCCACCGGCACCGGCGACCGGCTGGGCGCCGAGCGCGCCGATCGCGCCGGCGGAGACGAGAAGGTAGAAGAGGGTGCAGATCAGCAGCGAGCCGATGAGGCCGATCGGCACGTTGCGCTGCGGATTGCGCGTCTCTTCCGCCGCGGTGGAAACTGCGTCGAAGCCGACATAGGCGAAGAAGATCGAGGAGGCGGCGCCGATCACCCCGATCGTGCCCCAGCCGTTCGGCGTGAACGGCTCGAAATGCGCGCCGTTCAGCACCGGCAGGGTGAGGACGATAAAGACGGTGAGCGCGGCCACCTTGATCGCGACCAGAGCCGCGTTGAAGCGCGCGCTTTCCTTCGTGCCGACGATCAGCAGCAGGGTGATCAGCGCCGAGATGACGACGGCCGGCAGGTTGATGAAGCCGCCCTGCGTCGGGCCGACCGCGAGCGCCTCGGGATAGTCTATCCCCCAGCTTCGGATCAGGCCGACGGCGTAGCCGGACCAGCCGACCGCGACCGCGGAGGCGCCGATCGCATATTCGAGGATCAGCGCCCAGCCGACCATCCAGGCGAACAGCTCGCCGACCACGGCGTAGCTGTAGGTGTAGGCGGAGCCGGCGACCGGCACCATCGAGGCAAGCTCCGCATAGCAGAGCGCCGCCACAGCGCAGACGAAGCCGGCGAGCACGAAGGAGATCATCATGCCGGGGCCGGCCTTCTGCGCCGCCTCGGCAGTGAGCACGAAGATGCCGGTGCCGATCACCGCACCGACGCCGAGCAGGGTAAGCTGGAGCGCACCCAGCGATCGTTTGAGCCCCTTCTTCTCAGCCGTCGCGAGAATGGCGTCGAGCGGCTTGACGCGGCCGAAAATCATAAATCGTCCCCCGACAAAAAATGCGCGGCCTTCCTGGGACCGCGGGTCTCATGGTCGCGGAGCCTAGTCGCAAATTCCCTCGCCGCAAGGCACAATCGATCGCGGGCGCGCTCAGCCGCGGCGCGCGAGCATCGGTCCGAGCGGCGCGCCGCCGAACAGATGGACGTGCAGGTGCGGGACCTCCTGCCCCGCATCGGGCCCGACATTGGCGAGCAGGCGGTAGCCGGGGGCGACCAGCCCCTGCTCGCGCGCCACCTTGCCCACCGCGCGCACGAAGCCGGCGATCTCCGCCTCGCTCGCCCGCGCCGAGAAGTCGTCCCACGAGACGTAGGACCTCTTGGGCACCACCAGGACATGCACCGGGGCCTGCGGATTGATGTCGTGAAAGGCGAGCGCGAATTCGTCCTCGTAGACCTTCCGGCACGGGATCTCGCCGCGAAGGATGCGCGCGAAGATGTTGTTCTCGTCGTAGGGCTGCGTGGCGTCGATCGGCATGGCGGCGTTCGTCCTCCTAGCCCGCCGAGCGATAGGACGGGCCGCGGCAGCGATGCAATGCGCTTGACCGCATCCCGCGCCGCGTTACGAGTCGCGCTTATGAGCGACATGCCGCCCGACAGCCTGATTCCCTACGACGAAATCGTCCAGGAAGCGCTGCGCGCGGTCGTCGGCCGGGTGCTGGGCGAGGTGGAGGCGACCGGGCATCTGCCCGGCGACCATCATTTCTACATCACCTTCAAGACCCAGGCGGCCGGGGTCGACATTCCCCGCCACCTCGTCGAGCGCTTCCCCGACGAGATGACGATCGTGATCCAGAACCGCTTCTGGGACCTCAAGGTCCGCGACGCGGGGTTCGAGGTCGGCCTGTCCTTCAACCAGATGCCGGCCAAGCTCTTCATCCCCTTCTCGGCGGTCACCAGCTTCCACGATCCGGCGGTCAACTTCCTCCTCCAGTTCCAGGCGCACGTCGAGGAAGGCGGCGTCGATGCGCCCGACCCGGCGGAAAACGACGCGCCGGCCGCCGAGCCGATCGAGGAGGGGTCGAATGTCGTTTCGGTGGATTTCAAGCGCAAGAAATAGGCGCGTCACCGCCGCTGTCTTGCTGGCGGCGATTCTTGCGACCCTCCCCATTTCGGTCGCCGCCCAGCCCGGCGGCTGGCTTCCCGGCGAGCCGGCGAGCGCCGCCCGCTACCCCTATGTCGCCGCCTTCTCGCGCCGGACGGAGGACCGCCGCGTCTATTTCTGCGGCGGCGCGCTGATCGCGCCGGCCTGGGTCGCCACGGCGGCGCATTGCTTCTTCACCCCCGGCGGGCGGCAGATCGGCGTGGACGACCTGTCGGTCGCGGTCGGGCGCGACCGGCTCGGCGACATCACCGAGGACGCGCAGGTTCCGATCGCGCGCATCTTCGTGCATCCAGACTACGATCCCGCGACCCAGGCGAACGACATCGCGCTCGTCCGGCTGGGCGACATCGCCGGTCCGCTGGTCGCGCCACCGGCGCGCGCCGAGGGGCCCTCGCCCGACGCGACCGCGCTCGGCTTCGCCAGCCTCTACGAGGGCGAGCTGGCGCGCCGGAGCCGCAACCAGTTCGGCACGCTCGCCGCCCAGCTTTCGGACGAGCTGCGCGTCGCGAAGCTGTTCCTCCTCGATGCCGCGCACTGCGAGCCGGCGATCGCGGCGGAGACGGCGCGGCGCGTCATCTGCGCCGGCACCGACGCGCGCGATACCTGCGTCGGCGATTCGGGCGCGCCCCTTGTCGAGACCTCCCCGGAAGGGGACGATCGCCTGATCGGGATCGCCAGCCGCGGCTCCGGCTGCGCGGTATCGGACCCGTTCGTCGTCTATACCCGCGTGTCGGCCTATGCCGACTGGATCGCGGCGACGCTGGCGCGCTGATCCTTCCGGCCCTTCACCTCGCCGCCCGATCGTTCTACCAGCGGCGCGACCATTCGACAGGGAAACCGAAATGATCTCCAACACCCGCACCGAAACCGACAGCTTCGGACCGATCGAGGTCCCCGCCGACTCCTACTGGGGCGCGCAGACCCAGCGGTCGATCGAGAACTTCCCGTTCGGGCCGAGCGAACGGATGCCGAGCGAGATCGTCCACGCGCTGGGCTTCGTGAAGCAGGCGGCGGCGCGGGTGAACGCGCGCGAAGGCGCGCTCGACCCGAAGCTCGCCGAGGCGATCCAGCAGGCCGCCGCCGAGGTCGCCGCCGGCGAGCATGACGACCAGTTCCCGCTCGTCATCTGGCAGACCGGCTCGGGCACCCAGTCCAACATGAACGCCAACGAGGTGATCGCCGGTCGCGCCAACGAGATCCTGACCGGCAAGCGCGGCGGCAAGTCGCCCGTCCACCCGAACGACCATGTCAACAAGGGCCAGTCCTCGAACGACAGCTTCCCGACCGCGATGCACATCGCCGCGGCGCGCGCTGTCAACGACCGGCTGCTCCCGGCGCTCGCCACCATCCACAAGCGCCTCGCCGCGCAGGCGCAGGCCTGGGACCGGATCGTCAAGATCGGCCGTACCCACCTGCAGGATGCGACCCCACTGACGCTGGGCCAGGAGTTCTCCGGCTATGCGCGGCAGATCGAGGCGGGGATAGAGCGAGTTCGCGGCGTGCTGCCCCGCCTCCACCAGCTCGCGCAGGGCGGGACCGCGGTCGGCACCGGGCTCAACGCGCCCAAGGGTTTCGGCGAGAAGTTCGCCGCCGAGGTCGCCAATCTGACCGGCCTTCCCTTCGTCACCGCGCCCAACAAGTTCGAGGCGCTGGCGACACATGACACGATGGTCGAGCTGTCGGGCGCGCTGAACGTGCTCGCGGTCAGCCTCAGCAAGATCGCCAACGACGTCCGCCTGCTCGGGTCCGGCCCGCGCTGCGGCCTCGGCGAGCTCAGGCTGCCGGAGAACGAGCCGGGCAGCTCGATCATGCCGGGCAAGGTGAACCCCACCCAGTGCGAGAGCCTGACGATGGTGTGCGCGCAGGTGATGGGCAACCATGTCGCGGTGACGGTCGGCGGGCTGCAGGGCCATATGGAACTGAACGTCTTCAAGCCGATGATCGGCGCGGCGGTGCTGCGTTCGATCCACCTGCTGTCGGTCGGCATGGAGAGCTTCACCGCGCGCTGCCTCGACGGCATGGAGCCGGACGAGCAGCGCATCGCCGACCTCATGAACCGCTCGCTGATGCTGGTGACCGCGCTCGCGCCCGAGATCGGCTACGACAGCGCCGCCAAGATCGCCAAGCACGCGCACCAGAACGGCCTGACGCTGAAGGAAGCGGGGCTGGCGCTGGGCCTCGTTGACGAGGCGACCTTCGACCGCGTCGTCGTGCCGGAGCACATGCTCGGGCGGTAGGCCGAGGTCTTCTTCCGCACCCGGACTCCCCTCCCGCGAAGGGAGGGGAACTGGTCTCAAGCGGGCACGCCGTCGCTAAGCCGCCTCGAGCGCGCCCTGGCGGAAGCTGTCGGGGCTGGCCTGCAGCCACCAGCGGCCGACGCGGCTGGTCGGGTCGATCTCGCCGAGCAGTGCGCCTTCCTCGACGAACTCGTAGATCTGGTCCATCTGCCGCATCTCGGCGACGTTGATCCGCTGGCGCAGGTGCCAGGGACGGAAATCGTCGGGTGAATCGAGCCCGGCGGCGACGACGATCTCATGCAGCGCGCGGATCATCGCGCGGTGGAAATTGGCGACGCGCTCGGCCTTTTCCTCGACCACCAGCCCGCGCTGGCGCGCCGGCGACTGGGTCGCGACGCCGGTCGGGCAGGTATCGGTGTGGCAGCGCATCGATTGCACGCAGCCGAGCGAAAACATGAAGGCGCGGGCGGCGTTGCACCAGTCGGCCCCGAGCGCCGCATTCATGGCCAGCGCCGCCCCGCTTGCCACCTTGCCCGAGGCGGCGAGCTTCACCCGATCGCGGATGCCGGCGCCGACGAGCGCGTCGCGCGCGATGATCAGCCCCTCGCGCAGCGGCATGCCGACCCGGTCGGACAGCTCGGTCGGGGCCGCGCCGGTGCCGCCCTCCGCGCCGTCGATGACGATGAAGTCGAGATAGATGCCGGTCTTCATCATCGCCTTCACGACCGCGAACAGCTCGTGCGGATAGCCGATGCAGAGCTTGATCCCGACCGGCTTGCCGCCGGCAAGATCGCGCAGCTTCGCGGCGAACTCGACCAGCCCGACCGGGGTCGAGAAGGTGCTGTGCGCGGCGGGCGAGAGGCAGTCGCGCCCCTCCGGCACGCCGCGCGCCTCGGCGATCTCCCTCGTGACCTTGGCGCCGGGAAGCAGCCCGCCATGGCCCGGCTTGGCGCCCTGGCTCAGCTTGATCTCGACCATCTTCACCGCCTCGATGGCGGCGCGGTCCCGGAAGCATTCGGGGTCGAACTGCCCTTTCCCGTCGCAGGCGCCGAAATAGCCCGAGCCCAGCTCCCAGACGAGATCGCCGCCATGCTTCAGGTGATAGGGCGAAATCCCGCCCTCGCCGGTGTCATGGTAGAAGCCGCCGCGCTTCGCGCCGAGGTTTAGCGCCTCGATCGCGCGGGCCGAAAGCGCGCCGAAGCTCATCGCCGAGATGTTGAGCCGCGAGGCGGCATAGGGCCGGGTGCACTGGTCGTTGCCGACCGTCACGCGGCTGTCGAGCGGCGCCCCGGGATTGGGCGCGATCGAATGGGCGAGCCACTCATATTCGCCGGAATAGACGTCCAGCTCGGTGCCGAAGGGATGCGCGTCCTCGGCGGCACGGGCGCGGGCATAGACGAGCGCGCGATCGTCGTGGCTGAACGGCCGCCCGTCGAGGTCGCTCTCCACGATATAGGCGCGCAGGAACGGCCGCAGCCATTCGAAGAACCAGCGCGCCCGGGCGGTGAGCGGATAGGTGCGGCGAAGCGAGTGGCGCGTCTGGGCGAGGTCGTGGAGAGCGACCAGCGAAAGCGGCCCGGTGACGACGAGGCCCCACAGCCAGCGCGGATGGCCCGACAGGCCGAGCGCGAGGAACAGCAGGGTGAGCGCCAGCACGATCAGCAGCACCGCGTTGCGCTCCAGTGCCTTGTCGGTGAAGAGAGCCGCCGCCAGCGTCGCCCGTCTCATGCCTCGTCTCCCGCGTCGTGGCGCGCCCTTCCTCCGCCTCCAAAGGGCAAAAAGTCAAATGCGGAGAAAGCGATGGCGCGGCGCGTTGGGCGATCATGGCCGGAACCGACAAGCCCAAGGCCGCCTGGGCGGCGCTGCGCGACGAGGCGCGGGGCTGCACGCGCTGCGACCTCTACCGATGCGCCACGCAGACGGTGTTCGGCGAGGGGCCGGCGCGCGCCGCGATTCTGCTGGTCGGTGAACAGCCCGGGGACCAGGAGGATCTCGCCGGGCGCCCGTTCGTCGGCCCGGCGGGACAGCTGCTCGACCGCGCGCTCGCCGATGCCGGCGTGGACCGGAAACGCGCCTACGTCACCAACGCGGTCAAGCATTTCAAGTTCGTCGCGCGTGGCAAAAGGCGCATCCACGACAAGCCCAATGCCGGCGAGATCAAGGCCTGCCGCTGGTGGCTGCGGCGGGAGCTGGAGCTGGTCCGCCCGGCGGTGACGGTGGCGATGGGCGCGACGGCGGCGCGCGCCCTGTTCGGCAAGGCGGTGACGATCTCGGCGCTGCGTGGCCGCGGCCATGCGCTGGACGGCGCCGGCGAGGTCTGGGTTACGGTGCACCCGAGCTTCCTGCTGCGGGTGCGCGACGACCGCGAGGCCGAATATGAGAGGTTCGTCGCCGATCTCGCCGCGATCGGTCGGCGCGCGGCGGCGCTCGCCTAGAGCCGCACCAGCATCTTGCCGATATTGGCACCGCTGAACAGGTCGAGAAAGGCTTGCGGCATCGCCTCGATGCCGTCGTGCACGGTTTCGCGCGACTTGACCTGTCCGCGCGCGATCCATTCGCCCATGTCGCGGTGGAACGCGGGCAGCTCGGCGAGGAAATCGGTGTAGATGAAGCCCTTCAGCGTCAGGCGCGCGCCGACGATCTTCATCGCGTGGCGGAAGACATGGGCGGAGCCACGATTATAGTCCTCGATCATGCCGCACATCGCGAAGCGGCCGAACGGGCGGGCGGCGGCGAGCGCGGCGTCGAGATGGTCGCCGCCGACATTGTCGAAATAGACGTCGATGCCCTTCGGCGCGGCCTCGAGCAGCTGGTCGAGGATCGGGCCGGCCTTGTAGTCGATCGCCCGGTCGGCGCCGATCTCGCGCACGAAGGCGCATTTCTCGGCGCCGCCGGCCGAGCCGATCACCTCCATCCCCTTCGCCTTGGCGATCTGCACCACCGTCGAGCCGACCGCGCCGGCGGCGGCGGAGACGAAGACGATGTCGCCCGGCTTCGCCTCGGCGACGCGCAGCAGCCCGAAATAAGCGGTGCCGCCGGTGAGGCCGAGATGGCCGAGCCAGAGCTGCTCGGGCACGTCCAGCGCCGGAACCTTGCTGAACGCCGCGGCGGGGCCGACCGCCTCCTCGCGCCAGCCGAGCATGTGCGCGACGAGATCCCCGGGGGCGAATCCCTCCGCCCGGCTTTCCACCACCTCGCCGAGCGCGCCGCCCTGCATCGGGGCGTCGAGCGCGAAGGGCGGGACGTAGCTTTTCGCGTCGTTCATCCGCCCGCGCATATAGGGATCGACCGAAAGCCAGCGGTTGCGAACGCGTACCTCGCCCTCGCCGAGCGGCGCGCGAGGCAGCTCGCGCAGCGCGAAATTGTCCAATGTCGGCAAGCCCTTGGGCCGCGATACGAGATGCCAGGCGCGGTTGCTCATCGGCTCCTCTCCGGGGAGAAAAATCTTTGTTGCAGCGCGCCCATTGCATCGGGCCTCGCCCGCCGCTATCTGGGGCGCCCCGACGGGGCCGTAGCTCAGCTGGGAGAGCGCTGCAATCGCACTGCAGAGGTCAGGGGTTCGATTCCCCTCGGCTCCACCATTCCCCGAAATCTAGCCGTTGACGATGGTGCCACCGTTCGGGTGCAGCACCTGGCCGGACATGTAGCTCGAATCCTCGCACGCGAGGAACAGGAAGCAGGGCGCGACCTCATTGGGCTGGCCCGGGCGGCCCATCGGCGTGCTTTCGTCGAAATGGGCGACCTTCTCCGGCGGCGCGCCGCCACAGGGATTGAGCGGCGTCCAGATCGGGCCGGGGGCGACCGCGTTCACGCGGATGCCCTTGTCGACCAGATTCTGCGAGAGCGAGCGGGTGAAGGCGGTGATCGCGCCCTTCGTGGCGGAATAGTCGAGCAGTTCGCTCGATCCCTCGTACATGGTGACGCTGGTCGTGTTGATGATCGCGGCGCCCTCGCCGAGATGCGGCAGCGCCGCCTGGACCATGTAGAACATGCCGTAGACGTTGGTCTGGAAGGTGCGCGCCAGCTGCTCGTCGGTGATGTCGCGTATGTCCGCGTCGGAATGCTGCTCGCCGGCATTGTTGACGAGGATGTCCAGCCGGCCGAGTTGCTCGATCACGTCGGCGACGACCCGCTGGCACATCTTGCGCGAGCCGATGTCGGCGCGCAGCGCCAGCGCGCGGCGGCCCTCTCCCTCGACGATCCGCACCGTCTCCTCGGCGTCGTCGCCTTCGAGCAGGTAGACGATGGCCACGTCCGCGCCCTCGCGCGCGAACAGCGCCGCCACCGCGCGGCCGATGCCGCTGTCGCCGCCGGTGACGAGCGCAACCTTGCCCTCGAGGCGTCCGGCGCCGCGATAGCGCGGCCGCCACTCGGGCTTCGGCTCGAGCTCGCTCTCGTGGCCGGGCAGGCCGTCCTCGTGGATCATTTCTGCGATATCGTCGCTCATGCGGTCGGCTCCTCGTCCGGCCCGCCCCGCAGGGCGATCAACGCCCGCCCGCGCGGGGCGTTGCAGCGGCCGGAAAAGGAGCGTCTCAGCCGCCGAGCGCGCGGAGGATATAGTCGGCGGCGGCGAGATCCTGCACGATGCTGCCAAGCGACTTGTAGAGCGTGACGTCCCCTTTCGCGACGCGGCCGGGCAGGGTCCCGGCGAACACCTCCCCGATCTCGCCCAGCAGATGATCCTCGCCGACCAGCCCCGCCTCGCGGGCGCGAATGAACTCGGCGCCCTGGGCGAGCACGCCCTCGCGATGGTCGGCGAAGAAGCGGGCGCGGGCGACGAGGTCGCCCGCGATCTCCGCCGGTCCGGCGCGGCTCGATCCGACCGCGTTGATATGCGCGCCGTCGGCGACATCGGCGCTGGCGAGGACCGGTTCGCCGGCCGCGGTCACCGTGCAGATGATGTCGGCGTCCCGCGTCGCCTGCGGCACGCTTGCCGCCGCCACCCCCCCGACGCGGTCGGCGAGCGGGCGGGCCTTGTCGTGGTCGCGGCCCCAGATCATGACCCGCTCGATGCGCCTGACGTGGCGGATCGCCTCGACATGGCGCTCCGCCTGCTCGCCGGTGCCGAGCACGGCGAGCCGGCTGGCGTCGGGGCGGGCGAGCGCGTCGGTGGCGGCGGCGGAGGCGCAGGCGGTGCGGATCGTGGTCAGCACGCCGGCATCGACGAAGGCCGTCGGCGCGCCCGTCTTGCCGTCGAACAGGGCGACGACGCCCTGGTGCGAGAGGCCGCCGGCGGCGACGTTGCCGGGAAAGACGCTGACCAGCTTGGCGCCGAACGCGCCGTCCAGCATCGCGCCGGGCATCACGCCGAAGGCGTTGCCGCCGTCGAGATCGATGATGCCGCGCAGCAGCTGCCGCGTGCGTCCTTGCGAGAGCGCGATCATCGCCTCGCGCATCAGCGGGATGCACGCCTCACAGGTGAGCACGCCCGCCACCTCGTCCGCCGAGACGAGGCGCGGGACGCTCATCCGCCCCATACCTCGCGCGCGTAGCGCAGGAAGTTGAGCCCCATCACCTTCTCGATCCGCGCGCTCGCATAGCCCTTGCGTTCGAGCAGCGCGATCAGGCGGCGGAACTGGTCGGGCCCGCTCAGCTCCTCGACGAAGGGCAGCGTGTCCGGGGTCTCGCCGGCGGCGGAGATGCCGGCGGCGCGGCGCGCCTCGACCTCGGCGCGGATCGCGGCGCGATAGGCGGCCATGTCGTCGACGCCGGTGGTGCCGCCGTCAGTGCCGATGCCAACATGGTCCTCGCCGCACACGTTGATGGCATGGTCGACATGGGCGAGGACGTCGGCGGCGGTGGCGGCGCCGGTCGGGCTGAGGAAAGGCATGAAATAGATGCCGACGAAGCCGCCGCGCTCGGCGACCAGGCGCAGCTCGGCGTCGGTCTTGTTGCGCGGCGTATCGACCAGCGCACGGCAGCCGGTATGGTTGATCGAGATCGGCTGGCGCGAGACGCGCGCCGCCTCGAGGCAGGTTCGCTCGCCACTGTGCGAAAGATCGACCATCACCCGATTGTCGTTTAGCCGCGCGACGACCTCGCGCCCGAATTCGGTGAGGCCGCGATTTTCCGGCGCCATCGCGCCGTCGCCGATCTGGTTGGCGGGATTGTAGGTGAGCTGGACGACGCGAACGCCGAGATTGGCGAAAATGTCGATCCGGCTGGCGTCGCTCCCCACCATCGCCGCGTTCTGGAAGCCGAGGATGACGCCGATCTTCCCCTCGCGCCTGGCGCGCAGGATGTCGGCGGCGGTGCGCACCTTGAGGAGGTCGTCCGGCATCGCCGCGAAGCGCGCCTCCCACAACGCAATCGAGCGGATCGTGTCCTCGAACGGATCGCCGTCGCCGGCGACATAGCCGATCGTCTGGTTGAGCGCCGTGAGCCCGGAGGCGCGCGCGTCGGCGATCAGCCGGGGTGACAGGACAGGGCCACGGTCGGGCTGGATCGGCACGTTGGCGGTGCGCGGCAGGTTCGGGTCCTCGAACCCGCCGAGCGCGTTGATGATCAGCATGTCGCCGGTCCCGCCTCGCGCCGGCGCCGAGGCGCGCGCCGCTCCGCCGACGAGCGGGAGCGTCGCCGCGGCGGCGCCAAGAGCGAGCAGCGTGCGTCGGTCGATCGGCTCATTCCTCATCCCCTGCCTCGTCGTCGCTGATCGGCACGTAATCGCCGCGCGCGAAGATCCGGCCGCGCTTCACGGTCATAACGACGCTGCGCATGTTGGCGATGTCGGCGAGCGGATCGCGCGCGAGCACGACGAGATCGGCGAGCTTGCCCGGCGCGACGGTGCCGCGCCGGTCGGCCTCGCCCATCGCCGCGGCGCCGATCCGGGTCGCCGAGCCGATCGCCTCAAGCGGGCTCATCCCCGCGCGACGCACGAGCAGCTCCAGCTCGTCGAACAGCGCCGGATAGGGCGCGCGCGCGGGCGTATCGCCGTCGGTCCCCGCGGAAATGGCGACGCCCAGCCGCCGCGCCTGGTCGGTGAGCCGCGCGGCGAGATCGAGGTTGCAGTGATAGGGCCGGCCGCCGGGCCGCGCCGCGCGCGCGTCCGCCTGCGCATAAACGTTGAGCGTCGCGTCGAGAATGATGCCGCGCCGCCGCATCTCCGCGAACAGCCGGGCCATCTCCGGATTATCGCCATGCGCGAAGGCGGCGTAATTCACCGGGAAGCGGTCCTGGTAGATCTGCGGCGGCGGGTCGGAGAGCTGATAGGCGAGATAGCAGGTGTGGGACATCGTGTCCGGCCCGGCCGCGATCACGTCCGCCGGCCTGGTCGGGAAGACCATGCCATGCGTCCACACCCGCATCCCCTGCCGATGCGCCTCCTCGGCGATGGCCCGGACGAGGTGCGGCGGCAGGTTGGCGTAGATCTTGACCGCGCTCGCCCCCGTGCCCCTGGCGCGGGCGATGGCGAGGCGGAGATCGGTCGAATCGTCGATCGCCTGCGCCCAGGGCGTCTCGCCCGGCGTCCAGCCGGCGCTGATCGCCTGGGTGCGCGGATCGGCGAAGAAGCTCGGCCCCGCCATCACCGCGGCGAAGGCCAGGTCCGGCCCCGGGATTTCGCCGGTCAGCGTCTCGCGCGCCAGTTCGGCGATCGAGCGCAGGTCGTCGGCCATGATCCGCGTCGCGGTAATGCCGCTATAGACGTCGCGGCGCAGCCACGCGCGGGCGCGCGCCGGATCGGGCGGCGTCGCCATGTGCTGGTGCGAATCGATGAGGCCGGGAAGCAGCCATTGGCCGGAGAGATCGACCACCTGCGCGCCTTCGAGGAGGGACGGGTCAAGATCGGCGTCGGGCAGGACCGCCGCGATCCGCTCGCCCTCGGTCACCACCGCCAGGTCGGCGCGGGGCGGCGCGCCGGTGCCGTCGATCAGGGTGGCGTGTCGATAGACGGCGCGCGCGCCAGGGCCGGGCGGCGCGAACGGCGCGGCGGCCGCCAGCAACGCCGCGGACAGCGCGGTCATGACGATCTTCAAACCCCGCATCGCGCGTGCGCCTAGCATCACCAACGCGCGCGCGACAAATGACTTTTCGGCGCGGCGCGCCTAGCAGGGTCGGGCGATGACCGATCCGCTGCCCGATCCGATCCCGGCCGCGACGCTGATCCTGATGCGCGCGCGCGCCTCCGGCCCCCCGGAGCTGCTGATGATCGAGCGCAGCCCCGACATGGCCTTCGCCGCCGGCGCGCTCGCCTTTCCGGGCGGGCGGATCGACCCGGAGGACCACGCGGCCGCCGCCGGCCTGCCGGGCGCGGACGCGGCGGCGCGGATCGCGGCGCTGCGCGAGACGGTGGAGGAAACCGGGCTTGGCGGCGATCTTTCGCCCGAGGCGCTGACGCCCTTTGCCCGCTGGTGCCCCAATTTCGCGGAGACGCGGCGGTTCGACACCTTGTTCTTCATCGCCGAGGCGCGGCCCGACTGGCCGCAGCCAGTGGCGCGCGAAGCGGAGGCGGCGCGCGCCTTCTGGGCGAGCGCCGCCGACACGCTGGCCGAGAACGCGGCGGGACGCGCCCATGCCATCTTCCCGACGCGGCGCAATCTCGAACGGCTGGCCCGCTTCGCCTCGATCGAGGAGGCGCGCGCCGATGCCGCGCGCCACGGCGTCCGGAAGATCACGCCCTGGGTGGAGGAGCGCGGCGGCGAGAAGTTCCTCTGCATCCCGGAGGGCGCGGGCTACCCCGTCACCGCCGAGCCGCTGGCGACCGCGCGGCGCAGCTAGGCGGTCAGGGCGCGGACGCGGCCAACCCCCGCGTCCGGGTGGAAAGGCGCAGGATGGCGTGGGTCGCCGTCATGTAGAGCGTCCCGTCGGGCGCGAAGGCGCAGTTGGAAATGGCGGCGCCGGCCTCAACGAGGCCGAGCACGGCGCCGTCCGGCGCGAAGACGTAGAGCCCGCCGGGGCCGGAGGCGAAAAGGTGGCCGGTGGCATCCACCTTCATGCCGTCGGGAAGGCCGGGCCGGTCCGGGCCGACCCGGTCGGTCATGTCGGCGAAGACACGGCGGCCGGTCGCTTTGCCGTTCTCGCCCAGCGTATAGGCCATCCAGATCGCGCGCGAAGGATCGCTGTTCGCCACGTAGAGCGTGCGCCCGTTGGGCGAGAGGGCGATGCCGTTGGGAAAAGCGAGGCTGTCGTCGATCAGCGTCACCGTGCCGTCGGGATCGAGCCGATAGACGCCGCTGAACGGCAGCTCCTTGAGCGGCGAATCGCCGAGGCCGTCGAGCCCGTAGGGCGGATCGGTGAAATAGATCGCGCCATTGGCCGCGCGGACGAGATCGTTGGGCGAGTTGAAGCGCCGGCCCCGATAGTGGGTGGCGAGCATTGTGCGTTCGCCGGTCGCCAGATCGAGCCGGACGATCGCGCGGCTGCCCGAATCGGCGATCAGCAGGCTGCCGTCCGGCGCGGCGATCATCCCGTTCGAGCCGGGCTCGCGAAAGCCGCTGGTGTCGCCGGCAAGGCCCGAAGGCTCGCGAAAGACGGTGAGGTCCGCGCCCTCGCGCCAGCGATAGATGCGGTTGCGCGGCGGATCGCTGAACAGGAGGCTGTTGAGCGAAGCGACCCAGACCGGCCCTTCGGCCCATTGCGCGCCTTCCGCGACGCGCTCCGGCCGCGCGTCCGGGGCGATCAGCGCATCGAGCGCCGGGGAATTGCGATGGACGGAGGGCGGGGTCTGCGCGGCGGCCGGAGCCGTTAGCGCTAACAAAATCGCCGAAAGGAGCCGTGCAAACATTGCCCATCCCCCGCTTCCGCCCGGTGATGGTGACCCCAACGGGACTCGAACCCGTGTTTTCGCCGTGAAAGGGCGACGTCCTAGACCGCTAGACGATGGGGCCGCGGAGCGAGGGGGCCTTAGGGGGTGTGCCCGGCGGGGTCAAGGCGCGGGCGAAAGCGCCTCCCGGACGGACGTCGCGATGGCGGCGGCGGTGACGTCGCTTTCGCCCACGGCCGCGATGGCGAAGCGGCCGAGCGCGCGGATGTCGGCGGAAGAGCTTCCGACCATCAGCTCGATCTCGCCCGGCTCGATCCGCCAGCGCCCGCCCGGCTGCCAGATGGCGAACTGCGCGGGCGTCAGCGTGAAGCTCACCCGTTTCGCCTCGCCGGGCGCGAGCGCGATCCGGCGGAAACCGCGCAGCTCCATCACCGGGCGCGACACGCTGGCGACGGGATCGCGCGCGTAGAGCTGCACCACCTCCTCGCCGGCGCGCGCGCCGACGTTGCGGACGACGACCGAGGCGGTGACCGAGCCGTCGGCATTCGGCGCGACCTCAAGCGGCGAATAGGCGAAGCGCGTGTAGGCGAGGCCGTGACCGAAGGCGAAGACCGGGTCGATGCCGATGTCGCGGTAGCGCGCGGTATCGCGGGCGAGGTCGGCCTCGGCGGGGCGGCCGGTCGGCAGGTGCGCGTAGGTGGCGGGCAGCGCCCCGCTCGCGCGCGGGAAGGCGATCGGCAGCCGCCCGGCGGGGTTCGTCCGGCCGGTCAGAACGTCGGCGATCGCTGGCCCCGCCTCGACGCCGAGGAACCAGGTTTCGAGGATCGCCGGCGCGCGCGCGGCCAGCCGCTCGATCGCGAGCGGCCGCCCGTTCATCAGCAGCACCACCACCGGCTTGCCGGTGTCGAGCACCGCGTCGGCGAGCGCCTGCTGCGCGCCGGGAAGGGCGATGTCCGCGTAGCTTCGCGCCTCGCCGGTCCGGTCGAAATCCTCGCCGACGACGAGCAGGACGAGGTCGGCGGCCCGCGCGGCGGCGACGGCGGCCGGGATGCCGGACGTGTCGTCGCTCCGCGGCGAGGCGCCGGGGACGAAGCTGATCTCCGCGTCGGGCAAAGCGGCGCGCAGCGCGGGAAGGAGCGGACGCACGTCCTCGACGCGCCCCGCCGAGCGCCACGAGCCGAGCTGCGAATCGGCGTCGTCCGCGAGCGCGCCAACCACCGCGATCCGCCGGGTGTCGGGCGCGACCGGCAGCAGGTTTCCCTCATGCTTGAGCAGCACGATCGAGCGGACCGCCGCCGCGCGCGCGGCGGCGCGATGCTCGGCGCTGAGCGTCTGGCGCGCCGCGCGCCGCGCGTCGCCGCGATAGGGATCGTCGAACAGGCCGAGCCGCTCCTTGACCATGAGCACGCGGCGCACGGCGCCATCGAGCGCCGCCATCACGGCCGGATCGCGCGCCGCGAGCCGCTCCAGCTCGGCCGCGAACAGACCGCTGTTCATGTCCATGTCCACGCCCGCGCCGAGCGCCAGCGCCGCCGCCTCGCCGTCGCTGCCCGCGACGCCGTGGGCGCGCAGCTCCGCAACGCCGTTCCAGTCGCTCACCACGAAGCCCGGCCAGCGCCAGGCGCCGCGCAGCGTTTCGGTCAGCAACGGGCGATTGGCGTGGGTGGGAATGCCGCCCACCGTGTTGAACGCCGCCATGAACGATCCCGCCCCGGCCCGCGCCGCGGCGTGGAAGGGCGGGAGGTAGATTTCGTTGAGCGCGCGCTCGGAAAGCTCCGCTGCATCATAGTCGCGCCCGCCGGCGGCCGCGCCATAGGCGGCGAAATGCTTGGCGGTGGCGAGGATCGAATCGGGCGCGGCGAGCGAGGCACCCTGGAATCCCAGCACCTGCGCCTCGGCCATGCGGCTGGCGAGATAGGGGTCCTCGCCCGCGCCCTCCACGACGCGGCCCCAGCGCGGATCGCGCGCGACGTCGATCATCGGCGCGAAGGTCCAGTTGAGCCCGACCGCGCTCGCCTCGCGCGCGGCGACCCGGGCCACCGTCTCGGCCACGTCCGGGTCCCAGCTCGCCGCCAGCGCGAGCGGCACCGGAAAGACGGTGCGATAGCCGTGGATCACGTCGGCGCCGAACAGCAGCGGGATGCCGAGCCGCGACTGTTCGACCGCGATCCGCTGCAGCTCGCGCGTCTCGGCGACGCCGGCGACGTTGAGATAGGCGCCGACGCGCCCCTCGCGAATGCGCCGCCGCTCGGCATCGTCGATCAGGCTGTTGGGCGCGCGCTGCCGGCCGCCGGCGGCCTGGACGAGCTGGCCGACCTTCTCCGCCACCGTCATCCGCGCGAGCAGCGCCTCGATTCGCGGCGAAGCCTGTTCCTGAGCCTGCGCGGCAAGACCCAAGAGCGCCAGCAGCAGCGCGGCGATCCCTCGCAACGACCTCATCCCCCTCCCCCTCGGTTCAGTCGGCCCAGGCGGCGTCCTCCAGGTGCAGCTCGGCCGCGCCGTTGCCGTAATAGTCATCGCGCTTCACCCGCCCGGCAAGCCAGAGCCGGCGGTGCGGCGGCGCGGCGAGCAGCGCCTCGCCGAGCGCGCTCCCCGCCATGCGGAAGGCGATCGCCTTCAGCCGCCGCCCGTCCGCCCCGGCGGCGATGACGCGCAGGTGATCGCTCCCGACCACGTCCGCCTTGACCACGCCGACCGGGCCGGTCGCCACCGCCGGGCCGGGCCAGCCCGCGCCATAGGGCCCGCCGGCGTCGAGCGCGTCGCACAGGCTTGCGTTGACGCCGCCCGGCGCCACCAACGCGTCGAGCAGCAGCGCGCGATTGTCGCGGCTCGCGCTGACATGTTCGCCGAGCCGCTCGTCGAGAAAGTCGGCGAGCGGGGAGATCCGATCGGCCTCCACCGTCAGCCCCGCCGCCATCGGATGGCCACCGCCGGCGACGAGCAGGCCGCTGTCCTTCGCGGCGAGCACCGCCGCGCCGAGATCGACGCCGGAGATCGAGCGGCCCGAGCCCTTGCCCAGCCCGTCCTCGCCGAGCGAGACGACGATGGCGGGCTTGTGCAGCTTTTCCTTGAGCCGCCCGGCGACGATGCCGATGACGCCCGGATGCCACCCGGGCGCGGCGACCAAAGCGACGGCGCGGTTGGCCTGGGCGGCGGCCAGCTCCTCGGCCGCCTCGGTCACCGCTGCCTCGATCGCGCGCCGCTCCTCGTTCAGCCGGTCGAGTTCCGCCGCGATCGCCGCCGCCTCGGCGGGATCCTCGGTGGTGAGCAGGCGCACGCCAAGATCGGACTTGCCGACCCGGCCGCCGGCATTGATCCGTGGGCCGAGCGCGAAGCCGAGATCGCGGCATTCGACCGCGCGGATCAGCCGCGCCGCGTCGGCGAGCGCGGCGAGCCCGACATTGCGGCGCGCCGCCATCACCTTCAGGCCCTGCGTCACGAAGGCGCGGTTGAGCCCGCGCAGCTGCGCCACGTCCGCGACGGTGCCGAGCGCGACGAGATCGAGCAGGTCGATGAGCCGCGGCTCCTCGCGGCCGGCGAAGAAGCGGCGCCGCCTCAGCTCACGCAGCAGCGCGGCGCCGAGCAGGAAAGCGACGCCGACCGCGGCGAGATGGCCGTGCGCGGCGGCCTCGGTGCATTCATCGAGCCGGTTCGGATTGACGATGGCGTGGCCGCCGGGAAGCCGGCTCGCGCATTTGTGGTGATCGACGACGATCACGTCCACGCCCGCCGCGCGGGCCATGGCGAGCGCCTCGAACGCCTGCGCGCCGCAATCGACGGTGACGATCAGCCGCGCGCCGCCCTCGGCCAGCCGGACCAGCGCCTCTCCCGAGGGTCCGTAGCCCTCCATCAGCCGGTCGGGGATATAGACGCCGGGCTGAAGCCCCAGGCCGCGCAGCAGCCGGATCAGCAGCGCGGCCGAGGTCGCCCCGTCCACGTCATAGTCGCCGAAGATCGTCACCTGCTCGCCGCGCTCGACCGCGTCGGCGAGCCGACCGGCCGCCTTGTCCATGTCGGCGAAGCAGGAGGGATCGGGCATGAAGTCGCGCAGCTTCGGCGCGCGGTGGCGGGCGAGATCGGCGCGATCGACCCCGCGCGCGAGCAGCAGCTGATCGACCAGGTCGTCCGGCGCGAAGCCGGGGTCGAGCCCCTCGGTCCCGCCGCGCCAGCGCCAGGGCTGGCCGAGAATCGAGCGGGCGACGCCGCAGACGAGGGCCGGGGCGGAAGACATGTCCAATCCCTACGGGCCGCGCGGCCGCGCCGCAATGCGCCCCTCGACTTCGCCCGGCGCGAGCGGGAATGGCGCGGAACCAACGCGCCACGGTTGCGAAGAATCGCGCGCCGCACTAGGGGGCGGCGAGTTCGTCGCGCGCCCGCGCCGGGAGAATCGGCCATTCGCCAGATCGCCGCATTGCCGTATCGAACGGAGGGGACGCAGCTCGACGCCCGGGTACGCGTGCTCCTCATCACCTCGCGCGCGACTCGTCGCTGGGTAATCCCCAAGGGGAACCCGAAGCACGGACTGGAGGCCCATGCCGCCGCGGCGCTCGAGGCGGAGGAGGAGGCCGGCGTCGTCGGGCTGGTCTGCCCCACCCCGCTTGGCTCCTATCGCTACCGCAAGCGCCAGCCGACCGGCGCCTCGCTGATGATCGACGTGGACGTCTTTCCGCTCGCCGTCACGCGCGAGCTCGACACCTGGAAGGAGCAGGGCGAACGCGAGCGGCGCTGGTTCACGCTCTCCGAGGCCGCCGACGCGGTGGACGAAAGCGACCTCGCCGACCTCATCCACTCGTTCGATTCGTCCGAATTCGCCGCCGCCACCAGGCGCGGCTCCATGCTGGCCGCCATGGCCGAGAAATCGAGGATCAGCCCCATGTTCGCGTGGTTCCAGCGGCTGCTGCCCAAGAACGGCAACTTCTTCGAACTGTTCGAGCGCCATGCGGTGACGATCATCGCCGCCGCCGACGCGATGTCGCGGCTGCTCCAGGGCGGCGCGGAGATCAAGGACCATATCCGCGAGATCATCGAGCGCGAGCACGACGCGGACAATATCATCCGCGAGGTGTTGCACACCGTCCGGCAGACCTTCCTGACGCCGTTCGACCGGGGCGCGATCACCAGCCTGATCGGCGCGATGGACGACGCGGTGGACGAGATGCAGGCGACCGCGCAGGCGATCGACCTCTACGAGGTCCGCAGCTTCGAGCCGGAGATGAAGGACATGGCCGCGATCATCGTGGATGCGGCGCGCCTCACCGGCGAGGCGATCCCGCTGCTTCGCGACGTCGCGCGCAACAGCACGCGGCTGCACGAGCTCACCGAGCGGCTGATCCGGATGGAGAGCCACGCCGACGAGATCCACACCGCCGGCCTGAAGCGCGCCTTCACCGAGCTGGGCGAGCGCGATACGCTGGGCTTCGTCGTCGCGCGCGAAATCTACAAGCACCTCGAACGGATCGTCGATGCCTTCGAGGATGTCGCGAACGAGATCGACGGCATCGTGATCGACCACGCCTGAGCGCACGGCGGATGTACGAACTCGACCTCCCGCTGCTGATCGGCCTGATCACGGTCGCGCTTGCCTTCGATTTCCTCAACGGCCTGCACGACGCCGCCAACGCGATCGCGACGGTGGTCTCGACGCGGCTGCTGAAGCCGGTCGCGGCGGTGGCCTTCGCCGCCTTCTTCAACTTCGCCGCCTATTTCCTCACGCTCGCCGTGCCGAGCCTCCACGCCGTCGCGGAAACGATCGGCCAGGGGCTGATCGCGCGCGACATGGTGACGCCCGCGGTCGTGTTCGGCGCGCTCGCCGGGGCGATGTTCTGGAACGTCGTGACGTGGCTCAAGGGCATCCCCTCCTCGTCGAGCCACGCGCTGGTCGGCGGAATCGTCGGCGCCGGGGCGGCCCATGCCGGCCTGGTCGGCATCCAGTGGACCGGGCTCAACAAGACTCTGGTCGCGATCGTGCTCTCGCCGCTGCTCGGCATGTTGCTGTCGATGCTGATCATGCTGGTGACGAGCTGGATGTTCGTCCGCACCACCAGCCAGCGGGCCGAGCGCATCCTTCGCGGCATGCACCTCGTCTCCTCGGGCACCTATTCCCTGAGCCACGGCCTCAACGACGCGCAGAAGACCATGGGCATCATCACCGTGCTGCTGTTCTCGACCGGCTACCTGCACGGCCAATTCCACGTGCCCGGCTGGGTCGCCGCAAGCTGCTATGCCGCGATGGGCCTCGGCACGCTGATGGGCGGCTGGCGGATCATCGAGACGATGGGCACGCGCATCACCCGGCTCTCGCAGCACCAGGGGTTCAGCGCCTCGCTCGGCGGGTCGGTGATGGTGTTCGCCGCCTCAATGCTCGGCATTCCCGTCTCCACCACCCATACGATCACCGGTTGCGTGATCGGCGCGGGCGTCGCGCGGCGCGCCTCGGCGGTGCGCTGGGGCGTCGCCGGCGACGTCGTCGTCGCCTGGATCATCACCATTCCCGCCTCGGCGACGGTCGGCGCGCTCTTCTACCTGCTGACGCGGCTGTTCTAGCCCGCCGCTACCCGGCCTCCGCGCGAAAGCGCTCCGCCCATTCGTCGCCGCCGCGCTGCTTCTCGATGGCGGGAACGGCACACACGGCCGCGGGATCGAGCGTGACGCCGAGATAGGCGGCGAGGCGCGCTACCGTCTCCTCGGGCGCGGCGAGCGCGTCCTCGTAGACGAGCCTGAGCGGCGCGATGTCGAGGTCGGCGAACATCTGCTCCCAGGCTTCTTCCTGCACCGCGAGCCGGCGCTCGGCGGCGGCGATCGCCTCGCGCGAATAGTCCGGCGCGGCGGCGGCGCGCTCCTCCTGCTCCCGGCGCCAGATGCCGGAAAGGGTCGCGCGGGCATAGGAGGCGGCGTGGGCGACCCGGTCGCGCCGGGCAAGGTGGACGACGCGGCGCGGCCCGTCGCGCGGCAGCAGCATCGCCATCACCTCGGCGAGCAGCGACGGGTTGGTCTCGACCAGCGCCTCGAGCTGGGCGGGGAAGCATTTGATCCCGAACACGCCGTTGGGCGAGGTGCGCCGCGACAGCACCGAGCGCCAGAGCTGGCGCTGAAGGTCGGGCGATCCGTTCGCGAAGCCGTAAGGCCCGGTCGGCTCGAAGTTGAGATATTCGAGCGGTGCCCCGAGGCAGCCGGTGCGCCAGAGCAGGTGGCTAAGCCAGGTGCTGCCCGTGCGCGGCACGGTGGCGAGCATCCAGGCGATGGCGGGGCGGCCCGGGCGCGGCGGGAAATCGAACTTCCCCTCATAGCCCGTGTCGATCCCGGTCAGCATCCGGACGGACGATCCCGCCGCGCCGCGCGCGTCAGCGCCGGCCGAGCACGCCGAGCGCCGCCACCGTCATCGCCTCGGTGGCGGTGGCGATCACCTTTTCGGCGTCGGGCGCCCAGAAGGGGCTGTGCAGCGAGGGCAGGCGCGAGGCGTCGCCGCCGGCCGCCTCCCACCTGTCCTGCGGCACGCCGCCGACCCAGAACATCAGGCTCTCCAGCCCCGGCACGGCGAGCCGGTAGCGACCGAAATCCTCGCCCGCCATCACCGGCCGGGTCGCGCGCACGCGCTCGGCGCCGAAATGATCGCGGAAGAGCGCCATCGTGCTGTCGGTCAGCCGGTCGGTATTGACCGTGGCGGGCGTCGCCTCGGCCTCGCGCACCGTGATCTGCGGCATCCGGTCCTCCGGAATGCCGGCGGCGATCGCCTCGCCGCGCGCGATCCGGCGGATGCCGTCGAGAAGCTGCTGGCGGACTTCCGGCGTGTAGCTGCGCACCGTGATCAGCAGCCGCGCCTCGTCCGGAATGATGTTGTGCTTGGTGCCGGCCTGGAAGCTGCCGACCGTCACCACCGCCGAATCGAGCGGATCCAGCTCGCGGCTCACCAGCGTCTGCAACGAGGTGACGATGCGCGCGGCGAGCACGATCGGGTCGCGCGTCGTGTTCGGCGCGGCGCCATGGCCGCCGACGCCGCGGACGATCATGTCCACGCTGTCCACATTGGCGAGCGCCGGCCCTGGCGAATAGCCGATCCCGCCCGCCGGCAGCGTCGCCGAATCGTGGAAGGCGATGGCGTATTGCGGGACGGGAAAGCGGGCGAACAGCCCGTCCTCGATCATCGCCTTGGCGCCCTGGCTCGTCTCCTCGCCGGGTTGGGCGATCATGACGAGCGTGCCGGACCATTGCGACCTCAAGGCCACCAGCCGCCGCGCCGTGCCGACCCAGGTCGCCATGTGCGTGTCGTGGCCGCAGGCGTGCATGATCGCGGTGGCGAGCCCCTCGCGGGTGGTGCCGCGCGCCTGGCTGGCGAAGGGCAGGCCGGTCTGCTCGGCGACGGGCAGCGCGTCCATGTCCGCGCGCAGCATCACCACCGGACCGGGGCCGTTTTCCAGCACCGCGACGACGCCGGTGCCGCCCACCCCCTCGGTCACGGTAAAGCCGAGCCGGCGCGCCTCGGCGGCGAGCAGGGCGGCGCTGCGCGTCTCCTGCATCGACAGCTCGGGATGCTGGTGAAGGTCGCGATAAAGCGCCATCAGCTCGGGCATGTCGCCCCGGATCGCCTCGGCGAGCGCCGGGCCGGTCGCCGGCTGTGCCGCCAGCGGCACCGTCATCGCCGCCCCCCAGAGCAGGGCCGCGAGCATCGCGTTTCGCATAAACTTGTCCCCCATGAAGTCATTGTCGTCATCGCCCGCCGCGCGGAACCAGCTCGATCACGTCGAGCATGGATTCGAAATGCGGACGCGGAAAGACCAATCGCCAGCGCCGCTCGCCGATCCGCTCCAGCACCGCCGCCTGGTCGCGATCGTCGTCGGCGCCGTAGCGATAGGCGCGCTGCTCGTCGCCGAGCTGGACGGTGCCAAGAAAGATCATGCGGCGCCGCGTGTCCGGAAACAGCCGGCCGATCGGACGCTGCACCCCGTCGAGCCGCACGAAGCTCAGCGTCCCCTCCGGCCCCGGGCCCACCCGGCAGTGCGCAACCGGATAGGCGACATAGGTTGACCGCCCGCTCGTCTGTGCGCCGAGCTTGATCGTGCGGCAGTCATAGTCGCCGACGGGAAGCTGCGGATCGAGCATCGCCGCGTCGGGATCGAACAGGATGCCACCCGCGTCGATCTGCGCGGCGTGATCGGCGCGCGCCTGGGCGAGGGCGACCACCCAGGCGTCGCGGATGCCACGAAGGCGCGCCGAATCGTCCTCCGTCGCGCGCCGCCGCCAGTTGGCGGGAAGCGCGACGCAGGGCGCGTCGGGCGGCCGATCGGATGCGCCCGCGCAAATGAGCAGGCCGGCGAGAAGGAACGCACTCATCGTCCCCCGACACTGCGACAGCGCCGCGCCGAGGGCAATGCCGCTTGCGCTGATCGGAGGCTCCGCTAGCGTCGGCGAAGGGGGGACCCAGGAATGAAGCCCGTCCTGCCGCTGACCGCATTCACGCTGGCGCTTGCCGCGCCGGCCTTTGCCCAGGAGGAGCCGGGGCCGCCGCCGCAACCCCCCGCGGCCGCCCGGGCCGACGATTCGCCGGCGGCCGAGCCCGCGCCCGCGCCGAGCGAGGCGGACCTTGAAATCGCGCGGCGCGCGCTCGCGAACGCGGACATTCAGCGGCTCTTGGCCGACCGCGGCTATGCGAGCGAGATCCTTCACGCCATCGACCTGGTCTCGCCCTCGCTCGCCGAAGATGCGGGCGCCGCCGATGCGGTGGGGACCCTGCGCCTGTTCGCGCTCGCCGCGCTCGGGCGGGGCGACGAGGCCGGGCCGATCATCGACGACCTGCTGCGCGAGCGCGCGCGCGATCCGCAATTCTACGCGGTGCCGCTGGTCGCCGCCTCCGCGCTGAGGGATCGCGCGCGGATCGTCGCCACGATCGAGGCGGCGAGCGCGAACGTGCCGGGCGTCGGCTGGAGCAGCCTGCGCGCGATGTTCAACCGCGGCGCGATGGGCGCGCTGCTGAACGAGCTGCGCGCCGACGGGCAGGACGAACTTCGCGTGCGGCTCGCGGGCGCGCTGTTCCGTATCGGCTGGCCCGGGGACGGGGACGAGGAAACCGGCGACGCCGTGCGCTGGATCCTGCTCAAGGACCGCCTCGCGCACGACGACCGCGCCGGCGCGGCGGGCTATGCAGCCTCGCTGCGCACGCCGGTCTCGATTCTCTCGCTGATTACGGGCCGGCGCTACGACTCCCTGCTGCCGCCGGACGCGGACCGGCTCGCGCTGCTGCGCGACGCGCTGGACCGGCAGGACGGGGAGACCGCCGCCGCCCTCGCGCTCGCCCCGGCCGACCCGCGCCGCGTGCTCGCGCGCATGCGCTACCTGCGCGGCCTCGGCCGCGACGAGGAGGCGATCGCGCTCGCCCGGCCCTTCCTGCGCGACATCCGCGCGACCGTCGCCGCGAACGAGCAGGGCATGTGGCTGGTGAACGAGGCCGGCGCCGCGATGATCGCGGCCGGCCGCGACCGCGAGGGGCTGGCGCTGCTGCGCCGGTTGGCGGCGCTGCGAATCGAGGACAACCCTCCCCTGATCGGCCCCAGGATCAACCATGCGCTGGCGCTGTGGGACGCGGGCCGGAGCGCGGAATCGCTCGACACCACGCTGCGGGTGAACCGCGACGGCGAAACCTATGCCAACGCGTTCGGCAAGGCGTTGATCGCCTCGGCCATCGCCTGCGCGCTCGCGCGGCTGGGCCGCGGCGGCGAGGCCGCGCCCTGGCTCGCGCGGCTCCAGGAGAGCGCCGCGATCAACCCGACCGCACTGCTGCGCGCCCGCCTCTGCCTGGGGCAGGCGGACGAGGCGGCCGCCCTGCTCGTCCAGCGGCTCGAGGGCGACAAAGCCTCGGGGGAGATCCTGATGCTGCAGGACTATCAGCCGGGTCGCGCG
>Ga0180222_1000546_pt1 | contig 52976 bp, 59 predicted proteins | sample eDN5th37CKraftOP_FD_151336 | JGI IMG/M metagenome (GOLD analysis project Ga0180222, IMG submission 151336) | Enriched Organic Plus compost microbial communities from Emeryville, California, USA - eDNA 5th pass 37_C Kraft OP (version 2) (version 2) ...
ATTCTCTCGCTCGGCGACATCGCGCTCAGCCGCGAAGGCATCGGCACGGCGGAGGCGCTGCGGGGAATTTCGCAGCCTGGCGGCAGCCATTCGCAGACCGCCTGACGGATCTTGCTTTCGACGATGTGAAAGCGTTCGCAAGGCGAAGCCGGAAACCGCGGGCGAGGATTCCCCGCGGAAGTTTCTCAAATGTGACCAAAGTGCCCGGCTCCGGCCGGGCAGCTTCTTTTGTCGCAATGTTTTTTTGATGCGTCGAGCGACACTTCCCCATTGAAGGCGTGTCACCGTGCGTACGCAGCCGCGCCGAACGACACCTCACGGCGGAGCGCGCGGCGGCATCGACCTCCGCTCGTCGTAACAGTCCCTCCCTGCTTTCCGCGGACGCGCCATCGGCCGCGTCGTACAGATGCCATGGGTCAACTTACCAAGGGACCGAATTTGCGGTCGGCGTTATCTCTCCGGCCGGAGCGAGCAGCGGCACGCATGCTCAACGGCATCGACACGAAAACAATCAAACAGGGCAGCCTTCATGAGGCGACGGCCTATCGGACGCCAGATTGTCGCAGCCGGCGCGAGGCTTGCAAATCGGAAAGGCGCCATACATAGTTTCGGCTATCGTATGCAATAGAGGCCATTCTGTCGACAATCCATCGCCGCTCATAACACGCTGCCATCATTCCGATTGGACGCTTCGAAGAGGAAGCCAAATGAAACGTTGGTTCGTCGTACTCTTCACCTTGGCCGCCGCCTGGGCATCACAAGTCCCGGCCCATGCCCAAGACAAGCTCGTGATCAGCATCTGGGGAGGAAGTTGGCGCGACCTCATTGCCGAGACCGCAGCCAAGAAGTTCACCCAGGAGACCGGCGTTCCGGTCGAGTTCATTACCGGCGGCACGATCGACCGCCTCAACAAAGCGAAGCTGTCGAAGGACGCGCCGGAGAGCGACATCACCTTCACGACGTCGCATGTCGGCTGGCTCTACGCCAACGACGGTTTGTTCGAGGCGCTCGACCTCTCCAAGATCCCCAATGCCAAGAATCTCGCCGGACCGGCCAAGATCAGCCCCTATCACCTCGGCAGCTGGGCTTACATTTATACGATCGGCTATCGCCCCGACCTGCTGAAGAACGTCAAGTTCGAGAGCTGGAACGATCTCTGGAATCCGGACCTGAAAGGCAAGCTTGCCGCCCCGGACTTCGATCCGAGCCACGTCATCGTGGTCTCCGCCATGCTCTCCGGTGCCGATGCGGCCCACTGGGAGAAGGGCGAGGCGAAACTCAAGGCTCTGAAACCGAACTTCAAGGCGTTCTACACCAACGACGCCAACAGCCAGCAGCTGCTCGCCAACGGCGAGACGCCGGTGCAGATCGTGCTGTCGATGAACGCGCACTACATGATCGGCCAGGGCGTCCCCATCACTCTCGCGATTCCGAAAGAGGGTGGCGTGCTCGGTATTGACACCGTTGCGATCATGAAGGGGTCGAAGAAGGCCGAGCTCGCCTACAAGTTCATCAACACACTCTACGATCCCGCCGTTCAAGCCGACATAGCGAAGCTGAAGAAGGGCAGCCCCGCTGTTCTCAATGCGAAAGTGGATCCCGAAATCGCAAAATTGCCCGGCGTCTTCACCACCGCGGAGCAATGGGCTAAGCAGATCAATATCGACGCGAAGCTGCGCGCCGAGAAGACCGCCGAATGGCGCAAGTGGTTTGCCGAGAACATCATGAACTAGGTCGAGCAGCGGCCGCGGTCAGTCGACCGCGGCCGCTCGTCTGCCTTGACGTCGTTTCCTCGCGTGACGCAGCAGCCATTCCCTCACCGTCCACATCGACTGAGCGAAACTCGAGACCGGTGTGCGAGCAAACGGCAGGCCGATAAGGAAGGGGGCGCAGAATGTCCGTTGAAAAAGTAGATACGCTTGTCGTCGGCGCTGGCCAGGCGGGGGTGGCCATGAGCGAACACCTCAGCAAATGCGGCGTCCCCCACCTCGTTCTCGAACGCGGCCGCATCGCCGAGCGCTGGCGATCCGAACGATGGGACTCTCTGGTCACCAACGGGCCGGCATGGCACGACCGGTTTCCCGGCATGGAATTTCCGGACGCCGATCCCGACGCCTTTATCGCCAAGGAGAAGGTCGCCGACTATTTCGTCGCCTATGCGCAGATGATCGCGGCCCCCATCCGGTGCGGGGTCGAGGTGACGGAGGTGCGAAGACATGCCGGCCGTGCGGGCTTCCGCGTCCAAACCTCGGCCGGAGCGGTCGAGGCGAACAATGTCGTCGCTGCGACCGGCGCCTTCCAGCAGCCGGTCACGCCGAGGATCGTTCCCGACAGCGCGGGGATTATGCAGATCCATTCCAGCTCGTACCGAAATCCCCGTCAGTTGCCGGAGGGCGCGGTGCTGGTGGTCGGCGCGGGATCGTCAGGCGTGCAGATCGCGGACGAACTCATGCACGCGGGCAGGCGCGTCTATCTCTCGGTCGGGCCGCATGATCGCCCGCCCCGCGCCTATCGCGGCCGCGACTATTGCTGGTGGCTCGGGGTGCTCGGCAAGTGGGACGTCGATACGCCGAGCCCGGGCACGGAGCACGTCACCATCGCCGTCAGCGGCGCCCGCGGCGGCGAGACGGTCGATTTCCGCCGTCTCGCTGCGCAAGGGATAACGCTGGTCGGCCTGACGAAATCCTACGAAGGCGGTGTCATGACCTTCGCTGCGGATCTCGCCCAGAATATCGCGCGCGGCGATGCCAATCTGATGGCGCTGTTGGATGAGGCGGACGCCTATGTCGCTCGCAACGGGCTTGACCTTCCCGAAGAGCCCGAGGCGCGCAAGCTCGATCCCGACCCGGAATGCCTGACCCATCCGATCCTCGAACTCGATTTGGCGAAGGCCGGCGTTACCTCCATCATCTGGGCGACCGGCTACACCGTCGACTACAGCTGGCTGAAGGTCGACACCTTCGACGAAAGAGGACGCCCCAGGCATCAGCGCGGCGTGTCGGCCGAACCCGGCATCTATTTTCTCGGACTGCCGTGGCAGTCGCGCCGGGGCTCCAGCTTCATCTGGGGCGTATGGCACGACGCGAAGCACATCGCGGACCGCATCTGGACCCAGCGCCGATATCTCGAATACCACGAGGCCAACCCTGCGGCGCAACGCCAGGCCGAGGCCGTATAGCGAGGACCTCCTCGCGGCGAATCCTGATCCGTCCATGATCAGGAGCAAGCCCGGCCAGAATGAACAAAAGCCGTGCCTTGAAGGCCCGCTCAAGCCCCGGAATATTCGCAGGGATAGACTCGGATCAGATGGAGACCAGAATGGCGCATACCCGAATTCGCAAGTTCAACACGAGGGACACCTACCCTGAGCAGAAACTCGACAACGATCTCTGCCAGGCGGTCGTCACGCGAGGCGGCAGGACCGTCTACCTGCGCGGCCAATGTCCTCAGGATCTCGACACCGCCAAGAACATCGACAGCCACGACCCGGCTGAACAGACGCACAAGGTCATGCAGAACATCAGGCAGCTTCTTCAAGAGTGCGGCGGCGGCATGGAGCATCTGGTCAAGGTGGTGGTCTACATCACCGATGTTCGTCACCGCGAGGCAGTCTACCGAACGATGGGCGAGTACATCAAAGGCGTGTTCCCGGTCTCGACAGGCTTGGTGGTGACGGCGCTCGCCCGGCCCGAATGGCTCGTCGAGATCGACGGCACCGCCGTCATCCCGGACTGAGTGTCGGAGCGCCCGCCATGACTTTCTCCATCGTCGCCCGCTGCAGCCGCACCAACATGTTCGGCGTCGGCGTCTCCTCGTCATCCCCCGCAGTCGCCGCGCGATGCGCCTATGCGCAGGCCGGCGTCGGCGCCATCGCCAGCCAGAACGTGACGGATCCGACCCTCGGCGTGCGCGGACTGGAACTGATGGCGCGCGGCGCTTCGGCGGCCGAAACGGTCGACATATTGAAGCGCACCGGCGCGCATATCGAATATCGACAGATACTGGCGGTCGATGCCGCCGGCATCAGCGCCATCCATTCCGGGCCGAAGGCGCTTGGAATCTGGGCTGCAGCACAAGCGGAAAATGTCGCCTGCGGCGGCAACCTGCTGGCCAACGACCGCGTGCCGCAAGCCATGGTCGAGGCCTTTCTCGCCTCGGACGGTCATCTCGGCGACCGGATCGTCGCCACCATGCGCGCAGCGCTGAAAGCCGGTGGAGAGGCCGGCCCGGTTCATTCGGCCGGGATGAGATTGGTTCGCGAGGTGGCCTGGCCGGTGGCCGATCTGCGCTGCGACTGGACCGATGATTGCCCGATCGAGGAGCTGGCGAAGCTGTGGGACATCTACAAGCCGCAGCTCGACGCCTATGTGACCCGCGCCATCAATCCCGCCGACGCACCCAGCTACGGCGTGCCGGGCGACGAGTAGCGGGGCATCGTTCTTCTCGCCTCACGCGAGGCCGACGCGGAGTCTGTCCAGCAGTTTCGCCAACATATCGTCGCAGCGGTGCATCTGCTCGATGCTGATGAACTCGTCGGGCTTGTGCGCTTGCGCCATCGAGCCCGGCCCGCAGACGACGGTCGGCGTGCCGAGATCGCGGCTGAACAACCCTCCCTCCGTGCCGAAGGCGACCTTGATGGTGCCGTTGGCGCCCGTCAGCGACTTCACGAAGGCGACCGCCTGCGAATCCGTTGGAGTGTCGAGGCCGGGATAGCTGTTGAAGACCTCGATCTCGATCGCCGCCTCGGGCGCAATCGCGGAAGCGGCGGAAGCGATGCGCGCGGCCTCTGCCCGCAGGCGATTCAGTATGTCGTCGGCATCGTCGGCGGCGATGTTACGGATCTCGAAATCGAGGCAGCACAGATTTGGCACGATGTTGAGCGCTACGCCAGCATTCATCTTGCCGACATGCAAGGTGGTGTAAGGGATGTCATAGTCGCCATCGCGCGCGCCATCGCGGGCCAGACGCTCCTGCTCAGCACGCAGCGCAGAAACGAAATCGCAGCCGAGATGGATGGCATTGAGGGCGAGCGGCGCCAGCGCTGAATGCCCTTCCCGGCCACGACAGACGGCGCGCGCCGCGATCTTGCCCTTGTGGCCGGTGGCGACCTGCATGCTCGTCGGCTCCCCGACGATGCACAGCGCCGGTCTGCTCGAGGCTGCCCGAAGCGTTTCGATCAGGCTGCGCACGCCGATGCAGCCGACCTCCTCGTCATAAGAAAGCGCAAGATGCAGAGGCGTCTTCAAATTCATCCTGGACGCCCTCAGCGCCGCAGCAAGGGCGCAGGCCACAAAGCCCTTCATGTCTGCGGCCCCGCGGCCATGAAGCTTTCCGTCCCGCTCGCTCATCGCGAACGGCGGCAGCGTCCAGTCCTGGCCCTCCACGGGAACGACATCCGTATGGCCTGAAAGCATGATGCCTCCGCCGCCGCTCCCGATCGTGGCAAAGAGGTTCGCCTTGTGACCGTCCGCACTGGGGATGAGCTGCGAGCCGATGCCGTGGGTTTCGAGCAACGCCGACACGTAGCCGAGCAGATCGAGATTGGAGTTCTTGCTCACCGTGGGGAAAGCGATGAGCCGTTCAAGGATTTCAATGCTGTTCATGCAATGACCGACTTGTCCGCCTTGGCGATGCTTGGCGCGGGCGATGCTGGCGCGAGCGATGCTTGGCGCCGGCACGATCTGGTTTCCACGGCGGCGAAGCTCTCTGCGCGCGCCGTGAAGAACCCGCAGCCGAGTTTCTTCAAAGAATACCGAGCGCTTTCAACGATATCTCGCTCGAAAGAGAACTCTTGCAATATCAATGATTTAGGCTGGCGGAGAGAGAGGGATTCGAACCCTCGATACGGTTTCCCGTATACACGCTTTCCAAGCGTGCGCCTTCAGCCACTCGGCCACCTCTCCACGGCCGGATCCGGCCCGCCGCGTCCTCCTTTATGGCTTTATGGCTCAGCCCGGAAGCGCGGCGGCGCGGACTATAGCGAAGGCGGCCGCGCTGACAACCCGCCGGTCGGTGGGGCGGGCAAGCCCGGCGCAGCGGCGGCAAGCCGTGGCGGCGCCCGCGTTCCGGCGCATCGAGCCGCCCCGCGCCTCGCCAGGGCAAAGCCCTGCGACCCGCAGAGCCGCGGCCAAGCTATGAACCCGGCTGCATAGTGAATAAAGCTGCGGCCCGGACGATAGTCATAGCTCCATTGCGCGCCGCGGCGGCGCGCTTTCCCCGGGAGCCGCGATGCCGACCGAAACCTCCGCCCTCGAACTGGTCCTGACCGGCGACCCCGCCTTGTTCGCCATCGTGCGGCTGTCGCTCTTCGTCAGCCTCAGCGCGGTGGCGATCGCGGCGCTGATCGGCATCCCGCTCGGCGGGCTGGTGGCGCTGACCCGCTTCCGCGGCCGCGACGCCGTCATCGTGGTGCTGAACGCGCTGATGGGGCTGCCGCCGGTGGTGGTCGGGCTTGCCGTGTTCTTGCTGCTGTCGCGCTCCGGCCCGCTCGGCACGTTCGGCCTGCTGTTCACGCCGGGCGCGATGGTGATCGCGCAGACGATCCTGGTGACGCCGATCATCGCCGCATTGTCGCGCCAGACCATCGAGGACCTGTGGACCGAATACCGCGACGAGCTGACCGCGATGCATGTCGGCCCGCTCCGCCGGGTCACGACGCTGGTCTGGGATGCGCGCTTCAGTCTCGTCACCATCCTGCTCGCCGGCTTCGGCCGCGCCGCCGCCGAGGTCGGCGCCATCATCATCGTCGGCGGCAACATCAACGGCTTCACCCGCACCATGACGACGGCGATCGCGCTCGAGACCTCGAAGGGCGACCTGCCGCTCGCCATCGGGCTCGGCGGCGTGCTGATCGGCCTCATCATCCTGGTCAATGCGCTGGCCTGGCTGGCGCGCCGCACCGACGAGAGCATCGCGGGGTGAGCATGCGCGCGCCGGCGAGCGAGCTGCCAATCCGGTTCGAGGCGGTCAGCGTGCGCGCCGGCGCGACCACGATCCTCGATGACGTGACGCTGACGCTCGATGCCGGCGCGCCGACCGTGCTGATCGGTCCGAACGGCTCCGGCAAGACCACGCTGCTGCGCGTCGCCATGGGCCTACTTCGGCCGAGCGCCGGCCGCGTTACGTATGGCGGCGCCGTCGACACGCCGCCGATCCGCCGCGCCATCGTGTTCCAGCGCCCGGCCATGCTCCGCCGCAGCGCCGGCGCTAATATCCGCTATGCGCTGCGCGCCGCCGGCGTGCCGAGCGCCGCGCACGCGGCACGGATCGCCGAACTGCTGGCGCTGGTCGGGCTCGCCGGTCTCGGCGAAAGGCCGGCGCGGCGGATGTCCGGCGGCGAGCAGCAGCGGCTGGCGCTGGCGCGCGCCCTGGCGCGCGATCCCGCAGTGCTGTTCCTCGACGAGCCGACCGCGAATCTCGATCCCGCCGCCACCAAGGCGATCGAGGACGTGGTGCGCGCGGTTGCCGCGCGCGGCATCAAGGTGGTGATGTCGACCCATGATCTCGGCGAGGCGCGCCGGCTCGCCGGCGAGATCGTGCTGCTGCATCGCGGCCGCGTCGTCGAGAGCGGTGCGGCCGATGCCTTCTTCCGGTCGCCGGCGACTCCCGAGGCGCGCGCCTTCGTCGCCGGCGAGTTGCTGATCTGACGGACAAAAGACCATGACATGGAGGACAAGAGGATGCTGAACCGACGCCTGCTGATCGCGCTCGCCGCACTGACCGTTGCCGGCGCTGCCGGCGCCGTGCCGGCAATGGCGCAGGACAAATCCATCGTCGTCGCCTCGACCACGTCGACCCAGGATTCCGGCCTGTTCGGCCACATCCTGCCGCTGTTCAAGCAGAAGACCGGCATCGACGTGAAAGTGGTGGCGCAGGGCACCGGCCAGGCGCTCGACACCGCACGGCGCGGCGATGCCGACGTGGTGTTCGTGCATGCGCGATCGGCCGAGGAGAAATTCCTCGCCGAGGGCTTCAGCGTGAAGCGCCATCCGGTGATGTACAACGACTTCGTGCTGATCGGGCCCGCCGGCGACCCGGCCGGCGTCAAGGGCGGCAAGGACATCGTCAAGGCGCTCACCACTATCAGGGACAAGGCGCAGCCTTTCATCTCGCGCGGCGACCGCTCCGGCACCCATGTCGCGGAGCTCAATCTCTGGAAGGCGGCCGGCATCGACATCGCGAAGGACAAGGGCGCGTGGTACAAGGAGATCGGCCAGGGCATGGGCGCCGCACTCAACACCGCCTCGGCATCGAACGCCTATGTGCTGTCGGACCGCGGCACCTGGCTGTCGTTCAAGAACCGCGGCGATCTCGTCATCGCGGTCGAGGGCGACAAGCGGCTGTTCAACCAGTACGGCGTCATGCTGGTGAACCCGGCCAAGCATCCGTCGGTGAAAAAGGAACTCGGCCAGCAGTTCATCGACTGGCTGATCTCGCCGGAAGGCCAGCAGGCGATCGCCGGCTACAAGATCAATGGCGAGCAACTGTTCTACCCGAACGCCAACGATCCGAATGCCTGAGGCGATGGCGTCTGACCGGCCCATCCGCCTGTTCGCGGCGGGCAGCCTGCGCGACGCGCTGACCGAGGTCGCCGACGCCTTCACGGCACGCAGCGGCCACCGCATCGCGGCGCGCTACGGCCCGTCCGGCCTGCTCCGCGACGAGATCGAGGCCGGCGCGAAAGCCGACGTGTTCGCGTCGGCGAACACGTCGCATCCGCAGGCGCTGGCGGATGCAGGCCGCAGCGGGCCGGTCTCGATCTTCGCCCGCAACCGACTGTGCGCGCTGGTGCGGCCGGGCCTCGATGTGACACCGGCGACGCTGCTGGGGCGCCTGCTCGATCCGGCGATCCGGCTCGGCACCTCGACGCCGCAGGCCGATCCGTCCGGCGACTATGCGTTCGCAGTGTTCGCGCGCGCGGAGGCGGTGCAGCCGGGCGCGCGGGCCGCGCTGGAAGCGAAGGCGCTGCAGCTCACCGGCAATGCCGGCAGCGCCGCGCCGCCGGCAGGACGCAATCTCTACGGCTGGCACGTGGCGCAGCGCCGCGCCGACATCTTCCTCACCTACCGCACCAACGCGCTCGCCGCGATCCGCGACTATCCGGGACAGCAGATCGTGTCGCTGCCCGATGCGCTTGCCGTCGGCGCCGACTACGGGCTGGCCGTGATGGACGGCGCACCGCCCGAAGCCTACAGTTTTGCGGCCTTCGTGCTATCCGGCGAGGGCCAGCGCATCCTTGCGGCGCATGGATTTGCCGCACCGCATCGGTCGAAGGAGACTTCCCATGATGAAGATCAGCGCGCGCAATCGGCTCAAGGGCAAGATCGTTGAGGTCAAGAAGGGTGCGACCACCTCGCATGTGAAGATCGACATCGGCGGGCAGGTCGTGACCTCCTCGATCACCAACGAGGCCGTCGACGAGCTCAAGCTCGCGGCCGGACAGAACGCCTATGCCATCATCAAGGCCAGCGACGTGATGATCGGCATCGACTGAGCGACGCGCCGCGGCGGCCATGCTGCCGGAACACCCCGCATGACGATGCTCGATCGCCGCACCTTCTCCGCAGGCCTGTCGGCCGCGCTGCTCACGCCGCACGCGGCCTTCGCCGAGACCATCGCCGACGCCGCGGGCCGCGCGGTGCCGGCGCCGGCCCAGGTGACGCGGGTGTTCCCGGCCGGGCCGCCGGCCGCGATCCTGCTCTACACGCTGGCTCCCGATCTGCTGATCGGCTGGACCAATGCGCGCAGCCCGGACGAATGCGCCTATCTGCTGCCCGACGCCTGCACGCGGCCCCAGGTCGGCCGCATCACCGGCCGCGGCAACACCGCCAATCTCGAATCCGTGCTCGCGTTGAAGCCCGACCTGATCCTCGACGCCGGCTCGACCAGCGAGACCTATGTGTCGCTGGCCGACCGCGTGCAGCAGCAGACCGGAATCCCTTACGCGCTGCTCGACGGCCGGTTCGGCAGCCTGGCCTCCACCTACCGCACGCTCGGCCGGCTGATCGGCCGCGCGCGCGAGGGCGAGAACTTCGCCGCGTTCTGCGAGCGTACGGTCGCCGCCGTCACCGGCCGCATCGCCGGCATTCCGCCCGCAGAGCGGCCGCGGCTTTATTATGCGCGCGGGCCGCGCGGCCTGCAGACCGGCGGCCGCGGCTCGATCAACATGGAGACCGCCGAGCTCCTGGCGCGCAACGTCGCCGACGACATGCCGGGCGGGCTCGCCAATGTCTCGCTCGAGCAGGTGCTGGTGTGGAATCCCGACGTCATCGTCACCATCGACCGCGACTTCGCGGCCGCGGTGCGCCGCGATCCGAGCTGGGCCGCGGTGAAAGCCGTGCGCGACGGTCGCGTCCACCTGTCGCCGAGCCTGCCGTTCGGCTGGATCGACTTCCCGCCGTCGGCGAACCGGCTGATCGGGCTGTGGTGGCTCGCCAAGATCCTCTATCCCGACCGGTTTCCCGAAGACCTCGCGCCGCTGACGCGGGAGTTCTACGCCAAGTTCTATCACGTCACGCCGGGCGACGCGCAGATCGCGCAGCTCCTCTCTGGGTGAGCGTCACGACGGCGTTCGCCGGGAAGGCTCTTGCCTCTCCTCTCAGGGAAGGAGAAGACAGCAAGTCATGATCCGCTCCGCCTTGCCCGGCTTTGCCGTCGCCGCCGCCGTCCTGGTCATCGGCCTGCTGCTGGCGTTCACGGTCGGACGCTATCCGCTCGGACTCGGCGACCTGCTGCAGGTCATCGCCGCCAAGTTGAGCGGACACCCGTCCGGCGTCTCACCGGCGGTCGAGAGCGTGATCTGGCAGGTGCGCGGGCCGCGCGTCCTCGCGGCGGTGCTGGTCGGCGCCGCGCTTGCGGTCGCCGGCACCGCGTTCCAGGGCCTGTTCCGCAATCCGCTGGTGTCGCCGGACATCCTCGGTGCGTCGTCGGGCGCGGCGCTCGGCGCCGTGCTCGGCATCTTCCTGTCGCTCGGCGTGTTCGTGATCCAGGCGCTGGCCTTCGCCGGCGGGCTGATCGCGGTCGCCGCGGTCTACATGATCGGCTCGGCGGTGCGCGCGCGCGATCCGATCCTGGTGCTGGTGCTGACCGGCGTGGTGATCGGCGCGCTGCTCGGCGCCGGCGTCGGCCTGCTCAAATATCTCGCCGATCCCTACAACCAGCTTCCGGCGATGACGTTCTGGCTGCTCGGCAGCCTCGCCGCTGCCAATGCCGCCGACCTGGTGCCGCTGTTCGGTCCGGTCGCACTCGGCACCGTGGTGCTGGTGGCGCTGCGCTGGCGCATGAATGCGATGTCGCTGCCCGAGGAGGAGGCGCGCGCGCTCGGCATCGCCACCGGGCCGCTGCGCATCGCCATCATCGCCGCCGCGACGCTGACCACCTCGGCGAGCGTCGCCACCGCCGGCATCATCGGCTGGGTCGGGCTGATCGTGCCGCATCTGGCGCGCTCGCTGGTCGGCCCGGATTTCGCGCGGCTGCTGCCGGCCTCGGCGATCCTCGGCGGCGGCTACCTGCTGCTGATCGACACGCTGGCGCGCACCATGGCGCCGGTCGAGGTGCCGCTCGGCATCCTCACCGCGGTGATCGGCACGCCGTTCTTCATCTGGCTGCTTGCCGGAATGCAGAAGACCTGGTCGTGAGCGGCGGCGTCATGACAATTCAACCATGATCCTGTCCGGCCACGATCTCACCATCGGCTATCCCGACCGCATCGTCGGGGAGGGTCTCGACGTCGCGCTCGCCGCCGGCGAGGTGCTCGCTTTGCTCGGCCCCAACGGCGGCGGCAAGACCACGCTGCTCAAGACGCTGCTCGGCCTCTTGCCGCCGCGCGCCGGCGAGGTGCGGCTCGGCGGCGCGTCGCTCGCTGCACGCTCGATCCGCGAGCGCGCGCAGCTCATCGCCTATGTGCCGCAGACCCATATCGCGACCTTCGCCTTCCCGGTCGAGACCGTGGTGCTGATGGGCCGCAGCGCCCACGGCAACCTGTTCAGCCGGCCGGGCGCACAGGACCGCGCGGTCGCCGCCGCGGCGCTGGAACGGCTCGGCATCGCGCGGCTGGCGCAGCGTCCCTATACGATGATCTCCGGCGGCGAGCGCCAGCTCGTGCTTTTGGCGCGCGCGCTGGCGCAGGAGCCGCGCTTCATCGTGCTCGACGAGCCGACCGCGAGCCTCGACTTCGGCAACCAGGGCAAGGTGATGGCGGAGATCCGGGCGCTGGCGGCGGCCGGGCTCGGCGTGCTGTTCACCACCCACGATCCCAACCACGCGCTGCGCGCCGCCGACCGCGCCTTCCTGCTGCGCGACGGCGCGCGGATCGGCGAGGGCGCCGTCGCCGAGGTGCTGACCGCGGCCAATCTCACCGCGCTCTACCGCGCGCCGGTCGAGACGCTGATCGATCCCGCGGGCCGGATCGCCTTCCTGCCCGGGTGACCGGCCGTTTCCACAGTTCCGCAACGTCCCGCGAGCGATTAGATTGCCGCCCATGATCCGCGCCGGACTCCTTGCCGCCCTGTGCTGCCTCGCGCTGTTCGCCGCCGCCGATACGCAGGCCCGGCCGCGCGGCTCGCCCTACGACTACAACCAGCCCAAGGGCGGCTGCGGCAAGTTCGGCTGGTCGCTGACGCGGGAACTCGCTTGGTTCGCCAAGTCCGACAACCCGACCGTGTCCACGCCCGCCACGCAGGACAAGCTCCCCGACGGCGCGCTGGTGCTCGAGCTCGAAGCCGACGGCGAGGCCAATCTGGTGATGCCGCCGGAGCGCCGCTCGCGCAGCGGCAACGGCTATGGCGGCGCGGTGAGCTTCGCCGCGGTGCCGCGCGCCGGGCTCTATCAGATCACCCTGTCGGAGGACGCGCTGCTCGACGTTATCCAGAACGGCAAATATCTGCGCAAGGCGGCAAGCCATATGCGGCGCGACTGCCCGGCGATCCGGCGCAGCGTCCGCGTCACGCTGACGGCGGAACCCCTGGTGCTGCAGTTCGGCGGGGTCGAGATGCCGACCGTGACCATCGCGGTCGCCCCGGTGGAGTGAACGGTGCTATAGAACGGTCGATGCCCGTATCAGCGCCCGCCAGCTATCTCATCAGGCCCGACCCGCACGATCCGCGGCTGACCGAGCGCGTCAGCGGCGTCGATCACACCGGGGCGCGGATCGAGACCGTGGTGACGGTCGAGCGCGCGCTGACGATCTATCTCAACGGCCAGGAGATCGTCACCGCGATGACGATCAACGACCATCCGGAATACCTGGCGATCGGCTATCTGCTCAACCAGCACATGCTGCTGCCCGACGACGTCGTCACCGGCGTCGATTACGACGAGGACCTCGCGGTCGTGGTGGTGCGCACCGAGCGCAAGACGAACTACGAGAAGAAGCTGAGGAAGAAGGTGCAGACCTCCGGCTGCGCCCAGGGCACGGTGTTCGGTGACCTGATGGAATCGCTCGAGGGCGTGTCACTGCCGCAGGCGGTGCTGAAGACCTCGTGGCTCTACCGCCTCACCCACGTCATCAACACCACGCCGTCGCTCTATCTCGAGGCCGGCGCGATCCATGGCTGCGTGCTGGCGCAGGAGGACCGGCCGCTGGTCTACATGGAAGACGTCGGCCGCCACAACGCCGTCGACAAGATCGCGGGCTGGATGTTCCGGGAGAAGGTGCCGCCCGACGACAAGATCTTCTACACCACCGGACGGCTAACCTCGGAGATGGTGCTGAAGACCGTGCGCATGGGCATCCCGATCCTGATCTCGCGCTCCGGCTTCACCGCCTGGGGCGTCGAGCTGGCGCGCAAGGCCAACCTCACCTTGATCGGCCGCGCCCGCGGCAAGCGCTTCATCGCGCTCGCCGGCGAGGACCGCATCGTGTTCGATCAGGACCCCGATCACGTCGAGGACGAGAGCGCGAAGCACCGGCGCAAGGCGGCGGTGCATGATGACTGACGGGAAGCGCTATGACTGAAGCCGCCGGCACGCTCGGCCTCGTGCTGGCCGGCGGCCTCGCCCGCCGCATGGGCGGCGGCGACAAGGCCATGATCCGCATCGGCAACGCCACCATTCTGGAGCGCGTGCTGGCGCGGCTGCGGCTGCAGACCTCCGGCATCCTGATCAATGCCAACGGCGACCCCGCACGTTTCGCCGCGACCGGCGTGCCGGTGATCGCCGACAGCGTGCCGGGCTTCGTCGGGCCGCTCGCGGGCATTCTCGCCGGGCTCGACTGGGCCGCCGCCAACACGCCCGACGTCACCTATGTCGCCAGCGTGCCGGGTGACTGCCCGTTCCTGCCGCGCGACCTGGTGGCGCGGCTGCACGCCGCGCGCATCGGCGAGGACGCGCCGCTCGCCTGCGCCCGCTCCGGCAGCTGGCGGCATCCGGTGATCGGCCTGTGGCCGGTCGCGCTGCGCGAAGACCTGCGCCGCGCCGTGGTCGAGGAGCACCTGCGCAAGATCGAGGTGTGGACGGCACGCCACGGCGTCGCCATCGCCGACTGGCCGGACCGGCCGGTCGATCCGTTCTTCAACGTCAACACCCCGGAAGACGCCGCGCGCGCCGATGCGCTGGCGCGGCAATATCCCGAGGTCTGACCGGCGGAAAAACAACCGTCATTCCCGGGCGCGCCATGGCGCGAACCCGGAATCCGGTTTCACCGAATATCTTTGGGTTTCTGGATTCCGGATCATCGCTTCGCGGCGTCCGGAATGACGTCGGGATAACAAGACTCAGCCCATCAGCGCCGCATAGGAGAGAAAGCCGACGCGCATGCCGGGCTCGAGCCGGGTCATGTCGTCCGGCAGTTCGAGCAGGCCGTCGGTCTGCGTCAGCGAGGTCAGCACGCCGGCGCCATCCTGCGGATGCTTGATCGCGTCATAGTCGCCATCGGCGCGGTGGCGCAGCGACACCCGCACATATTCGCGACGGCCCTGCTTCTTCGCGTAAGAAAATGCGGCGACGACCGGCATCGGCGTCAGCGCCGGCGCCAGCGCGCCGGCAAGCCGCATCAGCACGGGACGCACGACGCGTACGAAGGTGACGAAGGCCGCGACCGGATTGCCCGGCAGCCCGGCGAAAGCCGCGCTCTCGCCGTCACCGGCGGGAATGACGCCCATCGCCACCGGCCGTCCCGGCTTGATGCCGACACGCCAGAACACCAGCGTGCCGATCCGCTCCACCGCGTCGCGGACATGGTCGGCCTCGCCGGTCGACACGCCGCCGGAGGTCAGCACCAGATCGTGGCCTGCCGCGGCGCGCTGCAAGGCCGGCGCCAATTCGTCCCGATCGTCGCGCAGGATGCCGAGATCGCTGATCGCGCAGCCGAACCGGGTGAGCATCTCGCGCAGCAGATAGCGGTTGGCATCGAAGATCGCGGCGCCCCCGCGCGCGGCGCCGGGCTCGACCACCTCGTCGCCGGTCGAGAACACCGCGACGCGCAGGCGCCGCCGCACCGGAAGCTGCGTCAACCCGACCGCGGCAGCGAGCGCGACGTGCTGGGCCTCAAGGATGCGGCCCTGCGGCAGCGCTACCGCGCCGGCGCGCAGATCCTCGCCGGCGAGACGGCGATTGGCGCCGCGCGCGAGGCCGCTCGGCACGATGACGTGGTCGCCCTCGGTGCGCACATCCTCCTGCATGAACACGGTGTCGGCGCCTGCCGGCATCGGCGCGCCGGTGAAGATGCGGATCGCCTGCCCCGGCGCCACCGCGGAGCCGGCGGCATGGCCCGCCATCACGCGGGCGGCGACGACGAGCGTGGTCTCGCGATCCGGATCGAGGTCGGCGTGGCGCACGGCATAGCCATCGACCGCGGAATTGTCGAACGGCGGCAGGCTTGCCGGCGCGACCACGTCGGCGGCGAGCACGCGGCCGCGCGCCTGCGTCAGCGGCACCATCTCCGTTTCCGCGACCGGCGCGATGCGCTCCGCGATCAGCCGCTCCATCTCATCGAGCGGCATCAGCGGACCGGAGAACGCGAAGCAGTCGTCGGTGAGCTGCGCCATCACGCGCCCCGCACGCGCGCAACCGCCGTCGCGAGCGGGATCGCCTGCGCCAGCAACAGGTCGGCGACGCCGTCGGTGTCGTTGAGGTCGATCACCGGCACGCGCGCCTGCGGCAGCGGCCCGTCCGACGCCACCGCGACGATGTGCGGATCCTCGGGATGCAGCAGCGGCTTGCCGTTCGCGGCGCGATGCACTTCGAGCTTGGGGAACGCGTCGCGCTTGAAGCCTTCGACCAGCACGAGGTCGACCGGCGCCAGCTTTGCGAGCAGGTCCGGCAGGTCCCATTCCGGTTCGTCGCGCAGCTCGTGCAGCAGCGCGAACCGCTTGCCCGAGCTGATCAGCACCTCGCTCGCGCCGGCGGCGCGGTGCATGAACGAATCCTTGCCCGGCTTGTCGAGATCGAAGCCGTGATGCGCGTGCTTGACGGTGGAGACGCGCAGCCCGCGCGCGGTGAGCCGCGGGATCACCTTGGTGATCAGCGTGGTCTTGCCGGACCCGCTCCAGCCGGCGAGCCCGATGATACGCATGGTGCCGGCGGCGAGCGCCGATGGCGTCTCAGGTCTGTTCATGTCACCCTTATACGCCGGAGCGCGCCGGTTTGGCGAAGGCCGTTACCGGCCGCCGTCGCCGATCTGCATGCCGAGCGCGCGGATGCGCGCGCGCACCGCCTTCTCGCCCAGCACCGCCAGCAACGCCTGCACCGCGGGGCGGTTGCGGCGGGCCTCCGGCACCAGGAAATCATAATGTTCCGGCGTTACCGGCAGAAAGCCGAGGCCATAGAGCCGCGCCACCGGCTCGATCGCGACGCCCCAGTCGGCGCGATGCTGCGCCACCGCCGCGGCAACGGCGTTGTGGGATTTCGGCTGGTTGGCATAGCCCGGTGGGCGCGCGCCCTTGAGCAGGCCGTCGACCAGCACGCGGGTCCCGGAGCCGGCGTTGCGGTTGACCATCAGGCAGGATTCGTCGGCCAGCGCCGCGGCGGCGGCGGCAGCGGCATCGCGGTCCTCGAAGCGCGGGTCGCCGCGCCGGAACACGATGCCCTGCATGCGCCGCCAGCCCGGCACCAGCGCAAGGCCGGGGCCGCAGAGATGCGTGTTGTAGGTGCCGGTCCGCGGATCGACGAGGTGCACCGGCGCGACGTCGCACTCGCCGCGCTCGACCGCGGCGACGCCGCCCTGGCTGCCGACCGCGAGCACCCGCGCCGAGAAGCCGCGCTCCGCCAGCGCGCCGACCGCCACGTCGAGCGCGATGTCGTGGCTGCCCATGATGGTGAGATCGGGCGACTTCGTCGCGTCGCCGATCAGCGTCACCCGCACGCTGCGTCCTGCTTCGAGCGCGGTGGCGAGCGCGTCGATCTCGAGAAAGCCGTCGGCCTGCGAGAAGCTCGTCACCGCGCCCGAGCCCTTGCCGGTGGGGAACGCCACCGGTCCGCTCTCGCCCTGCGCCAGCGCCACCAGCACGAACTCCTTGCGGCCGAGCTCGGAGGCGATCCGCACCGGGACGCGCGCTTCCACGGTGCGCGCGGCTTCCGCTGGCAGCCCGGCAAAGGCGCGGATCACCGGCGCGACGAAGGCGTGGAAGGTGAAGATCGCCGAGGTCGGGAAGCCGGGCAGCACCGCCAGCGGCTTGCCGTCGGCGACGGCGAGGCACAGCGGCTTGCCCGGCTTCAGCGCGACGCCGTGGACCAGGATGCCCGGCTCGCCGAGCCGGCCCATGATGCGATGAGAGAGATCGCCGGCGCCTTTCGACGTGCCGCCGGACAGCACCACCATGTCGCATTGCGACAGCGCCTCGCGCACCGCGCGTTCCAGCGCGGCCTCGTCGTCCGGGAACGCGCCGAACGCGACCGGGATGCCGCCCGCCTCGGCAACTGCCGCGGCGACGATGGCGCCGTTGCTGTCATAGACCGCGGCCGGCGGCAGCGGCGTGCCGGGCGGCACCAATTCGTCGCCGGTCGACAGCACGGCGACGCGCGGCCGCCGCACCACCTCGACCGCGGCGAGCCCGCAGGCCGCGAGCATGCCGATCTCGCGCGAGCCGATGCGCGTGCCCTTGCGCAGCAGGGTCTCGCCGCGCGCGATGTCGGAGCCGGCATAGGCGATGAACTGCCCCGGCGCTGCGGGCCGGCGCAGCGCGATCGCCGGCGCGGCGCCCTCCAACAGTTCGGTGTGCTCCACCATCACCACCGCGTCGGCGCCGCGCGGGATCACCCCGCCGGTCGCGATCGCGGTGGCGGTGCCGGGCCTGATCTCGATCGCCGGCGCATGGCCGCAGGCGATCACTTCGGCATTGAGCGTGAAGCGCTTCGGCGCGAGGTCGGATGCGCCGGCGGTGTCGGCGGCGCGCAGCGCGAAGCCGTCGACGCCGGAACGGTCGAACGGCGGCGCATCGACCGGCGCGGCGATGTCGTGCGCGAGCACCCGCGTCAGCGCGTCGCCGAGCGTCACGGTCTCGGTGCCGAGCGGCGCCAGCACGAGGTGACGCTCGAAGCGGCGGCGCGCTTCGTCCGCGGACACGACTTCGAGAAACTGCTCCTGCCGCGCGGCCTGACGCACGGCATCGAGCAGCAGCGATTGCGGTTTGCGTGTCTCGTTCATAGCCACGCCCTGACCTCGACCGGCGCGCCGGCAGGATGGCCTTCGCTCTCCGGCGGCACCAGCACCCAGCCATCGGCCTGCGCCAGCGCCGACAGCGGCAACACTTGCGCCGCGAGCGGCTCGGCGCGACCGCCGGCGCAGCGCACCGGCACCACGTCGGCGATGCCGATGGTGGAAGCGATCTTGCGCGTCAGCACGGCGCTGGCCGGCCTGTCCTCGGCCGCGCCGGTGAGCCGCGCCAGGAGCGGGCGCCCGATCGCAAGCCATGCTGCCAGCGCCCCATCGAGCCGGCCCGGCAGCATCAGCACCGGCCGCGCGCCGACGAAGCCCAGCGCTGCGGTGCCGCCCGGCGCCAGCGCGATGCCATGCGCGACGACACGGCCGGCCGCCGCCAACGTAAGGATGCTGGCGTCGCTGCGGCCGGTTCCGGTGCCGCCCACCGTGACCACCGCATGCGAGGGCGCGTGCGCGAATGCGGCATCGACCGCGCCGGGATCGAGGATCGCGACGTCGCCGCCGCGCGCGCGGATGTCCTGCGCCACCATGCGCAGGATCGCGGCCGCGCCGGCATCCTTCCGCGCCGCGGCGAGCACGAGCTTCGGCGCGCGGATGCTGACCTGCCGGATTGCTGCGGCCGCCAGCACTGCGCCGTCGGCGGGCCGCAGCAGCGCGCCGGCCGGCTGCATCACCGCGCCTTCGGCGCAATCCCCGCCCGCTGCCAGCACGCCGTCTCCCGGCGCGACCGCCGCATGCGCCTCCGCCCCGGTCGCGGTCATGCCGATCGTCTCCGGCGCTGCCACGGCGTCGGCGCCGTCCGGCAGCGGATCGCCGGCATCGACCGGGACCGCGAGACTGAGCGGGGCCGACGCATAACCGCCGGCATCGCGGGTCTCCTCGGCACGCACCGCGACGCCGTCGATCAGCGCGACCGGGCGCGGCGGCAGCGCCGGCGCCACGATGTCGGCGGCGAGCACACGCGGCACTGCCGCGGCCGGATCGACCATCGTCGGAGCGACCGCGCCGACCGCATCGAGCGCCGCCAGCACGTCGGCCAGCGGCGTCAGCCGCGCGATGGCTTGGCCGCCCGCCGCCCGATGCTGCCGCGCCTCGTCCGTCAGCGTGCTCATGCCGGGACCTTGACGCGGGCCGCGCCGGATTGTCCAGTCCGGCGCAGAGCCGCGAAACGGGACCGCAATGACCGAAAAAACCGTGAGCCTGAAAGGTCTTAAGTGCCCGCTGCCGGCCTTGAAGACCCGCAAGCTGCTGGCCGGCATGGCGGCGGGCGAGGTGCTGACCATCGAATGCACCGACCCGCTCGCGGCGATCGACATCCCGAACCTGCTGCGCGAGACCGGCGACGCGCTCGAGCACAGCGGCCGGGACGGCGGCCTGCTGACCTTCCGCATCCGCAAGCGCTGAGCGGCGCGCTCAGTCGCGGTCTTCCTCCGCGATCGCGGTCAAGGCATCCATCTTGTAGACGATGACGCGGCGCCGGCCGCTGCCGACGAGACCCTGCTCTTCCCAGGCGCTCAGCGTGCGGCTGACGGTGTGCAGCGTGGTCCCCGCCATTTCCGCAAGGTCCTGGCGCGACAGCGGAAACGCGATCTCGATGCCGCGCGCGGTGCGGCGCCCGGCCTGCTGCGCCAGCCGCAGGATGGTGTGGGCGATGCGGCGCTCGACCTTCTCGGTGGAGAGTTCGCGCAACCGCACCTGCATGTCATGATAGCGCGTTCCCAGCACCGCCACCGCGTTCATGGCGATGGTCGGATGCTTGCTCATGATGTCGGCGATGATGGCGCTGCTCCAGCCGAGCAATTCGGTGACGTCCAGCGCGGTGGCGGTGCCGGGATGGCAGTCGCCGCCATAGAGCGCGGTATAGCCGGCGCTCTCGCCGGGACCGAGATAGCGGATAATGATCTGCTGGCCGTCACTGGTGGTCTGGGTGACGCGCAGCCGGCCGCTGAGCACGATGTAGAACATCGAGGCCGGATCGCCCTGGCGGAACAGCGGCTCGCCGGCACCGAGGGTCTTGCGCATGGCGAGGGCGCGGATGTCCGCCAGCACCGAGGCCGGCGCGCCGCGGAAGATTTCGGTGGTTCCAAGAATGTCCAGGTTGACCTGCCGGTCCATTACTCCGCACCGCGCTCCGCGCCGGCATTCCGGCTCCCGCCGCCGCAGATAACGCGCGGCCGCCGGCGGGAAAAGCCGAAAGCCCCGCGACCTCTCCGCCGCACCACCGCAGATTGCGGGAGCGCAAAGTCGGCGTAAATCCCTTGCAATATTGTTTTAATCGGACAACGTTGTGGGTTGTGAACCGCCGGCCATAAGGTCGCAGGCAAACGATGCTGAACGTCAACAAGACCGACATTTTCCGGCACCACGAGCCGGTCACGGTATCGGACCGGATCGCCGCCGGCCTGGCGCGGATGCTGGATTCCATCGCCGGGACGGTGTTCGGCCGTCACTACGGCGACCGTGTCGTGGTGCTGGAGACGGTCGCCGCGGTGCCGGCGATGGTGGCCGCCACGCTGCTGCACCTGAAATGCCTGCGCCGCATGATCGACGACCGCGGCTGGGTGCGCGCCTTCATGGAGGAAGCGGAGAATCAGCGCGCCCATCTGATGGCCTTCGTCGCGATCGCCAAGCCCGGCAGCGGCGAGCGCTGGCTGATCGTGCTGGCTCAGGGCATTTTCTACAACGCCTATTTCCTGCTGCATCTGCTGTCGGCGCGCACCGCGCACCGGCTCGCCGGCTATCTCGCCGAGCAGGCGGTGCAGGGCTATTCGCATTACCTGGAGCGGATCGAAAGCGGCGCGCAGGAAGACCAGCCGGCGCCCGCCTTCGCCCTCACCTACTGGAATCTGCCGTCGGACGCGCGGCTGACCGACATGGTGCTGGCGATGCGCGAGGACGAGGCGATCCATCGCGATATCCATCACGCCTTCGCCGATGCGCTGGCCCGCGGCAACGCGCTGCCGGAGCGCCCGGGCATCGCCATCTAGCCCGTCGCCTTGCGCATGGCGCCGCGCTGATGGCGCGGGCTGGCAATGCGGCCCTGCTGCGTCGCCACGCCGAATTCGAGGCTGTCGGCGATGCGGCGTGCGCGCTCCATGAAATGCGCCACTGCGGCCGGCGGGCACAGCGCCGTCGCCGTCTCCTCGAACAGCGCGAGCCAGCGGTCGAAATGCGCCTCGCCGACCGGCAGATCGAGATGCATCCGCATCGGCTGGCCGTGATAGCGCCCGGTCATCAGCGCCACCGACGACCAGAACGCGCACAGCTTCTCGATATGCGCATCCCAGTCGCTGACCCGCGCCGCGAAGATCGGGCCGAGCAGCGGATCGCGCTGCACCCGCGCATAGAAGCTGCGCACCAGCGCCGCGATCATGGCTTCGTCGATTCCGGTTTCGGCCATGATGGCGCGCGTCACCGCCGCGCGCCGCTCGCCGGGATCGTCCGTCGCATTCGTCATCAAGGCACCCTGCGGGCAGGCAAGGCGGACGGCGGCCGGACGCCGAGCGCGCCGGGATTGACCATCACGTCCGCGAGCGTATAGCGGTCGAGCGTTGCGATGAAAGCCTCGAGCGCGTCCCTGAACACGCCGCGCAGCCGACAGCGCGGCGAGATCAGGCAGCGATTGTCCGACCCGAAGCATTCGACCAGGCGGAAATCCGGCTCGGTGGCGCGCACCACGTCGCCGAGCCCGATCTTGTCCGGCCGCTTCGCCAGCTTGAGGCCGCCGGAGCGGCCGCGCACCGCGACCAGATAGCCCGCGCGCGTCAGCTGGTTCACGACCTTCATCAGATGCGCGCGGGATATGCCGTAGACCTCGGCGGTCTCCTCGATGGTGATGAGCCGGTCCGAGCGCGCGGCGGCGTAGATCAGCACGCGCAGCGCATAATCCGAGAAATCGGTCAGGCGCATGGGCGGTCCGCGGCGGACGGCGATGCGCACGACGGGGCGGCCGGCGACACGGTCGATCCCGCGATGAACCGGGCGACGGCGAAGGCGCCCACGACCAGCGCCGCGGTCTTCACCAGTTCGGCGGCGACATAGAGATCGTGCAGCGTGGACGGCATCGGCTGGCCGCCGGCGATGATGGTGCCGACGCGGGCATCGAGCGCCGGCAGCAGCCAGACCGTCTCGGCTGCGGTCATCAGTGCGGCGACCGCGGCCGCAACCAGCGGCACCGGGCGCCGGCCGCCGAGGACGAACAGCGCCGCCAGGAGCGCGATCAGCACCCATTCCGCGATGTTGAACACGGCGAAGGTGTAGCGGCCGACGTCGAGCGCGACCGGAAGCGTCAGGCTGGGTGCCAGGAATTTTGCCGGGGTGGCGAGAAACGACACGCCGAGCAGCATGCCGAGCCACAGCAGCAGCACGGCGAACAGTCCGATCGCCGTTCCCTGATCGCGCCCCATGCCATCCTTCGAGATCAAGCCTCTGGCCTCCGCCATTTGAATAAGATATATTCCATATATCTCTTTGAGCCCGGCGACAAGAGAGGTGGCTTCTTGTGCTTGGCGATAAGCCACGAATTTTGCTGATCTTTCATCGCTTGTTTGCGCCGGCGCAAAGATCGCGCGTCCTCAGCGATTAAGTTGCAGCCGCGCTTTCCCCTCCCGCCCGGCCGTTCCGCCCCGACAAGGAGACCACGCCACGATGATCGGTCAGCTTACGACGAGCGAACGGCAGGCCGCCCTCCTCATTCTGCTCGCCGTCACCCTGTGCGGCCTGGTGATGGCCGTGATCGGCCACGGCGATCCGTTCGGCGCGCACGGCGCCATCGTGATGCTCGCCGGCCTGATCGGCCTGTTCGCGGTGGTGTCGAAATATTATGCGCCGGAGCCGGATGCCGAGCGGCTCACCCGCTATTACGACGATCCGAGCAAGGCCGGCATCCTGATCGCGATGGCCTGGGCGGTGTTCGGGCTGTTCGTCGGCGACTGGGTGGCCTGGCTGCTGGTCAATCCCGATCTCACCTTCGACGCCGGCTGGTCGAGCTTCGGCCGCATCCGCCCAGCGCACACCACCGCCGTGATCTTCGGCTTCGGCGGCAACGCGCTGATCGCGACCTCGTTCTACGTGATGCAGCGCACCAGCCGCGCCCGGCTGCCCGGCCAGCTCAGCCCGTGGTTCGTGCTGTACGGCTACAACCTGTTCTGCGTGCTCGCCGTCACCGGCTATCTGATGGGCGTCACCCAGTCGAAGGAATATGCCGAGCCGGAGTGGTACGCCGACCTCTGGCTGGTGGTGGTGTGGGTCGTCTACTTCCTCATCTATCTGCGCGTGCTGGCGCGGCGCAAGGAGCCGCACATCTACGTCGCCAACTGGTACTATCTCGCCTTCATCCTCGTCGTGGCGGTGCTGCACATCGTCAACAACCTCGCGGTGCCGATCTCGCTCGGCGAGGCCAAGAGCTATTCGGCGTTCTCCGGCGTGCAGGATGCGATGACGCAATGGTGGTATGGCCACAACGCCGTCGCCTTCTTCCTCACCGCCGGCTTCCTCGGCATGATGTACTATTACATGCCCAAGCGCGCCGGCCGGCCGATCTATTCCTACCGGCTGTCGATCATCAGCTTCTGGGGCATCACCTTCTTCTACATGTGGGCGGGCTCGCACCACCTGCATTACACCGCGCTGCCGCATTGGGTGCAGACGCTCGGCATGACCTTCTCGGTGATGCTGCTGGTGCCGTCCTGGGCCTCCGCCAGCAACGCGCTGCTCACCCTCAACGGCGCCTGGCACAAGGTGCGCGACGACGCCACGCTGCGCTTCATGATGGTGGCCGCCGTGTTCTATGGCCTGTCCACCTTCGAGGGATCGTTCATGGCGATCCGCTCGGTGAACTCGCTGTCGCATTATACCGACTGGACCGTCGGCCACGTCCATGCCGGCGCGCTCGGCTGGGTGGCGATGATCACCTTCGGCTCGATCTACGCCTCGGTGCCGTGGCTGTGGCAGCGCGAGGCGATGTATTCGGCGAAGCTGGTCGAGGCGCATTTCTGGCTCGCGGTGGCCGGCACCGTCATCTACGTGTTCGCGATGTGGAACTCCGGCATCATCCAGGGGCTGATGTGGCGCACCTACAACGAGAGCGGCACGCTCGCTTATTCGTTCGTGGATTCGCTCGTCGCGATGCATCCCTATTACATCGCACGCGCGGTCGGCGGGCTGCTGTTCCTGACCGGCGCGGTGATCGGCTGCTACAACATCTGGATGACGATCCGTTCCGCGCCGCGCCTCGCCGACGAGCCGGTGTCACGCCAGCCCGAGCCGGAGCTCGCTCCGGTGCTGCAGCCGGGAGAGTGAGCCGTGAACGTGTTCGGATTCCACTATCGGCTGGAGCGCAAGACGATCGGTCTGGTGCTCGCCATCATCGGCGTCGCCTCGATCGGCGGCCTGGTCGAGATCGCGCCGCTGTTCACCATCCACCAGACGGTGGAGGATGCTCCCGACATGCGCGTCTACACGCCGCTCGAGCTCGCCGGCCGCAACATCTATATCCGCGAGGGCTGCTATGCCTGCCACTCGCAGATGATCCGCACGCTGCGCGACGAGGTCGAGCGCTACGGCCCCTATTCGCTCGCGGTCGAGTCCAAATACGACCATCCGATGCTGTGGGGCTCGAAGCGCACCGGGCCGGACCTCGCCCGCATCGGCGAGAAATATTCCGACCAGTGGCATGTCGCGCATCTGATCAATCCGCGCGACGTGGTGCCGGAATCGGTGATGCCGGCCTATGCCTGGCTGATGCGCACCGAGCTGCAGACCGACCGGCTCGGCGCCCATCTCAAGGCGATGCGCGCGGTCGGCGTGCCCTATACCGATGCGATGATCGCCAATGCCTCGGCCGACGCCTACGGCCAGGCCGCGCCGGATTCGCCCTATGCCGAAGGTGTGACCACCCGCTACGGGCAAGCCACCACGGTGCGGACCTTTGACGGTGTGCCGAGCCGCCTCACCGAAATGGATGCGCTGGTCGCCTATCTGCAGGTGCTCGGCCGCCTCACCGAGGCCGCGCACAAGCCCGTGGCGGCGGCGCAAACGTCCGACGCCAAGGCGAAGGAGTAGCTATGGACCTCGATCACAGCCTGACTTTGTGGCTCTCCAAGTCATTCGGCCTGTTCTACCTGATCGCGCTGTCGCTCGGCGTGCTCGTCTACACCTACTGGCCGTCCAACAAGGCGCGCTTCGATGACGCCGCCACCTCGATCCTGCACGAGGAGGACCGGCCGTGGCGGTAGAGGAGCGCGATCCGCATACCGGCTATCTCACCACCGGGCACGAGTGGAACGGCATCAAGGAGCTGAACACGCCAGTGCCGCGGCCGGTGTGGTTCTTCCTGATCACCACCGCGCTGTTCTCGATCGGCTACTGGATCCTGATGCCGGCCTGGCCGCTCGGCGTCAGCTACACGCGAGGCCTGCTCGGCATCGACCAGCGCACCACCGTCACCGAGGCGCTGCAGCAGGCCGCGCTCGATCGCAGCGCTTGGACCCGCGAGATCGAGACTAAGAGCTTCGCCGAGATCGCAGCCGATCCGAAGCTGATGCAGATCGTGCGCCAGACCGGCCGCACGCTGTTCGGCGACAATTGCGCGGCCTGTCACGGCGCCGAAGCCAAGGGCGGCAAGGGCTTCCCCAATCTCACCACCGCGTCGTGGCTGTGGGGCGGCGATGCCGAAGTGATCGCGGAAACCATCCGCGTCGGCATCAATGCGTCGCATCCCGAGACCCGGACCTCGCAGATGCTGGCGTTCGGCCGCGACCAGGTGCTTCAGCGCAAGGACATCGAGAACGTGGTCGCCTATGTGCGCACGCTGTCCGATCCCGGCTCCGTCAAGGATGCGGCGGCGGTCGAGGCCGGCCGCGCCGTGTTCGCAGCCAACTGCGCCTCGTGCCACGGCGAAGAGGGCAAGGGCAATGCCGACGTCGGCGCGCCCGACCTGACCGATCGGGTCTGGCTCTACGGCGGCGACGCGGCCTCGATCTATGCCACCGTGTGGGGCGGCCGGCAGGGCCACATGCCGAGCTGGGAGACGCGGCTGTCCGCGCTCGACCGCAAGATCCTCACGCTCTATGTCGTCGATCTGAGGACCGCGAAGCCATGACCGCGGCGACGAGACCCCGGCGCAAGGCGCTGCTGTGGACGCTGATCGGCGCCGGCCTGCTGCTGGTCGCGGCGGCGAACGCGCATCTCGTCTATGTCGCCGCGACCTCGCAGCCGGACTGCGTGACGCATCTGCGCGCCGGCGACGCCGCGCGGACGCCGGGGCAGTTCAGCGCCGCGCGATCGGCCTGCAGCAGCCGATGACATCCGCTATGATGATGCGCAGCCCACGAGGCCGACCATGACCGTCATTCCAGCCCTGCGCCCACCCGCGCCGCGGGAGAAAATCTGGCAGCGGAATCTGCCGGCGAGCGCCGCATTGGACTGGCTGGCGAACGGCTGGCGCGATCTCACGGTGCATCCCGGCGCCAGCCTGAGCTACGGCGTGCTGGTGTTCGTGGTGTCGATCGTCACGGTCGCCAGCCTGTTCCGGTTCGGCCTCGACTACATCCTGTTTCCGGCGTTCGCCGGCTTCATGGTGATGGGTCCGCTGCTCGCGATCGGGCTCTACGAGAAGAGCCGCCGCATTGCCGCCGGCGAGCCGGTCAGCCTCATGCGCATGATCCTGGTGCGGCCGCGCTCCGGCGGACAGATCCTGTTCACCGGCGTGCTGCTGTGCCTGCTGATGCTGCTATGGATGCGCGCCGCCGTGATCATCTATGCGCTGTTCTTCGGGCTGCGGCCGTTTCCTGGCCTCGACCACATCGCGGCGATGCTGTTCACCACGCCGGTCGGCTGGGCCATGCTGTTCACAGGCAGCGTGGTCGGCGCGCTGTTCGCCGCATTCTCCTTCGCCATCAGCGCGGTCTCGATCCCGATGCTGCTCAGCGATCGGGTCGATGCGCTGACCGCGATGGGCTCGAGCGTCGCGCTGGTCTCGCACAATCTGCCGGCGATGCTGACCTGGGGCGCGATCGTGCTGGCGCTGTTCCTGCTGTCGCTCGCGACCGGGCTGCTCGGCCTGATCGTGGTGTTCCCGGTGCTGGGCCACGGCACCTGGCACGCCTATCGCGCGATCCGGCATCCGTCGCGCGACGCGGGAGGATGACAGATGGATGATTTCTTCTATCTGATCCCGATTGCGCTGGCGCTCGGCCTGGTCGGCCTCGGCGCCTTCCTGTGGACGTTGAGGAACGGCCAGTACGACGATCTCGACGGCGCCGCCGCGCGCATCCTGCTCGACGACGACCGTCCGGCCGCAGAGCGGTGACGCATGATGCAGCATGACCCGCTCGACCCGGCCCGGATCGCCGCCGCGATCATCGATTCGGCGGCGGACGCGGTGATCGCCAGCGACCGCGACGGCCTGATCCGGCTGTGGAACGCGGGCGCGGAGCGCATCTTCGGCTACTCCGCCGCCGAGGCGCTCGGGCAGTCGCTCGACATCATCATTCCCGAACGATTGCGCGCGCGGCACTGGGAGGGCTACCGGCAGACCATGGCGACCGGCCGCAGCCGCTACGGCGCCGGCGACCTGCTGGCGGTGCCGGCGATCCGGAAGGACGGCTCGGCGCTGTCGGTGGAGTTCACCATCGTGCCGATCGCGGCGGCGAACGGCGAGATCGCCGGGCTGGCCGCGGTGCTGCGCGACGTCACCGCGCGGTTCGAGGAGATGAAGTCGCTGCGCCGGCAGCTGCGCACAGCGCAGCCGGCCGCGACGACCTGAGCGCTGAGTCCGTCAGGACTCGCCGGACAGTTCCTCGCGCAGGATCTCCAGTTCCAGCCAGCGGTCCTCGGCATCCGACAGTTTCGCCTGCACCGCGGCGAGCGCCGCCGCGGCCGCCTCGTAGCCGGCGCGGTCGCGCGCGAAGAACGCCGGATCGTCGAGCTTTTGCTGCAACGCGCGGCTTTCCGCCTCGAGCGCGGCGATGGTCTTCGGCAGCGTCTCCAGCGCGTGCTTGTCGTTGAAGCTCAGGCGGCGCTTGCGTGTTGCAGGCTGCGGCGACGGCGGCGCGGCCGGCTTCGCCGGCTTCTCCCTGGCAGGCGCACGCGGCGCGAAGGCGAAGCCCGAGCCGCGCTGCGCCAGCATGTCGGTATAGCCGCCGGCATATTCGGTCCAGCGGCCGTCGCCGTCCGGCGCGATCACGCTGGTCACCAGCCGGTCGAGGAAATCGCGATCGTGGCTGATCAGCAGCACGGTGCCGGCATAATCCGCGATCATGCTTTCGAGCACGTCGAGCGTTTCCATGTCGAGGTCGTTGGTCGGCTCGTCGAGCACCAGCAGGTTCGACGGCTTGGCCAGCACCTGCGCCAGCATCAGCCGGCCGCGCTCGCCGCCCGACAGCCGCGACAGCGGCGTGCGCGCCTGCTCCGGCGCGAACAGGAAATCCTTCATGTAGCCGATGACGTGACGCGGCGTGTCGCCGACCATCACCGTGTCGCCGCGGCCGCCGGTCAGCGCCGCGGCGACCGTGGTGGCGGGATCGAGACTGTCGCGATGCTGGTCGAGCGCCGCCATCGCCAGATTGGCGCCGAGCCGCACCGTACCGGCATCGGGCGCGAGCGCGCCGGTCATGAGCTTCACCAGCGTGGTCTTGCCACTGCCGTTGGGACCGACGATGCCGACGCGGTCGCCGCGCAGCACGCGGGTGGAGAAGCCGGCGACCACGGCGCGGCCGTCATAGCTCTTGGCGATGTCGCGCGCCTCGATCACCAGCGCGCCGGACGGCGCCGCATCGCTGGCAGCGAGCGCGGCGCTGCCGCCGGTACCGCGATGCGTGCGCCGCTCTTCGCGCAGCACCTGCAGCGCCGCGAGCCGTCGCACATTGCGCTTGCGCCGGCCGGCGACGCCGTAGCGCAGCCAGTGCTCCTCGGCGACGATCTTGCGGCCGAGCTTGTGCTGCTCGCGCTCCTCCTCGGCGAGCACCTCGTCGCGCCAGCTCTCGAAATCGGCGAAGCCGCGCTCGATGCGCCGCGTCGCGCCGCGGTCGAGCCACACCGTGCTGCGCGACAGGTTGGACAGGAACCGGCGGTCATGGCTGATGATGACGAGCGCGGCGCGCCGGCCGTCGAGCTCGCGCTCCAGCCACTCGATGGTGGCGAGATCGAGATGGTTGGTCGGCTCGTCGAGCAGCAGGATGTCGGGATCGGGCGCGAGCACGCGCGCCAGCGCGGCGCGGCGCGCCTCGCCGCCCGAGAGCACCGCCGGGTCTTCGCGGCCGGTGAGGCCGACCGCGTCCAGCATGGCCTGCGCGCGGTGCGCGCCCGCATCCGGCTCGAGCCCGGCCGCGACGTAATCGAGCGTGGTCGCGGCGTTGCCGAAATCCGGCTCCTGCGCCAGGTAGCGCAGCACCGCGCCCGGCTGCACGAACACCGTGCCGCGGTCCGGCTCGACGAGGCCGGCCGCGATCTTCAGCAGCGTCGACTTGCCGGAGCCGTTGCGGCCGACCAGGCAGACGCGCTCGCCGGCGCCGACCGCAAGCTCGGCGCCCGCCAGCAGCGGCGTGCCGCCGAAGCTAAGCGCGATGTCCTTGAGTTGAAGAAGGGGTGCAGGCATCGCCGGCCGCGTTGTCGCAGGACGCCGCGCCCCGAAACGTCACCGCCTCAGGCGACGCGCGCCTGAGGCGATATGCTCGGAACAACAGCCGTGGAAGCGATCAGCCGTGCGATCCGGTGCGCAGCAGCACCGGCGCATCGTCCGCCTGCTTCGGCACCGGATCAAAATCGGAGATGCCGCCATGCGCCGCCGACCAGGCCGACGGCTCGTTGAGGAAGCTGCGCACTTCCGTCAGCACGCCCTTGTCGAAATGTCCGCTCTCTTCCGCGACTTCGAGCACGTCCCACCAGGTCGCGAGATAGTGCAGCTTGACGTTGAGGTCGCGCAGATGGCCCTGGCTCTCCGGGAAGATGTCGTAATAGAACAGCACGAAGCAGTGATCGACCTGGGCGCCGGCCTTGCGCAGCGCGTTGCAGAAATTGACCTTGCTGCGGCCGTCGGTGGCGAGATCCTCGACCAGCAGGGTGCGGGTGCCTTCGAGCAGGTCGCCCTCGATCTGCGCGTTGCGGCCGAAGCCCTTGGCCTTCTTGCGGATATACTGCATCGGCAGCATCAGCTTGTCGGCGATCCAGGCCGCGAACGGAATGCCCGCGGTCTCGCCGCCGGCGATGTTGTCGATCGCCTCGTATCCGATCTCCGACAGGATGACGGAGGAGGAGAAATCCATCAGCCCGGAGCGCAGCCGCGGATAGGAGATGATCTTGCGGCAGTCGACGTAGACCGGGCTGGCCCATCCCGAAGTGAAGAAAAAAGGCGATTCCGCATTGAAGTGGATCGCCTTGATCTCCAGCATCATTTTCGCAGTTTGTCGCGCGATGGCTTTTTTGTCGGCCGGCGAGGAAGAAAAATTACTCATGAGCTCTCCTTATAGACCGGCGGAAGAACTCTGCGCGCCAGATCGCTGCCAGGCAATCCTGCCCGCAGAGCATCATGTGACTTGTCCAGCGATCGCACCCTTATGGCGCCAAGCTTTCGGCCAGTCAACTAAGCCATTGACCAGTCAACCTGATCACCGCCGAACAAGGGGTAGATTTCCCCCATTTTCTCGACCGGAACCCGGTCGCAGACGAAGGCCGGCGCCTTGCGCAGCGTGATCCGCTCTTCGTTCGGCGGCAGGCCGTAGAATGCCGGGCCGTTGAGCGAGGCGAAGGTCTCGAACCGGTCGAGCGCGCCTTCTTCCTCGAACACCTTCAGATAGGCCGCGAGCGCCGCCGGGGCGCCGAACACGCCGGCGCAGCCGCAGGCCGCCTCCTTGAGATGGCGCAGATGCGGCGCGGAATCGGTTCCGAGGAAGAATCCCGGTTCCCCGCTGGTGGCCGCCCGGCGCAGCGCCAGCCGGTGCTCCTCCCGCTTGAGCACGGGCAGGCAATACATATGAGGGCGCAGGCCGCCGCTGAACAGGGCATTGCGGTTATAGAGAAGGTGCTGCGGCGTGATGGTGGCGCCGAGCCGCGGCCGGTGCGCGCGCACGATCCCGACGCCGTGCGCCGTGGTGATGTGCTCCATCACGACCTTCAGCGGCGGAATGTCCTCGAGCAGCGGCACCAGGATGGCGTCGATGAACGCCTGCTCGCGGTCGAACACGTCGATGTCCGGGCGCGGCAGCTCGCCGTGGATCAAGAGCGGCATGCCGGCTTCGGCCATCGCCTCCAGCACCGGATAGATGTTGCGGATGTTGCTGACGCCGGCCGCGGAATTGGTGGTGGCGTGCGCCGGATAGAGCTTCGCTGCGGTGAAGATGCCGTCGCGGTGGCCGGCAATGAGATCGGCCTTGTCGGTGGCGTCGGTGAGATAGCAAGTCATCAGCGGCGTGAAGCGCTGGCCGGTCAGCGCGGCGCGGATGCGCTCGCGGTAGTCCGCGGCCTGCTTCGCCGTCGTCACCGGTGGCACCAGGTTCGGCATGACGATGGCGCGGCCGAAGCAGGCCGCGGTGAAGCCGACCACGGCTTTCAGCAGGTCGCCGTCGCGGAAATGGACGTGCCAGTCGTCGGGACGGCGGATGGTTAGTTCAGTCATGGAAGCCAAACGATGCGTTACAAGCCAGCGGCGGCGAAGGCATACATCAATTCCACCCCGCGCATGAAGTCGTCAATCGCCATGCTCTCGTCCGGATTGTGCGAGCCGTTGCGGTTGCGCACGAAGATCATGCCCGACGGCACGCCGGCATTGGCGAACACCGCGGCGTCGTGGCCGGCGCCGCTCGGCAACAGCTCGATCGGATAGCCGAGCTGCCCGGACAGCGTCTTGAGGCGGTTGATGATCGCCTCGTCCATCTTCGCCGGCTCGGTATAGATCCGCTCGTCGAACTCGAACGTGACGTGCCGCAGGTCGGACACCGCGCGGCACTCCGAGCGGAACAGCTCGTAGAAACCCTCCAGCGTCTCGAAGCTCTGGCTGCGCACCTCGAAGCTGAAATAGACCTCGCCCGGAATCCGGCTGATGGCCTGCCGCTCCGGATCGGTGGAGCACACGCCGCTGGTGACGACGAGATCGATGCCGCGTTCGAGCAGCCGGTTCCAGTGCTCGTCGAGCCGCATCAGCAGGTCGGAGACCGCGAACACCGCGTCGCGTCGCAGCCAGCGCGGCACCGTGCCGGAATGCCCGGCCTCGCCGCGGCAGACCACGCGGCGGTGGCGCAGATTGCCGCGGATGCCGGTGACGATCGCGGTCGAGAGGTCGCGCGCCACCATCACCGGGCCCTGCTCGATATGCAGCTCGAGATAAGCTGCGGCAAAGCCGAGCGGCATCAGCGCCGCGCCCTCGCCGATGGCGGCGACGTCGGCGCCCGCCGCCTGCAACGCCTCGCGCAAGGTGCGGCCGGAGCCGCTGCGCTTGGCGTCGAGATCGCTCGGCAGCAGCAGGCCGAACAGCGCGCGCGAGCCGATATTGGCGCGGCCGTAATAGGCGCTCTCCTCGCCGCGCAGGATCAGGAGCCGCACCGGCGCCGCGGCGCTGCGGCGCTCGCCGGCGAGGCGGATCATGCAGAGAAGACCCGCGATCACGCCGGCGCCGCCGTCGAAATTGCCGCCGTGCGGCACGGAATCGGCGTGCGAGCCGAGGATCAGGCCGGGCTTGGACAGATCGTCGTCGGGCAGCGCGACGATGAGATTGGCGGCGCGGTCGGAGCTGCAGACGAGGCCGTGCCGCTCGGCGGTCTCGCGGAACAAAGCGAGCGCGGCCTCTTCGCCCTCGGCATAGCATTCGCGGGTGATGCCGAGGCCGTCGGAGGTGCGCTTGTGCAGCTCCGCGAACAGGCTTTCGGCCAGGCTCCGCCACTGGCCGGCGTCGACGCCCCCGCGGATGACGGCGGGCGCATTCACGGCAGCGCCTCCAGCGTGTCGACATGCATGCCGCGATCCTTGACCGCGCCGGTGAGCTCGCTGACCCGCGCGATATTCTTGCGCGCGCAGAACGCGGACAGGCCGTCGATGATGTCGAGCATGGTGTTGGGCTTGATGAAGGTGGCGGTGCCGACCTGGATCGCGGTCGCCCCGGCCAGCATGTATTCCACCGCATCCTCGGTGGTGGAGATGCCGCCGCAGCCGATCACCGGGATGCCGACGACCTGCGCGCACTGATAGACCATGCGCAGCACGATCGGCTTGATCGCCGGGCCGGAATAGCCGCCCATGATGCTGCCGAGCCGCGGCCGGAACGTCTCGACGTCGATCGACATCGCCAGCACGGTATTGGCGACCACCAGCGCGTCGGCGCCCTGTTCCTCGGCGGCGCGCGCCACCGCGCCGACATCGGCGGTGTTGGGCGTGAGCTTGACCCACAGCGGCAGGTCGGTCGCCGCGCGGAGCTGCGCCACCACCGCGGCGGTCGAGCGCGGCCGCATCGCGAACGCCTTGCCGTCCTCCTCGATGTTCGGACAGGAGATGTTGGCCTCGATCGCGGCGATGCCGGGCAGGTCGAGCTGCCGCACGATGTCGGCGAACAGCTCCGCGGTCGGCGCCGAAACGCTGACCACGAGCGGCGCGGCGCAGTGCTCGTATTCCGGCATGATGTGCTCGACGAAATGCCGCACGCCCTTGCTCGGGATGCCGATCGAATTCAGCATACCCTGGCCGACCTCGGCGACGCGCGGCGTCGGATTGCCGCCGCGCAGCTCCGCGGTGATGGTCTTGGTCACCACCGCGCCGAGATGATCGAACGAGAACACGCGGGCGAGCCCTTCGGCGAAGGTGCCGGACGCCGGCATCACCGGATTCTTCAGTGTCAGCCGGCCGATCTTGACGCGGAGATCTACCATGACGTCGCCTCCGCCAGCGCGAAGACCGGCCCCTCGGAGCAGACGCGGCGCTGCTCGACGTCGCCATCCGCGGTCTCGAAATTGCGCACGCAGCAGAAGCACATGCCGAGCCCGCAGGCCATCTGCTGCTCCATCGCGACCTGGCCGGGAATGCCGAACTCGGCGGCGACGCGCTTCATCAGCAGCATCAGCCGGTTGGAGCCGCAGGTGAAGAAGGCATCGGCGTGGCCGGCCGCAACCAGCCGGCGCAGCAGGCGCTCGACGTGAGCGGGATCGCTCGATCCGTCCTGGTCGGTGACGACCTCGACGCGCGCGCCGCAATCGGCAAAGCGCTCGACCGACATCACCAGCGCGCGCGAGCGCGCGCTGAGGATCGCGGTGACGCCGACGCCGCGCTCGGCCGCCAGTTCCGCGAGCGGCGCCAGCGTCGCCAGGCCGACGCCGCGGCCGAGCACGACGATGTTGCGCCAGCCCGCATCGAGCGTGAAGCCGTTGCCGAGCGGACCGAGGATCGCGATGCCGTCGCCGGGCTGCAGCGTGGCGAGGCCGCGGGTGCCGGCGCCGGTCACCTTGTAGAGAAACTCGATGCGGCCCGCCGCCGGCAGCACGCGGTACACGCTCATCGGCCGGCGCAGGTAAGGCATGTCGTTCGGGGTCGCCGGGCAGGCGATGTTGAAGAACTGCCCGGCCGTCGCGGTCAGCGCCACGCCGTCCGCCTCCAGCACCATGTGGCAGTAGTCGGCATTCATCGGGATGTTGGACATCACGGTGGCCTGGGTGTCGGCGACGTCGAACGCGCCGGGCGGCGGAGGTCGGCGGAGCGTGGACGGCGCCGGGCCGATCAGGGGCGGAGACAGCAAGGTCGTCATGGACTCCCTCATGGGAATGGACACCCTCATGGGACGACGGGAACCGGGGCGGCAAACGGCCGAAAACCCCAGACTATCTCATTTTTGAGACGATCGCAATCGGCTTATTTCACGGCCTGGAGAGGGCCGAGAGAGGCCTGGCCGGGGGAGATTTCCATTTTTTTAATCGTTGCTTTCGGATAGACTGGTCGTTTCTTCATTTTGAAGAAGACGATGCGAAGGAAGGGGAGAACCCACGTGGAAGAATTGGCGCAATGGCTCAAGTCGCAGCACAAGGGCCTGCGGACCTACAAGACGTTTCAGCAGCGGGTCCTCGATGCCGGGCAGAAGCATCGCGACCAATATGCGCTGTATTATTTGCTTGGAATGCTGGTCGGGCGGTTTGTCGACGTCTATGAGGAAAATCCGCTGACGCTCGACGTCACCGACGAGGCGCACCGGCGCCTGGTGGCGCTGTCGGACAAGGCCGCGACCTTCTCCAAGATGTCGAGCGACGAGCGGCTCGCCTTCCTCAACGAGATCGCCAGTTCCGAGCTCGGCTGAGCCGGCCGCGATCCGATCCTCCGGCACGCAATGAAAAAGGAGAGGAGCGGGCGCTCCTCTCCTCGTCGTTTGCGGGTGGCCGCGGCTCAGGTCAGCGGCGCGCCCTTGCGCTCCGGGATCAGCAGCGCGGTGGCGATGATGTCGATGATGTAGAGGATCGACAGCAGCGCGATGGCGATCGCGAACGAATACTGCGCCGCCAGCGTGCCGACCACGAGCGGCCCGAAGCCGCCGACGCCGCGGCCGAGATTGAACAGCACATTCTGCGCGGTGGCGCGCGCCTCGGTCGGGTACAGTTCGGACATCAGCGCGCCGTAGCCGCCGAGCATGCCGTTGACGAACAGGCCCATGATCGCCCCGCCGATCAACAGCGCCGTCGGGTCGGTGAGCTGCGAATAGACCACCACCGAGATCGCGGCGCCGGCCTGATACAGGAAGAAGGTCGGCCGGCGGCCGAACCGGTCGGCGAGCTGGCCGAACAGCCAGATGCCGAACGCCATGCCGAGAATCGTCACCGCGGTCCACACCGCCGAGCGCGTCAGCGTGTAGCCGAAGCGGCTCGACAGGTAGGACGGCAGCCAGATCATAACGCCGTAATAGCCGAAGTTCTGCACCGAGCAGAGAATGAACATGCCGAGGCTGATCTTGGTGGTCGGCCAGTCCTTCACCAGCAAGGCAAGCGGATTGCCCCGGCGGGTCTTGGTCTTCTCGACGAAGATCGGCGGCTCGCCGATCGCATAGCGCACTGCGAAAGCAACGATCGCCGGCAGGATGCCGACCATGAACATGCCGCGCCAGCCGATCAACGGCAGCAGCAGCGGCGTCACCACCGCCGCCAGCAGCACGCCGGCCTGCCAGCCGAGGCCGACATAGGAGGACACGCGCGCCCGCTTCGCCGCCGGCCAGGCTTCCGCGGCCAGCGCCATGCCGATGCCGAACTCGCCGCCGAGACCGAGCCCGGCGATGGTGCGGTAGACCAGCAGGTCCCAGTAACCTTGCGCGAAGGCGCACAGGCCGGTGAACACCGCGAACAGCAGGATGGTCCAGGTCAGCACGCGGACGCGGCCGAAATAGTCGCTCAGCATGCCGAAGATCACGCCGCCGGCGACCGCGCCGATCAGCGTCCAGGTCACCAGCGAGCCGGACTGGCCCGGCGTCAGATGCAGCTCCGCGGCGATGGCCGAGAGCATGAAACCGAGGATCAGCAGATCGAAGCCGTCCATCGCATAGCCGACGGTCGAGCCGATCAATGCCTTCTTCGCGTAGCTTTCCCTGTTGGCGTCCGAGACGTCCCCTGTAACCGCTGACATGGCGATTGACCCCTGTTTTCCCCCGCCGGGGGTTAGCCCAAAGTATCATTATTGAGACGGGCCTTCGGGCGCGTCAAGCCTGCGCTGCGTCAATGCACCGCGGTTATCCGCCAAAAAGCGGCAGTGGACCGGCCATGGAACACGCATCGCTCCCCGCCGATGGACGTGATAAGGCTGATTTCTCTCGGAATCCCACGACACGACATTTCGTATAAAAATTAAGACGGCACGCGGAGCCCCGGCTGATGGCTGCACAATGGCAAGAGATCGGAAACCGGCTGCGCGCCTATCGCCTGGGCAAGAACTTCACCGCCAACGACATGGCCGAGCGCATCGGCGTCTCGCGCGCGGCGCTGTACCGGCTCGAAAAGGGTGAGCTGGTCAAGATCGAGACGCTGGAGAAGCTCGCCAACCTGCTCGGGGTGTCGCTGCCGTCGCTGATGGGAGTCGGCGTCGAATATTACCGCAACGCCGTCGCCTTCTTCGAGCGGATGCGCCAGCTCGAAGACAATGTCGTCCAGACGCTCGGCAATTTCACCCCGATCTCGTTCCTGCTGCTGTCGGAGGAATATGTCGATCATCTGCGCGCGGCGCTGCTCGAATCCACCGGCGCCGCCAGCCCCGATCACGCCAACTTCTCCGATTACGTCGAGCACGTGCTCGACATCCTCAAGGAGCGGCGCGCCAGCGCGCGGCAGCGGCGTTCCGCCATGGTCAGCATCGTCAATACCCAGATGATCGAACGCTTCCTGCATTCCGGACTGATCGGCCGTTACGATCTCAGCCCGGAGGTGATGCGGCAGCGCCGCGCCTTCGCGCGGCGCGAGGTCGAGCGGCTGGTCGAGATCTTCCGGCGGCAGCCGATCGGCATCCAGATCGGAGTGGTCGAGGATTTCGCGACCGAGCAGACCTTCCAGGTGTTCGAGCGCAGCGATGCGACCTTCGTCACCGTGAGCCCGTACCGGCTCGGCGACCATCCCAACATCTCCGCCGGCGTCGCGATGGCGACCGCGGCGCCCGAGGCGGTGACCATGTTCAAGGACGTCATCACCGAGCAATGGGACCGCGCGCACAAGGGCGAGAGCGGGGCCAGGCTGCTCGAAGCGGTGCTGGCGCGAGTTCCGAAATGACGGACGCAGCGAGAACCGTCAGCGGCTGAAAAACTCCCTGTCATTCCGGACGCCGCCGTCGGCGCGTGAACGCGCTGACGGACGGCGATCCCGGAATCCAGAAACACGAAGATACCCGATGCGGCGGATTCCGGGTTCGCGAGCTTCGCTCGCGCCCGGGAACGGCGGAGACTCTTTTCAACAGCCTGCTAAAGCAACGATCCGTTCAGATTGAAGCACGCGCTCTCCTGCACTCATTCCGGCGAACGCGAGAATCCATGCTCAAGTGTGTCCCCTGCTTTCGCAGGGACGAGCGGATGGGAGAGCTGATTCAATTCAAGCGGATCGTGCCTGACTCAGCAGCGTGCGCACCAGCGCGATGGTGTCCTCGACGCTGCGCGACACATGCACGCGGGCGCCGCCGATCGCGCGGAAGAACGCCTCGCTCTCCGCGCGATCGTTGAACAGGATCACCGGCCGCTTCGATTTCAACGCCAGCGCGATTTCGGAGGCGGTGCCGGCGCCGCCGGCGCCGCACGAGATCACCACGTCGCTCGACAGCACATTGATGTAGTTGCGGGCGCTGCCCATGCCGGTGACGATGCCGACATCGACCGCATCCGACATCGATGACTTGTCGCTGCCGGGAATGACGCCGATGGTGAGCCCGCCGCCCTTCTTGGCGCCGCGGTTGACGGCATCCATGATGCCGCAATTGCGGCCGCCGCTCAGCAGCACCCAGCCGGCGCGGGCGATCGCCTCGCCGAGCGCGAAGGCGGCCTCGATATCCTCCGGCCGGGCGTCGTCGCCGGCCCCCATCACGCCAATGACATGTCCGCGCACCGCCCCGCCCTCCCGCGTCCGGCCCGCGCGAGGCGGCCGGCCAACACACAGAGTCGCCCGATGGCAGCCGCCTTAGAGCGCGGCGCCCGGCTTGGCAAGCCGGCGGAAGGCGGGAGGGGGGATCAGCGGCGCTGGTCGCGTCCGGACTGGACGTCGGCGTAGGCGAGGAACAGCGCGAAGATCACGAAGGCGGATATGATCAGCGTGATGACCAGGACGTTTTCCAGCGGCATGACTTTTCTCCCTCAGTCGAAGGAAAATTGCCGCCGCAGCCGCGACGCACCTTGACCTGGATCAAACCTCAGCGCGTCTCGTCGTCGGTGAGGATGCGCCAGGCGGCGCCGTCGAGATCGTCGTACTGGCCGCTTTTCAGCGACCACAGGAAGCCGGCGAGCCCGAGCAGGCCGAGCGCCAGCGCCAGCGGCACCAGGAAGACCAGCACCTCCATTACCCAACCTCCTGTGCAACCCGTTTTCTTGCAACGTCGACCGGTCCGCTCACGGCCGGCATGCTTGCGGGCGGCTCGCCGGCAGCCCGGGTCCGCCACGGCGCGGCGCGCAACGCATTGCCGGTCACCAGCACCGACGAGCCGGACATCGCCGCAGCCGCGATCAGCGGCGTCACCTGGCCGGTGATCGCCAGCGGCACCGCGATGATGTTGTAGACCACCGCGAGCCAGAGATTCTCCTTCATCAGGCGGAACGCCTTGCGCGAGATCGCTAGCGCGTCCGCGACCGGCGCCAGCCGCTCGCCCAGGAACACCGCATCCGCGGCGGCCTGCGTCATCTGCGTCGCGGTCACCGGCGACAGCGACACCGAGGCCGCGGCCAGCGCCGGCGCGTCGTTGAGCCCGTCGCCCACCATCAACACCGCACGGCCTTCGCGCTTGAGCTGCTCGATGCGCGCAATCTTGTCGGCCGGCGTCATCGCCGCCCGCCACGCCGCGATGCCCAGCATCCGCGCCGCGGATTCGACGGCGGCGCCGTGATCGCCGGACAGGATCTCGAGCGCATAGCCCTGCTGCCGCAGCCGGTTGCAGACCGCGGCCGCATCGGGACGCAGGCGCTGGCGCACGGCCAGCACCATGCGGCGGTCGCCCCAGGCGAAAGCGATCAGCGAGGCTTCCGGATCGGCTTCCGCCGCCGCCGCGGCCTCGCGCGCGGCACCGCAGAACGACGGCCGGCCGAGCCGCACCGGCACGCCGTCGATCTCGGCGCCGATCCCCTGGCCCGGCTCCTCGATCGCACCGGCCACCGGCTCCCTGGCGCCGGATGCCCGCACCAGCGCCGCGGCCAGCGGATGCCGGCTCGCCAGCGCCAGCCGTCCGGCCAGCGCCAGGCAGTCCGCCGGAATCGCGGCGGCATTGGCAAGCTCCGGCTCCGGCAGCGTCAGCGTGCCGGTCTTGTCGAACACCACGGTGTCGGCCGCGGCCAGCCGCTCGATGGCATCACCGGAATTGAGCAGGATGCCGCCGCGGAACAGCGCGCCGGCCGCCACCACCTGCACCGCCGGAATGGCAAGGCCCAGCGCGCAGGGACAGGTGATGATCAGCACCGCGATGGCGATGACGATGGCGTCGTGCCAGCTCGCCCCGATCAGCACCCAGCCGAGACAGGTGAGGAGCGCGGTGAGATGCACCACCGGCGCATAGAGCCGCGCCGCGCGGTCGGCGAGCCGGACATAGCGCGAGCGCGACTGCACCGCATTGTCGAGCAGCCGCGCGACATCGTCGAGCAGCGTGCCGGTCTCCGCCGCCGACACCCGCACGCGCAGCAGGCCGGACAGGTTGAGCGTGCCGGCGTAGACCGCGGTGCCCTCGCCCGCGGTGACCGGCAGCGTCTCGCCGGTCACCAGGCTCTGGTCGATATCGGAATGACCGCCGATGACGATGCCGTCGACCGCGATGCGCTCGCCCGGACGCACCAGCACGATGTCGCCGGGATCGACCGCCGCGACCGGTACGTCGCGGATGTCGCCGTCGGCGAACACCTTGCTCGCGGTGTCGGCCTTCAGCGCGGCGAGATTGGCGGCGACCGCGCGGGTGCGCCGCCGCATATTGAGCTCGAGGTAGCGCCCCGCCAGCAAAAAGGCGAGCAGCATCACCGCGGCGTCGAAGTAGGCGTGCTCGGCATGGTGCAGGGTCTCGAACACCGACAGGCCGAGCGCCAGCAGCACGCCGACCGTGATCGGCACGTCCATGTTGACGTTGCGCGTCAGGATCGCCCGCACCGCCGAGCGGAAGAACGGCTGGCCCGCATAGGCGACCGCCGGCAGCGCGATCAGCGCCGAGAACCAGTGCATGAAGTCGCGCTGCTCCGGCGTGATGTCGGTGACATTGCCGGACCACACCGAGACCGACAGCAGCATGATGTTCATCGCCGCGAACGCCGCGACCGCGAGGCAGCGCAGCACATAGCGCGCGGCGCGGTCATCCTCGCTGTCGAGGCTGGCGGCGTCGAACGGATAGGCCCGGTAGCCGAGTTCGCGCAGCCGCTCGACCACCTGCGCCGGATCGAGCGCCCCCTCTTTCCATTCCACCGCCAGCCGCCGGTTGGTCAGGTTGACGCGGGCGCGCGTGATGGCGGGAATGTCGGACAGGCCGCGCTCGATCTTGCTCATGCAGGCGGCGCAGGTCATGCCGTCGATCGCGAGATCGAGATGCTCGACGCCCGATTGCAGCCGGCGCACGAAATGCGACAGGTCCGGCGCCGCGGGGCGTACCACGCCGGCGGCCGGCGCGCAGCATGAGCTCATCGCACCGTCTCCATCAGTTGAGCAGGATGCGATTGGTCGACAGATACATCCGTCCCGCCTCGCCTTCCGCCTCGATCACCAGGTCCCATTGCCCGGGCAGCACATCGGCCGCCTCGCCGCGATAGCTGCCGGCGCCCTGCGCGGTCAGCGCCACAACGCGGTCGGCACGCCGGTCGGTCGGACGCGACAGCCGGGCGAAGAAGGTCGCGCCGACCGGGACGCCGTTGCGGTCGCGGGCATCGATGCGCACGCGGGCGACGCCGTCGGCGCTGCGCTCGACATGAGCGTCGACGTGCCAGCCGCGCTCGGCCTGCTGCCGCGCCGCCTCGATCTCCAGTTTGTAGGCGAGGCTGGCGCGATAGGCGCTGTCGACCTCGGTGCCGCTCAGCGTGTCGGCGGCGAGCTTCATCATCACCATGTTGACCCCGATCACCACGGCGAAGAACATCACCAGCATCAGCAGGACGGCGCGTCCCGTCAATGGCTTGGGGTCGGGCTTGGGATCAGGCTTGGAATCGGGCTTCGGATTGCGGGCGGCAGGCGCGGCCATCGTCTCGTTCCTCACGGCAGCACGAAATGATCCTTGGCCTCGGCGCGCTCGTCGAGGCCAAGATCGGTGATGACGAAGCGCACCTCGGTCGACTTCTCCAGACGGTTGGTCTCGGCCGTCGTCACCAGCACGCGCACCTCGTCGGTACGGTCGGCGCCGAGCACGATCACCGGCCGTCCGACCGAAACGCTGTCGCCGCCGACGACATGGATCTGCGCACCCGGCACGCCGTAGACGTCGAGCGCCACGGAGCGGCTGTGGGGCCGCTTGTTGAGGAAGCGCACGGTATAGGCGTTGCGCACCGAGCCGTCGCTGAGCTTCACCGCCAGCGGGTTGCGGTCATGCAGCACGCTGATGTCGAGGAAGCTGCGCGTCGCCAGCGTATACAGCATCATGCCGCCGACCACGGCGATCAGCGCCGCATAGAGCACGGTGCGCGGCCGCACCAGCTTGTACAGCGGCGGCTTGCCGTCGAGGCGGCGCTTGATGTTGAGATCGGTGTCGTAAGCGATCAGCCGCTCCGGCCGGCCGATCTTGCGCATGATGTTGTCGCAGGCGTCGATGCACAGCCCGCACTGGATGCAGCCGAGCTGCGCGCCGTCGCGGATGTCGATGCCGGTCGGGCACACCGCCACGCATTGCATGCAATCGACGCAGTCGCCGGCCGGCAGGCCCTGCGCGCGCAGCTCGGTGGATTTCTTCAGCGAGGAGCGCGGCTCGCCGCGATCATAGCGGTAGGTGACGTTGAGCGCCCATTCGTCGGTCAGCGCCGCCTGGATGCGCGGCCACGGGCACATATAGACGCAGACCTGCTCGCGCATGAAGCCGGCGAGCGCATAGGTGGTGAAGGTGAGGATGCCGATCCAGGCATAGGCGATCATCGGCGCCTCGAAGGTGGCGAGATCCTTCACCAGCGTCGGCGCGTCGGCGAAATACAGAACCCAGGCGCCGCCGGTCCACCACGCGATCATCAGCCAGATCGTGTGCTTGGCGGCGATCTCGCCGACGCGGCGCGGCGTCAGCTTGCCGGCATGCTTCCTCATGCGCTCGCGGCGGTCGCCTTCGACGAAGCGCTCCACCGCATAGAACAGGTCGGTCCACACCGTCTGCGGGCACAGATAGCCGCACCAGATGCGGCCGCCGATCGCGTTCATCAGGAACAGCGCGAGCGCGGCGAGGATCAAGAGGCCGGTGAAGTAGTAGACCTCCTGCGGCCACAGCTCGATGAAGAAGAAGTAGAACCGCCGGTTCGGGAAATCGACCAGCACCGCCTGGCTCGGCGCGTCCGGCCCGCGGTCCCAGCGCACGAATGGCAGCAGGTAGTAGATGCCGAGGCACAGCGCCATCAGCCCCCATTTGATCCGGCGGAACTGGCCGGACACCGCCTGCGGATAGACTTCCTTGCGCGGCGCGTAGAGCGGCACGGCATCGGCGTCGAGGTCGGCGGGTTTCACGGGCTGGTTCATCGTCGGTTGATGGCGTTGGGTGACGGCAAACTTTACGCGGCCCACCCTGGAATTCTTTGATTCAGGACAAACCGGGACGGCGCGGCCACGGCGGAAACCGCCGCCGCCGCGCGCCGCACCTCACCCCAACCCCTTGTCAAACCAGCACTTTCCGCAGGGAGTGCCGGGCGGAGCGCTATTGGCCGCCGCCGAGCGAGTGCACGTAGACGGTCAGCGCCTTCAGCGTCACCGGGTCGATGCGTCCGGCCCAGGCCGGCATGACCCCGCCGCGGCCATTGGTGATGGTCTCGATGAGGGTGGCCTCGTCGGAGCCGTAGAGCCAGATGCCGTCGGTTAGGTTCGGCGCGCCGAGCTCGCGCTTGCCCTTGCCGTCGTCGCCGTGACAGACCGCGCAATTGTCGGCGAACAGCTTGCGCCCGGCCTCGATGTCGGTGCCCGGCGCGACGCTGAGCCCCGCCAGCGAGCGCACGAAATTGGCCACGGTCTTGATCTCTTCCTTCTTCAGCATGCCGTTGGCGCCGCCGAAGGCGGTCATGTTGCCTTCGTGCGCGTTCGAGTGGCCGGAGCGCACGCCGAACGAAATGGTCTGCATCAGCTCATCCAGACTGCCGCCCCACAGCCAGTCGTCATCGTTGAGGTTGGGGAAGCCCTTGGCGCCGGCAGCGCCGGTGCCGTGGCAGGGCGCGCAATTGTCGCCGAACGCGGCCTTGCCGCGGGCGCGCGCCAGCGCCAGCAGTTCGGGATCGCGGGCGATGTCGGGGAGCGCCGCATCGGCAAGACGCATCGCGCGCTCGCCGCGCAGCTTCTCCAGCGCCGCCAGCTCGACCCGCAGCTCGGCGCGCGTCGAATAGCCGAACAGGCCGCTGGTGTAGCTGCTGACCAGCGGCCAGGCCGGATACACCACCCAGTAGCCGAACGACCACACGATCGTGGCGTAGAACACGAGCACCCACCAGCGCGGCAGCGGCGTGTTCAGCTCCTTGATGCCGTCCCACTCGTGGCCGGTGGTCATGGTGCCGGTGACGGCATCCTTCTCTGCGTGCTGCGCCATGTTAATTACCTGGCTCAATCTTCCTGAAGGGGGAGGCGGGCGGCGGCGTCGAAGGTCGCGCGATTGCGCGGCCACAGCGCATAGGCCACGATGGCGATGAAGATGCCGACGAACAGCGGCGTCCACCACGTCAGCACGAGATCGGATGCCACGTTCGATGTTGTGATGATGGCTTTCATGATGATCGTCCTACGCCGTCAGCGCAGATTGGCCTTCTCGTTGTAGAGTTTGAAATCGACCAGCGTGCCCAGCATCTGCAGATAGGCGACCAGCGCGTCCATCTCGGTGAGGCGCTTGGCGTCGCCGTCGAAATTGCGCACCGCGGCCTTGGCATAGCGCTTCTGGAAGGCGTCGGCGCCCTCGCTGTCGGGATCGGCCTGCGCCTTCATGTCGGCCGCGGCATTGGCGATCTGCTCGTCGGTATAGGGCACGCCGATGGCGCGGTTGGCGCGCAGATGCGCCGCCGCCTCGGACGGATCGAGCGCGGCCTGCGCCAGGAACGGATAGCCCGGCATCACCGATTGCGGCACGATGGCGCGCGGATTGATCAGATGCGTGACGTGCCAGTCGTCGGAATACTTGCCGCCGACGCGTGCCAGATCCGGCCCGGTCCGCTTCGAGCCCCACTGGAACGGATGGTCGTACATGCTCTCGGCGGCGAGCGAGTAGTGACCGTAGCGTTCGGTCTCGTCGCGCAGCGGCCGCACCATCTGCGAGTGGCACAGATAGCAGCCCTCCCGCACATAGATGTTGCGGCCGACGAGCTCCAGCGGCGTGTAGGGCCGCATGCCCTCGACCTTCTCGATCGTGCTCTTGAGATAGAACAGCGGCGCAATCTCGACGAGCCCGCCGATCGCGATCACCAGCAGGATGCCGATGATCAGCACGATCGAGTTCTTCTCGAGAATCTGGTGTCTGCTCCACAGCGACATGATCGGTCTCCTACTCGGCCGCCTGCAGCTTGAGCTGCGGCATGATCTCGGCCGTCTCGGTGCTGCGGACCGTCATCCACAAATTGTAGGTCATGATGAGAGCGCCGATCAGGAACAGCGCGCCGCCCGCGGCGCGGATGATGTAGAACGGATGCATCGCCTCGACGCTCTCGATGAAGGAGTATTCGAGGAAGCCGAGCGAGGTGTAGGCGCGCCACATCAGGCCCTGCAGGATGCCGGACACCCACATCGCCGAGATGTAGAGCACGATGCCGATGGTCGCGATCCAGAAGTGCCAGTTGACCAGCCGCAGGCTATAGAGGCTCTTGCGGCTCCACACCCACGGCACCAGGCAATACAGCGCGCCGAACGAGACGAAGCCGACCCAGCCGAGCGCGCCGGAATGGACGTGGCCGATGGTCCAGTCGGTATAGTGGCTGAGCGAATTGACCACCTTCACCGACATCATCGGACCTTCGAAGGTCGACATGCCGTAGAACGCGACCGACACCACCAGCATGCGCAGCACCGGATCGGTGCGCAGCTTGTCCCAGGCGCCCGACAGCGTCATCAGGCCGTTGATCATGCCGCCCCACGACGGCATCCACAGCATCACCGAGAAGGTCATGCCCAGCGTCTGCGCCCAGTCCGGCAGCGCGGTGTAGTGCAGGTGATGCGGGCCGGCCCAGATGTAGAGGAAGATCAACGCCCAGAAATGCACGATGGAGAGCCGGTAGGAATAGATCGGCCGCTCCGCGCGCTTCGGGATGAAGTAGTACATGATGCCGAGGAAGCCGGCGGTCAGGAAGAAGCCGACCGCGTTATGGCCGTACCACCACTGGAACATGGCGTCCTGCACGCCGGCCCAGGCGATGTAGGACTTCGCGCCGGCGAACGACACCGGCAGCGCCGGATTGTTGCCGAGATGCAGCATCGCGATGGTGACGATGAAGGCGAGATAGAACCAGTTGGCGACGAAGATGTGCGGTTCTTTGCGCTTGAGGATCGTTCCCGCATACACCAGCAGATAGACGACCCACACGATCGTCAGCCACAGATCGGCGTACCACTCCGGCTCGGCGTATTCCTTGGACTGGGTGATGCCGAGCAGATAGCCGGTGCCGGCGATGACGATGAAGAAATTGTAGCCGAGCACCACGAACCATGGCGCCAGATCGCCGGCGAGCCGGGCGCGGCAGGTCTTCTGCACCACGTAGAACGACGTCGCGATCAGCACATTGCCGCCGAACGCGAAGATCACCGCCGAGGTGTGCAGCGGCCGCAGCCGCCCGAACGTGGTCCACGGCAGATCGAAATTCAACGCCGGCCAGGCAAGCTGCGCAGCGATCAGCAGGCCCACCGTGAAGCCGGCGATGCCCCAGAACACCGAGGCCGCCGCCGCGAACTTGATCGGACCGAAATTGTAGTTCGGCCGGCCGTCGATCTCCTGCGGCGGCAAGTCCGCCGGTCGCGAAAAATAGCGGTTGCAGATCGCCACCACGGCACCGATGCTCGCAGCGGCGCCGAGATAGGCATGGAACGCGAAGGCGCTGTCCGTGGTCAGCGCCGCGGCGAACAGGCAAAGAAATGCGGTGGCGGCAAAGGCAATGGCAAGGCCGCCTTCGCCGAACGACATCATTTTGGCGGTGTGAGCTGGTGTCATCGACGGACCGTCGGTTCGTTGTTTGTCGCTCATTCGCACGGCGAAGCCAGACCCCTCATTGATCGAGATCAAACCCGGCGCAAAGCGTTCGAAAATTTTGGCTGGCTGGTCTTGGCTTGATTTGGTTTGGCCGGATTTGGTTCGGCCGGATTCTGGTGTGCTACTGTTCCAGCGACTTCAGGAAATCGATGAAGTCGCCGATCTGGTCCGGCTCCAGCCGAAACTCCGGCATGCTGGGATGTCCGGTGACGATGCCTTCGGCCAGCGCCTCTTCGAGTGTCTCGACCGGATAGCGGCGGTGCAGAACCCGGAACGGCGGCGCCAGCGGCAACGGGCTGGGGCTGACCTTGTCGATGCTGTGGCAGCGCGCGCAATTGGTCCGCGCGAAGGTCAATCCGCGCTGCACGCTCGGCGACATCTGCGCCAAGGCCGGCGCAGCGAAGGTCAGCATGGCGAGCAGCGGCGCCTGCCGCAGCATCATGCGCAAAACGGGAGACGTCAGGCTCATTGCGCGCTGCAGACCTCGCTCTCGCGCTGAAGCGCCTCCAGCGTCTGCGCATTCCGGCAATAGGACTTCCACCGGTCGGAATGGTCGTCGGCGGCGAGGTCGCGGATGCATTGGCGGCGTTCGTCGCACATCGCGCACAGCCGCTCCATGTCACGCACGACGTCGATGCCCTTGCGGGCGACCTCCTGACGATCGAGGCCGAGCAGGCGCATGCGGTCTTCCAGCAGCAAAGCCTGCGCGCCGCGGCTGGCGATGGTCCGCAGCTCCGACGCGGTCAGGCCGACATCGTGCGCGATATGCTCGACTTCGGGACCCACGTCATTGAGCTCCGCGAGCGCGTTGCGGCGGGCCAGCAGATCGCGAAACCAGCTTCCGACATCATTGAGCGACATCATGGGACACCTCCGTGTCAGCCGTTGCCATGTCCCAATCTAGAAACAATACCGGCCCGCGACCTTGACGAAGATCAACAACGGCCCGATCTGCCGGGGCAGGCAAGGATCGGGCCAGACGGCCCGGAAGTCCGATCAGGCATTGAGGACGTTCAGCGCGGCCCGGTCCCGCAGCACGATGTGACGCGAGCTCGGCAGGGTGATCGCACAGGCATTCTCGAGCTGGGTGAGCGTGCGCGACACAGTCTCGATGGTGAGGCCGAGATAATCCGCGATGTCCTGCCGCGACATCGGCAGGTCGACCTCGCTGCGGGTCTTGGCGCGGTTCGCCATTTCCAGGAGGAAGCCGGCCACGCGCTCCTGCGCGCTCTTGATGAGCAGCAGCATGTGACTCTGAGCGCGCCGCAGCTCGGCGGCGGTGACTTCCAAGAGGTGCTGCGCCATCCGCGAATCCGAGGCGGCGCGCGACATCAGCGCCGAGCGCTTCACCGCCTGCACCTTGCTGGGCGTGATCGCTTCCGCCGACAGCGCGTGCTCGTCGCCGGCCTCGAGCCCGAACACGTCGCCCGGCAGGTAGAACGCGCCGATCTGGCGGCGGCCGTCGCTGAGCACCTTGTAGGTCCGGACGCAGCCCGACTTGACCCTGTAAAGAAATTCGGCCGGCTCCCCTTCGCCGTAGACTTCCTCGCCGCGCGCGAACGACAGCGCCACCATCATGCCGTCGAACGGATCGGCATCCCGCATCGCCGGCATGTCGAACGATGGCCACCGCCGTTGCGCGGCAGGGGAGCTTTCCCGGATCGCGGAGACCTGCATCGACATGGCCAAGTCCTTTCCTGGTGCGTGTGTCGCAGGAAAAATGCCGGGGCTTGGCGCCGGGAAAAATTCAGATATTGACCCTAAGGGATTATACGGAGGCGGCGCGCTGGGCATCCGACCGTCCGTACCGCCGACCGGAATGCCAGCAAAGGCCGCGATTCGTTCGCCGTTCGGGACCTCGATGCACAATCATCTGCGTTTTCTGGCCGAACAACCGCCCGACGCCCCGGCAGGCCACCATGCGCTGCTGCCGGCCGTCCTGGTTTATTCGCTGGCGCTGGCGCTGCTCGCGGCCACTTTCCTCGCCCGCCTGCTGCTCGATCCGGTGCTGGGGAACCAGGTCACCTATCTGCTGTTCATTCCGCCGGTGCTGGTGGCGTCCGGGCTCGGCGGCCTCGGCCCGGGCCTCCTGACCACGCTGCTGAGCGCGGTGCTGACGCTGTATTTCCTCGAGCGGGCCTATCCGCTGCCGTCGGCACAGATTTTCAGCCTCACCGTGTTCGTGACCATCGGCGTCGGCATGGCATGGCTCGGCGAGCGGCTCTTGCGCGCGCGCGCCGCCGCGGCGGCGAGCAACCGCGACCTGCAGGCGCGCGAGGCGCATCTGCGCTCGATCCTTCACACCATTCCCGACGCCATGATCGTCATCGACGAGCACGGCATCATTCGCTCCTTCAGCGCGGCGGCGCAGCGGCTGTTCGAATATGCGCCCGAGGAGGTGATCGGCCGCAATATCAAGATCCTGATGCCGCAGCCCTACCGCGACGAACACGACAGCTATCTGCGTCGCTATGCCGAGACCGGCGAGCGCCGCATCATCGGCATCGGCCGCGTCGTGGTCGGCCTGCGCAAGAGCGGCTCCACCTTCCCGATGGAGCTGTCGGTCGGCGAGATGCGCTCCGCCAATGCCACGTTCTTCACCGGCTTCATCCGCGACCTGACCGAGCGGCAGAACACCGAGGCCCGCCTGCAGGAGCTGCAATCCGAGCTGGTCCATATCTCGCGGCTCACGGCGATGGGCGAGATGGCCTCGACGCTGGCGCACGAGCTCAACCAGCCGCTGACCGCGATCGCCAACTATCTCAAGGGCTCGGTGCGGATGATGCAGGATCGCGCCGACGATGAGTCGCGCTTGATCCGCAACGCGCTCGAGAAGGCCAACGAGCAGGCGCTGCGCGCCGGACAGATCATCCGCCGGCTGCGCAATTTCGTCGCCCGCGGCGAAAGCGAGCGCCGCACCGAAAGCGTCACCAAGCTGATCGAGGAGGCGAGCGCGCTGGCGCTGGTCGGCGTCAAGGAGCAGGACGTCGAGGTGCATTTCGAGCTCGATCCGAACGCCGACCATGCGCTGGCCGACCGCGTCCAGATCCAGCAGGTGCTCATCAACCTGATCCGCAACGCGATCGAGGCGATGGCGGAATCGGAGCGGCGGGTGCTGACGATCGCCACGGCGCGCGGCGCGGACAACATGATCGAGATCCGCGTCGCCGATACCGGCTCCGGCATCTCACCGGAGAATCTCGAGCACATGTTCCAGCCGTTCTTCAGCACCAAGCCGCACGGCATGGGCGTCGGGCTGTCGATCTGCCGGACCATCATCGAATCGCACGGCGGCCGCATCATCGTCTCCGCCAATCCCGGCGGCGGCACCGTATTCCGCTTCACGCTGCGCGCTGCGGCGAAGGAGGAGATCGACAGCAATGCCTGACGACGCCACCGTTCATATCATCGATGACGACGAGGCCGTGCGACAGTCGCTCGAATTCCTGCTGAAGGGGGCGAAGCTGCCGGTGCAGACCCATGAATCCGCGACTGCTTTTCTGGCGGCGCTGCCGCAGCTCGCGCCCGCCTGTGTCATCACCGATATCCGCATGCCCGGCATCAGCGGCATCGACCTCCTCAAGCAGCTCCGCGCGCTGCCGCAGCCGATCCCGGTGATCGTCATCACCGGCCATGGCGACGTGCCGCTTGCGGTCACCGCGATGAAATATGGCGCGGCGGATTTTATCGAGAAGCCGTTCGACGACGACGCTTTGCTCGGCGCGGTGCAGGCGGCGCTCGAGCGCAAGCAGATGGAAGGCCGGCGCGAGGCCGAGCGCGCCGCGGTGCTCGACAAGCTCGCCGCGCTGTCGGCGCGGGAGCGGCAGGTGCTCGACGGCCTGGTCGCCGGCAAGCCCAACAAGACCATCGCCTACGATCTCGCGATCAGCCCGCGCACCGTCGAGATCTATCGCGCCAATCTCATGAGCAAGATGAATGCCGCCAGCCTGTCCGATCTCGTGCGGATGGCGCTGGTCGCCGGCATTCTCGACCAGGCCACGGAATAGACGGCCGGGTTGACTTCGATCAATATAAGCGGCGCCCCGCGCGGGCAATGACAGCGTGGTTTTGGTTTCGGACATTACATCCCATGCAGACTGCCGGTTCTTCGCTCAAGCGCATCCGCCTCAATCTCGCCCGCTCCAAGGAGTTCCCCAGCGGTTCCTCGCGCCACGGCTACGAGCTGATCGCGCCGCTCGATGCCAGCGGCCATCTCGACCCGGCCGCCTGGAAGCAGCATCGCGCGGCCTGCCGGGTGCGGCGCATCTGGGATGGCGTCGAGGACGACGCCGGGCTGCTGGTGCACAAATCGGGCGGCCCCGAGCACGCCCGCTGGGTGTTCGACTATGACCCGGAGGCGCAGGACGACGACGAAGCCGGCTACCGGCTCGGCACGCATGCCTTCACGCCCGGCGAATATGTCTCGATCCGCAGCGACGACGGCACCATGCACACCTTCGTCGTCGCCTCCGTGACGCCGCTGTAGCCGCGCGGCGCGCGGACACCATGCCGCACGGCGCATCGCCGCACGCCAAAGAGCCGCAGGCGGAGGTGCTGGCGGCGCTGGCCGAGCCGACGCTCCACGGCGGCCATGCGGTGCGGCGGATCGACACTCATGCCGCCGCGGTGTTCCTCGCCGGCGACCGCGCCATCAAGATCAAGCGCGCGGTGCGGTTTCCCTTCCTCGACTATTCGACGCTGGAGCGCCGCAAGGCGGCCTGCGAGGCGGAGATCGCGGTCAACCGCCCGCTGGCGCCGCAGATCTATCGCGGCGTGGTGGCGATCACCCGCGAGGCGGACGGCACGCTCGCGATCGGCGGGCGCGGCACTCCGGTGGAATGGGCGGTCGAGATGCGCCGCTTCGACGACGCGATGACGCTCGACAAGCTCGCCGACCGCGGCAGCATCGACGCCGCGCTCGCCGACCGCCTGGCGCGCGCGGTCGCGGCCGCTCACCGCGGCGCGCCGCGTGCCGACGCCGGCGCCTGGATCGATGCCCTCGCGCGCTTCATCGACCAGAACGACGCGGCATTCCGCACCGAGCCGGAGCTGTTTCCGGCGGCAGAGGCGCGGCGGCTTACGCAGGCGAGCCGTGATGCGTGGCACCGCCTGCAGCCGCTGCTGCGGGCGCGCGGCGAGGCCGGATTCATCCGCCGGCTGCACGGCGACCTGCATCTCGGCAATATCGCGCTGATCGACGGCGAGCCGGTGCTGTTCGATGCGATCGAGTTCGATCCGCTGATCGCGGCCGGCGACGTGCTCTACGACCTCGCCTTCCTGCTGATGGACCTGATCGGCCGGGACCTGCGTTTCGCCGCCAACATCGTGCTCAACCGCTACCTCCAGGAAGATCCCGACCCGCGTCATCTCGACGCCCTGGCGGCGCTACCCCTGTTTCTCT
>Ga0180222_1000549_pt1 | contig 52616 bp, 49 predicted proteins | sample eDN5th37CKraftOP_FD_151336 | JGI IMG/M metagenome (GOLD analysis project Ga0180222, IMG submission 151336) | Enriched Organic Plus compost microbial communities from Emeryville, California, USA - eDNA 5th pass 37_C Kraft OP (version 2) (version 2) ...
CGAGCCCAAGATCTTCATCGCGGTCGATGGCTATTGGTACAACGGCAAGTCGATCGACCTGACCGAGCGGCTGACCGCGATCGCGGGGCAGCTTCCCACCGCGCAGAAGGTGGTCATCGTTCCCTATCTCAAGACCGCGGATGCGGTCGCAGCGAAGGTGCCGCGGGCGGTGACGCTCGATGCGTTCCTGAAGGACTTTGCCCCGAAGCCGGTGACCTTCACCCGCGTGCCGTTCAACCATCCCGTCTACATTCTTTATTCCTCGGGCACGACCGGCGTGCCGAAATGCATCGTGCATGGCGGCGGCGGCACGCTGTTGCAGCATCTCAAGGAGCATCGGCTGCAGAGCGATGTGCGCGAGGGCGACCGCGTCTTCTATTTTACGACGCTCGGATGGATGATGTGGAACTGGCTGGTGTCGGGCATCGGCGCCGGCGCGACGCTGATTCTGTGGGACGGCTCGCCCTTTGCGCCCAAGCCCGACGTGCTGTTCGACTATGCGCAGGACGAGAAGATCACGCTGTTCGGCACGTCCGCCAAATATATCGACGCCTGCAAGAAGGCCGGAGTGCAACCGGCAAAGACGCACGACCTGTCCTCGGTGCGGGTGATGACCTCGACCGGCTCGCCGCTCGCGGCCGAAAGCTTCGATTACGTCTATTCCGACATCAAGAAAGATATTCATCTCGCCTCGATCTCGGGCGGGACCGATATCGTGTCCTGCTTCGTGCTCGGCGATCCGACGGCGCCGGTCTATCGCGGTGAAATTCAGGCGGCCGGCCTCGGCATGGCCGTCGATGTCTGGTCGGACGACGGCAAGCACATCGTCGAGGAGAAGGGCGAACTCGTCTGCGTGAAGCCGTTCGCGTCGATGCCGGTGATGTTCTGGAACGATCCGGACGGTAAGAAATATCGCGCCGCTTACTTCGAGCGCTTCCCGAATGTGTGGTGCCACGGCGACTTCGCCGAATGGACGAAGCACGGCGGCATGATCATCCATGGCCGTTCCGACGCGACGCTCAATCCGGGTGGCGTGCGGATCGGTACGGCAGAAATCTACGCTCAGGTCGAGCAGATCCCGGAAGTGCTGGAAGCCATCGCGATCGGCCAGGATTTCGACGGCGACGTGCGCGTCATCCTGTTCGTGCGGCTGAAGGACGGGGTGACGCTGGACGATGCCTTGCGCGAGACCATCAAGAAGAAGATCCGCACCGGCGCGTCACCGCGCCACGTGCCGGCGAAGATCATTCAGGTCGCGGATATCCCCCGCACCAAGTCGGGAAAGATCACCGAGCTTGCGGTGCGCGACGTGGTGCATGGCCGTCCGGTCAAGAACACCGAAGCGCTGGCCAATCCCGAGGCGCTGAAGCTTTACGAGGGGCTGACGGAGCTGCGGAGCTAGCGCGATCCTCCAGTTTTCCTCGCGAATCCGGGCAATGCCGGCTGCGGCCGTTACGAAAACGTGATGCGGCTGCAGCCACATCGCCTTTCCACGCTTGGCCTAAAGGATCATCATTCTCACGGGTGGAAGCTGCGGCACGGCGAACCCGTTGGGGGCGTCGTGCCTGAACCTTTGGAGGGTTCAATGCATGGCAAGACACTCCCTTTCATGACTGCCGCTTTGTTCGTTGCAACGGTTCCGCAAGCCGCATTGGCATCGCCGCTGATCGGCGGCGCGCTCGCGGCGGAGAAGGTGTCTCCGGTCGAGAACGCCACTACTACGGCTACCGCGGCTACGGCGGCTATTACGGCCGCGGTTACTACGGTGGTTACGGCGGCTACGGACGCGGCTATTACGGCTATGGCCGCGGTTACTACGGCTATGGCCGCGGCTATTACGGCGGCTATCGCTATTACTGACCGGACCGCTACGCTGCGGCTTTCGCGCGCATTGCGGGAGCCGCAGTCGTAGCGAGGATATGCTGCCGGAAAACGAGTGGATGCGTGTCAGCGCAACGATGCGTTACACGGGCAGCGATTTGTTGCGCCGCTTTGGTGCATTCGGAACCAGGAGAACCTTCCGTGTCAATTCGGCCTGACGGTTCGTCGATGTTTTTTGAAAGATGAGTTTGAGATATTGCCGCGCGCTGAAGATCGTGATGCCGAGCTTTTGTGCGGCGTCCTTCAATGAATAGCCGCTGGCCAGCAGATCGGCGAGACGCGCCTGGCTTGGCATCAATCCGTACAGGCGCTGAAGGATTTCGGCGCGCGTTTCGTCCGGCTGATACGGATCGCGGACATAGACGATGGCGAATTGCTCATCGAGAGTGTTCCATCCGACGCGGGTCTGGCTGTTGCCCAGCGCCGATATCAGGGCGGTATAGGGCTCACCGCCAGACGGTCGCGCAATCTCAAAGGCCTCACCGGGGGTCATCTGGCCGGACAGCGCGGCCTTGATCAGCCGTTGCGCCCTTTTTCTGATGCTGTCGCCGTCGCTTTCGTCGACGACCAGCCGCCCCGCGGTCAGGCGAAGTCCGTCGCGCGCAGCCGCGATCTGACGCGCGGCTTCGTTGGAGAACTTAATCCGTGCATCTGAATCGATAATGATGATGCCAAGCGCCATGTTGTCGAGCGCGTCGAACGCGGCGTTTCGTTCGACCGAAACGAGTCCGAGGTCGCGTTGCAGTTTGAGCGCGCGGCCGAGATGCGGAATCAGGGCCGACATCAGTTCGCAGTCGGCGTCGGTGAACTGTGACTGCGTCCGGTCGCGCAGTACGAGAAAATAAGTCAGGGTCCGGGTGTCCTCGACAAGATTCACGCCGAGTGAATATTCGACGCCTCCGACCGACAGGACCTCCTGATAGACGCGCGAGGCGTGAAGCTGTTCTTCCGACACCAACATTCTGCAATGGAGCGGCTTGAAGGGATTCGCGCTGAAATGAGGAAGCCGCGGGTCTTCGCTCATCAGCTCTTCGTAGCGAAGCATGTGCGCAGGGCTCCAGTCATAGCCATGCACAATGCTGAAGGACAGCCGGCTGTTGACCAGGTCGGTGTGTCCGATCTGAGCGCCGCGCGCCGCGAACAGCCGTGTCGCGCTCTCGAGAAAGGCAGGCCATTTCTTCAGGTCGGCGACGGCGTCATATAACCGGTCAAGCGTCGCCAGCAATTGATCGTGCCGCTGATAGGCGGCTGCACTTTGCGTCAATCCGTCCTCCGGCTTCAATCAGTTTGGTCCAATATCTCCAGTTCCAAAAAAACACAGACGGCGCCTTTCGACGCCCTTCCGATCCAAAATTTTGAGGTGCGCGGCGCAGGGGGGGCGGTTCGAACCGCAATCCCGTCCTGGAAGCCGCCGCACACACCATCCTCATTTGAGGACTGTGGGACAGTCCTCAAGTGAGGACTGCTTTTTTCACTCTACTACGCGAAACGTCATCGGTCACGAATTGTCTGCAACTCAAAAAGGGGGAATCCGATGGTGCAGGCGCTCGCATTTGCGCTGCTAATCGCCGCGCAGTTCGCCGCCGTCCTTTTGATCAAGATGAGCGACTTCCCCGATTGGGCGCGAGAGCCTGTCGCCCGAACAGAAACCGGGGAGCTATTGCCGCAACCCCTTCGCGTACGGTGCGCCTGATGAGCTTTACAGCAGACGTCGCGATCGCGCTTTTCGCAATCTGCAACATCGCGCGTGTGCTGGCCTATATTCCGCAAATCGTCAGGGTCGCTTGCGACAAGGACAACGCTGCCGCCATCTCCTATGCAACCTGGCTGATGTTCGCCGTGGCGAATGTCTCAACGGTGTTCTACGCCATCGTTGTCGTGAACGACATGAAGATGGCGCTCGTCTTTTCAGCCAACACGCTGTGCTGCCTGCTGATTGTCGCTCTGACGCTCTACAAGCGCGCGTATGCCGGCCGCCGCGCCGCGGCGCCTCTCACCGAACGATAAGGGCGAGTGAAGGATACGAGGTGCGCGCCGTTGCGGGCGCCTAGCCTTCCAACTCCTGATACACGTCCATCTCCACATTCGGCGCCATGGAGCGCCAGACCTGAAGATAGGCCTGTACCCGCGGGTCGGACGCCAGCGATTGCCGGTTCGCCTCGATCGATCGCGGCGCGTTGTATTCGACGATCTGCAAGATCTTGGCACGGTCGTCCGCATTCTGCAGGAAGCGCACATTCACCTCGCCGAAGATCGTGGTGAAGGGCTTGCTGGTTTTCAGCATGCTCAAAAGCTGCGCCGAATCCGCCGAGGGCAGCGTGAATTTGAAGTGCAGGATGCGGCGGACCGTTTTCTCGTCGGACATTGGCGCTCCGGGGGCAAATCACGTGGCGGCGCTTAGCCTAGCCTATCCGGCCGCGGCTCCACACCTCGTAGCAGGTATTCCGGTCTTGCGAGATGCACATCATGAACCGAGGGGCTCAGGGGTGCGACTGAAAGACAGGGAGGCTTTCGATGGTCACCAACATCCTTGTCGCCATTTGGCAGAATATCGGTCTTATATTCAGCCTCAGCTTCATCGGTCTGATGCTGCTGGGGTTCTTGCGCGGGATGAGGATCAAGCCGCGGCCGTATGACGAGCGCGCCCCTGAGCGCTGGATGCATTGACGGCGAAAAATGCCACACCCTGCGCAAATTTTGCGCCGCGTAGGATTTTACCGATACGTTAACGCGCTTCTTGCTAAGTTGGCAGCACGGCATCTGGACTGCCGACGGGGATTCGAAATTCATGAAGCGCGCAATTCTCGCTGCTACGGTGGCATTTGGCAGCTCCGCGGCATTCGCTGCGGATATTCCCCCGATGCAGGCAAAGGCGCCTGTTGTCGTCCAGCAGCCCTACGACCTGATCATCGAGCTTGGCGCCGGTGCGGAAGTGCGGCCGGCTTATCCCGGCTCCAAGGATTACGAGGTTTGGCCGACCGGGTTCTTCGACCTGCATTATCTGCAGCTGCCCGGCTTCGGTGTGGTTCACAGCAAGCAGGCCAACATCTACGGCTGGTCCTTCGGTCCGTCGTTCAACTGGCAGTCGAAGCGCAAGACGTCCGACTATCCCGAATTGTTCGGACTGAACGATGTCAGCTCATCCCTCGAGCTTGGTGCGAAGGTCGGTTACACATTCGATTGGATCCGTCCCTGGGTCGCGGTTCGCTATGGCATCACCGGGCATAACGGTGTGGTAGGCGAGACCGGCCTCGATTTCATCTTCCGGGCGTCCCCGGTTTTCCTGTGGTCGATCGGTCCGCGCGCCAGCTTTGCCAATCGCGATTACATGGAAACGTATTTCGGCGTGACGCCGGCGGAATCGGCGCGCTCGGGACTCCTCGCGGCTTACGCGCCGGGCGGCGGCTTCAAGGGCGTGGGCGCCGAGCTCAATGCGCGCTACGAATTTGCGCCGCAATGGGCGGTGCGTGGCGAGTTCATCTACGAAAAGCTGATCGGTGACGCCGCGGATTCGCCGATTACGCAGGTGGGCAGCACCGACCAGTTCACGGCGAAGCTTGGCCTCACCTACGTCTTCCAGATGAAGCTATTCGGCAACTGAACGTCAGCGCGACGACGGCGGCATCGGCGCCGGCGCGATCTCCGAGAAGCGGGTGAGGTGGATCACCGGCAGGATGCCGACCGCGACAATGATCAGCGCGGCGAGCGATCCTTCCTCGAAGCTTCCGCGCGTCGCGAACTGATAGATGTAGGTCGAGAGCGTCTCGACATTGAGCGGCCGCAGCAGCAGCGTCGCCGGCAATTCCTTCAGGCAATCGACGAACACAAGGAGCGCCGCGCCGCCGAGCGCCGGGCGCGTCAGCGGCACATGGATCAGCCAGGCCACCGCGGGCGGTCGCGTGCCGAGCGTGCGCGCGACATCGTCGATCTCGGTCGAGATGCGGGCAAGGCCGGCCTGCGCCGAGCCGGTGGCGATGGCAAAGAACCGGATCACATAGGCAATGACCAGCGCAGCGCTCGAGCCGGCAATGACAAGCCCGAGATGCGGGCCTCCGAATGCGCGGGACAATGCATTCAGGATGTTGTCGATGCCGACGAGCGGCGAAAGAAGACCGAGCGCCAGGACCGTCCCCGGAATGGCATAACCGAGGCCGGCGATCATAAGGCTGAAGGTGGCGATCCGCCCGCGCACCATCCGTACGGCGATCGCTGCGCTCAAGCCGAGAACGATTGCGATTGCGGTGGCGGACGCAGCCAGGGTCACGGTGGTGGCGGTATAGCGCAGAAGATCGGGGTCGAACCCGGTGAGGAGCCCGCGCAGGAGGACTTCATAGGTCAGATAGAAGAACGGCAGGACGAAACCGAAGGCGACCGGCACGAAACAGGCGACGAACGCCAATAGCGCGCTGCGACCGCTCAAGGACATTCTCGGCACCGTGCGGTGACGCCGTGGCGATGTGACGAAGCGGCGATGACGGCGGCCATGGCGTTCCAGGGCCATCAGGGCGATCACCACGATAAGCATGGTGCAGGCGATTTGCGCGGCGCCCGGCAGGCTCGATCGGTTGATCCAGGTGGTGAAGATCGACAGCGTGAGGGTCTGCACGCCGAGATATTCGCTCGCGCCGATGTCGTTGAGTGTTTCGAGCAGAGCGAGCGACAGGCCGACCGCGAGCGCCGGACGCGCCAGCGGCAATGCGACATGGCGCGCCAGCATGAAGCGTGTCGCGCCCAGCGTCCGCGCAACCTCGATCAGCGACGCGCTCTGGGTCAGGAACATCGCGCGGGCGGCGAGATAGACGTATGGATACAGCACGAAGCTGAAGACGAGGATTGCTCCGGGCAGCGAGCGCACTGACGGAAACCAGTATTCCGCGGCGGTCCGGTATCCGAACAGCGCGCGGAACGCGGACTGCACCGGGCCGACGGCGTCGAATATGTCGACATAGACATAGGCGACGATATAGGTCGGGAAGGCGAGGGGCAGCGGCAACAGCCAGGCAAGAATGCTGCGCCCGGTAAAGTCATAGGCGGTCACGATCCATGCCGTGCCGATGCCCGCAATCGCAGTGAGCACGGCGACGCCAGCCAGCAGCAATGCCGTCTCGATGGTCGCGCGCGGGATGACGTAGTTGACGAGATGCGGCCAGATCTCGGCGTCACCACGCAAGGCAACGCTGCCGAGGCTGGCCAGCGGCAACAGAACCGCGGCCGCCAAAAGGATCAGAAAAGATGTGGCGAGGATGTGAGAACGGCGGAGCCGGTCGGGCAGCGTGAGGGTGACGTTTGCCACGGGGCCGGTTCTCTCGAGGCGGGGCCTCCGCAAAAAGCGGAGGCCCGTCGTTCATTTCAGCTCTGGCCGCGCAGGGCCGCGCGGCGGTTGGATCAGTTGTCGAAGCCGACCTTGTCGACGAGATTGGCCGCGGCCTTCTTCTTTTCCGCGATCTTGGCCAGTGGCATCGGGTCCGGATTGAGCTTGCCGTAGCCGGCAATGATGTCGTTGGTCTTGATGCCGGCCTTGACCGGATATTCGTAGTTTTGATCGGCATACATGTGCTGCGCGGTGTCCCCGGTCAGCCATTCGATCAGCTTCAGTGCGTTTGCCTTGTTGGGTGCATTCTTGGCAAGCACGACGCCAGACACGTTCACATGGGTGCCGCCGCCGGCGAAGGTCGGCAGGATCACCTTGGTCGCGTCGGCCCATTCCTTCTGCTTCGGATTCTGCGTCATCAGCGCCCAGTAATAGGTGTTGCCGATGCCGATGTCGCATTTGCCGGCTGCGACGTCGCGCGCCTGTTCGCGGTCACCGCCTGACGGCTTCTGTGCGAGATTGGCCTTCAGACCCTTCAGCCATTCCTCGGTCTTGGCTTCGCCGTGCTTGACGATCATCGCGGCGATCAGCGCGTTGTTGTAGATATGCTGGCCGGAGCGGATGCAGATCTTGCCCTTCCATTTCGGATCGGCGAGCTCTTCATAGGTGATGGCGTCCTGCTTCACGCGATCCTTCGACGCATAGATCACGCGCGCGCGCATCGACACGCCAACCCAATGGCCTTCGGGGTCGCGATATTGCGCCGGGACCACCTTGTCGATCACATCGGACTTGATCGGCTGCGTGATGCCGCCCTGAACCGCATCTTCCAGGCGGCCGATATCGACGGTCAGCAAGACGTCGGCCGGGCTGTTGGCGCCTTCGGTCTTGATGCGTTGCTCGAGGCCTGACGAGGCGGAGACGACATTCACCTTGATGCCGGTGTCCTTGGTGAAGGCATCGAGGAGTGGCTGGATCAGCTTCTGCTCGCGATAGGTGTAGACGTTCACTTCGCCCTGCGCCGACGCAAGATTCGGCAGGCAGATGCTAATCGCGCTTGCGGCCGCCATGGCCAACATGCGGCTCCTGGACATCGGTACTCTCCCGGTTGAGTTTGATGCAGCTAAGAGATTGAAAACACGGCGCGTCAAGCCAAATTCCCGTTCCGGATCAATATGTTGGAATGATTCCAGACTGTTGCAGACTGGAATTGCTCGAAACAACAGGCTTGGTGATTGGACTCGTTGGCGCTTTGGCGCGGAGCGCGACGCACTTCACCGCAGGGCTGCAGCCAAATGTCTCACGGATGCGGGTGAGGTCCGCCCGTCGCCGCAGACGGCGCAAGTGCGATCTCGGCGACCAGTTTCGAAATCAGCGCCTGACCGAAGGACTGGAAATTCTCGGCGACGACGACGAAGGCGCCCGGACCGCCGATGACATTATCCTGGAAGTATTTTGCGAGTCCGCCGGGAGGGTTGGTGTGCTCCGGATTCCAGGGAAGGGGATGTTCGCTGAGGATCACGAGCCCGTTGATTGTGAGCCCGGTCGTCAGCGCATCCTCCCGTGCCGCGAGCAGGCCGCGGCCGGAATTGTGCGTGCCGTCGCCGGAAATATCGACGGTGCGGCGGGGCGCCTTGAACGGCGCGCGCGCCAGCATGTCCATGGAAAAATCGATCGCACCGGAGATCGATGTGCGATCGGCAAAGGAGCGCGGGGCCTCGACCAGCGCATCGGAGAATTTGCGCGCGGCGTCCGGGCCGTCGATCAGGGTCCAGTCGACCACCACTTTCTGCGCGCCGGCGCCCGACCATTCGACGAAGCAGACCGCGATGCGGCGCGTCGCGCCCGACATGATCGCGTTCATCACCCGCGGATCGTTGATCGCGGCCGCGTAGCCATCGCGCTGCAACTGGAACTTTGGTTGATCGACGCTGCGCGAGACGTCCGCCGCGAGCACCAGCAGAAGGTCCACGGCTTCGGCGGCGCGGGCGGCCGTCGCCGCGGCGGACAACGCAAGGACGGCCAGCAGAATGCGCAGGATTGCCATGACGACTCCCGACCGGCGCGGCGCTGCCTCGCAGCGTCCGTGAAAGTCTAGCACCAGTATGGCGGAAGTCAGCCGAAGCGGAGCGACAATCCCCCGAGCGGAATGCCCGATAATCGGGTCGACCAGACTTCGCCGGCGCGGACCGGACAGGCGCGGGTCAATGTGCCGGTGGTCACGATTTCACCCGCCGATAGCGGCGGATTGTGCGGATCGCGCTCAAGGAGTTGCACGAGGTGCAGGAGGGCCGACAACGGCCCGCCGAGCACATTGGCGCCGCGGCCGGTTTCGACAATGGTTCCATCGCGCGCGAGATCGACCGTGAAAGTCGTCAGCGCATCGAACAGGGCCCCGCGATTGTGCGGCGTGACCTCCAGCGGCCGACCGATCCGCAGCGCGCCGTGCATGCCGAACGCCGCGACCGTGTCGGCGGATGTAAATCGCCAGCCGGGGAAGATCGACTGCACGATCTCGAAGCCGTGTGCCACCCAACCGATGCATTCCAGCAGCGCGCGTTCGTCCATTTGAGGCTGCGGTGCATGCGCGAGCCCGAACACGATCTCCGGTTCGATCAGAGGCTCGCACAAGTGTGCCAGCTCGAAGCGCGGAGAAGCATCGACCGAGCTGATCGTATGCGCATACATGTCGCCCCAGATCGGCTGGTCGATCTTGTATTGTGCCCACAGATCGCGATTGGTGAAGCCGATCTTGCGGCCGACCGGTTTCTCCCCACGCGCGATGCGAAGCGCGCGAACCGCAGCGGTCACCGCATAGGCCTGCGACAGATCGAAATCGGATCGTCTGGCGGTGAGAGGTTCGATCTGGCGTGTGCCGTCGAGCGCCGCCAGCAACTCGTGTGCGAGCGCTTCGGAATCTGCCGTCATGCGCTCGGTGCGCGGCCTGCCGGAAATGCGATTTCCACCAGCGTGCCGGCATTCACCGCGCTCTTGATCGAAAAGCGGGCGCGATTGGCCTCGACCAGGGCCTTCGTCAGCGGCAGTCCAAGCCCGGTGCCGGTGGTGGCGTCGGTCCGTGACGTGGTGATCTGGCGGAAGGGTTGCATCGCGGTCTGAAGATCCTTCTCGCTCATGCCGATGCCGGTATCGCGCACCCGCAGCATCACCTCGCCGCGCTCATTGATTGCCGTGGATACGATCACCTGTCCGCCGGCGGCCGTGAACTTGATCGAATTCGACAACAGGTTCAGCACGATCTGCCGGACCGACCGCGCATCGGCAACGATCTCGGGGATGTTCATCGACAACGCGGTGCGCACGATCACTCGCGCACGCCCGGCTTGCGCCTGCATCATCGCGACCGATTGCTGCGTGACCTCGTTCAGATCGACGCGCTCGAAATTAAGCTCCATCTTGCCGGCCTCGATCTTGGAGAGATCGAGCAGGTCGTTCAGCAGCGAGACGAGATGTGCGCCGGAAGCCTGGATGTCCTTCAGATAATCGCGATAGCGCTCGTTGCCGACCGGGCCGAAGCGCTCTTCCGTCATCACCTCCGAAAACCCGATGATGGAATTGAGCGGCGTGCGCATCTCGTGGCTGATCTTGGCGAGGAATTCCGATTTCGCTTCGGATTCCCGTTCCGCCTGCTGGCGGGCCGTCAGCATCTCGCGTTCGGCTTCCTTCCAGCGCGTCAGGTCGCGGAACAGCACGTGCACGCGCGTGTCTGTGGGGTTGGCGCGGCCCAGAATCATTTGCAGCGAGATGAGCCCGCCGAGGCGGCGCCGGCCGATGACCTCTTGATCGGCCTCGTCGGCGATGGCCTGCGAGTGGAGCAAGCGCTGCAGCCGAGCCTGCGCGATGCGTTCGCTGTCCGGTGCGAAGAGTGCACCAAAGGGATATCCGGCGAGGGTATGCGGCTCAAATCCGAAGAGCGTCTCCGCCCGTGGATTGGCGCTGACGATGATGCCCCGATCGTCGACGGTGACCATGCCGTCGGCGGCGATGTCGAGAAGCGCCGCCAAATCATTCGCTACCGGCGCAACATTCTGGGCCTCGGCGGGCCTATCCGGCTCCAGCATCAGCATCTGAGCCTTGGCGCCCTCGAGCTCAACGGTGACGAGCTGGCCGATGCGCGCATGCTGGCCTCGCGACGCAAAGATCCGGAGCTTCCGCTCGCCGGCTCCGCTCTCCGGGCTCTCGAACTCGACGTCCATCGCCTCAAGGCCACCGGCGGCGGCGAGATCCGAGAGCGAAGTCCGTCCCGCGAAGGCAAGAAAGGCCGGATTGGCATAAATGAGACTTGCGCCGCGATAGATCAGCAAACCGATTGGCAACTTGTCGAGGAGGGGGCGTTGCGCCCCCAGCGGATCTTCAGCGGTGACAAGCGGCTCCGACACGACCGCAGTAGCGTCGCGATCAGGCCGGGCTTGAGGCGAGGACATCAACACCGGCGGCACATAGGCCGGCTCTTCGTCCTCCTCGCTCGGCTTTTCCATCAATCCGCGCGCGAGTTCGTCGGCTCCGCGCAGGCGCGCGGCGAGCCGGCTGCCGAGGTCGCGGAACGCACTGCGTTCGGCCGGATTCAGCCCCGGCGCTCTGGTCTCGGGCTTTGGCTCGAGGGGAGCAATGGGAAACGGAACCACATTCTCCGTCGGCAGCGGACGATCATCTTCAGGCGCTGCGTTCGGCTGTTCGGGGGCGGCGTGGATCGCGACAACGGTATCGCTGCGATCGGACACGGGCGCCGGAGGCTCCACCAGATGAACCGGATTTTCGGTTAGCGTTGGATCAAGCGCAGGCGCGGAGCGTGCCGCCTCACTTGGTGCGGTGACACTTGGTGCGACGTCATAGGACGGCTGCGCGATCGCCGCCGGCTCTGGCTCACGGGCTTCTCTCGTCCGCGGGTCGTGCCACACGCCTAATCCACGATAGCCACGGAATGTACGATCGGCGTCGAAGGTCGGGATGCCGGACAAGGTGACGGCGAGCATGTCGCCGTCAGCCGTTGGCCAATTGACCGTGATGCCGCTCCAGGTGTTGCGCGACACCAGTGCCCGCGCAATCTTGCCGTCCGGATCGAGTGCGAGCTTCGCGGAGATTTCCCCCCAGAACCGACCGAGCAAGTTGGCTGTACGAGGGCCTGCAATCTCGGCAAACTCGCCCTGCGCGATGGTGAAGCGGTTCTCGGCATCGGTCTGCCAGACGAAGCGCTGCGGATGGACGCGGTCGATGTCCGGGTCGGGGTCCGTCGCGGCGGGCGATGGCGCCTTTTCGGTTTGACGTCCATGCGACACGGCCGCGATTTGCAGTGGCGTCCTGGCCATCGCGGTGATGGCCTCGGCAATCGGAGAGAGGTCAAGGAGGTCGGACGGAGCGACGGATGCTCCGTCTGGCCGGGCGCCCTCAGACTGCTGCGCATCGTCCTGCAGGAAGGCAAAGACCACGGTATCGTCACCGCTGCCGACGCGCAGGGTGGGGGTGCCGCTCTTGAGATCGCTCAGCGACGTTGCGCGGCCGATGCGCCGCGACGCCTCCTCTGTCGCACACAGCAGCGATCCGTCCGGCGAGAAGGCTGCGGCCGCGCCGCTGTCCTCGATCAGATAGCGGGCGCGTTCATGCAGCGACAGATTCGTGCCCGCGTTCTCGACCGCGATCACCAGAATCCCTTCGCCTCCGCTTGTGGCCACCGGGATGCGGGCGCAGCGGCAGGTGAGGGGCCGGCCAAATGCGGTGCCAAGCCCGCGCAGCCGCTCGAGCCGTGGTGGTGCGCCCTTCTGCAGCGTGGCCGCGCTGCGGGCGAGGTGCGCGGCAAATTCCCGAGGCAAGGCGGTGTGGTTTTCGCGGCTGGGCGATGCCTTCAGCAATGCAGCTGCCGCGGCGTTCGCGAACAGCAGGTTCGACCCGTCGTCGGAGAAGAGCCACAGAGCGTGCGGGCTCGTCGCATAGGGTGCGATCGCCGCCTCGCTCAGGAATTCGTGTCGGGTCTGGCTCATTAAGGTCACGCCAGCTCCGGCGCCGGCTCACTCCGATTTCTCGCCTCTTAAGCGATTCTTAATCTTAAGCGCCTGCCCGCGTCCATGCAGCCAGCCTGGGAGCCCGAGGATAACCTTAACAACGAGACCCCGGCCGGCCCCGCCGAAAGGCTCGCTGGCACGAACGCCGTCGGCCGATCTGTGTTATGGTTCACAGCGTTTTCAGGATGCGGATCGGGACAGCCATGGACAGCACGAAGCCCTTCGAAGTGCCCGCGGATATGCGCAAATTCGCAGAAATGAGCATGGAACAGGCACGGCAGGCCTTTGACCGTTACATCGCCGCGGCCCATCAGGCTGTGAGCGATCTCGAGGGCCGCGCCCAGGCCGCCCGAAGCGGCGTCATGGATGTCGGAGGCCGCGCCATGTCCTTCGCCGAGCGCAACATGGCGGCCTCCTTCGAGTTCGCTCAGAAGCTGGTCCAGGCCAAGGATGTCCAGGACGTGATCCGGCTGCAGACCGAGTATCTGAAGGCCCAGGTCGCGGCGCTCAATGAGCAGACCAAGGAATTGGCCGATGCCGCGGCGCGCGTCGCCAAGGATACGACGTCCTCAAAACAGCCCGGAAAATAGCCCCTTTGCCGCCGCATTGCGGGCTAAGTGCCGGCAGATACTAAAGAAAATGGTGCGTTGCATCAAATTTGTTGCGATGCACCATGTCCTGTGCTAGTTCTTGTGGCTGATAGCCCAGTACCCCACCCCCCTGGAAGGATTTGTCATGACTGAGGCCAGCGTACGTACCAAAAAGTCGGCCTTCGATATGCCGGCGTTCGAGATGCCGAATTTCGAAATGCCGAAGATGGAAATTCCCGCTGCGTTCCGCGAAATCGCCGAGAAGAGCGTCTCCCAGGCGAAGGACAACTGGGAGAAGATGAAGGCGGTTACGGAAGACGCAACCGACATGATCGAGACGAGCTATTCGACCGCCTCGAAAGGCGCCGCCGATTACGGTCTTGCCCTGATTGATGCCGCCCGCGCCAATACCAATGCGGCCTTCGACTTCTACAGCCAGCTGATGACGGCGAAGTCGCTGTCGGAAGTGATCGAACTGTCGACGACTCATGCGCGCAAGCAGTTCGAAACCGCGACCGCGCAATCCAAGGACCTGACGGCCCTCGCCCAGAAGGTGGCGACGGAAACCTACGAGCCGATCAAGTCGGGCATGACCAACGCCTTCACCAAGGCCGCCTGACGCGGCTTTCCAGTGCGCCAGACACGAGCCCGGGCCCTCCGCCCGGGCTTTTTTCATGAATTTTATACGGGTCGGGATTGCCGCGCGGATTGCTTGCCAAACCAGGCTCAAGCTCCTAGTTTCCGACCGTCTTTCGCGGGACCGCGCCGGTGCAACCTCGGCGCCCGCGTCGCGATGCAGCTGTAGCTCAGTTGGTTAGAGCGCCTGACTGTGGATCAGGAGGTCGGTGGTTCGAGTCCACCCAGCTGTACCATCAGCACATTCAAATCACTTCGGGCACTTCGGGCGGATTTTCCAGGGCGCTGGAAGTCGCTGTTGAACCGCGTTCCACGCGAAATCTGACGCCGCAACGTCACCTCAAGGCGATGGTACGCCTCGCCTTGCTACGGCGCGTCGGTCGCAGTCCTGGTTTCAGGGCGCACTTTTCGAAATCCAAGCTCATAGGAAATCGACTCGGCGGCGTGTCTTGCGAGATTGCCCCAGCGCTCCACGGTTGTCGGGTCGACGCGCTGGGCCGGGCCATTGAGTCCCAATATGCCGGCCGGCTGTCCATCCTTGTGAAAGAAAACAGACGCCGCGCCGCGCATCTCATCGTTCCATTCGCCGTGATTGAGCGCGTAACCGGCTTGTCGCGCGGCGGAGATGCGCTTCATGATTGCGTCCTGGGTTTTCGCGCTGCGTGAAATCTCAGTGCGCAGCATGGCGAGAATCGATTGGCATTTCTTGTCCGGCAACACCGACAGATACGCGATCTGAATCGCGGTCAGATCCTTGCCGCCCGGCAAGATCTGCCAGCAATGCATGCGTCCGCCGATCGGCCAGAACATTCGAAAGGGATAAGCGGTCGGATTGCCGACCTGCTCAAAAAACAAAAGGTCATCGCCATCAATGATAGCAACATGCACCATCTCGCGCGTCCGCCGCGCCAGTTCCTCGACCAGAGGCGATGTTGCGGCTCTCAGTTTCGAGCGCAGCCAGACTTCATGACCGAGCTCCCAAATTTTCAAGGTGGCCACATAGCGGGCCGTGCTCTCATCGCGCTGGACGAGACCGCATCCCATCAATGTTTGCAGCAGGCGATGAACATTGCTCTTCGTCATGCCTAGCGCTTCGCTCAGTTCGGTGACACCCCGCGGAGCGTCGCTGCGCGCAATCTGTTCGAGTATCGACATTCCTTTGACGAAGGTCGTGTCAACCCTGTGCATTTCAAGCTCCGGAAAATCTCGTCAGTGGTAAACTTTGTGCACGGCGAGCACTTTTATTGGCATTGACATGGGGGAGAGGGGCCAACCATAATTCCTATTATACGATATCGTGTTCTGAATAGTAGAACAGGCAGACGATGATGAACAAGACAATTGGCGCGTTGACCGGTCGCTTGGTTGGTTTTTCTCTTGCAGTCGTCGGGTTGGGCGCGCCTGCCTTGGCGCAGCAAGCGCCGGTGAAAGTGAATGTTGTGGGCCAGGCGCTGGCAACGCTGCCGCAACACCGCACCGTCGAAGCGCCGCTCTTCAAGGCTCTGCAGGACAAGAGTGGGGGCAAGATCGAGGTTACGCTGGCGACCTGGGCCGAGCGCAATGTCGGCGGTCCGGACATTCTCCGTCTGGTTCGATCGGGATTGGCCGATATTGCCGTTGTGCCGCTTTACACCGTCTCCGGTGACGTGCCTCTCCTCGATATCGTTGATCTCCCGGGCCTCAACCCGACGGTCGCTCAGGCTCGCAAGGTCGCCGAAACGGTTATTCCGGAAGCCAACAAGGTTCTTGAGAAGTTCAACGTCAAGATTCTTGCGCCCTTTGCGTTCACTGCCCAGGTGCTGTTCTGCCGCGAGCCTGTCGCAAATCTCGCCAGCCTTCAGGGCCGGCGCGTGCGGACCGGGGGCGGCTCGGTCAACGACTTCATCTCGGCCATCGGCGCTCAGCCTGTCGGTGTAGCTTTCCCGGAAGTCTATAGCGCCCTCGAGCGCGGCACGGTCGATTGCGCGATCACGGGAACGCAAACCGGGAACAGCGCGAAGTGGTACGAGGTCACGAAGGGCATTTATTCACTGACGACGAGCTGGTCGACTGCGGCCTATTTCGTCAATCTCAGCTGGTGGAACAAGCTCGATCCGGCGATCCGCGACATGATTGCCGCCACCATGAAAGAGGTTGAAGAGAAGCAATGGAAGCTGGCCGAAGAACTCACTGAAGTCGGCATCGCGTGCAATGTCGGCGACGCGAAGAAGTGCACCAGCGGGACGCTTGTCGACAAGAAGCCGTTGGCTCTCTCCGAGCCCAACGCCGCCGACAAGGAGAAGCTGCTGCGCGCGCTCTCGGACAACATCCTGCCGGCCTGGGTCAAGCGTTGCGGTCCGCAATGCGGAGAACTCTACAACAAGGTGGTCGCGCCGATCACCGGCATCAAATACGCGGCCAAGTAGAGAATCTTCCGGCGGTCTTTGATGGATGATAAGGAGTCATCTGCTTTTCGCCTCGTGACGATGTCGCGGCGTGGGCTTTCGTCAGTCAGCCGCATCATGGGGCGGATCGCCGGATGGATTTTCATACTCTGCGCGTTCTACATCACAGCGGATGTCTTGCTGCGTAACTTGGTGGGCGTGAGTTCGCAGGCCGCAATCGAGCTGACCGGCTATATGCTCGCTTGCGGCACGGCTTGGGCGTTGGGATACGCGCTGATCGAACGCTGCCATATCAGGATTGATCTGCTCGTCGACAAGCTTCCCGCCCGCGCCCGATACGTTCTTCATGCCGCTAGCCTCGGTGCGCTCGCCGTATTTGTCGGCTTTCTTGCCAAGGGTGCCATCGATCTCGTCGAGGAGTCGTGGCTTTTCGGAGCAACCGACATCAGCATTTTGCGTACGCCGCTTGTAATCCCGCAGGGGCTGTGGGCTTTCGGAATTTGCGTCTTCTTCCTGCTGATCGTCTCGATGCTGGTCGAGAGTGTGCTCTTGATTGCCCGGGGCAAAGGCGCGCTGGTCGAACAGCGTCTGCGTTCGCGCAGCTATGACGAGGAAGCCGCCGAAGCGTTGCAAGCTGTCGGTGCCGATGTCTCCGAAACCCAAAACGCAAAGACCCTCCCGTGATCGCCATCGTTTTTCTTCTGATCCTTGTTGCGATCATGGTCGGTGTCGCGCTGACGGGCGGCGGGCAAGGGCACCTGCCGATCCCGGAGCTGCTGTCGCTCGTCGGCCTTTTCGTGTTCTTTTTCGGGTCTGGCGTCTATATCGGCGCAGCACTCGGCGTCCTTGCCCTGATCGCCGGATTTGTCTTCTCCGACCGCCCATTCTGGCTTTTCATAGGGCAAACGATCTGGACTCCGAGCTCCAGCTTTGTCCTGATCGCGGTTCCCTTGTTCCTGCTCATGGGCGAGATCCTGCTGCGCGCGGGATTGTCTGACCGGCTGTATCGCTCGCTCAATCTGTGGCTGAACCGGCTGCCCGGCGGTTTGCTGCACACGAACGTCGTGTCCTCCGGTGTCTTTTCGGCAATCTCGGGATCCTCGGTCGCGACCGCCGCCACGATGGGCTCTGTCGCGCTGCCGTTTTTCAAGAACACCGCCTATGACAAGAAATACGTGCTCGGATCGCTCGCAGCGGGCGGGGCGCTCGGAAACCTGATCCCTCCGGGTATCACTTTCATCATCTACGGCCTCCTGACCGAAACCTCGGTTGGAAAGCTCTACATCGCGGCCATCGGTCCAAGCCTGCTCGTTCTCGGGCTGTTTCTTTTGGTCATCTTCATTCACGGCTATCGACATCCGCTGCCGTCCGCGAAGGAAGTCATTCCGTTTCGTGTCAAGCTGAGAGGGCTCATCGACCTCTTGCCGACAGCGATCCTCGTCCTCGTCGTTCTCGGCACGATTTATGGGGGCGTCGCGACGCCGACCGAGTCGGCGGCTTTCGGTGTCGTCGCCGCGATTGCCCTCGCAGCATTTGACGGAAAGCTCAGCTGGAAATTGTTGAATGAATCGGCCGACGCAACCGCGCGGAACACGGCGCTGATTGGATTGATCCTGCTCGGGGCGTATTTGCTGAACTACGTGCTTACGACGCTGGGCTTGCCCCAGGCTTTGGCAAAGGCCGTTGCCGGCATGCCCTTGCCGCCGTGGATCATCATGGCGTTGATCATCGGCTTCTATCTGGCGCTCGGGACCTTCATGGAAGGATTCTCGATGGTGATCACGACCATACCGGTGATCTTCCCGGTCGCGATGGCACTGGGTTACGACCCGGTCTGGTTCGGCGTCATCGTCACGATTCTTGTCGAGATCGCGCTTATCAGTCCGCCCGATGGGACGGTCCTGTATGTCCTGCAGGGCTTGAGAAGAGACGGAGGCCGCATCACGGACGTCTTCTCCGGCGTGATACCGTTTCTCGCCGTTTACATTCTTGCGGTCGCGATCCTGATGTGGGTGCCGGGCATTGCGCTCTGGCTGCCATCCGTCATGCGCTAGCGACCGTATCTCAAGCAACACGAACGGATGAACGATCGGAGTGTGGCACTGATGGAAATCGATTGGGAATTGTGCAGGGCCGTTGGCGAGTCCGCCGATCGGCTGACCTCCGCGCAGGTGTTCATGTCGGGCGGCGCGGCGGAATTGACAACGCGCAACATCTCCAAGGAGCTGTATGAAGCCGCCCGCAATTTCCATGAGGAGCCGCTCACCTACCTCGCAGCCAAAGCGCTCCTGGAGCGCACCAAGCCACGCGATCCTGTCATCATCACCACGGGCTTTTTCGACCCGCCGTCGATGATCGATGAAAGCGACGGCCCGGTTGGCGCCGTTCACTTTGCGCGTGCGCTGTGCGCCATGCTCGACCTCACGCCTGTGTTCCTCACCGAAGTTGCGAATATGGGGCGCATGGAGGCTTTGGCGCGCGCCGGAGGTCTGGATGTCGTCGACTTCGAGATGGCGCGTCTCACGCCGTTCAAGGCGGCCATGATGCCGTTGCCGATCGATCCCGAAAGGGCGGCATCCGAGGCCAAGCGGTGCATGGATTTCATCAAGCCGGCTGCCTTTGTCGCAATCGAGAAGCCGGCACCCTGTCCGCGCGGGCGATATCACACCGGCGTCGGCCTGGACGTGACCGACGTCGTCGGAAAGATTGACGTTTTTGTTCAGCGCGCGCAGGAATCTGGCGCGCTGACGATCGGTTTCGGCGACGGCGGAAACGAGGTCGGCATGGGCAACATCCTCGCTGCCATCGAGGATGTCGTCCCGACTGGCAAGGTGATCGGCACCAGCGTCAAGACCGATATTCTTGTCGTTTCGTCGATTGCGAATTGGGGCGCTTATGCGGTCGAGGCGTGTCTGGCGGCCGCACTTCATATGCCGGAGGCAATCCATTCGCGGGACGACGAGCGGCGTCTCCTTGACGCGGCGGCGGCCAATGGGTTCATCGATCCGGTGACGGGCGTTGCGAATGGGTGGATCGACGGCACGCCGCCCATCTGCAGCGAGTCCATTCTGGAGCTGCTGCGAAATATGGTCGAGTTGCGCCTCCTTCGTAAGGCACGCCATTCCCTGATGAACTTCCCGCGACGCTGGTCCGAGCGCAACGACCCGACCAAGGTGCTCCAGGCTTGGGCGCGCCGCCTGTCGGACGACGAGGCGCGTTTCTTCTCCGAGCGCTGATCACGCCGATCACCTCGTCGTGAACCGAACCGATGGGCCCGGATGGGGCGACCGGCCATATATGTGCAGGCCGGCGATCAAGGTATTCGATGAGAGAATGCTTGCGGCAAGTTCGAGGCATTTGCCTCACTCAATGGGCCGGCTTATGACAAGCTGCCGCCCGACGAGGGCATGATCACGCGCTAGCGCGTGGACGGCTCGGAGGAAATTCTGGTGGCGGGCGGGAGCAGCACGCCCTGATCTATCGGGGGCTGCGGGACGATCGAGTGGAAATTTGACGAAGGTTTCCTGAGTTGAAGTCTCTCAATACCCTTTCCGCGACCGAGATTGCGTCGATGACACAATCTGGAGCGGTCAGCTGCGAAGCGGTCGCGCAAGCTTGTCTCGCACGAGTGGAGGCGCGTGAGCCGGCGATCAATGCGTGGTCCTATCTCGATCGTGACCTTGTTCTTCAGCAGGCGCGTGCGTTGGACGCACGGTCGACACACGGTCCGCTCCATGGCGTGCCTGTCGGCGTCAAGGACGTTATCGAAACCTGTGACATGCCGACCGAGATGGGGTCGCCGATCTATCGCGGATATCGCACGAAGTCGGATGCCTCCTGTGTCGCCATCTTGCGGGCCGCGGGCGCCCTGATCTTTGGAAAGACGGTGACATGCGAATTCGCAGGCGTGACCGCGGGGCCGACCACGAATCCGCATGACATTTCGCGAACGCCGGGCGGGTCCTCGAGCGGGTCGGGTGCCGCGGTTGCTGATTTCATGGTACCACTAGCGTTCGGCACGCAGACCGGCGGGTCCGTCCAGAGGCCATCGTCGTTTTGCGGTATTGTCGGCTATAAACCAACATTCGGCCTGATCAATCCGCAGGGCGTGAAGCCTGCCGCCGAAAGTCTCGATACTGTCGGTCTCATGGCGCGGTCGGTGGAAGACATCGAACTTTCCGCACGGGTGCTCACGAACTCTGCGCCGACGAGCTGGCTATCCGATGGAACGCCGGTCCGGATTGGGCTTTGCCGCACATTTGCATGGAGCAACGCGGAGCCTGCGACTCAACACGCGATCGAGGACGCCGCGTCACGTCTCGCCAGGGCAGGCTTTCCCGTAAAGGACATCGACCTGGCGGGTCGTTTTGAAGAGCTGCCAACAACGCGCGAGATCATCAATGATTTCGAGCGCGCCCGCGGCATGGCGTGGGAATGGCAGACACATCCCGATCAGATCAGCGAAGCCTTGGCAAAAAGCATTCGCAACGGTTTGGCGATGGATGTCTCGCGCTACGTTCAGGCTCTTGAGCGCGTGGATGAATGCCGCCGAGCGCTTGCCGCTATTTTCGCCGACGTCGACGTGTTGTTGACCCCGACCGCCAATGGCGAAGCGCCGGTCGGTCATGCCAATACCGGTCACCACGGCTTCCAGAGCATCTGGACTCAATTACGCACGCCGACGGTCAGTCTTCCAACGCATGCGGGACCGAACGGGATGCCGATTGGCATTCAGATCGTCGCGCCGTGCTATGCCGATAGCCGTCTGCTGGCTATCTCGCAGCTGATTTTCCGCGTGCTGGGCCGCGGCCCTGTCGTCAAGATGTGAGAACGAGAGCGGGTTTCGGGCGTATCAGGGATTGGGTTCCAGCACGATACGGCCACTGACCCGCCTGTCCACGATATCCTGCAGCGCGGTTGCGAATGCCTCGAGCGGGTAGGTCACGGTCGTCGCGGCCTTGAGCTTGCCGGCCTCGTACAGACTGAAAATCTCTTTCATGCATTGTGCCATAAGGTCGGGGGTGCGCTTGCGATAATCGCTGACCTGCAGGCCGCTGACTTCGATATTCTTGACGAGCAGATAGTTCGCCTTGACGCTTGGGATCCGGCCGGCGGCAAAGCCGATGACCACGAGACGGCCGCGCCAGGCGAGGGCGCGAAGCGCGGCATCGAACGCATCGCCGCCGATCGGATCGATGACCACATCCACGCCTTTGCCGTCGTTGAGTGCGTAAACCTGTTCGCGCAACGAGTCCCGAAGGTTGTCCTTTGACAGGTCGATAATGGCGTCGGCGCCCGCCTCGATCGCGAGCGGGCCCTTTGCCGCGTTGGACACGCCGGCAAGCACCTTCGCACCCATTGCCTTGGCGAGTTGAACCGAGGCTAGTCCGACGCCGCCGGTGCTGCCCAGTACAAGAACGCTCTCGCCTTCGACGAGGCGCGCCCGCTCGCGCAGTGCGAACCATGAGGTGTCGTAAACCAGGGCCATCGACGCCGCCTCGACATAGCTCATGTTTGGGGGCAGCTTGAAACACGACTTCGCGTCCACCGCGACCTTCTGAGCGTAGCCGCCTTGCTCGGCAAGGGTCAGCACGCGATCGCCGATCTGGAAGTCATGCACGCCGGCGCCGAGTGCGGCGATTTCGCCCGCGGGCAATTTGCCGGGCACGAAAGGCCGCTCCGGCAGGAATTGATACTTGCCGGTCACCACGAGGCTGTCGACGTAATTGACCGCGGCGGCCTTGATGGTCACCAGGACCTGACCTGCTGCAGGCACCGGATCCGGCATTTCGCCCACTTCATGGCTGGCGATAGGGCCGAACTCTCTGACAATTGCTGCGCGCATTTCTATTCCACCGAAGTATCCATCTCATTTTTAATACAAAAGCAGCATCCTGCGCAACAAAGGCTGCGCCGCCGCGTCCGATATGACGGAATAAGTTATTGTAATTCAGAGATTTATGTTCTATTGGAATGGCATATCTGGCGATTTTCAGCTGTAGCAATAAGTTTACAACTGTCGACGGGGTGTCCGCCAGAACGCCTTGGCCGTCCAACCGACCGAACCGTCATGAAGCCGGCTCCCTTCACGTATCATACGCCCGCTTCGGCGGAGGAGGCAGTGGAACTCATCGCCAGGTTTGGACCGGAGGATGGGCGTATCCTCGCGGGCGGACAGAGCCTCGTGCCGACGATGGCCTTCCGGATGGCGCGGCCGGCGCATCTCATCGACATCAATGGCATTTCGGAATTTGCGGCACTCGCCGTAACAGGCGAAACCCTGTCGATCGGAGCCTGCGTCCGGCATGCGGCTTTCGACAGCGATGCGGTGCCCGGCGCAACCGGCGCTTTGCTGCGCAAGGTCGTGCAGAATATCGCGCATTATCCCATTCGGACCCGGGGCACGTTTTGCGGCAGTGTGGTGAATGCTGATCCGGCATCGGAATGGTGCTGCGTGATGGCGACGCTTGACGGGCAGGTGGTTGCACGCAGTCAGCGGGGAACGCGCCGCATCGCGGCCGCGGATTTCTACCAGGGCATCATGACCACCGATCTTCAGGAGGACGAACTCGTCGTTGCGTGCGAGCTGCCGATCTTGCCTCCCAATACGCGAAGCGGCTTTGTCGAGTTCAGCAGGCGCAAGGGCGATTTTGCGGTTGCCATGGCGCTCGTGACGTATCGGCTTTCAGATGGAGAGATGATCGAGCCGCGGGTCGGCATTGGCGGCGCTGAATCGCATGCCCGCAGGATCACCGAGGCCGAGGATACATTGCGGGGCCGGGCGCCCGGCCCGGAGGTGTTTGCGCAGGCTGCAGAGGCCGCGGCGGCGGCATGCGATCCGATCGAGGACATCAACAACACGGCGGATTATCGGCGCGGTCTGGTGCGCACGCTGGTGCAGCGCTCCCTGGAGAACGCAGCATGACTTCGAAACGCGAGATCACTCTGCACATCAACGAGCGGGAGTTTCGCGTTGTGGTCGAGCCGCGGCGAACGCTCTGCGACGTCATTCGAGATGATTGCGGCCAGACCGGAACGCATATCGGATGCGAGCACGGTGTGTGCGGCGCCTGCACCGTTCTCGTCGATGGCGACCCGGTACGCTCCTGCCTGATGTTCGCCGTGCAGGCGGATGGCCGGCATATTCGCACTATCGAAGGTCTGGCGGATGGCGAGAAATTGCATCCCATGCAGGAAGAATTCGCGCGTCATCATGCGCTGCAATGCGGGTTTTGCACACCCGGCTTCCTGATGCTTGCCGTCGGTGCGCTGGAGAAAAATCCGGACATGAACGACGAGGAGATCGTCGATCTGCTGTCGTCCAATCTGTGCCGCTGCACTGGCTATGAGAACATCATCAAGGCGGTTCGCGCGGCGGCTGTTGTGATGAAGGCGCGCGCGTGACGGCCAAGCCGACATCGTGGATCGGCGCTTCCGTCGAACGGCTCGAGGACGGACCGCTTTTACGAGGCCGCGGCTGTTTTGCGGGAGACGTGTCGTTTCCGCGCCAGTTGCACATGCGCGTCGTCCGTTCTCCCTATGCGCATGGCCTGTTGAAGAGAGTCGACTGTAGCGCAGCGCTTGCCTTGCCTGGCGTGGTCGCCATCTGGACGGCTGAGGACATCGCCGATTTGCCGCCGATCGACTTCCGGGAGGGGCCCAACGAGAAGCTGGCTCCCTTTCGTCAAACCGTTCTGGCCAAAGACAGGGTTCGCTACGTCGGTGAGCCGGTTGCGGCGGTGTTCGCCGAAGATCCGTATATCGCTGAGGATGCGGCGGATCTGGTCGACGTAACGATCGAGGAGCTCGACGCGATCGTCGATGCGTCGCTGGCCCCTTCCGAATTTGCGTCCGGCTTGACGACGGAGCCGACGGCCTGCCGGCAAGGCTATGGCGATATCGAAAAGGCTCTCAGCCAATCGTCCACGATCGTTGAAATCGATGTGTCGATTGGCCGTCATTCCGGCGTTCCGCTCGAAACCCGTGGTGCCGTCGGTCGTTATGACGCAGCACGGGACGTGCTGGAGCTGCACGGAGCGGCGAAGGTACCGCATCGCAATCGCGAGTCGCTGTCACGCATGCTCGGCCGCAGCCCGGCCGGACTCCATCTTTTCGAGGGGCATGTCGGTGGCGGCTTTGGCGTGCGCGGCGAAATATATCCCGAGGACATCCTGGTGCTTGTTGCCGCGATGCGACTGCAGCGTCCGGTGAAGTGGCTGGAAGATCGCCGCGAGCACATGATTGCGGCCAATCACTCGCGCCAGCAACGTCACCGCATCCGCGCGGCGGTGGACGCCCAGGGGAGACTGCTTGGTATAGACGACGAGTTCTTTCACGATCAGGGCGCGTATATTCGCACGCATGGCACGCGCGTTGCGGACATGGCCTGCGGCATCCTGCCCGGGCCGTACCGGTTGCCTCATTTTCGCGTCAACGGGCATTTCCGTCTGACCAACAAGACGCCGGCCGCGACGTATCGATCCCCCGGGCGTTATGAAACGAATTTCGTTCGCGAACGCCTGATGGACGCGATCGCGCGCAGGCTCGGCATCTCGCGGATCGAGGTGCGCCGGCGCAATCTTATCGCGCCGGACGAAATGCCTTATGAGCGGCCGCTGGTCGCGCTCGGCGACGAAGTCGTGCTCGATTCCGGACAGTACGAAGCGTTGCTGAACATGGCTCTGGCTCGCTTTGCATGGGACAAGGCGGAGCGCGAGTGCCAGGACCGGCGCAGGCGCGGTGAGTATGTGGGCCTTGGCGTCGCGATGTATGTCGAGAAAAGCGGTCTTGGCCCGACGGACGGCGTGAGGGTCAACGTGCACACCACAGGCGACGTCGAAGTCGTGACCGGAGGCGCTTCGGTCGGGCAGGGCTTCGAGACGGTCATCGCGCAGGTTTGCGCCGAAGGGCTGGGCGTCGATTATAGGCAGATTCGCGTCATCCATGGCCGCACCGACCGGATTGAATACGGTATCGGTGCGCATGCAACGCGCGCCACGGTGATGACCGCGAATGCGACGGCGGTGGCGGCAGGCAAGGTGCGGGCGAAAGCCCTCGCGATGGCGGCGCAGTTGCTGCAAGCCGAGGCGACGGATCTGACAATTACAGAGGGCAATGTTGTACGCGCCGATGGTTCCGGTGCGTCAATCTCACTCGCTGAGATTGCCCATCATTTGAGGCCGACCTCGCAAACGCGCGGCCAGCGCGAGCCCGGGCTTTGTGCGGACGGATGGTTCACAACCGCCCATATGACCTATCCTTATGGTGTTCAGCTCGCGAAGGTGAAACTCGACGAGGGCACCGGCGCCGTCCATGTCGAAAAGATGCTGATCGCTTTCGACGTCGGTCGCGCCATCAACCCGATGCTGGTGCGCGGACAGCTCGTTGGTGGTTTCGCGCAAGGATTGGGTGGGGCGCTGTTCGAAGAATTTCAGTTCGACGAGCGTGGGCAGCCACTTTGCGTCACGCTGGCCGATTATCTTATTCCCACGGCACATGACGTGCCGGACGTCGATGTGCTGATTGCGGAAGAGGCGCCGAGCACCTGTAATCCGCTGGGCATCAAGGGGGCAGGCGAGGGCGGCATCGCCGCGGTCGGGGCCGTGATCGCCTCCGCCGTTGATGATGCACTCGGCGGCAAAGGCGAGATCACGCAGCTTCCGATCAAGCCGCAGACCGTCAAGGCTTTGATCGACGCGCGTCGGGGCTAGGCCGATTTCGGTTGAACTGGATCGCTTCGCTCATTTCTTGTCATGCCCCGCGAAGGCGGGGCATCCAGTCAACTTTAAAGCCGTTGTGATACTGGATCGCCCGCTGTCGCGGGCGATGACAGTTGGAGAGCGCTGCGTTTTTGAAAGCTGAAAGTGCTTGAGGCGAATTCCGCCTCTATTCCTGCATCGCAGCTTCGCGAGTTCTTTGGATCGCCGGGAGCGCGACGACCAGCAAGAGCCCGGCGGCGACGACCAGAAACAGCAGACTGATCGGATCCTGGATGAAGACCATCGGGTCGCCGCGCGACAGCAGCAGGCTGCGGCGCAGATTTTCTTCCATCATCGGGCCAAGGACGAAGCCGAGGATCAAGGGTGCGGGCTCGCAGTCGAGCTTCATGCAGATGTATCCGAACACGGCAAAGAACGCCATCACGTAGACATCGAACACGTTCTGGTTCACCGCGTAAGCGCCAATGCAGCAGAACACGACGATGGACGGGTAAAGCAGGCGATAGGGCATCCGCAGCAGCTTCACCCACATACCGACGAGCGGCAAATTGAGGATGACCAGGATGAGATTGCCGAGCCACATGCTCGCGATCAGTCCCCAGAACAAGCCGGGCCGATCGGTCATCACGCGCGGGCCCGGTGAGATGCCATGGATCATCATGGCGCCGATCATCATCGCCATCGTGGGATTGGAGGGGATGCCGAGCGTAAGCATCGGGATGAACGAGGTCTGGGCACCCGCATTGTTTGCCGATTCCGGCGCTGCCACCCCACGAATGTCGCCTTCGCCGAAGTGACGCGGCTTTCGCGCAACCTTCTTCTCGAGTGTATACGCCGCGAACGCCGCGAGCAGGGCGCCGCCGCCCGGCAACACGCCCAGGATGGAGCCCAGTGTCGTGCCGCGCAGGATCGCCGGGATGCAATGCTTGATCTCGCTCAGGGACGGCAGCACGCGGCCGATCTTCGCCTTCACGATGCTGGTGCTTGTTTCCTTGCGTTCGAGATTGAGCGCGATATCGGCGAGGCCATAGATCGCCATCGACAGCGCGACAAACTCGATGCCATCGGCAAGGCCGCGCAGATCAAAGGTGAAACGGCGTACACCCGAATTGATATCGGTGCCGACGATGCCGAACAACAAACCGAGCGCCACCATGCCGATCGCCTTGATGACCGATCCGTGCGCGAGAACGATTGACGCGACGAGTCCGCAAACCATCAGCGAGAAATATTCGGTTGGGCCGAATTTCAGCGCGATCGAGGACAGCAAGGGCGCTCCGACAAAAACAAGCGCGGTCGCAACCGTACCTGCGAAAAACGAACCGAGCGCCGCGATGCCGAGCGCGGGGCCGGCGCGACCGGCGATGGCCATCTTGTAGCCGTCGATCGTCGTGACGACCGAGGATGCTTCGCCCGGAATATTGACCAGGATGGCGGTGGTGGAACCGCCATATTGCGCGCCGTAATAAATGCCGGCGAGCATGATGAGTGCGGATTCCGGCGGGAGGCTAAAGGAAAATGGAAGCAGCATCGCAACGGTTGTGACCGGGCCGATGCCAGGCAGGACGCCGACCAGCGTGCCAAGCAGCACGCCTGCGAAGCAGTACAGGATGTTCGTGACCGTAAGCGCTACGCTGAAGCCAGTTGCCAGGTTAGCCAGAAGATCCATGAAGTAACCGTGCTCACACTCTGCTTACAGCGAAGGCCAGACCGGCAACGGAAGTTGCAGGGCAAAATGAAACACCCCGACTGACAGAACAATCAGCGCGAGGGCCAAAAGTCCGGTTGTGACTGGCCGCGAGCCACGGTCAGCCAAAGCGACCGTCACGACGGTGATGGCAGTGCTGATGACAAGGCCGAGTGGCTGGATGCAAAACCCAAACAGCACCACGCCGATCACCAGAATCGTGATCGCCCGCAGGCCAAAGCCTTCCACCGCCTCATCCCCATTGAGGATCGCGCGGGCGATCAGCAAAAGGCCAATTCCACCCAGCAAGACGCCGAGCACCACCGGGAAGTAGCGCGGCCCCATTTCTCCCGATGACCCCAGCGAATGGTTTCGGGAGAAATAGAGGCTCGCCACCGCGAACAACAGGAACATGATACCCGACCAGAAATCCTTGCCGGTCTTGATCCTGGTCATGACGTCTGGTCCGTCCGCGCCGCTTACTGGTCAGTTCGTCTTGATCTTGGCGTCGGTGATGACCTTACGCCATTTATCGTAATCGACCTTGACGAAAGCCGCGGCCTCCGCCGGCGTCGTGCCGCGGGGTGTGGCTCCCACCTTGGCGAACGCCTCCTTCAATTTCGGCTTCGCGAGCGCGACGCCGATCGCGTCATTGAGCTTGGTCTTGATGTCGGCAGGCAGTCCGGCAGGAGCGAAGACGGTCAGCCAAAGATCGACCGTGAAATCCTTGATGCCCGAGCCTGCGACCGTCGGTTTGTCCGGGTAAACCGGGTTTGGCTTGTCCCCCGTGGTCGCCAGCGCCAGCACGCGATTGTCAGACGTGAAGGGCAGCGCGCCAGCAATGCTGCTGAACGAGAACTGAATCTTGTTCGCCATCATGTCAGTGAAAGAAGCCCCGATTCCCTTGTAAGGAATGTGCGTGGCCTGAATCCCAGTGATCTGCTTGAGCATTTCACCGGAGAGATGCGGCGTCGTTCCGATCCCGGCCGAGGCGAAGTTCAGCTTGCCTGGATTGGCCTTCGCATAAGCCAGGAATTCGTCGAAGGTCTTCACGTTCAGGCCCGGCGCCACGACCAGAACCAACGGCGAAGAGCTTACGACTGAAATGGCTTCCAGTTGTTTGAACAGGTCATAGGGCACGTTGTCCTGCAGCGTCGGATTGATCACGATGGCCGGGTCCATCAGCAACAGCGTGTAGCCATCGGCCGGCGCGCGGGCGACGACGTCGGTCCCCACCATGCCGCCAGCGCCGGGACGGTTCTCGGCGACGACAGACTGTCCAAGAACCTCGCCGAGATTTTGCGCCAGCGTTCGACCGATAAAATCAACCACGCCGCCCGGCGTGTATGGGAGTACGAGCTTTATCGGCTTGTTCGGATAGGGTTGCGCAAGACTCGATGTGGAAGCGAGAGCCAGGCCGAGTATGGCCGCGAGTGTTGAAATACGAAATCCGAAAGCCATCCATTTTCTCCCTGCTGTCGAACTACATCGAAGACCATCACGCTACGTGCTGTTCTACGTTGTCGTACTCGCGTCATGGCTCCATGTGACTTGGCGGTTTGTCACGCTGTCAACATCGGTGCCGATACCATAAAATCGCGCTGCTGAGGCTAGCAAGGTGCGTGCCATGTGCGGTGCATTGATCATGCAGTGCTGAAGGAACCGCGACCGACTGCGACGAGCCGACCTTTTGCATCGGTAATCGTCACATCCACCCGCGCGATTGTGCGCCCCGCCTTGAGCAGCGTGGCGTGTGCCGTGAGGTCGCCGCCATCAGCTGGGCGAAGATAATCGATCCGCAAGTCGATTGTTGGTGTCATGCGGCCGATCTTGACCGCTGCGGCGGCATGACCGGCAAGGTCGATCAATGTTGCAATGACACCGCCGTGGAAGGCGGATTCATCGGGTGCGCGCGCGAGCTCTTCGCGGTAAGCGACCGATATTGTGACTGTCCCCTTTTCCGGGTCGGCATCGACAGCTTGCGGCCGCAAGACACGATGAAACGGTGGCCGCGAGAGTTCCTCGCGCAATCGCGCCAGCGCTTCGTCGCGTCCCAGTGTCATCCCGCCTTGGCCTGATAGCGTACCGGCATCGGCTTCACCTGCCCGTTGGCGATCCATTCAACCACGTCGCGTTTGCGGATCTTGCCGCTCGGGGTGAGCGGAATTTCCTCAACGGACAGAAAGTATTCGGGCATGTCGTATTTGGACAATCCGACTTCATCGAGATGTCCGAGGATGTCTTCCGCACTGGCGGTTTTGCCCGGATGAAACATCACCGCGAGGCAGACCCGTTCGCCGAGGCGGGGATCCGGTACGGGCACCGCGGCAACGCGCTTGATGGCCGCATGCGTTGCGGCCAGCGCTTCGATCTTTGCGGGATAGATGTTGTGCCCGCCGCGAATGATGACGTCCTTCTTGCGCCCGGTGATGCGCAAGTAGCCGTTCTCATCGACCCAGCCAAGATCGCCGGTCATGAACCAGCCGTCGCGATTGAAGGATTCTTCGGTCGCTTTCTGATCGTCGAAATAGCCGAGCATCAGGCTGGCGCCTTTTCCGCCGATCTGGCCGATCTCGCCGGGCGGGAGTTCGCGGTTCGGATTCTCGCGATCGAAAATGCGAATCTCGTAGCCGGTACAGGAGCGGCCGCAGGTTTCGACGATCAGGCGCGGGTCATCATTCGGCAGCGTGTATTGGTGCGAGCAGGTCTCGGTCATGCCGTATCCGCTCTGGGGCTTGATCCCATACCTGATCAGATCTTCAACCAGCTCGCGAGGAGCCGCGGCGCCGGAAATCCGGAAGCCCTGCAACTTGCCGATGCCCGAAAGATTGCGAGCCTTGACTTCTGCCAGAAGGTCAATCGCATGCGTTGGGACACCGACAAGGAACGTCGTGCCGGTATCCATGATGCGATCCGTGATGCTGGTGCCGCGCGGCAGGTCATGAATGACCAGTTGCCCGCCGACCGCGAGCGCCATGATCATGGCGCCAAAGCCGAGATTGTGGCTCAGCGGACTGAGCGAATAGACGACAGAGTCTTGGTTGATGTTCCAGTCCGCCGAGAGGGCGCGCGCATTGGCCAGCAGCGTGTTGTCGCTGTGCATCACGCCTTTCGGCACCCCTGTCGTGCCGGACGTGAACGCAAGATAGAGAATGCTGTTTGCGTTGCGCGGCGACGCCGGCGCGGCCCCGCCTTTTGGTTCGACGATGCCGATTGTCCGTCCGGGGCCGCTTTTCTGCAGACGGTAGGTCTGGCGCAACGATTCAATGCGGCCGAGATTCGCAAAAAGATCATTCTTGTTTGCGTCGGCTCCGTAGCCTTCTTCCGCGACAAGCGCCGATGCGCGCATGCGGTTCAAGAGGTCGATGATGTCTGCGACGGTATGGTCGCGATGCAGGGACGGGCAGCAGACATAGCCATTCCGGCTACAGGCAACGAGCGCAACGATTCCTTCGGGCCGGCTTGGCAGCCATACAGCGACGCGTTGTCCGGCAACGACGCCATGATCCGCAAGGTCTTCGGCGAAAGCGTCCGCCAGGTCGACCAGTTCTCGATAGGTCAGATCACCGTAGGAGCTTCGGATCGCGACCCGCTCGGGATTGCGTTCGGCATGACCGCGAACCAAGTCATAGACCGTTTCGTCCCGCCACAATCCTGAGTTGTAATATTCCTGGTAACGGTCGACATGGAACAGTGTCAGCAGGGTGTTGGACATTGGCTCTGTTGAACCCCAAGCGGCCAAATTCTCATTTTCGGTACATGCGGCGGTAACAGAAGACACTAGGGAATTCAATGTTTCAGAGAACCATACCACGCGCTGACGATTGTCTGTTTCATTTTTTATACATTCCCCTATAATTTAACAAGTCGACCTTCGGAACCCGTTCGCTCATGTCATCTATCGAGAAGCCCCAGGCACTTCTGGCAACGGCTAATCGCATTTTGGCCAACGAGGGTGTTCTCGACGCGTTCGGGCATATCAGTCTTCGGCACACCTCGGACGAGGGTCGCTTTTTTCTCGCGCGTTCGCTGGCGCCCGAACTCGTGACGGAAGAAGACATTCTCGAGTTTGATCTGTCAGGCGAGCCGGTGACCCCGACGGACAGGGCGCTTTACTCGGAGCGCGTCATTCACTCCGTGATCTACAAGATGCGTCCGGACGTGAAAGCCATTTGCCACCATCATTGCCCCGCGATCATGCCATTTTGCCTCACCGACCTGAAATTGAGGGTGGTGACGCAACTCGGGGCGGTTCTGGGCAAACAGGTGCCGGTCTGGGATAGCCGTGATGAATTTGGCGCCACCAATCACCTTGTCACCCGCGAGGCCGAAGCTGTGTCGCTGGCCAAGTGCCTCGACCGTAACTCGATCGTCCTCATGAAGCGACATGGCGCGACCGTTGTTGGCGGAAGCCTGCGCGAAGTGGTGTTTCGGTCCATCTATGGATGTCGCGACGCCTTGTTGCAGACCCAGGCTCTTCAGCATGGGCGGATTGATGCCTTCTCTGATGAGGAAATCGATCTTGCTGGACGGTTCCCCGAAGCGTCGCTGGTGCGGGCGTGGGATTATTGGCACGCGCGGCTTCCGCATTCATGAAATGACGCGTCGAAATAAAGCAACTCAAGTTATCGGAATCCGGAAGTTGGGGAAGCCATGGCGGATCTGAGTCGCCAATATGATGTCCTGGTCGCGGGCGGCGGGAATGCGGCACTGTGCGCAGCAATCGCGGCACGCCGCGCGGGCGCCTCGGTTCTCGTGGTTGAAGGGGCTCCCAAGTTTTATCGCGGCGGAAATACCCGGCACACGCGAAACTTCCGCTGCGCGCATGACAGTGCGACCGAGACTTTGACGGGGCCTTACAGCGAGGAAGAGTTCTTCGACGATCTTCTGCGAATAACGGGCGGCCAGACCGACGAAGTGCTGGCGAAGCACATGATCCGCGAATCGAAGGAAGTGCTCGTCTGGCTGGGGGAACAGGGTATCCGCTTCCAGCCCTCGCTCGGCGGAACACTGACCCTCGGGCGCACCAACGCCTTCTTTCTCGGCGGCGGCCGCGCGATGCTCAACGCGCTCTATCGCACGGCGGAGGATTTGGGCGTCGATGTCGTCTATGACGCGCCGGTCACCGCCTTGGACATCCAAGACGGGCAATTTCTTTCCGCCTCGGTCCAGTTTGAAGGCAAGACGCACAATGTGCGGGCACGGACGTTGGTCGCGGCGTGCGGCGGGTTCGAATCCAATATCGAGTGGCTCAAGGAATATTGGGGCGAGGCGGCCGAAAATTTCCTGATTCGCGGCACGCGCTATAACCGCGGAGCCGTGCTCAGGATGTTGCTCGATGCCGGCGTCCAGGAAGTCGGCGATCCCACGCAATGTCACGCGGTCGCGATCGATGCGCGGGCGCCGAAATATGACGGCGGGATCATTACGCGGCTGGATTGCGTGGTCTTCGGCATTGTCGTCAACAAAAATGCCGTACGCTTTTATGATGAGGGCGAGGACATCTGGCCGAAGCGCTACGCGATCTGGGGGCGTCTGGTGGCCGGCCAGCCTGACCAGATCGCCTACATCATCTTCGATGCGCCTTCGCTCCACCTTTTCATGCCTTCGCTGTTTCCGCCTGTGACGGCCGGCACGATTCGCGAGCTAGCGCAGAAGCTGGGGCTCGACCCGGATACGCTGGACAAGACGGTTGCCGATTTCAACGCCGCGGTCCGGCCGGGGACTTTCAATCATGCCGACCTCGATGACTGCCGTACCGAAGGTCTGACGCCGCCGAAAACGCACTGGGCGCGCAAGATCGAGAAGGCGCCGTTTTACGCTTATCCCGTCCGGCCGGGAATAACGTTTACCTATCTCGGCGTTCGCGTGAACGAAGAATCGCGGATGCTGATGGCCGACGGCAAGCCGGCAGCAAACATGTTTGCGGCCGGCGAGATCATGGCCGGAAATGTGCTTGGCCGCGGTTATGCCGCCGGCATCGGCATGACCATCGGCAGCGTTTTTGGACGGCTGGCAGGACGTGGAGCGGCGAAGAATGCGCGCAATTGACATGCACACAACTGCGGCGCACACCACGGCCGCGCTGACCGAAGCCGACCGGCTCATGGTCGTTTGCAATTCATGTCGCTATTGCGAAGGTCTGTGCGCTGTCTTTCCGGCAATGGAGCGCCGCCGGCTGTTTAATGACGGCGACCTCAACTATCTCGCCAATCTCTGCCATAGCTGCGCCGCCTGTTATTCCGACTGCCAGTTTTCGCCGCCGCACGAATTCGATGTGAATGTGCCGCGTGTACTTGCGAAGGTGAGGGGCGATTCCTACGCCGCCTATGCATGGCCAAGGGCTTTTTCGGGATTGTTCGCGCGCAACGGGCTGATCATCAGCATGATTGCCGCACTCAGCGTCGCGTTGTTCGTGATCGGGTTTGTCGCGGTGCGCGACCCGTCCGTTCTGTTCGGCGTCCATACAAATCCGGGCGCCTTCTACAAGCTGATGCCTCACAACGCCATGGCCCTGCTGTTTGGTGGCGTGTTCTTATATGCCCTTGTGGCGATCACCATGAGCCTGCGGGCGTTCTGGCGGGATATTTCGCGGGGGGAATCCGTCGGCGGAATGTCTTCGATCTGGCGAGCCGTCGCGGATGCCGGCCGCTTGCGATACCTGGACGGCGGAAATGCCGGGTGCATGAACGACGACGACCGGCCCACCGATCGGCGCAAGCATTATCACCACGCAACCTTCTACGGATTCCTTCTCTGCTTCGCGTCGACCTCTGTTGCGACGCTGTATCACTATTTGCTGGGGCGTGAGGCGCCTTATCCCTGGTACGATCTGCCCGTCGTCCTTGGCACGATCGGCGGAATCGGTCTCGTCGTCGGTCCAGTCGGTTTGCTGGTGGCGAAATGGCGCCGGGATCCCGTGCTTGTCGACGAGCCGCGCTTCGGCATGGATGTCGCGTTCATCATGATGCTCCTGTTGACGAGCGTCACCGGACTCTTGCTCCTCGTGTTCAGGGCGACCCCTGCGATGGGGATGCTGCTCGCCGTTCATCTGGGCGTGGTCTTTGCGCTGTTCCTGACCCTGCCATACAGCAAGTTCGTGCATGGCCTTTATCGCTTCCTGGCGCTCGTCCAGTATGCGCGGGAAAGCGCCTCGCACGATCAGGTTGCCGATACCTAGAAGGACGGCTCCGGCCATCGGCGGTGATTACGAGCACCCGTGGTGCGCAGCGGCCGGAGATCGCCGTCTCGCTCTGCGGGTCCTGCATGCTGGCGCGGTGATGATCCGATCTGATGCGTCTCACGCGAGAGGCGACGGATCGCTCACACCCTGATGGCCCGCAGCGTCCGCAGATAATCCTCGACCCCGCGATCGATATCGTATTCGCACTTGAAGCCCAGTTCGTCCCGTGCACGGGTCACGTCATAGATGCCGTGCATGGGGTAAGGCATGCCGAGAAAATTCAGCCCGGGTCCGATGCTGATATCGGCATCGGGGATATGCCTGCGCAACGCGCGCTCGAAATCGCGCAGCGTCGATCCGACCCCGCTGCCGATATTGTAGACACGGCTCTTGGGATTCTCCGCGATCGTCGCGAGATAAATTCCGAGCGCTGAATCCTTGTTGTAGATGAAATCGTCCTTCTCGTCGCCGCCCTGCGCGATGTGGAACGGCTTGCCCGCCGCCGGCGCTTCGACGATCTGGCTGGTCACGCCCATCTTGCCGTGGCGCGCGGTCTTGCCGGGACCATAGGTCGTCGCAAAGCGCAGCATGACGCTGTCCACGCCCATGGCATCGTTATAATAAAGGCAGAGGTGCTCGCCCATCTGCTTGGCCGCATCATAGATGCGCTTCGGATTTTTCGGCATGTCTTCCGGGATCGGCCGGTAATTCGGATAACCGAATTCGCCGGTCAGCGGGCCGTAAACACCTTTGGCGCTGGTGAAGACCACGCGCCGGATGCCGAACAGCCGCGCGGCCTCGAGCACGTTCACTGTGCCGCGGACGTTGACGTCAATGCTGAGCGGCGGGTTGGCCTGCGAAACCGCGCCGACGAAGGCCGCCGCATGCACGATATGCGTGATGCGGTTCGTCTTGATGACGTCCAGCAGGCGCGGCAGGTCGGTGACATCGCCGAGCGCGATATCGACCTTGTCGGCAAGGTCCGCGATCAGGTTGTCGTCGCGATGACGTGCGTACAGGACCGGGCGATGTCCCTCCTTCACGAATTTGCGGCTGGCCTCGGAGCCGATCACGCCCATGCCGCCGGTGATCAGCACCTTCATGACACCTTGTCCGTTCGCCGCCCGCGTCGCTTGGCCTGCGCCGCGGGGGAGACAGGCCATGCGCCGGTGTGTTGACGCCTGGCCCGACCCGCTGCGGCGGTGATCATCAGTTCGGCTGGATGTTCAGGTCCTTCATGACCTCGGCCCAGGTCTTGATGTCCGAATGGATCGCCTTCGCGTAATCCTCGGGGGTGCTCGCGACCGCGGTGAAGCTCACCGTTTCGAGCGCTTTCTTCACCTCCGGCAACTTGACGATTTCGCTGATTTCCTTCTGCAGCAGCGAGACGATCGCCTTCGGCGTATTGGCGGGGGCAACCACGCCGATCTGCAACTCCGATTCCTGGTCCTGGACCCCTTGTTCGCGCAGTGTCGGAATGTTTGGGAAGGCGGGCGTCCGCTGCGGACTGGTGACGGCAAGCGGCCGCAACTTTTCCGCGCTGATATGCGGCGCCACTGGCGGCAAGCCCATATAGATGATGGGAGTCTGACCCGAGAGTGTCGATGTCACCGCGGGCGCCGCTCCGTTAAATGGAATGCGGGACAGCTTGTCCTGCTTCAGCCCGAGCTTGAACAGGCGCTCCGCGGACAAGGCGCCGAAGCCGATGCCCAGCGCGGCGTAATTGTATTTTTCCGGATTTGCATTGATCAGTTCGACCAGCTCCTTGATGGACTTGGCCGGAACGGACGGGTTGACCGCGATCACCTGCGGCGACGAGGCGACGATCGAGACCGGGGTGAAGTTCTTGACCGGGTCATAGGGCAGGCCTTTGTTGGTCACCGATGCGACCGCGAAGTCGTTGGTGACCACCAGAAGGTTCTCGCCGTTGGGTGCGGACTTCGCCACCTGTCCGGCGCCGACGGCTCCGCTCGCACCGGTGACATTCTCGACAAAGAAGGACTGGCCCAGCCGCTCGCCGAGCTTCTGCGCGAGGAGGCGCGCGATCATGTCGGTCGGTCCGCCCGGCGGGTAGGGAACGATGATCCGCACCTGCTTGGTCGGGTAGGCGGGTTTGGCCTCTTGAGCCTGCGCTGCTCCGGACACCATCAGCAAGGCTGCCAGTGAACCGAACAGAAAACGTTTCCTCATCTTTCCTCCTCCACGTTCCAATTATTGTTGTGGTCGTTCGTGTCGTCGGGGCAGTCTATTGTCTCTGCACCACCCTCAGCATCGTTCCAGCGAAGCCGTGCTGGACAATTTCGTCCCGGTCGTTGATCACCGACAGCGACCGCTCGATCACCGCGCGCTTGCCGTCCGACGTCATGCGCTTGCTTTCGATCCTCGTCCGGACATGGATCGTGTCACCGACGAATAGCGGACGTCGATAGGCCCACTCCCGCAATCCGGTCGCGCCGATCACTTCGTCGCTGAAATGCGGCAGCTTGGTCGCAAGTCCGGTTGCGATGAGAATCCCGAACGAGCCCTGAAACAAGCGCCCGCGCAGTCCCTGGCTCTTTGCGTAGGTCTCGTCAGCGTGGATCGGATGCCAATCGCCGCTCACCATGCAGGCGATGGAGAGATCGGCCTCGGTCAGCGTGCGTCCCTGACCGACAAACTCAGCGCCCACCACCAGCTCGTCGAAATACACCAATGATCTCCAAGCCGCAGGTCGCCGTCAGTAGCGCTGTGCGGCGCATTTCCCGGCCGGACATCGCGAATTGGGCGATTATCGTACATAAGTGCTATTATTGATAATCGCTTCCGCCACCTGCGCTGTCAACCGGCGTGCTGTGCGCGCGCGAAACGCGGCGCGGCACCAACCGAAGCGCCGATGACGCGCGCTCTGTTGACGCTTGTCCGAACGCCTTCCTATAATTGCTTATCGACCGCGCGTGCGATTAACGCGCAGTCGGCTGCTCCTCTCACACATATTCACAGGAATGGGCTGAATGTCGTTGACATGCGGTGATCTGATCAAGCGAGGCGCAGCGCTTTACAGCGATCAGCCGGCGCTCTCGTTCGAGGGACGCACCTTCACCTATGCCGAACAGGCCTCCCGCATGTACCGGCTCGCCAATGCACTGCTGGAACTGGGCGTGCGAAAGCAGGAGCGCGTGGCGATCCTTGCCCGCAATTGCAGCGAATATGTCGAGGTCTTCGGCGCAGGAGAGCTCGCCGGCTTCATCACGGTCAATCTGAATTGCCGGCTCTCGACCAGAGAACTTGCCGCCATTTGTCAGGATTGCCAGCCCAGCGTTCTGATCTTCGCGGATGAATTCGCAGCTTCGGCGAACGAGATTGCCGCAGAGGTGTCGAGCATTCGCATTCGCATCGCGCTGCAGGGCGGCTCTTCGGGCATCCCGAATTACGAGGATGTGCTGGCCGGCGCGTCTGCGGAAGTCCCGTCAGTGCAGTCGAAGCCGACCGATATCGCCTACATCATGTATACCAGCGGCACGACCGGCGGCTCCAAGGGCGTCATGATCAGCCATGCCGCGATGGTCGAAGCGACGCGGATGCTGTCGCACGAGTGCGGCGTATTGTCCTCGGACAAGGCGCTGATCGTGATGCCGCTGTTTCATCTTGGCGGCAAGATCGAGCAGATGAATTTCAGCCTGATGGGCGCGCAGATCGTGCTGAAGGCGAATTTCGACCCGGTCGATATCACCGAGACCATGGCGCGCGAGAAGGTCACCGCCGCGCATTTTGCCCCGGTGATGATCCAGCGCATCCTCGATGAACTCGACAACAAGCCCTACGACCTGAGCGCGTTGCGCTGCGTCCATTACGCCTCCGCGCCGATGCCGGTGCCGCTGCTGCGGCGTGCGATCGCGCGGCTCGGCACCATCTTCACGCAAGTCTACGGGATGACCGAGTGTCTGGCCTGCACCGTGCTGAAGGCGCATTGCCATGTGCTGGACGGCACCGATGACGAGCGGCGGAGGCTCGGCTCCGCGGGCCAGCCGCTTCTCGGCAACCGGGTCAGCATCCTTCGCGATGACGGCACGGAATGCACCCCTGGCGAGATCGGGGAAATCGTCATCCACTCGCCAACCGTCATGAACGGCTACTGGAACAAGAGCACGCTCACGGCCGAGGTCGTGCGCGATGGCTGGATGTACACGCAGGATCTCGGCTTCGTCGACGACGGCGGCTATGTCTATGTCGTCGATCGCAAGAAGGACATGATCATTTCCGGCGGCGAGAACATTTATTCCTGGGAAGTGGAAGAGGTGCTGCGCGGTCATCCCGATGTTGCCGAGGTTGCCGTCATCGCCGTGCCGGACACGCAATGGGGCGAGGCGGTGAAGGCCTGCGTTCAACTGCATCCTGGTAAACAGGCGACCGAGGCGGCGTTGATCGATTACACGCGCGAGCGGATCGCGAGCTACAAGAAGCCGCGCAGCATCGATTTCCTCGAGGCACTGCCGCGCTTGTTCAACGGCAAGATCGACAAGAAAGCGCTGCGCGCGCCGTATTGGGCCAATCGCGATCGTCAGGTGTCGTGATCGCAAGAGCGCGACACGCTGGAAATTGTTCCGATGGATTATCAGAAATTTCGGACCGACAACGTTGCCCCGCAGCCGCCGCTGCCCCCCGGAAGCTGGGATTGCCAGTTTCACGTCTTCGGCGATCCTGCACGCTATCCGCCGCGGGCCGGTTCGGCCTATGTGCCATTCCCCGAGGCTACCATCGATCTCGCGCTCGACATGCATCGTGCCGTCGGCTTCGCCCATGGCGTGATTGTGCAGTCGACGGTGTATGGCACGGATCACCGCGCGCTGCTGGATGCGCTTGCAAAGGCTGGCCCGGCCTATCGCGGCGTTGCCATCATCGACCACGACGTTGACGATCGCGAGTTGCAACGCCTGCATGACGGCGGCGTGCGGGCCGCGCGCTTCAATTTCTGGAAGAAGCTCAACATGACGCCGACGCCGGACAGCTTCCGGCGAACGGTCCGCAGGATCCGCGATCTGGGCTGGGTCGCGAAGATTCACGCCGCGGGGGATGAATGGCTCGACCTGTTCCCGCTGCTGCGTGAAGCCACGATCCCACTGGTGATCGATCATTTCGGGCACCTGGACATCAGGCGCGGGCTGGATCAGCCGGTGTGCCGGCTGTTCCTCGATCACCTGCGCGGCGAGAATTGGTGGATCATGATCTCCGGCGGCGACCGGGTTTCGGCCATGACCGAAGGCTGGGACGATGCGGCGCAGTTCATGGCCGCGATAGCCGCGGCCGCGCCGGAACGGACCATCTGGAGCACCGACTGGCCGCGCGTGCAGTATACCAAGCCGATGCCAAACGATACGCAGCTCGTGGAACTGCTCTACAGGGCAACGCCGGACCCGCAGGTCCGGCGCAACATCCTGTGCAACAATCCGGCGGCGCTGTTCGGCGCCTGAAGCACTAGGCCTTCGGCGCCTTCAGCCGGACGTGGATGTTCTTCTCCTGCGTGAAGGCGAACATCTCCTCGATGCATTCCTCGCGGCCGATGCCGGATTGCTTGAATCCGCCAAAGGGCGCGCCGATGAAATGCTTCGACACCTCGTTGACCCAGATGAAGCCCGCCTCGACATTCATCGCAGTGCGATGGGCGGCGTTGAGATCGTTGGTCCAGATCGAGCAGGTGAGGCCGTATTCGGCCGCATTGACCTGATCCAGCATCGCCTTTTCGTCCGACCACTTGAAGATCGACAGCACGGGACCGAAGATTTCCTCGCGCGCGATCCGCATGTCTGGCGTGCAATCGGCATAGATGCTCGGCTCGACGAAAAATCCGTCCTTCAGTTTGGGGTCGGATGGGCGTGAGCCGCCATAGATCACGCGCGCGCCGTCGCTCTTCGCGGACTCCAGATACGACAGCACCCGCTCGTACTGAACCTTCGACACGATCGCACCCATGGTGGTGGCGGGGTCGGTCGGGATGCCGGGTTTGTAATACGCGGCCTTCTCCTTCACCTTCGCGAGAACTGCCTCATAGATGCTCTCGTGGATGAAGGCGCGGCTGGTCGATCCGCAGGACTGACCGCACCAGGTGAAGTTCATGCCGCCGACGACACCGCCCGCGACTTCGTCCGGGTCGGCATCGCCGAAGGCGATCAGCGCGTTCTTGCCGCCGAGTTCAAGCAGCACCGGCTTCACCGTGTCGGCGGCGGCCTTCATTACCGCGCGTCCGGTCGGCACACTGCCGACCAGCGCGACCATCGCAATGTCGGGATGGGACGAGAGGCGCGCGCCGGCATCCTTGCCGCCGGGCACGACATTGAACACGCCGGGCGGGAACAGCCCGTCGCACAACTCGGCAAGGCGCAGCGACGACAGCGGTGCTTGCTCCGGGGGCTTCACGACGATGGTGTTGCCGGTCGCGAGCGCAGCTGCCGATTTTCCGGCGCAGAACATGAAGGGATGGTTGAACGGAATGATACGGCCGACCACGCCGCGTGGCTCGCGCACCGAGAAATTCACCACGTCGGGCCCCATCGGTATCGAGGCGCCCTTCACCTCTGTCACGAGGCCGGCGAAGAATTCCATCTGCGCTGCGGCGATCTGCGCGTCCGCGAGCATTTCCTTGACCGGGTTGCCGCAATCGGCGGCGTCGATCATCGCCAGTTCGCCGGCATTCTCGCGCAGGATCTGCGCGACGCGCTTGAGGATGCGGGCGCGCTCGAGCGGGGGCACCCGCCGCCACTCCTTGAAGGCAGCCTTGGCCGACGCGATCGCGGCATCCATGTCCGCGACGTCGCATTCCGCAACCTTGCCGAGCGATGCGCCAGTGCCCGGATTGATGGTGTCCACATAGCGCCCGTTCTTGGGCGCATGCCACTTGCCGCCGTAATACGCATCGCGGTGTTCCGGGAGCGTGACCTTGCTCGGAATCGCCGCTTGCGGCGGGGTCATGGTGTTCATTGGCTACCTCCTACTTGTGTGGGCCGGTTCATGGGCGGAGTGGAGCGTATTGACAAGGGGGTAGACGCAAAGACAAGCTTAGAACGGTAAAAGTTCATAAGGGCGATAATCGCCCAACTTAGTTTGTGGGACGAGGGGACGCCGATGAAAGTTCGTGTTGCGATCGCATCCGCTCTGCTGATGCTTGTGTCAGCCATCTCCATGCCGGCCATGGCGCAGACCAAGCCGGAATCGCAAGCCTGGCCGAACCGGCCGATCACCATCGTCGTCTCGTTCGGCGCCGGTGGGACCGCCGACATTCTCGCGCGCATGATCGGCGAGGAATTGTCGACCGCTTTGGGCCAGCCCGTGGTGATCGAGAATCGTCCCGGTGCGGGCGGCAATCTTGGCGCGCAGACAGTCGCGCGCGCGGCGCCGGACGGTTACACGCTCCTGATGAGCGGCAGTCCGACGCATTCGGTCGGCCCGCATCTGTTCAAGAATCTCAGCTTCGATCCGATGAAGGACATCCCGCCGGTCGCCATGATCGCGACGGCGCCGAACCTGCTCGTGGTGAATTCCAATCTGCCTGTGAAATCGCTGAAGGAGCTGGTGCAGCTCGCCCGTGACAAGCCCGGTACCGTCACCTTCTCCTCGGCCGGCGTCGCAACGTCCGGCTACCTCGCGGCCGAGATGCTGAAGTCTACCGCCAGGCTCGACATGGCGCATGTGCCCTACAAGAGCGGACCGGAAGCCGTGACGGGCGTGCTCTCAGGCGATGTCAGCTTCATCTTCTTCACCGTTCCGGCGCTGCTGCCGCAGGTCAAGACCGGCAAGCTGCGGGTATTGGCGATTACCGGTGCCGAACGCAGTTCGCTCGTGCCCGATGTGCCGACGGTCGCGGAATCCGGGTTCTCCGACTTCGACGTGCAGGCCTGGTTCGCCTTGTTCGCACCCAAGGGAACACCGGAGCCGGTGGTGCAGCGCATCGCGGCCGAGGTCGAAAAGATCCTCAAGCGTCCCGATATCCGCGAGAAGATGGCAAAGCTCGGCGCCGAGCCGCGTTTCATGAATCCGAAGCAGTTAACTGATTTCGTCGCCGTCGAGTCTCCGAGATTCGGCAAGTTGCTGGAAGGCGCACAAGCCGCCAAATAAGTGCACGATGCGTCTCGCTGATTATTCGCTCCATGCCTATGCGCTGCCCTATGCGCGGCCGGTGGTGTGGAGCGATATTGTAGAGGAGGCCGCGCCTTTTGTGCTGCTGCGGCTGACCGCGGAGAGTGGCGAGACGGGCGTCGCCGAAGTCACCGTGAAGCCGACATGGGGCGGGGTGACGGCCCGCAGCCTGATCACGACGATCGAGGAGATTTTCATCCCGCTGCTGCGGACACTCGATCTGTCCGATCCGCATGCAACACGGCGCGCGCTCGATCGCATCCCGGAAAATCTCGCCGCCAAGTGTCTGGTGGACAATGCCTGCTGGGACTTGAAGGCCGCGCAAATGCAGCGTCCGCTTTGGCAGACCTGGCAGGGCAGCCGGCGGGTGGAATTGTCGTGGGCGGTCACGCGGCAGACGCCGCAGGTCATGGCGGCGGAAGCCGCCGACATGCGCGAGCGTTACGGGTTTCGCACGCTCAAGGTGAAAGGCGGACAGGGCGTCGCCACCGATATCGAGGGCATTCACGCGATTCGGAAGGCCGTCGGTGAGGACGTCGCGCTCTATGTCGATTGCAACGGCGCTTACCAGCTCGACAACGCGCTCGATTATGCGCGCGCGGTCGCCGATGCCGGCGCGCGTGTGATCGAGGACCCATGTCCGTTCTCGCCGGACCCTGCATTCGCGGCGTTGTGCGCGGACAGCCCGATTCCCGTGCTCGTGGATTTCTACGCCTGGTCGCTGCGCGATGCGCGGCTGTTTCTCGCGCAGGGCGCGCAGGCTTTGAGCGCCAAGCCCGGCCGGTTCGGCCTGTCGGATTGCCGGCTGCTGCAGGACGCTGCGGATGCGGAAGGGCGCGGCGTCGTCGCAGGCCTGATGGGCGAGAGCGCGCTTGGGACGTTCGCGGCATTGCAATTTGCGGCGGCGCTGCGACAGCCAATGCTGCCGGCGGAACTGACCTGGTATCTCGCCATGACCGAGCAGGTGACGAGCGAGCTTCCGGTCATCGAAAACGGCTGCATCATGCTGCCCGACACGTCTTCGGTGGCGTCGATGGTGGACTGGGACGCGGTGAAACGCTTCGCGCTGTAACTAGCGGGCCGTTTCGCGGCCGGTGACGAGGCGCGCCGCGCGCGCCGAGAAGCGATCCGCGTTGCCGGTCTGTCCGCGTGCCTGGAGCGTTCGTTCGAGGCTTGCGGCGGTTTCGAGCAGCAGCGGAACGTGATCGCGCACAAGCTTTGGATTGCCGGCGCCGTAATTTGCAACATTGATCGCGCCCAGCAGGCTGCCATCCGCATTGCGGATCGGCGAGGCGATGCCGACGATGCCGCGGGTCAGCACGTTCGACACCAGCACCCAGCCCTGCTTGCGCGCCTTTTCAATGGATGCCTTGAGATCGCGCAGGCTGATCGGCAGCTTGCCGACTTGCGCCTTCAGCGACTTCAGGTAGCGCTCGAAGTCCTCTTCAGAGAGTCCGGAGAGAAGCGCGTGTCCGAGCGATGTCGACCAGGCCGGCACGCGCCCGCCGATGCTGACGGAAATCTGCAGGATCTTCTCGCCGGACGAGCGCGCCACGAACAGCACCTCGTCATTGTCCAGCACCGCAAAGCTGGAGGATTCGTGCGTGCGCGCGGCGAGATCGTTGAGGAAGGGCTGGACCAGCCGGTCGATCTGCATCGACGAGATATAGGCATAGCCGAGATCGAGCACCTTCGGCCGCAGATAAAAGCGGTCGTCTTCCGACCCGAGATAGCCGAGATCCTGCAGCGTCAGCATATAGCGGCGCGCGGCGGCGCGGTTGAGGCCAGTGCGTTTGGCGACGTCGGTCGGACGCAAACGCTGCGCGCTCGCATCGAAAGCCCGTATGACCATCAGGCCGCGGGCCAGCGATTCCGAGAACCAGGACGGCGGCTTTTCCTTGGTGGTGTCCTTTGTAACCATGCGTTCAGAGGAGGTTGTGGATCCGGGCTGCATTGACAAGCTGGAAGGCGTTGGCCATCCTCAGCGCGATTAAAAACCATAAGAGCGGTATTCGCACAAGCCCGCGTGAGGGAGAGCGTTGCAAATCGAGCGATGGGGCCGGGCGGCAACGCAGCGGCCGGACCGCGTGCTGGCGTGCGAGCCATGATGGACAGGCGACCATGACCCAGCCACTCGACGGCATTCTGGTGATCGAGCTCGGAACCATGATAACGGCGCCGCTCGCCGGGATGATGTTGGCCGATCTCGGCGCCCGCGTCATCAAGGTCGAGCATCCGAAGGGCGGCGATCCGTTCCGGGCCTATCGGGGCGATCTCTACTCGCCGCATTTCTCCGCCTATAACCGGAACAAGGAGAGCATCCAGCTCGACCTGCAAAGCGAGAGCGGGCAGGCCAAGCTGCACAAGCTGTTGAGCCGCGCCGACGTGCTGCTCGACAATTATCGGCCGGGCGTCTTGGCGCGGCTCCGTCTTGACGACGTGACGCTGGAGAAGCTCAATCCGCGTCTCGTGCGCTGCTCGATAACCGGCTTTGGCGACAGCGGGCCTTACCGTGATCGTCCGGCCTACGATTCCGTCGGCATCGCAATGAGCGGGATTGCAAGCCTGCTGCTCGATCCGCAGAGGCCCGATGCGGCAGGGCCGACCATCGCCGACAATGTGACCGGCATGTATGCCTGCTACGGCATCCTTGCCGCGCTACTCAGCCGGGCGGTCACCGGCAAAGGCGCGCGCGTTGCGACCAACATGCTCGAATCGGGAATCGCCTTCATCCCGGACACCTTCGCAACCTTTGCGCGCCTTGGCATCGTCAGTGGATCGCATACGCGGGTTTCCACCTCGCAATCCTATGCCTTCGCGTGCGCCGACGACCGCATGCTGGCGCTTCACCTGTCCACGCCGGACAAGTTCTGGAAGGGCCTCCTCGCCGCGATCGAGCGGCCCGAACTGGCCGACGACGAGCGCTTTTCGACCCGCGATGCGCGCGTGACCCATTACGAGGTTCTGAAAGCCGAACTTGCCGCTGCGTTCAGGACGCAGCCGCGTGCCGAATGGTGCCGCCGCCTCGAGGCCGAGGACGTGCCGCATGCGCCGATCTGGTCGGCGGACGAGGTGATCGAGGATCCGCAGGTCCAGCACCTTCGCACGTTCTACGAGATGCAGCATCCGAGGCTCGGGACCGTCACCGGCATCGAGCGTCCGGTGCTGATCGACGGCGAGCGCGGACCGCACCGCATGCCGGCGCCGGCGCTCGGCGAGCATAACGCCAAGATCGCAGCGGAATTCGGCCTCGACTGATCTGCATGGCGCCATGCGGTGGCGGCATTGTCAGCGCGAAAGCGCGATGCTAGCGTGGGCGAATAGTGAGTTAGTGGGCGATAATCGCACAATCGCGAAACGCCGGCCTCAGCGAGGGAACGGAGCAGGGCATGAAGTACGAAACGTTATTGATTGACATCGCCGATGGCGTCGCGACCATCACGCTGAACCGGCCCAACAAGCGCAATGCGATGAGCCCTAGGCTGCATCAGGACATGACCGCCGCGCTTGAGGCGCTGCGCTATGACGATGCCGCGCGCGTTGTTGTCATCACCGGCGCCGGCCCCGCCTTCTGTGCCGGCATGGATCTGAAGGAGTTTTTCACCGAGCTGAAGGACAAGCCCGGCGAATACGACCGCATCACCCGCCTCGCCGTCGAATGGCGCGGGCGCACGCTGCGCTATTATCCGAAGCCCACCATCGCGATGGTCAACGGCTTCTGTTTCGGCGGCGCGTTCTCCATCGTCGAGGGCTGCGACCTCGCCATCGCTGCGGAGGAGGCGACGTTCGGCCTGTCCGAGGTCAACTTCAAGCTGTTTCCGGGCGGCTGCGTGTCGAAGTCGCTGGCCAACCTGCTGCGTCCGCGTGACGCCCTCTGGTACGGCATGACGGGCCGCCCGTTCGGTGGCAAGGTTGCGGCCGAGATCGGCTTCGTCAACATAGCGGTGCCGCTCGCGAAGCTGCGTGACGAGACCATGACGGTGGCGAAGGAGATCGCGGCGAAGGATCCGTGGGCGCTCAAGGCGACCAAGGAAGGCTATCGCTTCTCGCTCGAAATGAGCTGGGATGCCTCAATGAGCTACACCTCTGCCAAGGAATTCGAACTGATCTCGCGCCAGAATGATGCGTGGCGCACCGAAGGTATCGGCGATTTCCTCAAGGGCGAATACAAGCCCGGTCTGGAATCGCACGACCGCAAGCGAGCCTGATGCTGACGCCGTCTCGCGATCAAGGCTCGTCTCTGCCGACGCGCGCGGAGCTGGATGCGTTCCGCGCCAGCCTCCGGCGCTTCATCGAGCGCGAGGTGATGCCGTTCGAGCGTCGCACCATGAGCGACGCCGACCGGCAGGCGATCCAGGACAAGGCGAAAGCCGCCGGCTTCTGGCTTCTCAACGTCCCCGAGGAGCTGGGCGGGCAGGGGCTCGGCTATCTCGCGATGGCGGTGTTCTGGCATGAGGTGTCGCGCACCATCGCGATCCCCTCGCGCGATCATTCGCTGTTCGGGCCGACCGTGGGGCCCATCCTGATGGGGCTGACCGGCAAGCAGCGCGAGCGTTATCTCGATCCCGTGCTTGCGGGCGAAAAGGCCGCCTGCTTCGCCCAGACCGAGCCCGATGCAGGCTCAGACCCCGCCGCGATGCGCACCCGCGCCGTCCGCAAGGGCGACCGCTATGTCATCAACGGCACCAAGCGCTTCATCACCCACGCGGAGAAGGCCGATTTCGCGCAGGTGATCGCCTGCACCGATCCGGTGAAGGGCGCCCGCGGCGGCATTTCGTGCTTTCTGGTGGACATGGACACGCCCGGCCTCAAAATCGCGACCCAGCATACGACCATGATGGGCGATGCGCCCTGCGAACTCGTGTTCGAGGATGTCGAGGTGCCGGAAGAAAACCGCGTCGGCGATGAAGGCGAAGGCTTTGCGATCGCACAGGGCTGGCTGAACGAAGGACGTATCCGGCATGGCGCCCGCGCCTGCGGCGTTGCCGAACGCTGTCTCGAACTGACTCTCGATTATGTGAAGCAGCGCAAGACCTTCGGTGAACCGCTCGCCGAGCGCCAGGGCGTCCAGTGGATTCTTGCCGATTGCGCCACGGAGCTGCATGCCACGCGCCTGATGGTCGAAGACGCTGCGGCCAAACTCGACCGTGGCGAGGATGCGCGCACCGAGACCTTCATGGTCAAGGTTTATGGCGACGAGATGGGCTTTCGGGTCGCCGATCGCTGCCTGCAATTGCACGGCGGCATCGGCCTCACCACCGAATTGCCGATCGAGAAATTCTGGCGCGATCAACGCAGTTTCATGATTACCGAAGGGCCGACCGAAGTGCTTCGCACGGCGCTGGCGCGGCAAATCCTTCGCGGGGGCCTGGCATGAAAGAACGCAAGAAACTGAAGTCCGGCATGGGCTGGAGCACCCGCGACAGCATCACGGTGCGCGGCTTCGATCTGACCACGCAACTCCTCGGCAAGATCGATCTCGGGGGCATGGCTTTCCTCGAGATCAGGGGCAGGCTGCCGAATCCGCAGGAAGCGGAAGTGTTCAATGCGCTGCTGATCACGCTGGTCGAGCACGGCATGACGCCGCAGGCGATGACGGCGCGGCTGATTAACATGGCGGCGCCCGAAGCCTTGCAGGCCGCGGTCGCGGCGGGTCTCTGCGGCGTCGGCAGCGTTTTTGCGGGCGGCTCGGAGCAGATCGCGCGCGTGTTGCAGGAGGCGATTAAGAACCGCAAGGATGGCGAGTCGATCTCAGACCTTGCGAGCGCAATCGTTGCCGATTTCACCGCACGCAAGCAGCCGATCCCCGGCATTGGTCATCCGCTCCACAAGCCCATCGATCCGCGAACGCCGGTGCTGTTTGGCATCGCCGAGCGCAACGGCTTTCGCGGCGAATATGTCGCGCTCCTCGAAGAGATCTCGAAGCAGGCCGAAGCCAAGCTGAAGCGCGAATTGCCGATCAACGCCACCGGCGCGATCGGGGCAATCCTGTGCGAACTGGACTTTCCGTGGCGCATCTGCCGCGGGATCGCGGTGATCTCGCGCGCGGTCGGACTTGTCGGGCATCTGTCCGAAGAGATGCAAAATCCGCTCGCCCGCGAAATCTGGGAGAGGGCCGAGCAGGAAGTCTTCGACAATCGCGATCTTTAGTTTCGCTCAAGCCGCGATCCGGCATTCGGACGCGGTCAAAAAAACAAGGCCAAACGGCCACACAAAAGGGAGGTTCGCTTGATCAGACGCATCGCATTTGCTGGCGCAGCTTTGGTGCTGGTCACTGTCTCCGCATCCGCGCAGAATTGGCCGACCCAGCCGATCCGCTGGATCGTGCCGTATCCGGCCGGTGGCGGCACCGACCTGATGGCGCGGACGCTCGGCGTTCCGCTGGAAAAGACGCTTGGTCAGCCGATCGTGGTCGAAAACAAGCCGGGTGCGTCCACCGTCACCGGGACCGCGGCGCTGACCCAGGCCGAACCCGATGGGCACACCGTCGGCATGGTGTTCGACTCGTTGGCGATCAATGCCGCGCTTGGCATGAAGCTGCCCTACGATTCCGAAAAGGACTTCGCGCCCGTGATCAATCTGGCACGCGTGCCGCTGGTGCTGATGGTCAATTCCAGCCTCGTGCCGATGAAGACGCTGCCGGAACTGGTCGCTCATGCAAAGGCCAATCCGGGCTGGTTCACGTTCGGATCGCTCGGACCGGGCAGCCCGCACGAAATCGGCTTCGCGTGGCTGAAGACGCTGACCAAAATGGACGCGCTCATCGTGCCGTATCGCGGCGTCAACCCTGCGCTGCAGGATCTGATCGCCGGCAACATCAAGGGCATGTTCCTCGGCGTTGCGGTCGCGGACGAATTCATCAGGCAGGGCAAGCTGCATGCCATTGGCCTGTCGTCGAAGGATCGCCTGAAGAGCGCGCCCAATCTGCCGACCATCGCGGAGCAAGGCTATCCGGAATATGACTTCGTGACCTTCTACGGCCTGGCCGCGCCGAAAGGTACCCCGCAGCCGATCGTCAGGAAGCTGAACGAGGCGGTCAACGCGGCGCTGAAACTTCCCGAAATCCGCGCCAAGATCGATCCCACCGGCGCCGAGATCGTTGGCGGAACGCCCGAAGAATTTGACGCATTTCTGAAGGCCAACATGAGCAAGCTGAAGCGCATCGTGACCGAAGCCGGCATCAAATCGGCCAACTAGCGCTGTTTCGGCTTTCACAGCAGCGGCCGTCCTCGCGCTGTCGTCGCCACGCAAGTGGGGACGACGGCGCTCGTGGCCGGCTTGGGTCCGCTCGCGTGTAGCGGTTTAAGGATTCAGCCGCGGTTCCGTCGCGTCACCATGACAAGAGCAATCCCGACCACGACGCCAACCACGAAGACAACCACGGCGACCTGCGTCAGACCGACCGCGATGACCTGTTCGACAAGCGATCCGAAATTCATGAATGCGGTCTCTCGGCGCCGTCACTCTTTGCTTTTCAGGTGCTGTTCGTTTGCGCTGATGAAGGACCGGATTTCGTCGCCCATGGCCAGGAGCTTCAGCCACTGCTCCTTGTAGAGGGTGACGGGAAAGCGTCCGAGCCCATAGACCGAGACGCCGCCCTTGTCGCTGACCTTGATGCGCGCTGTCCCGGACTGCGCTTTCTTGAGCGCTTCGTTTTCGCTCTTGAGGCGCTCGAGTTCCGCTCTCAGATCGTCGTCCGACATGTCGGTTCCTCGTTTTTCGTGGCCGTCAGCAACAGGCAGTCGGCCTCCACATAGACAACGGTGGCGGAAATGACAAAGGCCCGGCTCTTGCGAGACCGGGCCTGTGCGTCTGTTTGGGCTGATGGCTTAGTAGCCGTAGGAGCCGTACCCGTAGGACTTGTAGCCATACGACCGGTAGCCGTAGCCGTATTCGTAGGACTTGTAGCTGTAGTGGTAGGTCGGCGTGTAGTGGTACGAGTTGTAGCCGTAGCCACCGTAATAACCGGCCGAAGCCGTGGTCGGCGCGAGGGCGGCAACGGTGAGAGCGGCGGCAGCGGTCAGCCCGAGAATGGTGTTGCGGATCATGGCGAAGTCCCCTTGCGATCTGTGGGAGCGGGTATCGCGTCCCTGATAGGTATTGGTCGCCTCCCCGAAGGCGTTGGTTCAACGGCAGGGCGTGACCCGCCGGACTCTCACGCGACGGTGAATGCTGGATCGGGTCGCCCGGGGCGAGCGGACCGAACGCCGCGATTTGCAGGCATGCCTTGCGCTCCGCCGGGTTGAAACCGTGCGTGAATTGCGATTGGGTCGGTCGCCTGTTGGCCCGGCACGCCGTGATGGCGAGAAGAACCGGATCATGCGGGGGGAGCACGTGTTGAAATTTGGATTGTTCGATCACCTGGATGCCGACGGCACTCCGCTCGGGGAGATGCTGGAGAACCGCCTGAAGCTGGTCGAACTGGCCGACCGCGAAGGCTTCTACGGCTTTCACATGGCGGAGCATCACTCGACGCCGCTCGGCTGGGTTCCTTCGCCGAGCGTGTTCGTCTCCGCGGCGATCCAGCGCACCAGGCGCCTGCGCATCGGACCCTTGGTCTATGTGCTCCCGATGTACCACCCGCTGCGGGTCTACGAAGAGATCTGCATGCTCGATCACATGAGCAACGGACGCCTCCTGTTCGGCGTCGGCCGCGGCGCGGCGCTCGTCGAGCACCAGCGCTACGGCATCGATCCTGCGCATGCGCCGGCCATGTATCACGAGGCTTTCGCGGTGATCATGAAGGCGTGCGAGTCGGACATCCTGAATTTCGAGGGCAAGTACTACACCTTCAAGGACTATCTCGTTCAGAACAAACCGGTACAGCGTCCGCATCCGCCGATCTGGTATGGCGCGCCGAACGCCGATGCCGTCGGCTGGGCCGCCCCCAATTCCGTCAATATCGTATCGCTCGGCCCGGCCGCCCGCGCGCGGACCATCACCGATCGCTATCGCAAGGAATGGGCCGATCTCGGACGGAACGCCGCCGACATTCCGATGATGGGCATCACCCGGCACATCGTCACCGCGGCGACCGACGCAGAGGCGAAGGACCTCGCGCGGCCGGCTTACGCGGTCTGGCGCAAGGCCATCGAGATGCTGTGG
>Ga0180222_1000551_pt1 | contig 52575 bp, 40 predicted proteins | sample eDN5th37CKraftOP_FD_151336 | JGI IMG/M metagenome (GOLD analysis project Ga0180222, IMG submission 151336) | Enriched Organic Plus compost microbial communities from Emeryville, California, USA - eDNA 5th pass 37_C Kraft OP (version 2) (version 2) ...
TTCGACTACGTGATCGTGGGCGCGGGCTCCGCCGGCTGCGTGGTGGCGAACCGCCTTTCGGAAGATCCGGGCGTGCGGGTCTGCCTCGTGGAAGCCGGGCCGTCCGACCGCAAGTTTCCGGTGAACGTGAAGTCGCGTGTGCCGGTCGGCAATGCGTTCTTCCGGCTGGATCAGCGCTACAATTGGCTGTTCGGCTACACCGGCGAGCCGCATCTTCATGACCGCACGATCCCGTGTCCGCGCGGCAAGCTCCTCGGCGGCACCAGCCAGCTCAACGGCATGGTCTATATGCGCGGCCAGCCGCAGGACTATGACGACTGGGCGGCGCTCGGCAACGCCGGCTGGGCGTGGCGCGACGTGCTGCCGTATTTCCGCAAATCGGAAAACTTCGAGCTCGGCGGCAACGCGTTTCATGCGACCGGCGGCGAATTGAACGTCGCGGCGCAGCGCTCGCCGAACAAGCTCACCCATGAATTTCTCGAGGCGGCGGCGCAAACCCAGCTCCCGCGCAACGACGACTTCAACGGCGCGACGCAGGAAGGCTTCGGCTTCTTCCATCTCACGCAGAAGAATGGCGAGCGGTGGGCCACCTCGCGCGCGTTCCTGCACCCGATTCTGTCGCGGCCGAACCTGACGGTGATTTCCGACGCGCGGGCGCTGAAGATCGAGTTCGCCGGCAGGCGCGCGACCGGCGTGCGGCTGCAGCGGGGCGGCGAAGTCGTCACGGTGAACGCGGCGCGCGAGGTCGTGCTGTCGTCGGGCTCGATCGGCTCGCCGCATATCCTGCTGCTGTCGGGCGTTGGACCGGCGGAGCAGCTACGCCGGCACGGCATCGAGGTCGTCGCCGACCTGCCGGGCGTCGGGCAGAACCTGCAGGATCATCCCGACGTGCGGGTGACCATGTCGGAGCGCTCGCGCCTGAGCTGGGGGCGTTCGCTGCCGGCGTTGCTGCGGCTCGCGTTCTCGCCGTTTCCGTTCGTCGCGGCGCGCAAGGGACCGCTCACGGCGACCGCCGTGGAGGCCGGCGGTTTCCTCAAGGTCGCGCCGGGCGCCACGCGCTGCGACGTGCATTTCGTGTTCACGCCGCAGATTCTCGACCGCACGCGCTATCTGCCGACGATGCACGGCTTCTCAATCCACGTAAGCCTGTTGCGGCCGAAGAGCCGCGGCTTCCTCGAACTCGCCTCGGCCGACCCCGCAGCCGCGCCGATCCTGCATCCGAATTTCCTTTCGGAGGAGGACGACACGCGCCTCCTGGTCGCGGGCCTGCGCGTCGCGCGGCGCATCCTGTCGGCGCCCGCCTTGCAGCGCTACGCGGTGCAGGAAGTCGATCCCGGCGCGTCGGTCGAGCGCGACGAAGCGCTCGCCGACTACGTGCGCAAGAACGTTGCCACGATCTTTCACCCGGTCGGCACCTGCAAGATGGGCTCCGACGCGATGGCCGTCGTCGATCCGCAGTTGCGCGTGCGCGGCATCGAGGGCGTGCGCGTGATCGACGCCTCCATCATGCCGAACCTCGTCAGCGGCAACACCAACGCGCCGGCGATCATGATCGGGGAGAAGGGTTCGGACCTGATCCGCGCGCGGCAGGCGGCGGTGGCGGCCTGACTCAGGGGTGTCATTGCGGCGCTACGCGCCTCGCAATGACGGCAACGGACGATCCGGACTGACTGAAATCCTGCTCAATCGCTCGGCTTGCGGCTGAAGTCGTCGTCGATGCGGACGATGTCGTCCTCGCCAAGATAGGAGCCGGTTTGCACCTCGATCAATTCGAGCGGAATCTTGCCCGGGTTCTCGAGGCGGTGCACGACGCCGATCGGCACGTAAACGGATTCGTTCTCGTAGAGCATCCGCGTCTCGTCGCCGATGGTGACGCGCGCGCTGCCGCGCACGATCACCCAGTGCTCGGCGCGGTGGGTGTGCTTCTGCAACGAGAGCCGGCTGCCGGGCTTCACCACGATGCGCTTCACCTGGAAGCGCTCGCCGCGATCGAGCGACTGATAGGTTCCCCACGGCCGATGCACGCGCGAGTGGCTGTCGGCTTCGCTGCGCCCGGCGGCGCGCAGGTTTTCGACCAGCGGCCGCATGTCCTCGGTGCGGTCGCGGGCGGCGACGAGCACCGCATCGTTCTCGACCACGACCACGAGGTCCTTCACGCCGAGGAGCGCGACCGCGCCGTTGTCGTTGATGATGAGGGAATTTTCCACGTCGAGCAGGGCGGGGTTGCCTTTCGTGGCGTTGCCCTTCGCGTCGTGCGGCGAGAGCGTCCACACGGCGCCCCAGCCGCCGACGTCGGACCAGCCGTAGTCCGCGGGGACGACGGCGCCGCGGTCGGTCTTCTCCATGACCGCGTAATCGACCGATTTCTTCTCGGCGGCGGCGAACGCCTCCGCATCGAGGACGCGGAAGCCGAGATCGGCGGTCGAAGCCTTCACCGCGCGAGCGATCGCTTCCGCGCTCTTCGGCTCGAACTCCGCGTACTCGCCGAGGAACACGTCGGCGCGGAACAGGAAGTTGCCGGCGTTCCAGAGACAGCCGCTCGCCAGGTATTTTTCCGCGGTGAGCGCGTCGGGCTTTTCGACGAAAGCTTCGATGGCGTGCGCAGGGGCCGCGTCGTCGAGCATCGCGCCGGGCCGGATGTAGCCGTAGCCGGTGGCGGGATGGTCCGGCTTGATGCCGAAGGTGACGATCCGGCCGTTCTGCGCGGCCTTGCGGGCGGCGCGAACGGCGGCGACGAAAAGGTTCGGCTCCTTTGCCACATGATCGGCGGCGAGCACGAGCACGAGCGATTTCGGGTCGGCGGCCGCTGCGATCTCCGCGGCGGCGGCGACGGCGGGGCCGGAGTCGCGGCGGGCGGGCTCGAGCACGATCTCGGCGTCGGCGCCGATCTCTTCGAGCTGCTCCTGAACGAGAAAGCGATAGTCGCGTTGCGTGACGATGATCGGCCGGTCGAAGAGCGTGCGGTCGGCGACGCGCCGCACGGTCTCCTGCAACGTCGACCAGGGACCGAGGAGCTTGAGGAACTGTTTCGGCAGCGTGTCGCGCGAGGCGGGCCACAGGCGCGTGCCAGCGCCGCCACTCAGGATCACCGGTCGGATGCGGTCGGTCATCGCGTCTGATGCGCGGCGCGATCGGAGAGCCGGAACGGCTTCAGGCGATGGCGGCGTGCCGCTCCTCGAACTGGGTTTGATAAAGATCGTGATAGCGGCCGCGCCGCGCCATCAACTCGTCGTGGCGTCCGATCTCGACGATGCGGCCGTCGTCGACGACGCAGATGCGGTCGGCGGAAATGACGGTCTGCAGGCGGTGGGCGATCACGAGCGTCGTGCGGGAAGCGCGCAGCGCATCGAGCGCGCGCTGCACCTCGCGCTCGGATTCGCTGTCGAGCGCCGACGTCGGTTCGTCCAGCAGCAGGATTTTCGCGTTCTTGAGGAAGGCGCGGGCGATGGCGATGCGGGCGCGCTGCCCGCCGGAAATCTGCGTGCCGTGCTCGCCGACCGGCGAATCGTAGCCCTGCGGAAAACCGGCGATGAAGTCGTGCGCGTGGGCGGCCTTCGCGGCGGCGACGATCTCCGCCTCGGTGGCGTCGGACCGCCCCATGGCAATGTTGTCGCGGATCGTGCCGGAGAAGAGATAGACGTCCTGGCTGACATAGGCGATCTGGTCGCGCAGGGAGTGGCGCGTGAACTGCACGATGTCCTGGTCGTCGATCAGGATCTTGCCGGCCTGCGGGTCCCAGAAGCGCAGCACGAGGTTCATCACCGTCGATTTGCCCGATCCGGAAGGGCCGACGAGCGCCGTGGTCTGGCCGGGCTCGGCGACGAACGACACGCCGCGCAGGACGGGTTCGGACGGCCGGTACCGGAAGGCGACCTCGCGGAATTCGACGCGGCCGCGGTCGATCTTGAGCGTGGGTTTGTCCGCGGCCTCCCGCTCGCTCGGGATGCTGTCGAGCAGGTCGAACATGAAGCGGGCATGCGCGAGCGCGCCGGCGAGGTCGATGTGCAGCCGCGCGAGCCGCTTAGCGGGCTCGTAGGTGAGGAGGAGGGCGGTCACGACCGAGAAGAACTCGCCCGGATACTGCCCGCCGCGCAGCACGCCGTGGCCCGCGTACATCACGAAGCCGGCGATGGCGAAGCCGCCGAGCATCTCCATGATGGGGCTGGAGCGCGCCTTCAGCCGCGCGATCCTGTTCATCACGGTCTCGAGCTCCGACACCGTGCCGAACATGCGCGTGCGCATGCTGTCCTCGAGGTTGTAGGACTTGACGATGCGGAATCCCTGAATGGTCTCCTGCAGCGATTGCATCAGGGAGCCGGTCTGCGTGAACTGATGCTGGATGGAGCGGCGGGTGCGGCGCGACAGCGAGCGGACGAACAGGACGGCCGGCGGCATGGTCACGAGTGTCAGCAGCATCATTACCGGGTCCTGCACCACCATCACGATCACGAGCCCGATAAGCGTGAGCAGGTCGCGGCCGATGCTCGTCACGATGAGATCGAGCACGGTGCGGGCGCCGGCGGCGCCGGTGTTCATGCGGTTGAGGAATTCGGTGGAGTGCCGATCGGCGAAGAACGAAACGCCCTGCGACAGGAGCGTATCGTAAATGCGGCGCTGGTAGTCGGCGATGATCCGGTTGCCGATCTTGGCGAGCGTGACGAGCTGACCGTAGGTGGCGAGACCCTTGACGGCAAACAGCCCCAACAGGCTGAAGCCGAGGATCCAGACGGCGAGATAGTTGCCTTCGACGAAGATGCGGTCGACGACATGCTTCATCATATAGGCGGAGAGCGCCGTCGAGCCCGCGACCAGCGCCATGAAGACGAACGCACGCGCATAGCGCCAGGCGTGCCGGCGGCCGTCGGTGACGAGCAGGCGTGGAATGATCTCGCGCGCATCCTCGCCGAAGATTCGCGACAGTCGTTCCTTGAGGCGGCTATTGGACATTCCGGCGGCGGGCCTTGCTGTTGCGCGGATCGCGGCTGTGCACCCTACCAGCGGAGCCGGCGGGCAGGCACCCTGCCGCCGGATGAAACCGTTTTCCTTCGCAGAGTCAATTCGATAGGGCCTAGTGTCGCGGTTCGGAAGTTCGCCCGGATTCCCAGCTTGCTCTGAAGCGAACTTCCGAACCAAAGCGACACTAGCATGCTTATGATTCTAGCGTCCCTTTGGACCCGAAGTTCGCAACGTGCCTGCTGAGAAGTCGTGCGAACTTCGGGTCCGGGACGCTAGTTCTTGCCGATCAGCCGCGCCAATTCCGCCCGAAAGGCAGGCGCCAGATCGTCGCGGTCCAGCGCATAGGCGACGTTGGCGGACAGAAAGCCGAGCTTGGAGCCACAGTCGTAGGTGCGGCCCTCGAACTCAAGGCCGTAGAAGGGCTGCCGGTCCGCGAGGCGGATCATGGCGTCGGTGAGCTGGATTTCGCCGCCCGTGCCGCGATCCTGCGATTCCAGAAGGTCGAAGATCTCCGGCTGCAGCACGTAGCGCCCGGTGATGATCAGGTTCGACGCCGCGGTTCCCCGTGGCGGCTTTTCGACCATGGAGGTGATCTCGAACGCCGAATGCAGTCGCTTGCCGACGCCGACGACGCCGTACATGTGGGTGAATTCTTCGGGTACTTTCTCGACGGCGATCACGTTGGAGGCGGCGCCGATCGCCTGATACGCCTCGATCATCTGCGCGAGGCATCCCTTCTTCGCGTGCACGAGCACGTCGGGCAGGAGCAGCGCGAACGGCTCGCGGCCCACGAGTTCGCGCGCACACCAAACCGCATGGCCGAGACCGAGCGGCGATTGCTGGCGGGTGAAGCTGAAGGTGCCGGCGCCGGGCAGGTCGCGCTCAAGCGCTTCGAGCTCGGCTTTCTTGTTGCGCTCCTGGAGCGTGATCTCGAGTTCGAACTGGCGGTCGAAATGATCCTCGATCACGCTCTTGTTGCGGCCGGTGACGAAGATGAAATGCTCGATGCCGGCCTCGCGCGCCTCGTCGACCACGTACTGGATCAGCGGGCGGTCGACGACCGGCAGCATCTCCTTCGGCATGGCCTTGGTCGCAGGCAGGAAGCGGGTGCCTAGTCCCGCCACCGGGAAAACGGCTTTACGGATTTTCTGCATGCTTCGGCTCGCAATCGGGCGATACGTCTCTATGTCCGGTCCGGAAGGACTTGGCAAATGGGAGGGTCAAGCGGGGCACGCTTGACCAAACTCGCAGCGTGTGAATGGGTTCCGTCGATGAGCGGGTCGATCCTCGTATTCGGTGCGCGCGGGCAGGTCGGGCGCGAGCTTGTCGCGCTGGCGACGGCGCGGCGGATTCCGGTGGTCGGTCTGTCGCGGGCCGACGCGAACATCACCGACGATTATGCCGTCCGTGCGGCAATCGACATGCATCGGCCGGTGGCCGTGGTGAATGTCGCCGGATTCTCCGCCGTGAACCGCGCGGAGCGGGAAGCGGAGGCGGCCGCGGCCGTCAATACGGCGGGCCCGGCGATTTTGGCAGCGGCCTGCAGCGATGCCGCGGTTCCCTTCGTGCATCTTTCGTCCGCCTACGTGTTCGACGGCACGAAGAAGGCGGCCTATGTCGAGACCGACAAGGTGGGGCCGGTCGACGTCTATGGCCGGACGATGGCGGACGGCGAGGCGAAGGTGCGCGAGGCCGCGAAGCGGCATGTCATCCTGCGCAGTTCGTGGATCTACAGCGTCTATGGCCGCAATTTCCTGCGCACCGCGCTGCGGCTTGCCGCGGAGCGCGAGGAACTGCGGATGGTCGCCGATCAGTTCGGCTGCCCGACGGCGACCATTGATCTTGCGGAAGCGATTCTGGTCGTCGTGCGCAGGATGTCGGAGAAGGCGAGCATCGCCGGCACGTTTCATTTCGCGGGCGCCGGCTGCACGTCGTGGCACGGGTTCGCGGAGGAGATCGTGCGGCGGCAGGCGTTCTTCACCGGCCGCACGCCGAAGGTGACGGCGATCACCTCGGCCGAATATCCGAGCGCAGCGAAGCGGCCGGCCAACTGCGAACTCGACAGCTCCAGATTTTATTCGACATTCGGTTTCCGCGCGCGTCCGTGGCAGGAGCGGGTCGGCGAAATCGTGGCGCAATTGCTCGCCAGGACGAAAGCCGTGGAAGCCAAGTCTGCGGAAGCGAGGCCCGCCGAAGCGAAGTCCGCCGAAGCGAAGTCCGCCGAAGCGAAGTCTGCCGAGGCAAAGAGCGAGCCTGCTGCGAAAGCGGTTGAAACGAAGTCGCCTGAGCCTAAGTCGCCTGAGCCCAAATCAGATCCCAAGTCGTCGGACAAGAAAGCGCCCGAGGCGGCGTCGTAGGAAGTGCAGACTCGTCATGCGCGGGCTTGTCCCGCGCATCCACGCCTTCTCCTTGGCAAAGGCGTGGATGGCCGTGACAAGCACGGCCATGACGCTGAGAGCGGATCAACGTGATTGGCGTATTCTAGCCCTTACGTACCGGGCGGCCGACGCTCGAATACTGGAAGCCCTTGGCCGCCATTTCGTCCGGCCGGTAGATGTTGCGCAGGTCGACGATCACCGGGCTGTTCATGACGGATTTGAGGCGTTCGAGATCGAGCGCGCGGTACGCCTCCCATTCGGTGACGATCACGAGCGCGTCGGCGCCTTCGGCCGCCCGGTAGGGGCTTTCGCAGAAGTTCGTGCCCGGCAGCAGCGGCTTCGCCTGCTCCATGCCCTGCGGATCGTGGGCCTGGACGACGGCGCCTTCCTTCAGGAGCGCGGGAACGAGCGCGAGGCTCGGCGCCTCGCGCATGTCGTCGGTGTTCGGCTTGAAGGTGAGGCCGAGCACGGCGATGACCTTGCCCGCGACGGAGCCGCCGCAGGCGTCGGATACGCGCCGGGCGAGCGCCTGCTTGCGGGCGTCGTTCACGGAAACCACCGTCTCGACGATGTTGATCGGCGCGTCCGCCTGTTGCGCAGTCTTGATCAGGGCGAGCGTGTCCTTCGGGAAACAGGAGCCGCCGAAGCCCGGTCCGGCATGCAGGAACTTGGGGCCGATGCGGTTGTCGAGGCCGATGCCGCGGGCCACCTGCTGCACGTCGGCGCCGATCGCCTCGCAGAGATCGGCGATCTCGTTGATGAACGTGATCTTGGTGGCGAGGAAGGCGTTGGCCGCGTACTTGATCAGCTCGGCCGCCCGCCGGCTGGTCGCCAGGATCGGCGGCTGGTTGAGGAACAGCGGCCGATAGACCTCGCGCATTACCTGCAAGGCCTGTTCATCTTCGGTGCCGATGACGATGCGGTCCGGGTGCCGGAAATCGGTAATCGCTGCACCTTCGCGCAGGAATTCCGGATTGGAAACGACGGCTATCCTCGCGTCCGGCCGCACTTCCCGCACGATGCTCTCGATCTCGTCGCCGGTGCCGACAGGCACCGTTGATTTCGTGACCAGCACGGCCTGGCCGTTGACGCAGGCCGCGATCTCGCGCGCGGCTTCGAACACATACGTCAGGTCGGCGTGGCCGTCGCCACGACGAGCGGGCGTGCCGACGGCGACGAACACGACCTCTGCGTCGCGTACTGCGGGTTCCAATTCGGTCGCGAAGGAGAGGCGGCGTTCACGCGAATTGCGGGCGACAAGCTCCTCGAGGCCGGGCTCGAAGATCGGAATCTTGCCCGCGCGGAGCGCCGCGATCTTTTCGGCATTCTTGTCGACGCAGACAACCTCATGGCCGAAATCAGCGAAGCAGGCACCCGAGACGAGGCCCACATAGCCGGTGCCAATCATCGCAATACGCATGAATGTCCCCGCGAGAGACCGGGGATTTCGCACGATGCGCGCTCGCTCGCAAGCGCGCGCGAACATCACGCCGCTGCGGACGAACTTTTGGCGAGCTTGCGTTCCCAGGCGAGTGCGTGGCTCACGATCGTCGGCAGATCGTCATATTGTGGCCGCCAGCCGAGTTCCTTGCGGATGCGGTCGGCGCGCGCCACGATCGCGGGCGGATCGCCCGGCCGGCGCGGACTCATGGCCACGGGGAAATCCGTGCCGGAGGTGCGCTTCACGGCCTCGATTACTTCCAGCACCGAAAGGCCGCGGCCATAGCCGCAATTGAGGGTGAGATTCGTGCCGCCTTCGCGCAGATGGCGAAGCGCATCGACATGGGCGGCGACGAGGTCGGTCACGTGGATGTAGTCGCGGAGGCAGGTACCGTCGGGCGTCGGATAGTCAGTCCCGAACACTTCCATACCGTTGCGGCGGCCGACTGCAGCCTCGCAGGCCACCTTGATGAGATGCGTCGCCTTTGGCGTCGATTGGCCGGAGCGGCCGGAGGGGTCGGCGCCGGCGACGTTGAAATAGCGGAGTGCGACATAGCCGAGGCCGTGCGCGGCGGAAGCGTCGCGCAGCATCCATTCGGTCATCAGTTTCGAGGAGCCGTAAGGCGAGATCGGCACGGTCGGCGCGTCTTCGCTGACGGGCTCATTGCCCGGCATGCCATAGACGGCGGCGGTCGACGAGAAGACGAAGCGCTTGACGCCCGCGTTGATGACGGCGGTGAGCAGCGCGCGAGACTTGACGGTGTTCGCAAGATAGTAACCAAGCGGGTCGGCGACGGAATCCGGCACGACGATCTTTGCCGCGAAGTGGATCACTTCGTCGATCTTGTGTTCGGCAAGGGTGCGTAGCACGAGCGGCGCATCTGCTATGTCGCCGACGATCAGCCGCGCCTTGGGATGGACCGCATTGCGGATTCCAGTCGAGAGGTCGTCAAGGACGACCACTTCCTCGCCGGCATCGGCGAGGGCAAGGACCATGTGGCTGCCGATATAGCCGGCGCCGCCCGTAACCAATACAGCCATGAACAATCTCCGTGATGTGCTGACGGCTAACAGAGGGGCGTTAATGCCGGTTGAAACCGACCGAAGAATGACCGCTAACGAATCGTAATCAGCCGCGCTTTTTCGAGCGTTCCACGAGCCGGGTCGTGCTGCGGTCGGGCAGAAGTTCCACGATGACGACTTCGCCGCCAGACGCCTCGACGATCTCGCGGCCGACAACCTGATCCTTCGTATAGTCGCCGCCCTTCACCAGTACGTGGGGGCGCACGCGGCGGATGAGTTCCAGCGGCGTATCCTCCTCGAAGATCGCGACGAGGTTCACGGCTTCGAGGGCGGCGAGCATCTGCGCGCGCGACATCTCGTCCTGAATCGGCCTTTCTTCCCCTTTGAGGCGCTTCGTCGAGGCGTCGCTATTGATGCCAACCACGAGGCGATCGCAGGCGGCGCGGGCTTCGGCCAACACCTTCAGGTGGCCGGGGTGGAGCAGGTCGAAGACGCCGTTGGTGAAGCCGATCCGCAGACCGGCGCGGCGCCATTCGTTGACATGTTCGTCGAGCGTCTTGGGATCGAGCGCGAGCTTCTCCTCGTAAGCGCGGAGCGCAGGGGGAAGGAGAACGGCGCGAAGTTCGGGGAAAGAAACCGTGGCGGTGCCGCGCTTGCCGACGACGACCGCAGCGGCTGCATTGGCGGCACGCGCGGCGGCTTCGAGGTCGGCGCCCATCGCGAGCATCGCCGCGAGCGTCGCGACGACCGTATCGCCCGCGCCGGAGACGTCCCGCACCTTCACGGGGAACGCGGGAATGTGTACAGGCTCCTCGCCGCGCTCGACGAGGGTCATGCCCTCCTCGCTACGGGTGACGAGGGTCGCATTCACGTCGGTGCGCTCGCACAGCTCGGCGGCGCCTTCTGCAACTTCGTCGGCGCTGCGGACTTCGCGGTTCAAGGCGCGTGACAGCTCGCTGCGGTTCGGTGTGATCAGGTCGGCGAAGCGGTAGATGCGATAGTCGTTGCCCTTGGGGTCAACGACGACCGGCTTCTTTGCCTTGCGGGCGGCGGAGATCAGCTCCTCGATCACACGCTGGGTGAGCACGCCCTTGCCGTAGTCGGAAAGGATCACGGCGCCGCAATCGGGCAGCGCGTCCAGCGCGCGGGCGAGGATATTGTTCTCGCGTTCGATCTCGATTGGCCGCGCGTCTTCCCAGTCGGCACGCAGGAGATGCGTCGAGTAATGCTCGGAGACAAACCGGGTCTTGAGCGTGGTCGGGCGTCCGGCGTCCTGTACAAGCCGTGGCTCGATCTTCTTTTCTTTGGCAAGGCGCTCGGTCAGGGTGCGGCCCGCTTCATCCTCGCCGATCGCGCTCACGAGCACGCAGCGTGCGCCGAGTCCTGTGATATTGAGCGCGACGTTGCCGGCTCCGCCTGGCGTCATGTCTTCCCATTTCGCCGCGAGCACCACAGTCGGCGCTTCGGGCGAGACACGGGCGACGTCGCCATAGACATAACGGTCGAGCATGACATCGCCGATGCAGAGCACGGTTTGCCGGCTCAGTTCGCCCAGTCGCCGTTCGAAATCGAACATCGGGAATTCCAGCGGGTTCAGCGGTAGGGATCGGGACGGTCAAGATAGCGGTTCACGTAGTCTTCCACCGCCGTCTCGAGCGGCATAAAGGCGGCATCGTAGCCCGCCGCGCGCAGACGCTCCATCTTTGCCTGCGTTAAGTATTGATAGCGGCCGGAAAGCTCGGCCGGCATGTCGATATATTCGATGTTCGGCGGGCGCTTCAGGGCGGCGAACATCGCCAGCATCATGTCCCTGAAGCTACGAGCTTCCCCGGTGCCGACATTGTAAATGCCCGACACGCGCGGATGGTCGAGGAGCCAGAGTACAACGGCGGCCGCATCCAGCACGTAGATGAAGTCGCGCGACTGGCCGCCGTCGGGAATGTCGGGCCGCCCTGACTTGAAGAGCCGCACGGGCCGGCCGGCCTTGGCGTCCGGGAAGGTCTTGCAGAGGACGCTCCGCATATCGTCCTTGTGGTACTCATTCGGACCGAACACGTTGAAGAACTTGAGGCCGACCCATTGCGGCGGCATCGGCACCTTGGCGCGGGCGCGTTCGACGACGGCGAGATCGAAGCGCTGCTTGCTGCGGGCATAGAGATTGAGCGGGCGCAGGCGGGCGAGCGATTCGGGGCTGTCGTCATCGTCGAAGCCCGCCGTGCCGTCGCCGTAGGTCGCGGCCGACGAGGCATAGATGAAGGGTGTGCGTGTCTTCGTGCACCAGTCGAGGAGGCGCATGGGCAGATCGAAGTTCGCCTCCATCACGGCCCGCTCGTCGGTCGCGGTGGTGGAGGAGATCGCGCCCATGTGCAGGACTGCTTCGAGCTTCCTGTCCTCGAGCCAGGGAAACAGTTCGTCGGGCGAGACAATGCCGGCATAGCGCCGGTGCTTGAGGTTGCGTTCCTTGGCGACCGAGCCGAGGTGGTCGTTCACGGCGATCTCCGTCACGCCGCGGTCGTTCAGACTCGCAACGAGATTAGAACCGATAAACCCGGCGCCGCCGGTAACCAGAATCATGCACGCCCCTTCGGCCGCAACACCAGTGCGGCCGGCGGGGGCTTCTAACCGCTTCGGTGGGATGGGCGCAACGCCACTGAATCTGGACACTTTTCCGGGCCGGTGTTACGCGCTTGCCGGTTGAAGGAGCAGCGGGATGGACGCCAGCGAGACGGACTACGCGCGGAGCCATCTTGCGCTTTCGCTGGCGGCGCTGCGGGTGGCGTCCGCCGATGCCGAGTTCCTGGCGAGCCTCGGCCGGGTCGCGGACGAAATGGCGAAGGCGCTGGCCGCCGGACGCAAGATCCTTCTCTGCGGCAACGGCGGCAGTGCCGCCGACGCGCAGCATATCGCGGGCGAGCTCCTCTCGCGGTTCGAGACCGACCGGGCGCCACTGCCGGCGGTGGCGCTGACGACCGATACCTCCGTGTTGACCGCGATCGGCAACGACTACGGATACGAGCAAGTGTTCGAGCGGCAAGTGCGCGGGCTCGGCGTCAGGGGCGACGTGCTGATTGCGATCTCCACGTCCGGACGTTCGCCGAATATCCTGCGCGCCCTCGATGCGGCACGTGAGCGAGGCGTGGTGACGGTCGGCTTTACCGGAGCAAAAGGCGGCGACATGGCCGCGAAATGCGACGTGCTCTTGCGCGCGCCGTCGGACAAGACGCCGGTCATTCAGCAGATTCACATCACTGCCGCGCACATCGTGTGCGGGATCGTCGAGCGACGCCTTGTTGGCGCCGGCAAGCAGTCGTGAGTGAGCGTGCGCTTCGACCTGCCGTGTTTCTCGATCGCGACGGCGTGCTCAATGTCGATCACGGCTACGTGGCGCGGCGCGAGGATTTCCAGTGGATCGAGGGTGCGCGGGAAGCGGTGAAGGCGCTGAACGACGCGGGCTATTATGTGTTCATCGCGACCAACCAGTCGGGCATCGCTCGGGGACTCTATTCGGAAGCGGACATGCACCGCCTGCACGAGCACATGATGTGCGACCTTGCACGGATCGGCGCGCGCATCGACGATCTGCGCTATTGCCCCTATCATCCGGAAGGCGAGGTGGAAGCCTATCGCCGCGTTTCCGATTGGCGGAAACCCGGGCCCGGCATGATCCTCGATCTTCTGCAGCACTGGCCGGTCGACCGCGATCGCAGCGTCTTCATCGGCGACAAGCAGCACGACATGCAGGCGGCCGAGGCCGCCGGCGTCCGCGGGCTCCTGTTCCAGCGTGGCAATCTCGAAGCGTTTGTTCGGCGCGAGGTGCTGGGCGAGCCATGAGGATGCCGACGCAAGACAACAGCCCGATCCTTCTCGTGCCCTATGTCTGGATCGGCGACTTCGTGCGCTGCCATTCGGTTGTGAAGATGATCAAGAGCCGCACGCCGGAACGGCCGGTGGATGTGCTTTCCTCGAGTCTCTGTACGCCGCTCCTCGACTACATGCCGGGCGTGCGGAAGGGTGTCGTGTTCGACATTCCGCGACGGAAGCCGGCGATCGCGCTGAACTGGCGGCTTTCGCGCATCCTCAAGAAAGAGCGCTACGGCAAGGCGATCATCACCTCGCGCAAGTGGAAGGCGGCGCTGGCGCCGGCGCTCGCCGGCATTCCCGAGCGCGTCGGGTTTGTCGGCGAATGGCGCTACGGGCTTCTCACCGACGTGCGCCACGGCGAAAAGGATCTGCCGCGCATGATCGATCAATGTGCGGTGCTGGCTCTGCCGGAAAGCGAGCAGCGGCAGCAGGACTGGCCGCTGCCGGAACTGGTGGTGCCTGAAGTAGAAGTGATGGAATGGCGGGCGCGGAACGGACTCGCGGATGAGAAACGCCCGGTCGTCGCGCTGTGTCCGGGCGCGGTCGGTCCCGGCAAGCGATGGCCCGAAGACAAGTACGCGAGGCTGGCGAGGTTGCTGGCGACGGAAGGCATTGCCGTGTGGGTGCTTGGGGGACCGGGCGAGCGCGGGATCGCGCGGATCATTTCGAACGAGGGGAAATTCGCCCGCGATCTGACCGGCGACGATCTGCGCAACGCCATTCTCGCGCTCGCGACGGCCGACGCGGCGGTATCGAACGATTCCGGGCTGCTGCATGTGGTCGCGGCGATCGGCACGCCGGCAATTGGCCTGTTCGGGCCCACGAGCGCATGGCACTGGGCGCCGCTCAATCCGATCGCGGCGATCATTGAGGCGCCGTGGCGTGACGACGAAAAGGACGTGCGCAAGCGATCGACGGAGGATATTCCGGTGGAACAGGTGATCGAGGCGACGTTGCAGGCGCTCGGCGGGCCGCGCAAGGGAGTGTGAGTGCTGTCGATGGCAGGTGACACGACCAAGTCCGGCAATCCAGGGCCGCTTTCGGGTATCCGCATCATCGACATGACGACGGTGGTGATGGGCCCTTACGCGACGCAGTTGCTCGCGGACTACGGCGCCGATGTCGTCAAGGTGGAGCCGCCGGCCGGCGACATCATGCGCCACGCGCCGCCCATGCGGAATCCGCGCATGGGCGCACCGTTCCTGCAGGCGAACCGTAACAAGCGCAGCGTCGTGCTCGACGTGAAGAAGAAAGGCGGGCGCGAGGCGCTGCTGCGGCTGTGCGCGGGCGCAGATGTGTTCATTCACAACGTGCGCAAGGCGGCAATGGAACGCGCGGGCCTCGGCGAAGCCGACGTGCGTGCCGGTAATCCGAAGCTCGTTTACGTGAGTCTCATTGGTTACAACGAGGGCGGGCCTTATGCCGGGCGTCCGGCGTACGACGACCTGATGCAGGGCTTGTCCGGCATTCCCGCATTGCAGGCGGAGATCAGCGGGCAGGAGCCGCGCTACATGCCGCTCACGTTCGTCGATCGGATCATAGGGGTGAGCGCCGTGCACACGGTGCTTGCGGCGATCGTGCATCGCGACCGGAGCGGGGCCGGGCAGGCGGTCGACGTGCCGATGTTCGAGACGGTCGCACAGCTCGTGCTCGGCGATCACATGGGCGGGTGCACGTTCGAGCCGCCGATCGACAAGCCGGGCTATCCGCGTTTGCTCGCGCCTGACCGGCGGCCCTATCGCACGAAGGACGGCTATGTGTGCGTCCTCATTTACAACAACAAGGAATGGGAGACATTCTTCCGCGCGATCGGGCAGAGCGAGCGCTTCAATGCCGATCCACGGCTTTCGGATCACGCGGTACGGACGAAGCATTATTCCGAAGTCTATGCGATCCTCGCGGAGATCTTCACGACGCGCACGAGCGCGGAATGGCTCGCACTGCTCGCCGAGCATGACATTCCGGGTGTGCCGCTCTACAGCCTCGATGACCTGATCGACGACCCGCATCTGCAGGCCATCGGATTTTTCCAGGCGATGGAGCACCCTAGCGAGGGGCCGATCCGGCTCACCGGCATTCCGAGCCGCTGGAGCGCGACGCCGCCGGCGATCACGCGACACCCGCCGGTTCTGGGCGAGCATAGCGTCGAGGTGCTGCGCGAGGCGGGAATGGAGCAGCGGGAGATCGACGCGCTGCTTGCGGAGGGGGCGACGATTGACGGGCGCGTGAAGGTGGAGTGAAGACGCATTTTTTTGCCCGCTCATTCCCGCGTAAGCGGGAATCCAGAACAGCTTGCGTATTCGCTGCGGTCCTGGGTCCCCGCTTTCGCGGGGACAAGCGGATAAGATTTAGATTGTCTTCGCGATTGTTGAAATCACGTCGCTGACTCCCGGAATTCCATTCTCCGCGCCGACCATTTCGACCTTGCCGGGGCCCATTGGAATCGCGGTATGCGACTTCACGATGGTAAAGACAGCGACGACCGGCACGCCGAGCGCCGCGGCGAGATGAATGAAGCCGGTGTCGACGCCGACCACGAGCTTCGCGCCGGCGATCAACTTGCCGACTTCGAGGATGGGTTTGCGATCGGGCACGCGCGATTGCGGGATCGCGGCGGCCAGGCGTTCGCTGCGTTCGCGCTCGCGGTCGCTGCCCCAGGGCAGCACGACTTCCAGCCCGCGCTCCGCAAGGGAGCGGCCAGCTTCGATCCAGCGATCTTCCGGCCACTCTTTTGCAGTTTTCGCCGTCGCGTGAAAAAGGATCGCGTAAGGCGATGCGCCCGCTGACGCGAACTGGCTGCGATCGAATCCATAGTCGGGTTCGCCTTCGGGTACATAGCCCAGCGCGAGGCCGGTAAGCGTGCGGTTGCGCGCGATCACATGCAGGTCCCAGCTCACGGAATAGCAATGATCGTAGAAGCGCGATGCGAAGGGCTCGCGGATACTTGCCGCGTCGTAACCGTGACTCTCGCCGTGAATGAGCTTGGTCATCAGCGCGGTGCGTACGAGGCCTTGGGTGTCGATCACCACGTCGTAGCGGCGGGTGCGGAGCTTCGCCGTCGCTTCGCGGATCTCGTTCCAGGTCGGCATCTCATAGAGGTGCTTGCGCCAGCGGCGAATGGCGATGGGAACAATCTCGGCGACGGCGGGATGCAGGCCGGTGAGGGGGGCATACAGTTCATCCACGACCCAGGTGATGCGCGCTGCCGGAAAGCGCCGACGTGCGTCGGTGACGGCCGGCATGTGGTGCAGCACGTCGCCCATGGATGAGGTCTTGATGAACAGGATTTCGGTCATGCAGCCCGCGTGCGGCCTGTTTTCTGCTTGCTTTGGCCTGCGGCTGCGCATAGGGCGTTGAAGCCCCCGGCGCAAGCTGACACACTGGCCGGACCCGGTATTTCCAGCGGATTCATCATGTCCGTCACGCTCGACTCGCTGAAAGTGAAGCTCTTCACCGATGGTGCCGAAAAGGCGCAGATCGTCGAGATGGCGAAGCTCAGACACATCGCGGGCTTCACCACGAACCCGTCGCTCCTGAAGAAGGCGGGGGTGAAGGACTACGAATCCTACGCGCGGGAACTCGTGGCCGCGGTGCCCGACCGGCATATCTCGTTCGAGGTGATCTCCGATGACATCGACGAGATGGTGGCGCAGGCGCGGCTGATCACGACCTGGGGCGAGAACGTCTATGTGAAACTCCCCGTGCTCAACACCAGGGGCGAATCGCTGATCGAGGCGATCCGGCTCTTGTCGGGCGAGGGCGTGAAGATCAACGTCACGGTGGTGACGACCGAGGAGCAGGCGAAGCGCGCTACGGCCGCGCTGGCGGACGGGCCGGGCGGCTGCGTCTCGGTGTTTGCGGGCCGGCTCGCGGACCTTGGGATTGATTATCGGCCGCTCGTGGAAACTGCGGTCGCGGCCGCGCGCGCGACGAGCCAGGTGGAAGTGATCTGGGCCTCGACGCGGGAAGTGTGGAACGTGATTGAGGCCGACCGGATGGGCGCGCACATCATCACGGCACCCGCCGACATCCTGAAAAAGCTCGCGGCCTTGGGGAGCAAGACCGCTGAACAGCTTGCACTCGACGGGGTGAAGGCGTTCTTCGACGATACCCAGGCCGCCGGACTCTCCCTGCGAGGCGGTGGTTCGGGACGCGCTGCCGCAGAATAATTCCAGTGTAACTCTTTGAAATCATTTGTGAGTGAGCCGGCCCAAGGGTCACGGTCGCAAGCCGTTTAGCGGCATGCTAGGCATACCGTCCTGAGGACGGGGTAGTCAGTACACATGTCAGGAACCGCGCAGGGCGGAAGCACGCAGGATCGCGTGCGGGTCGGCGTCATCGGCGTCGGCATCATGGGCTACAATCATGCCCGCGTGCTTTCGGAATTGCCCGGCGTGGAGCTAGTCGTCGTTGCCGATCCGGACCGGGAGCAGGCGGCGCGGGTGGCCAAGGCCGTCGGCTGCGAAGCCGTCTCCGACCATAAAGCCGTGATCGAGAAGGGTATCGATGCCGCCGTGATCGCGGCGCCGACGCACCTGCATCACCCGATCGCGCTCGACGTGATCGGGGCGGGCGTGCATGCGCTGGTGGAGAAGCCGATCGCGCCGACCGTGGAGGAAGGCCGGCAGATCGTCGCCGCCGCGCGCAACCGGGGCGTGACGCTGATGGTCGGGCACGTCGAGCGCTTCAATCCGGCGGTGCAGGCGCTCAAGCAGGCGATCGCGGGCGAGCAGATCCTTTCCATCGCCATCACGCGGGTCGGGCCGTTTCCGCCGCGCATGTCGAACGTGGGCGTCGTGATCGATCTCGCGGTGCACGATATCGATCTCATCCGCTGGTTCACCGAATCGGACATCATCGAGGTGCAGCCGCAATTGTCGAGCGCGCGGGCGACGCGCGAGGACATCGCGCTCCTGCAATTCCGCACCGAATCGGGTGTGCTCGCGCACATCAACACGAACTGGCTGACGCCGTTCAAGGCGCGCACCGTGCACATCGCGACGCAGGACAAGTACGTGATCGGAGACCTGCTGACGCGGCAGGTAAGCGAGTGCTTCGGTTTCCAGCCCGACGGCAGCTATTCGATGCGACATCTCTCCGTGGGCCACTCCGAACCGCTGCGGGCGGAACTGCTTGCCTTTACCAACGCGATCGCCGGCGGCAAGGCGCCGGCCGTCAGCGGCGAAGAAGGCGTGGCGAGCCTTGAAGTCGCGATCCGCTGTCTGAACGGCACGCACACCGCCGCGCCGAAGGCCGCGCGGCTCGTGGGCTGAAGCGAAAGAACAAGATGAATCAACACGCCCGCGTCGACGTCACGCCCATTCCCTTCATCGATCTCGCCGCCCAGCGGCACCGACTCGGCAAGTCGGTGGACGAAGCCGTTGGGCGGGTGCTCGCGCATTGCCAGTTCATCATGGGGCCGGAGGTGCGCGAGCTGGAAGAGCGGCTCGCGGCGTTCTGCGGCGCGCGGCACGCGATCTCGTGCTCGAGCGGCACGGACGCGCTGCAACTCGTCCTGATGGCGAAGGGGATCGGTCCCGGCGACGCGGTGATCTGTCCGTCCTTCACCTTCTGCGCGACGGCGGAAGTGGTGGCGCTCCTCGGCGCGACTCCGGTGTTCGCGGAAGTCGAGGAAGCGACATTCAATCTCGATGCCGCGAGCGTGCGGCAGGCGGTCGCCGCGGCGCGCAAGCAGGGGCTCAAGCCGAAGGGCGTGATCGTCGTCGATCTGTTCGGGCTGCCGGCGGACTACGATGAAATCCTGAAGGTCGCGGCGGCGGAAAACCTCTTCGTGCTCGACGATGCAGCACAAGCGTTCGGCGCCACCTACAAAGGACGGCCGCTCGGCACCTTCGGCGTCGCGACGGCGACGAGCTTCTTTCCGGCGAAGCCGCTCGGCTGCTACGGCGATGGCGGTGCGGTGTTCACCGACGACGACGCGCTGGCGGATGTCATCAAGAGCCTGCGCATCCACGGCCACGGCAGCGACAAGTACGACAACGTCCGCATCGGCATCACGGGCCGGCTCGACAGCATCCAGGCAGCGGTCCTGATCGAGAAGCTCAGGATCTTCCCCGAGGAGATCGAGGCGCGCGGGCAGATCGCGCGGCGCTACAACGATGCGCTCGGCGACGTTGTCGTCGTCCCGCGGCTGCCGAACGATTGCAGCTCGGTCTGGGCACAATACACGATCCGCGTGCCGACCGGCCGGCGCGAGGGTCTCGCGGCCGCGCTGAAGGCCGAGGGCATTCCGACCGCGATCTACTATCCGAAGCCCTTGCATCGGCAGACCGCCTACAAGCACTTCCCGACGGTGGAGGAGGGCCTTGCCCTGAGCGACAGACTCGCGAGCGAGGTCGTTAGCCTGCCCATGCACGCCTATCTCGAGGAGCCGGTGCAGGATCGGATCGTGGCGGCGGTGCGGCGGGCCCTCGCGCGGTGATTTCGCCTAGAATAGCTAGATAGATTCGTACGTCATCGAGGAGCGTGCGTGGTTCGAGGCCCGGCGTCATGGTGAGGTGCGAGCCGCGAAGCGGCGAGCCTCGAACCATGACGCCGGGCACCTCACCATGAGGGCGAGCCTCGAAGGGTGGCGCGCGGTATTCGCGGCCGTCATCCTTCGAGGCCCGCGCGCTTAAAGGTACCGATCTCGGGTAAACCCGAGATCGGTGCGCAGGCACCTCAGGATGACGGATCAAGATTCGAGTGAGGCTATGCTCCAGCGCATTCTCACTGTCGGCGGGTGGACGCTCGTTTCGCGCGTGACCGGGTTCGCGCGCGACATCTTCATGGCGGCGATCCTCGGCGCGGGGCCGATCGCAGACGCTTTTCTGGTCGCGTTCCGGTTGCCCAATCATTTCCGCGCGATCTTCGCGGAAGGCGCGTTCGCGGCCGCTTTCGTGCCGCGCTACGCGCGGACGCTCGAGCAGGACGGCCTCGACCGGGCACGGGCCTTCGCCGACCGACTCGCGGCGGCCATGGTCGTGCTGCAACTCGTCCTGCTCGGTATCGCGCTCGCGTTCACGCCGCAGGTCGTGAGTCTGCTCGCGCCGGGACTCCTGCACGATCCGGAGCGTTTCGATCTCGCGGTCGCGCTGACGCGGATCACGTTTCCTTATCTCGCGTTGATCTCGCTGGAGACGCTGATCGCCGGCACGCTGAATGCGAATCAGCGCTTCGCGGTGGCGGCCGGGGCGCCGGTGCTGCTCAATCTTTGCATGGTCGGCGCGCTCCTGATGGTGGGGCTGTTTCCGACCGCGGGTCACGCTGCCGCGTGGGGTGTACTCGCCGCCGGGGTTCTGCAGGCGCTTTTCGTCGCCGCCGACGCCGAGCGCAGCGGCTTCGGCATCCGCTTCAAGTTGCCGAAGCTCGACGCGCCGACGCGGAAATTCCTCAAGGCGCTGGGGCCGGCGATCATCGGGGCAGGTGGGGTGCAACTCGCGCTGTTCGCAGACACGATCATCGCGACGTTCCTGCCGGCGGGCGCCTTGTCCGCACTCTATTATGCCGATCGCATTCACCAATTGCCGATCGGCGTGATCGGAATCGCGGCGGGTACTGTCTTGTTGCCGGAGATGTCGCGGCGGCTCGCGGCGGGCGACGCGGCGGGGGCGGCGCAATCGCAGGGCAAGGCGATCGAACTCACCCTGCTCATTTCCATTCCCTTCGTCGCGGGCGCCATCGCGATTCCCGAGCTCATCATGCGCGCGCTGTTCGCACGCGGCGCGTTCACCGCCGACGATGCGCTGGCGGCGGCGGCGACGCTCGCCGCCTACGCGACGGGACTCCTGCCGTTCGTGCTGATGCGGAGCTTCATCGCTCCGTTTCATGCGCGCGGCGATACGACCACCCCGGTGAAGGCGGCACTGATCGCGGTCCTCGCCAACGTGCTCCTCAAGGTCGCGTTGGTGGGTCCGCTCGCGCAGGTGGGGCTGGCGCTCGCGACGGCGGCGGGCGCCTGGATCAATCTCATGCTCCTCGCCTCCGGGGCGAGACGGCGGGCCTTCGAGAGCCCGGGCGTGCCGCTCGCGCGCATCGCACGGCTCCTCGGCGCGGGCCTGGCCCTTGGCGTGTTTCTTTATTTCGGCGAGCGGGGCCTGCGCCCCTTGTTCACCGGCCTGCCCATGCTGCGAGAAGAGGCATTGCTCGCCGTGCTGTTGCTGCTTGGGGCGGCACTCTATGGCGCAGTTGTGATCGGATTGGTCGGCTGGAAGCGATTAAAAGCGCTGGGACGCGAGGCGGGTCCGCCCGCCAGGCCGGAGCTCCCCACTGCAGAATAATTCCATCAAATTTGCAGATTTCCGTTCGGCGCGGACTTGCGATATGCAGGCGCGCGCAACCATCAGGCTGTCATGATGCAATTACCCATACCGCTCCGGTTGGGTACCGGGGCGATCCTCTTCCTTGCGCTTGCCGCCTGTGGCGACAGCGGCTCGCAGAACAACGCGCAACAACAGGCCGCGCCGCCCGGGCCGCCGGTGACCGTCGCGCTGCCGACCAAACGCATGGTGGCGGATCGGGACGAGTATGTCGGCCGTTTCACGGCCGTCGATTCCGTCGAGATTCGCGCGCGCGTGTCGGGCTATCTCGACGAGGTGCATTTCACCGACGGCGCGCTGGTGAAGCGCGGCGATCTCCTGTTCACGATCGACCGGCGGCCGTTGCAGGCGGCGGTCGACCAAGCGCGCGCCGACCTCGAGCGCGGGAAGGCCCAGGTCGACCTCACGGCTTCCGATCTCGCCCGGGCGCAGGACCTGATCGAGCGCAAGACGATCTCGGAATCCATCTACGAGCAGCGCGTGCAGGCCAAGCGTGCGGCCGATGCGCAGGTGCTGGCGGCGGAAGCGGCCCTGCGGACCGCGGAGCTCAATCTCGAATTCTCGGAATTGCGTGCGCCGGTCGACGGCCGCATCGGCGACCGGCGCGTGTCGGTCGGCAATCTCGTGATCGGCGGCTCGCAGCCTTCGACGACATTGCTCGCGACCATCGTCTCGACCGATCCGATCCGCTTTGAATTCACGTTCGATGAAGCCGCCTTCCTGCGCTACTCGCGATTGGCGGAAGCGACCGGAGGCGTCGCCGAACAAGGTCTGGAGGTGGAGCTTCGGCTGCTGGACGAGCAGACGTTCCGCCACAAGGGCAAGATCGATTTCATCGACAACGTCATCAATGAAAGCTCCGGCACGATCCGCGGCCGCGCGACGTTCGCAAATCCGGACGGCTTGTTCACGCCGGGCATGTTCGCGCGCGTGCGCGTGCCGGCATCACGCCCGTTCGAAGCGCTGCTCGTGCCCGACAGCGCCATCGGGACGGAACAGGTTCGCAAGTTCGTCTATGTGGTCGACGCGGAGAACACCGTTCGTCAGAAGTACGTCGAACTCGGGCATCTCGACAACGATCTGCGCGTGATCCTGAAGGGGATCGAGCCAGACGACCGGATCATCGTGAACGGTCTCATGCGCGCGCGGCCCGGCGCCAAGGTCACGCCGCTCATGGAAGGCGAGAAACCCGCGGCACCCTCAGCCGCGAAGTGAGGCCGTCATGGGCATCTCGCATTTCTTCATCGACCGGCCGATCTTCGCTTCGGTCATTGCAATCATCATCGTGCTGCTCGGCGCGGTGAGCTATGTGGCGCTGCCGATCGCGCAATATCCGGAAATCGCGCCGCCGACGATCACCGTGACCGGCCAGTATCCGGGTGCGAACGCCGAGGTCGTCGCGACCACCGTGGTCGCGCCGATCGAGGAGCAGATCAATGGCGTCGAGAGCATGCTCTACATGTCCTCCAATTCGACGGCGGACGGACGCTTCACGATCTCGGTGACATTCGACATCGGCGTGGACCTCGATCAGGCGCAGGTGCAGGTGCAGAACCGCGTGAGCATCGCGCAGCCGCGCCTGCCGCCCGAGGTGCGCAATATCGGCGTCATCGTGGCCAAGAGCTCGCCAGATCTGATGATGGTCGTGCATCTGCTCTCGCCCGATCGTTCGCGCGACATGCTCTATATCTCGAACTACGCGAATCTCGAGATCAAGGACGTGATCACGCGCGTCGACGGCGTCGGCTCGATCACGGTGTTCGGCAGCCGCGACTACGCCATGCGCGTCTGGCTGGACCCGCAGCGCCTGCAGACGCTCGGCATGACGGCGACGGACGTGGTGGGTGCGCTGCAGCGGCAGAACGTGCAGGTCGCCTCGGGCGTCCTGAACGATCCGCCGGTGCGCGATCCGCGTGCATTCCAGGTGGCGGTGTCGACGCAGGGACGGCTCGCCAACCCGGCTGAATTCGGCAACATCGTTGTGAAGACCACGGCCGACGCCAACGTGCTGTTGCGCGACGTCGCGCGCATCGAGCTCGCGGCGCAGGACTATGGGACGAATTCCTATCTGTCCAAGGACGAGGCCGTTGCGCTGGCGATCTTCCAGCGCCCTGGATCGAACGCGCTCTCGACCGCGCAGGGGATTCGCGCGGCGATGACGCAGCTCGCCGAACGGTTTCCGTCCGGCCTCGAGTACCGGATCATCTACGATCCGACCCAGTTCATCTCGCAGTCGGTCAGCGCCGTCGTGCAGACGATCTTCGAGGCGATCCTGCTCGTCGTCCTCGTCATCATCCTGTTTTTGCAGAATCTGCGCGCCGCGGTCATTCCGATCCTCGCCATTCCGGTCTCGCTGATCGGCACGTTCTTCGTGATGACGGCGTTCGGCTTCACGATCAACAATCTGACGCTGTTCGGGCTTGTGCTTTCGATCGGCATCGTCGTGGACGACGCGATCGTGGTGGTCGAGAACGTCGAGCGCAACATTGAAAGCGGCCTCAGTCCGCGCGAGGCGGCGCACAAGTCGATGGACGAGGTGGGCGCCGCGCTCGTCGCGATCGTGCTCGTGCTGGCGGCGGTGTTCGTGCCGGCGGCGTTCATCACCGGTATTTCCGGACAGTTCTACCGGCAGTTCGCGCTGGTGATCACCAGCGCCACGGTCATTTCGCTCGTGGTTTCGCTGACGCTGTCGCCCGCCATGTGCGCGCTGGTGCTGAAGCCGCACGAAACGCGCGCGCCGCGAATATGGGAGCGGCCTTTCCGCGCCTTCTTCGGCCTGTTCAACATGGGCTATAACGGCTTTGCGCGCGGGTTCGGATTCATATCGAGCCGGGTCGTCCGCATCGTGACGATCATGCTCGTGATCTATGCGGCGGTGATCGCCTACGGCCTCAACGAGTTTCGCCGCACGCCGCTCGGCTTCATTCCGCAGCAGGATACGGGCTATCTGATCGTCGCGGTCCAGCTTCCGCCGGGCGCGTCGCTTTCCCGCACGAACGAAGTCATGGTGCGGGTGGCCGATCTCGCGCTGAAGGTGCCCGGGGTCACGAACGGCGTGAACATCGTCGGCTTCTCGGGCGCGACCTTCTCGGTGGCGCCGAACGCCGGCGCGTTCTTCGCCGTGCTCGAGCCGTTCGAGGATCGGCAGGGCGATCCGCGCAGGAGCGCGGCAGGGATCACGGCGGCCCTGACGCAAGCGTTCGCACAGATTCAGGAAGCGTTCGTGGTCGTGGTGCCGCCACCGCCGGTGCCGGGGATCGGCAACGCGAGCGGCTTCCGCATGATGGTGGAGGATCGGGCCGGGCGGGGCGCGGAGGCGTTGCAGGCTGCCGTGTACGGGATGATGGGCCGCGCGGCGCAGACGCCGGGTGTCTCCAACGTGTTCTCGCTGTTCGAGACCTCGACGCCGCAACTCTATCTCGATATCGACCGGCAGAAGGCGCAGCTGCTCGGCGTGAACATCGCCGACGTCTTTTCGGCGCTGCAGATTTATATTGGCTCGTCGTATGTAAACGACTTCAACCTGTTCGGCCGCAGCTTCCGTGTGGTGGCGCAGGGGGACGACCGGTTCCGCCAGGACATGCGCGACATCCTCTCGCTGCGCGTGCGCAACACGCAGGGCGAGATGGTGCCGCTCGGGTCGTTCACGACGGTGCGCGACATCTCCGGTCCGTACCGCGTGCCGCGCTACAACCTCTATCCCGCCGCCGAGCTCGACGGCGTTCCCGCGCCCGGCTACAGCCAGGGCCAGGCCATCGAGATCATGCAGCAGCTCGCCGCGGAGACGCTGCCGGACGGCTTCAGCTATGAATGGACGACGCTCGCGTTCCAGCAATTGCGCGCGGGGAATACGGCGATGTTCGCCTTCCTGCTCGCGGTGGTGTTCGTGTTCCTCGTGCTTGCCGCGCAGTTCGAAAGCCTGACGCTGCCGCTTTCCATCATCATGATCGTGCCGATGTGCCTGATCGCGGCGATCACCGGCGTGATCATCGCGGGGCAGGACAACAATATTCTCACGCAGGTCGGCTTCATCGTGCTGATCGCGCTCGCGGCGCGCAACGCCGTGCTGATGGTGGAGTTCGCCAAGCAGCTCGAGGACCGCGGGCACGACATCATCTCGGCCGCCGTGGAGGCCGCGCGGCTGCGGTTGCGGCCGATCGTGATGACGTCGATGGCGTTCATCCTCGGTGTCGTGCCGCTCGTGTGGGCGACGGGCGCCGGCGCGGAGTTGCGGCAGGCGCTCGGCACGCCGGTGTTCGCCGGCATGATCGGCGTCACGGTGTTCGGGCTGATCTTCACGCCGGTATTCTATGTCGTGTGCCGCAGGCTTGCGACAATCGGCCGCCGCGCAACGGGTCAGACTTCGCAGGAGCCGGCGGAGTGACGGCAGAGAACTTCAAGCCTTTGCCGGAATTGTTCATGGCTGCGCGCGGCGCGCGCCCATAGGTTGCCCGCGATCGTGCCGGAGCGCACGCGGGGAACGAACATGCACACGCAAGTCGCCATCATCGGCGCGGGCCCGTCCGGCCTGCTGCTCGGCCAACTGCTCACGAAGCACGGCATCGACAACGTCATCCTCGAGAACCGCAGCGCCGACTACGTGCTCGGGCGCATCCGCGCAGGCGTGATCGAGCAGAGCGCCGCCGATCTCTTCGACGAGGCGGGCGTCGGCGCGCGCATGCACCAGGAAGGCCTGCCGCATGACGGAACGCAAATCTGCTTCGACGGCAAACGGTATCGCATCGATTTCCGCGCGCTCACCGGCAGGCCGGTGATCGTCTATGGGCAGACCGAGATCACGCGCGACTTGATGGAGGCGCGGGCGGCGAGCGGTGCCGCGACCGCGTATGAGGCGGCCGACGTGAGGCTGCATGACATCGAGAGCGACAAGCCGCGCGTGCGCTACCACAAGGACGGCAAGGACCTCGAGATCGAGTGCGATTTCATCGCCGGCTGCGACGGTTTCCACGGCGTGAGCCGGCAGAGTTTTCCGGCGAACGTGATCCGGAATTTCGAGCGCGTCTATCCGTTCGGCTGGCTCGGGCTGTTGTCGGATACGCCGCCGGTCTCGGAGGAGTTGATCTACATCCATCATGAGCGCGGCTTCGCGCTTTGCTCGATGCGTTCGCACACGCGCAGCCGCTACTACCTGCAGTGCAGCCTGGCGGACGGCGTGGAGGACTGGCCGGACGACCGCTTCTGGGAAGAATTGAAGCGACGGCTTGACGACGAGGCGCGGGCGAAGCTCGTTACCGGCCGCTCGATCGAGAAGAGCATCGCGCCGCTCAGGAGCTTTGTCGCCGAGCCGATGCGGCACGGCCGGCTGTTCCTCGCGGGCGACGCCGCGCACATCGTGCCGCCAACGGGGGCGAAGGGGCTCAACCTCGCGGCGAGCGACGTCCATTATCTGTCGGAAGGGCTGATCGAGTTCTACAAGAAGGGTTCGCCGGCCGGGCTCGACCGCTATTCGGAGCGGGCGCTCGCCCGCATCTGGAAGGCCGAGCGGTTTTCCTGGTGGATGACGACGCTCCTGCACAAGCTGCCGGACGCGAGCGACTTCGACCGTAAAATACAGCACACGGAACTGGCGTATCTCTTCAGTTCGGAAGCGGCGCAGAAGTCTATGGCGGAGAATTACGTCGGGTTGCCGTACTGAGGGACTGACAGCCGGGCAGCAACCGCATTCGGGCTCCCTCCCCAAAAGGGGAGGGAAATTAAATATGATCTTCCTGTCGGCATGGGAGGCGGCCCACATGGAGCCGGCCGCTTGCGCGGAGGCAAGCATTTTCATCGGCCCGTGTTCGTAGTATTTGCTGGTCTCAAAAGTCAGGGGAGAGACCATGCGCCCGCTCAAGTTCGGAATCGGCCAGCCGCATATCCGCGTCGAAGACCCGCCCTTGGTGACCGGCAAGGGCCGGTATGTTTCCGATCTCATTCCCGACGGCGCCTTGCGGGCGGTCTTTGTTCGCTCGCCGCACGCGCATGCGAAGTTCAAGTTCACGGACCTGGAGACGGCCCGCGGGATGCCCGGCGTGCGCCTCGTGCTGACGCACGACGACATCGCGAAGCTCGCACCGTTTCCCTGCCTCGGCGCGCTGATCGTCCATATGCATGGCGGACCGAAGATCTGGGTGCCGCCCTATTTCGCGTTGCCGAAGGACCGCGTGCTGCATGTCGGGGAGGAAGTGGCGTTCGTCGTCGCCGATACGGTCGAGGTGGCGCGCGATGCGGCGGAAGCCATCGGCATCGAATGGGAGCCGCTCCCGACCGTTGTCGACGTGCGGGACGCGCTCAAGCCCGACGCGCCCGTGCTCTGGCCGGAGCACGGCAGCAACGAAGCTTACACCCTCGAGGAGGGCAACAAGGAGGCGACCGAACGGGCATTCGCCGCCGCGCACAAGATCATAAGGCTCGAAGTGGTCAATCAGCGGCTCGTCGCGAACTACATGGAGCCGCGCGGCGTCGTCGCCGACACGGACGCGAACGGCCGCCTGGAAATGGTGATCTCAAGCCAGGGCAGCCACGCGCAGCGTCACTATCTCGCCGAGATGCTGCACATGGAAAAGCATAACATCCGCGTGCTGGCATACGATGTCGGCGGCGGCTTCGGCACCAAGGGCGGTCCCTATCGCGACTACGTGCTGTCGGCCTTCGCCAACCAGAAGCTCGGCAAGCCGGTGGCGTGGATCTCCGACCGTGCGGATCATTTCCTGAGCGATACCCAGGGACGCGACAACTTCACGGTCGCGGAAATGGCGATCGACAAGGAAGGGCGTTTCCTCGCGCTCAAGGTCGACATCCTTGCCAATATGGGCTCCTATCTTTCGGTCGTCGCGCCCTATGTGCCGGCGCTCGGCATGGGGCTTTATCCCGGCGTCTATAAGATTCCGACCGCCTATATCCGGGCGCGCGGCATCTATACGCACACGCACACGGTGGACGCCTATCGCGGCGCCGGGCGGCCCGAGGCCGCCTACCTGATCGAGCGACTGGTCGATGAGATCGCTCGCCAGACCGGCGTCGCGCCCGACGAAGTGCGGCGGAAGAATTTCATCGCTCCGTCGGAGATGCCGTATGAAAATCCGGCGCACAAGAAATACGACAGCGGCGATTTCGCCGGGCACCTCGCCCGCGCGCAGGATGTCGCCGACTGGAAGGATTTCTCCAAGCGGGCGGCCGAGGCCAAGCAGCGCGGCAAGATCCGCGGCATCGGGTTGTCTTCTTATATCGAAGCATGCGGCATGACCGCACCAGAAGACGGCCGCGTCACGCTCGAAGAGGATGGCACGTTCACCGTGCAGATCGGCACGCTCGCGCAGGGGCAGGGCCACAAGACGACCTATGCGCAGATCGTGTCGCAGGAGGTCGATCTGCCGCTCGAGCAGATCCGGGTGGAGCAGGGCGACTCCGACGCACTCGACAACGGCGGCGGCACGGTGGGCTCGCGCTCGATGCCGACCGGCGGTCCGGTGGTGCGGGACTGCACGCAGTCGGTGGTCGTCAATATCAAGGAGGCGGCGGCGAAGGAGCTCGAAGCGGATGCCGAGAAGCTCGAGCTCTCCGACGGGCTCGTGCGCGTCGCCGGCACCAACCGGACGATCGCGCTCGCGACGCTCGCAAAGAAGATGCCGAAAGAGAAGCGCGTTGCCGAAGTGAAGAACTACATGCCGCCGTACTACACGTTCCCGAACGGCACGCATGTCTGCGAGGTGGAGATCGACCCCGACACCGGCATGGTCGAGATCGTGCGCTACACGGTGGTGGACGACTTCGGCGTGACGCTCAATCCGCTGCTGCTCGAGGGCCAGATCCACGGTGGTATCGTGCAGGGCGCCGGGCAGGCGCTGATGGAGAACACGGTCTATAGCGAGGACGGCCAGTTGCTCACGGCGAGCTTCATGGATTACGCCATGCCGCGCGCATCGGATTTCCCGAGCTTCTATTTCGAGACCCGCAACGTGCCGAGCCCGGTCAATCCGCTCGGCCTCAAGGGCGCGGGCGAGGCGGGAACCATCGGCTCGACGCCGGCCGTCATGAACGCTGTGATCGAGGCGCTCAACCGCGAATACGGGATCCAGCAACTCGACATGCCGGCCTCGCCCGAGCGGGTCTGGCGTGCGATCCACGCACGGGCATGATGACCTAGGCGCATTGATCCGCGCGCCGTTTCGATTATTCTTCGCTGCATCGCCGGGCACATGTCCCGGCGATGCCTTTTGCGGACCTGCCGGCGGATTTGGCTCCGCGCATTCTTGAGGAACATGCTGTGAAGTTCGGTGTCGGTCAGCCGCACGTGCGGGTGGAAGATCCTTCGTTGCTCACGGGGCACGGGCGCTATCTCGCGGACCGGATGCCGGAGGGCGCGCTGCGCGCGGTAGTCGTACGCTCGCCGCACGCACATGCGCGCTTCAAGATCGTGAACGCCGATGCCGTCCGCGACATGCCCGGCGTGCGGCTCGTGCTTACCGCCGAGGACACGGCCGGCTACGGCTCGGTGCCGTGCCAGGGTGTGGTCAAGCCGGTGGACGAAGAGGCGATGTGGCTGCCGCCGCATCCACTACTTGTCGCGGACGAGGCGCGCTACGTGGGGGATGCGGCCGCTTTCATTGTCGCCGACACGCTTGACGGCGCCCGCGACGCGGCGGAGGCGCTGGAGATCGACTGGGATCCGTTGCCGGCGATCGCCGATACGAAGGGTGCGGTCGCGCCGGATGCGCCGGTGGTGTGGCCCGAGCGCGGGAGCAACGTTGCGTTCCGCTCCGAGGTCGGCGACCGCGAGGCGACCGAGCGCGCCTTCGCAGAGGCGCACCGGATGGTCAAGCTCGAACTCGTCAATCAGCGCGTGGTCGCCAATTACATGGAGACGCGCGGGGCGATCGCGGAGCCGGCGACGGACAGCGAGCCGATCACGCTCACGGTGAGCACGCAGGGCAGCCACACGATCCGCAACGCGCTGTGCGACAAGATCCTGAAAATTCCGCACGATCAATTGCGTGTCGTGACCGGCGACGTGGGCGGCGGGTTCGGCGCCAAGCTCGGTCCTTACCGCGAATATGCGCTTGCGGTGATCGCAACGCAGAAGCTGAACCGGCCGGTCGCATGGATCGCCGACCGCACGGAGCATTTTCTCGGCGATGCGCATGGGCGTGACAACGTCACGGTCGCGGAAATGGCGCTCGACAAAGACAACCGATTCACCGGCCTGCGCGTGGATACGGTGGCGAACCTCGGCGCGTATCTCGCGTTCTTCGGCCCGTTCATCATCGCGAACGGGCCGGGGATGCTGCCGGGCGTCTATGCGATCCCGGCGGCGCACGCGGTCACGCGTGGCGTCTATACGAACACGGCGCCGGTCGATGCGTATCGCGGCGCCGGACGGCCGGAGGCGGCTTACGTGATCGAGCGGCTCGTGGATACGGTCGCGCGCGAAGTCGGCGTGCCGGCCGACGAGTTGCGGAGGATCAACTTCATTCCGCCGGAAGCGATGCCCTACACCACGGCGACGGGCCGCGTCTATGACAGCGGCGAATTCGCCGGGCACCTCGCGCGTGCGCAGGAGCTTGCCGACTGGACGGGCTTCGAGAAGCGTTTCCGGGAGGCGCAGAAGCGCGGCCGCATCCGCGGCCTTGGCCTGTCGTCGTACATCGAGGCCTGCGGCGGCGTTTCCGGCGAGAATGCGAAAGTCCGCATCGAGCCGGACGGGACGGCGACGCTCTTCATCGGTACACAGTCGAACGGGCAGGGGCACGCGACGGCCTATGCGCAGTTCATCGCGGACCATCTCGACCTGCCGCTCGAGAAGATCGTCATGCACCAGGGCGACACCAATGATCTGCCGACCGGCGGCGGCACCGGCGGCTCGCGATCGATCCCGGCCGGCGGGCCGTCGGTCGGCATGGCGGCGAGGAAACTCGCGGGACAGCTCAAGGAACTGGCCGCCGAAGAGCTGGAAGCGCCGGTGGACAGACTCGAGATCGTCGATGGCACGGTGCGGGTGACCGGCTCGAACCGGTTCGTGACGTTCGCCACGCTCGCATCGAAGCCCGGCGTGGATCCGGAGAAGCTTGTCGCCGTGGATATCTACAAGCCGCGGGCGCCGACCTACCCGAACGGCACGCACATCTGTGAAGTCGAACTCGACCCGGAGTCGGGGAAGGTCTCGGTCGTCGGCTATTGGGTGGTCGACGACTTCGGCTTCACGGTCAATCCGCTGCTGCTGGAAGGGCAGATCCACGGCGGCGTCGCGCAGGGGATCGGCCAGGCGCTCGGCGAGCAGACGGTTTATGATGCATCCGGCCAGCTTCTGACGGCGAGCCTCATGGACTACGCGCTGCCGCACGCCGACGACGTGGTGCAGGTAGTGTTCGAGACGCGCAACGTGCCGTGCACGACGCACGAACTCGGCATCAAGGGCGCGGGCGAGGCGGGAACCATCGGCGCCACGCCAGCGACGATGAACGCCGTGATGGACGCGCTCTATCGCGGCTTCGGCATCAAGCAATTCGACATGCCGGCGACGCCGTCGCGCGTGTGGGAAGCGATCCGGGCGCGCAAATAGGCATTGGCTGACAATTTGCCGCCATCACAAGTCCGATAGCGCGCAGCACTTTCCCTCCCGTTTCACGGCCGGCGGAATAGGATGGGGAGCCCCGGGGTCTTTGAGCCGCGGGTATTTCCCAACATCGCTGTCACCTGGTCGCTGTCATTCGCCCCGGAGGGTTCATGTTCCGTCTTGCCGTCATGGTTGCCGTCGTTTCCGTTGTCGCAACGTCCGTCTTCGCGCAGGCCGATGTCGTTGCCGAGCGCAAGGCGGTCATGCGTGATGCCGCCAAGTATTTCTATGGCGCGCTTCCGCGTATGATCCGGGGCGAAGCGCAGTACGATCAAGCGACGGTGGATGCGGCTTTCGCGACTGTCGCGGAAGGCGCCAAGAAGATTCCGGCGCTTTATCCCGAGAGCTCGAAGACCGCGCCGCGGACGAGCGACTTCAGCGCGTCGCCGAAAATCTGGGACAACAAGGCGGATTTCGAAGCGAAGGTGGCTGCCTATGCCAAGAACATCGAGGCGGCGCATCCGAAAGCGAAGGACCTCGACGGCTTGAAGGAAGCGTATGCGCTGGTGCGGGAAGGCAGCGACGCCTGCCACGATTCCTATCGGGTGCGGCACTAGCGCGGTAGTTCATTCATGATGCCGGAGCGCCGTCGCGATTGAAGCGCGACGGCGCAATCGATGTGCGGTAGAGTGAGTTTTCCGGAAAAGGAGCCGATTTCATGCAGCGCCTTTTCGTTTTTCTCATTGCCTTGGTCGTGTTCGGCGCGCCGATTGCCCTTGCGCTGACCGCGCCGGAGCAGGTTCCGGAAAACGCCATCGGCTCACACACCGCGGATCTCGAGAACGGCCGCACGATGTTCTACGCGGGCGGGTGCGCGTCATGCCACGCGACGCCCGACCAGGACGAACCGCTGCGGCTCGGGGGCGGGCGAGAGCTGCGCACGCCGTTCGGCGTTTTCCGCGCGCCGAATATTTCTTCGCATCCGCGCGATGGCATCGGCGGCTGGACCGAGCGGCAGTTTCTCAGCGCTATGCTGAAGGGCACGTCGCCGGACGGACGGCACTACTATCCCGTGTTTCCTTATACTTCGTACCAGCGTATGCGCGTCGCCGATGTGCGGGACCTCTTCGCCTTTCTGAAGACATTGCCTGCGGTCGAGGGCGTGCAGCGCGACCACGAATTGCGGTTTCCGTTCAATCTGCGGATCGGACTTGGGCTCTGGAAGCTGCGCTATCTCGACGGCCAGCCGTTTCGTTCCGATCCGCAACAATCGGAAATTTGGAATCGCGGCGCCTATCTCGTCGAGGGGCCGGGGCATTGCGCGGAGTGCCACAGTCCGCGTGATGTCGCGGGCGGGATCGTCGCGGGGCAGCGCTTGGCGGGAGGCCCCAATCTTACGGGCGAGGGTTCGGTGCCGAACATCACCCAGCACGCGCGCGGACTTGCGAGCTGGAGCGAGAGCGACATCGAACGGCTCCTGGAAACCGGCGACAAGCTGGATTTCGATGCGGTGAGCGGCGACATGCGGGCGGTCGTGCGCAACTTGGCGCAGCTTCCTGCGGGCGACCGCGGGGCGATGGCGCATTATCTGAAATCGTTGCCGGCTGTCGCAGGGCCATCGAGCCAGAACTAGCCGGCTGGCGTGCTCAGGATTTGAAACTTTGATGCGCGTGCGCGCGACGATTTCTTTCGAAGAGGTCGTCCGGCTTGTCTGAGCGTCCAACTTTTTATTGCGCGCCGCCCGGCTGTGTTGCGGCTTAACCACTGCATCGAAATTTGCCGTGATCAGGCCCCTGCGGTTGCCCTTGCTGCTTTCCCTGCGGGCACTTCTAACGTAAAAAATTTCTATACAATCTAGGCGAGAATAACCGGCTACCGCCTACCGGCTTTCGCCGAATGGCCCTCCAGGGTGGTGTGAGTACGCCCGTGCTGCTGGCACAGTCGACGATGTCGGAAGGCCGCGCTCCGCAAGATGGGACGCGCACGATTCCAATTGTGAAGCCCGCCGATCGTCAGGCTTTGACGATCGAGCTCAGCGGTGCGGTCAGGCTCGATCTCTCCAGCGTATCGGACGAGAAGCTGATCCTCGTTCGGATCGGCGATCGGCTCGTCATCCTGTTCGACAACGACGCCACGATTGCGCTTGAGCCGTTCTTCGACGCCGCCGGCGAGCCGCTCGCGGATATCTCGTTGCTGCTCGGCGACGGCCGCGTCGTTTCCGCGGTCGAGTTTGCATCGTTCACGCCGATCACAACCGATCCGTCGGTGCTGCCGGCGGCGGGCGAAGGGCCGCAGGCCGGCGCGAATTTCGGCACCTACACGGTGGAGGAGCTTGCCGGTTCGGGCGCGCGCCTGTCGCTGTTGGGCAATCAGCAAGGCGCGGGCGGAGGCGACGGCGGGGAGAATCCGTTCGTCAACACGGTGCCGCGCATCGGCACACCCGAGCATCGCACGGCCGACGACGGCGCGCTCGCGGAAGGCAATGTGGATTCCGGCGACAGCCCCGGCGATGCGCCGGGCGCGCCGGCATCGGTGACGGGGTCGCTTGACGTGGATTTCGGCCTGCAGCTTGGCGGGCGGACCCTTTCGTTCGCGGCGGATCAGCCCGGCCTATCCGGTCTCTTCTCCGGCGGCCAGCCGATCACCATCGCGCTTTCAACGGTCAACGGCCTGCCGGCGCTCGTCGGCCACACCGGCGATCCGAACGACCCGGTCTTCGTCGTCACCCTCGACATCGCGCCGCTCAACGGCGCCTATACCTTCACGCTGCTCCGCCCGCTCGATCATCCGGTCGCGGGCGAGGAGGACGACATCACCGTCTCGGTCGCCTTCATCGCCACGGACGGCGGCGGCGACAGTGCGACCGGCGTCTTCAACGTGACCATCGACGATGACTCGCCACGCGCGGCCACGGTCGCCGCGACGATGTCGGAGAACCAAAACCTTACGATCGACTTCATCGAAGGGGCGGACTTCTCATTCGGCGCCGATGGCTCCGCGGGCATGACGTTCGGCAACCTGACGATCGAAGGCGTGCCGAGCGGCCTTTCGTTGGATGCGCAGCAGATTCAGCGGTTGGTGCAGATCGGCTCGGGCCAGATCGGTCTCAACCCGGGGACGATCTTCGACTCCCTTGGTCTTGGCGAAAGCGTGACGCTGCGGCGCTCCTACACGCTTGAGGACGGCGACGGCGACACGGCCACGAACGAGATCGTCATCACGGTCAATGGCGAGAACGACGCGCCGGAGGTTACGGCGGCGTCGCTCAGCGGGGCGATCGTTGAAGACGGCGCGCCGGATCCGATCGTCGATGGCGGATTCGAGAACGGCGCCACATCGTGGTTCGGAAATTTTTTCCCCCTTAGCCTCTATGCGCACACTGGTTCTGTCGCGGCGTACGTGTTCATTCCAGGCTCGCTTAGCCAGACCATACAAACCGTCGCCGGTCAGGATTATGCACTCGAATTCTGGGTTGATGGGTTGGGATTTGTCGGCTCGCTCTCGGTGGAGTGGAACGGCATTCCGATTGGCTCTTTCGATTTCTCGGGCACTGTTGGCCACCAGCTCTATTCAGTCAATCTGACCGGAATCGGCGGGGCCGCTGACCTCACATTCAATTTCGATGGATCAAGCTGGAGCGCGGCGGTCGACGACGTGTCTATGACCGTTTCGCTTGACCCGATTGTGCAGACGGCCGCCGGCACGATCGATTTCATCGACGTGGACCTGAACGACACGCATACGGCAAGCTTCGCACCGCAGAACGGCGGCGTGGGCTATCTGGGGGATTTCTCCCTCGCGCCGATCGTCGGCGCGAGCGGCGTGTGGTCGCTCGACTGGCACTTCAGTGTCGATCGCGCGGACATCCAGTTCCTCGCCGAGGGCCAGACTGTCCAGCAGCACTACGACGTCACGATCTCTGACGGCAACGGCGGTACGATTACCGAAACCGTGACGATCAACCTCACCGGCACCAACGACGCGCCGGTGCTCGACGGCTTCGGCAACATTGAGCACTTCGGGGAGCAAGGTCCACCAATCGCCATCAACGACGCGCTGCTCATCTCGGACATCGACAGCACGCATCTATCCGGTGCCACGGTTTCGATCACCGGTAATTTCCAATCCGGCGCGGATATTCTCGGCTTCGACAACAATAATCCGTGGGGGATTACGGGCAACTATGTCAATGGCGTCCTGACGCTCGGCGGCACAGCGACAGTTGAGGAATACGAAGCGGCCCTTCGCTCCGTGACTTATCAGAACACGAGCAGCGGTCCTATCACTGAACCGCGCACGATCAGTTTCCAGGTCAATGACGGGGCGAGCGAGGACAATCTCAGCAATGTCGCAACCTCGACCGTCACGATCGGTCCGGTGAACGATGCGCCGGTGATCACGTCGGCGGCGGCGACAGTGCATGTGACCGAGGACTGGTCCTATACCGTGCCGCTCGGCGATCTCGTCGCGAACGGGAGTTTCGAGGGCGGCTTCACCGGCTGGACGAACGATGGTTTCGCTGTCGCCAGCGAGCCGCATACCGGCTCCACTGCTGCCGTCACCGGCGCTGCTCAAAGTTCCGGCCAGGCGACCGGGACGCTTAGCCAGACGATCGACACCGTGGCAGGCGTGACTTATCGGATCTCCTTCTGGGCCTCGAATCCGTTCGACAGCGCTGGCTTCGAGATCGAAACCCTCACGGTCACATGGGGCGGGGCCACTGTGCTGTCGGTCAGCGATGTGCCTGCTTCGGGCTCCTACACCAACTTCACGCACTATACGGTTGAGGTCGAGGCGACGGGTCCGAGCACCGAGCTCGTCATCTCCATGACCGACAGCTGGGGCTGGTGGGTGCTCGACGACGTGTCGGTGACCGCCGTGCTGACGCCGGGAATCGAGGTGAGCGCCGGGACGATCACGTTTACAGACCCCGACCTCGGCGATACGCACACGATCACCATCACCGAGAGCGACACCAACTATTTCGGCGACTTCCTCTGGACGCTCACTGACTCCACGGGCGCCGGGTCGGGCCAGATCGACTGGCAGTTCTCGGTCGACGACGCCGATATCCAGCATCTGGGCGCTGGCGAGACGCTGACGCAAGTCTATACGGTCACGATCGACGACGGAAACGGCGGTGTCACATCGCAGGATGTGACCGTGATCATTCACGGTGTCAACGATGCACCCGAGTTGGCGGTCCTCGCGAGTAGCGGCGATGGCGTCGTTACGAAAGAGCAGCCGCTCTCGATCGGTACGCTTGCGGCGGCCTTGAACGTAGACGGCAGCTTCGTGCTCGGCGCCAATCCCGATATCCAGGACTCCGCAACGATACCGTGGGTCTCGATCCAGGCCGCCGGCAGCGGCACCCCGGACTACTATGCCTTCACGGTGACGCAGGCCGGCAGCGTGGCGACCTTCGACATCGACCATACGAGCGGCTTCGACAGCTACATCCGCCTCTATGACGCGAACGGCGATCAGATCGCGTTCAATGACGACACCGGCCCCGGTGCTGGCGCCGGCGGCAGCAGCTCGGGCCTTGACTCTTTCCTCACCTACACGTTTGCCAACCCGGGCACCTACTACATCGCCGTCGAATCCTGGGCTTCGCCGAACGTTCCCGCTGGCGCGCAGTATCAGCTGCAGATTTCCCTCGAAAATGCCGTGATGAGCGGCCCGCTTTTCTCGCTCGATCCCGTCGAGCAGGGCGGGGGCGCACCCGTCGGTGCCGTGGGCATGCTCGTGTCGGGCCTCATTGATACCGCCGACGGCAACGGACGTGACAACGTCAGCGACGCGGATGCCAATGCGCTGACCGGGATTGCGCTCACGGGGACGAACGAGGCGAACGGGACCTGGTGGTATTCCCTGGACGATGGCGCGACGTGGGAGCTCGTCGGCGCCGTCTCCGACGCGAACGCGCTTCTCCTCTCCGCCGAAGGCAATGCGCGTCTCTATTTCGAGCCCAATCCCGGCTTCAGCGGCGACGTGCTCGGCGCGCTCTCGTTCCGCGCCTGGGACCAGACGAGCGGAAGCGAGGGGGACAAGGTCGATACGACCGTGAATGGCGGCTCGACGGCGTTCTCCGCGGAGGTGCAGTACGCCGCCGTCCAGGTCGTGCCCGACCCGCAGGCGGTCGACGACATCATCACGATCAACGGCTATTCCGGAGTGCTGCCCGACACCGCCGCCTCGACTCCGGTCATCACCGAGGCGGCGGGAGACAAAAACAATTTCAATAACGCGCAGTTTATCGACCGAACCGCACTCATGATCGCGCCCAACGTGAATCTCGGCGACGACAGCCTGCCGTCCGTGACGATCCGGGGTGCGATCGCCAGCAACTTATTCGAGAGCGAAGTCAGAGATCGTTATCGAATTGAGTTGAAAGCGGGTGAAACGATCATCCTCGATATCGACAATACGAGTAACACCCTCGATACGAGGATTCGTCTTTACGGCCCCAACCAAAGCCAGCTCGCTTTCAACGATGACGACGCGACGAGCCTCGGCGGCGGGGGATCGACTAGCGACTTGGACTCCTATCTGACATATACGGCGACGGAAGATGGTTTCTACTCCATCGAGGTGGGCCGTTTCTCGGGCAGCGGCAACTACGACCTCCAGGTCAGCATCGAGAACTGGCAGGGAGTGCAGGGCGATCCCGTCACCTTCTCGGCTGACCTCCTGCTCGCCAACGATCACGACCTCGACGGCGACGCGCTCACGGTCGTCGGCGTCACCGGCAACGGCGTGACGTTCGATGCGAACACCGACACCGTCACCGTGCAGCCCGGCGTCTCCTCCTTCACCTACACCATCAGCGACGGAACCTCGCAGAGCACCGCCACCGTCACGGTGCAGCAGACCCTTGGGCACACGAACACGGGCACTGCCGACAGCGACCTTCTGGTCGGCAGCAACGGCGACGACGTCGTGATCGGCGGCGAAGGCAACGACCTGCTCAGCGGTGGGGAGGGCGCCGACACCTTCGTCTTCGCCGAATACGGCGCCCCGAACGTCGACACGGTCATTGACTATGACGTGCTCGACGACGACGTGCTGGATCTCAGCGCACTTCTCGACGCGATCTATGGGACCGGCGGCGGGGAGACCGGGCATGTGCAGGCAATCGCGAGCGGTTCCGACGTCCTCGTGCAAGTCGATGTGGACAGCGGCGGCGGCACGGACTGGCAGGACGTAGCGATCCTGCAGGATTTCTCCGGCGGCGAGGTGAATGTCGTGCTCAAGAACCTGGAGGACGCCGCCAGCATCCCGGTAGCCTGAGACGGCACGGATGCGGCGGAAGAAGGCGGGCCTTCCATACCCTGAATAGTTTTCCGGCGCGGCGCGGGCCAGGTTCGGCCAGCGAACTGCGGGTCGGGCTTTTGGCCCTGACGTTCTCGTGCTCTTGTCGGGCGCCGCCGCTCCCCGAGTCGGCGGATTTTTCCGACCATGAATCCGCGCTCGAACCCACTTCTGGGCATTCTGCTCAGCCTCCTTTCGACGATCGGCTTCACGCTGATGGGCGCGATGGTGCGCTATCTCGGCGACCGCGTGCCGGTGGGCGAGCTCGTGTTCGCGCGCAACTTCGTCGTGCTCGCGACATTGGCGCTCGTGCTCGGCTGGCGCGGCAAGCTGATCGACGCCTTCCGCACGAAGAACTTCCGCGGTCATGTGTTCCGCAGCTTCGCCAACATCATCTCGATCTTCTGCAATTTCTCCGGGCTCGCGCGCATTCCGCTGGCGGAGGCGACGGCGATCGGCTTCGCCACGCCGCTCTTCACGGTGGTGCTGGCGGCGACGTTCCTCCGCGAGACGGTGCGGCTGTGGCGGTGGAGCGCGGTGCTCGTCGGGTTTGCCGGTGTGCTCATCATGCTGTCGCCGCACTTTGGCGGCGCGGCGCATGGCACGGAAGCCGCGCTCGGGGCGGTGCTTGTTCTGATCGGTGCGCTCTTGATCGCCGTGGTGACGACGCAGATCCGGTATCTCTCGAAGACGGAGGCCACGCCGACGCTGCTCCTTTACTATTCGCTGTTCGCGATGATCGTGAGCCTCGGCACGCTCTATTGGGGCTGGGTCCTGCCGTCGCCGGGCGATTTTCTGGCGCTCGTCGGCGTCGGCGTGTTCGGCGGTATGGGGCAGACGCTGATCACCGAGAGCGTGCGGCGCGCGCCGGCGTCTGTGGTCGCGCCATTCGGCTATGCCGCGATGCTGTGGTCCACGCTGATCGGCTATCTGTGGTTCGGCGAGTTGCCGGCGACGATCGTGTTCGCCGGGGCGGCGATCGTCATCGGGTCGGGGCTGTTCGTGATCTGGCGCGAGCGCCAGCTTGGGCTCGAGCGGGCGCAGGCGAAGGAGATACCGGCGCCGCCGGTGGGGCCGCCGACAGGGTAGGGAAGCGGGCGGCCTTTCCCGCGCCTTCGTCCCGTGCTCTTGTGCTTTTCAGCAAATCTCCCGCCGTTTTTCCCCGGACCTCATGAACCCTCTTCTCGGCATCGGCCTCGTCCTTGTATCGACGTTGGCGTTCACCTTCATGAACGCGATCGTGCGCTATCTCGGGCAGAACATTCCGGTCGGCGAAGTGGTTTTCGCGCGCAGCTTTTTTGCGCTGATCCCGCTGCTCCTGTGGATGGCCTGGCGCGGCCAGCTTGCGAGCGGGCTGCGGACGTCCAACCCGTGGGCTCACGTATTCCGCAGCGGCGTCGGCGCGTTCGCCATGTTCCTCAATTTCGCCGCGCTTGCGCTCCTGCCGCTCGCGGACGCGACCGCGATCGGATTCACGACGCCGTTGTTCACGGTCGTGCTCGCCGCGCTGTTCCTCGGCGAGGTGGTGCGCGTCCGCCGCTGGGCAGCGGTCGTCGTCGGGCTGCTCGGCGTTCTCGTCATGCTGTGGCCGCACATCGGCGCGCAGCCGCGCGGAGACAGCAGCATGCTCGGCGCCATTCTCGCACTGATGGGGGCGCTCACGGTTTCCATCGCGATGACGCAGGTCCGGCACCTTTCGCGCACCGAGACGACATCGTCGCTGGTGTTCTATTTCGCGCTGGTCGGCGCCCTCGTCGGTCTTGCCACGCTGCCCTGGGGCTGGGTGGTGCCGACGCGATGGGAGCTCGCGCTGATGGTCAGCGGCGGCTTTATCGGCGGCGTCGCGCAGATTCTCATCACCGAAAGCTATCGGCACGCGGACGCGTCCGTGGTGGCGCCGTTCTCGTATTCGTCGATGATTTACGCGGTTGCGATCGGCTATGTCTGGTTCGGCGAAGTGCCGCAGGCGATCGTGCTGGCCGGTGCGGCGATCGTGATCGCCGCCGGCCTGTTCGTGATCTGGCGGGAGCGGCGGCTCGGCCTCGACCGCACGGAGGAACGGCGCGCGGAAGGTCCGCCCGCGGGCGGTCCGACGGCCTGAGCCGCGGTCAGAACGCCTTGAAGGTGATGATGGTGCGGGTGTCCTGGATGCCCGGGATGGTCTGCACCTTCTCGTTCACGAAGTGTCCGATATCGATGTCGTCGTCCACGTAGAACTTGGCGAGCAGATCGAACTCGCCGGCGGTGGAATAGATTTCCGAGGCGATCTCCGCGTCGGCAAGCCGGTTGGCGACGTCGTAGGACTTGCCGAGCTGGCATTTGATCTGGACGAAGAAGGGAATCATGCACGTCTCCGGCGGGCGGAACCGGGGCGAGGGGAACAGAAACGGCGGCGATAGGCAAGGCCGCGCTCGGAGCCTTGTCCGCTCCTCCCCGCAGAGGCGGGGGGAGCGGAGTATGTGTCGAGTTCGCCGGCACGGTTAGCGGTAGGGCGCGTCAAGAGCGAGGTTCTGCGCGATCTCCCGCTCCCAGCGGTCGCCGTTCGCGAGCAGCCGTCCCTTGTCGTAATAGAGCTCCTCGCGGGTCTCGGTGGCGAACTCGAAATTAGGTCCCTCCACGATCGCGTCCACCGGGCATGACTCCTGGCACAGCCCGCAATAGATGCATTTGTGCATGTCGATGTCGTAACGGGTCGTGCGCCGCGTGCCGTCGGAAGGGCGGATGTCCGCTTCGATGGTGATGGCGAGCGCGGGACAGATCGCCTCGCACAGCTTGCAGGCGATGCAGCGTTCATCGCCGTTCGGATAGCGCCGTAGCGCGTGCTCCCCGCGGAAGCGGGGCGAGATCGGGTTCTTCTCGAACGGGTAGGCGATGGTTGCCTTGGCCGCGAAGAAATAGCGCAGCGACAGCCAAAGCGCGGAAGCGAACTCCCGCAGAAAGAGCGCGCGTGCGGTTCGATCGAGCTGCATGATCATGGCGCCCCGCAGGGCGCGATTGTGCGTGTGTGTTGAACTATTTGATTAACGGCCGCGTCGCGGCCCCGTTCCTCAATGGAACCAGTCCGGACGCGATGGCGTTGCATGCCGATGGGGGCGGGCCCGAGGCGATGTCATGTTCCGCTCGATCGTTACTGCCCTGCTGCTCGGAATTGCGTTGCTCCTTGCGCCAGCGGTGCTCGCCCACGATTCCTGGATCAGCCGCGGCAGTTTCAAGAATACCGCCGGCGAATGGTGCTGCGGCGAAGGCGATTGCTTCGTCGTGCAGGGCGTGACGACGTCGTCGTCCGGCTACATCCTTCCGGGCATCGGCGAGGTCGTACCGTTCAGTGAGGCGATGCCGTCGCCCGACGGCGCCTATTGGCGCTGCAAGCGGCCGGATGGAAGCCGGCGCTGCTTCTTCGCGCCTCCGCCGAATACCTAAAAGTCAAATCAACCGGCGGATGTACGGATTTCTCGGCCGCGACGGTCGTGCGACGGCTCGCCGACCCGCGAGATGGGAATCCAGCTTGGCGGATCGCTTGCCGGAAAGCTGTCGTTCGAATCGCGTTCGACGTCGTCTTCGACCGCGATTGCTTGCCGCTCCACAGCTTCACGTATTTTCATTTTTCGCGCAGCGGCCCGACGCATTTTTATGTCTCCGCGAAGTACGTGGGCGCGATGCGCAGCAAATCAAGCCCCCCCGGCGGAACCGCCGCGCATGGCGGACGTTGCGCTATCGGGAAGGTTGCTAGCGGGGGCGCGCGAGACGCGCCATTCGGTCGCAAGGCAGGCGCCTTCCTTCAACAATTGCAGCGCGATGGAGGGTTCCCATGCAAGTTCGCGAAGCAATGACCGCAGACGTCCTAATCGCAAATCCGCAACAATCCATCCGGGATGCCGCCCGCGCCATGGCGGCACTCGACGCGGGGTCGCTGCCGGTCGGCGACGGCGATCGCCTCGTCGGCATGATCACCGACCGGGACATCGCCGTGCGCGCGGTGGCACTGGGATTGGGGCCGGAGACGCCCGTGCGCGAGGTGATGAGTCCGGAGATCAAATATTGTTTCGATGATGAAGAGATCGAGGACATCGCCGAGAACATGGGCTCGATCAAGGTGCGGCGGCTGCCGGTGGTGAACCGCAGCAAGCGCCTGGTCGGAATCATTTCGCTCGGCGATATCGCGCGCAGCGACGACGGCAGTGCGGCCTGGGCGATGCGGGAGATCGTCGAGCCCGGCGGCGAGCATTCGCAGGCCCCGCCGATGTGAACAGGGGGGTAACTGCAACGTCGGCATAGGGATTGCCGACGGGAGAGTGTGAATGACGGGAGCACGCGTGGGCCAGGTTATGCCGGACGCGAGGCCGGCAGGGTGGCGGCGCTGGCTCTTTTCCACCAATCACAAGGACATCGGCACGATGTACCTTGTGCTCTCCATTTTTGCCGGCGTGGTTGCCGGCGTCTTCTCGATCGCCATGCGGATCGAGCTGGAGCAGCCCGGACTCCAGCTCTTCGCCGACCAGCATGCCTATATGGCGATCACGTCGGCGCATGGCCTTATCATGATCTTCTTCATGGTGATGCCGGCGCTGCTCGGCGGCTTCGGAAACTGGATGGTGCCGCTGATGATCGGCGCGCCGGATATGGCATTCCCGCGCGTCAACAGTCTGTCGTTCTGGCTCTTGCCGGCAGCGATGACATTGCTGCTCGTCTCTCCCTTTGTCGGCGGGGAGGCGGGGAGCAGGGGTGCCGGGGCCGGCTGGACGCTTTACGCACCGTTGTCGACGAGCGGACATCCGGGGCCGGCCGTCGATCTCGTCATCCTTTCCCTGCATGTCGCCGGCGCATCGTCGATTCTCGGCGCCATCAACTTCATCACCACCATCTTCAATATGCGTGCGCCGGGGATGACGCTGCACAAGATGCCGTTATTCGTCTGGTCGATTCTGGTGACGAGCTTCCTGATCCTGCTCGCGATCCCGGTGCTTGCGGGAGCGCTGACCATGCTGCTCACCGATCGTAACTTCGGCACCACCTTCTTCGATCCCGTCGGCGGCGGCGATCCGCTCCTGTTCCAGCACCTGTTCTGGTTCTTCGGTCATCCCGAAGTCTACATTCTGATCCTGCCGGGCTTCGGCATCATCAGCCAGGTCATTGCCACCTTCAGCCGGAAGCCTGTCTTCGGCTATCTCGGCATGGTCTATGCCATGGTGGCGATCGGCGGGATCGGCTTCGTGGTGTGGGCGCACCACATGTACACGGTGGGGCTCAGCGCCGGCGCACAGGCATATTTTGCAACGGCGACCATGATCATCGCCGTGCCGACAGGCATCAAGGTCTTCTCCTGGGTCGCCACAATGTGGGGCGGCTCGATCCGCTTCACCGCGCCGATGGTATGGGCGATCGGCTTCATCTTTCTGTTTACGGTCGGCGGCGTCACGGGCGTCGTGCTCGCCAATCCGGCGGTCGACTGGATGCTGCAGGACACGCCGTACGTGGTCGGGCACTTCCATTACGTGATGTCGCTCGGCGCGCTGTTCGCGATTTTCGCCGGCTGGTACTACTGGTTTCCGAAAATTTCCGGGTACACCTACTCGCAATTCCTTGCCAAGCTGCAATTCTGGATGATGTTCATCGGCGCGAACCTCACGTTCTTTCCGATGCATCTGCTTGGCATTTCCGGCATGCCGCGCCGCGTCGCCGACTACCCGGCGGCCTTCGCCGCCTGGAACGAGGTCGCATCGTTCGGTTCGTATCTTTCGGCTGCGGGACTTGTCGTCTTCTTCGCCTGCCTCGCGTTGGCCTTCCTGCGCCGCGAGCGGGCTGCGGACAATCCGTGGGGCGAAGGGGCGACGACGCTGGAATGGACCTTGTCCTCGCCGCCGCCGTTCCATCAGTATAAGCGTCTGCCGCGGATCGCGTGACCGCGGCGGCTCTTGCAAGGGCCCCGTCGGTTCAATACATTTCCGTTGCAATCTCGTTGGGGTGTCCGGGCGACCGGGCTGAGAGGCAGAAGCCAACCCATCGAACCTGATCCGGTTCAGACCGGCGGAGGAAACCGAGATGCGCTCGCCCAACCGCGCACGCAATCTCTTACGACTGGCCATATTGAGCGTCGAGGCGCGCGGCTGATGACGGCCGACCTCGTCGCCCGTGCCGCTTCGCTGGTCGCGCAGGTGCGCGAACGGCGGCCGCGCGTGCATTGCATCACGAACACCGTGGTGCAGGAACTGACAGCGAACGTTCTGCTCGCGGCGGGCGCCATTCCTTCCATGACCACGTCGGCGGAGGAAATCGGCTATTTCGTCTCCGGCGCCGACGTGCTGCTCGTCAATCTCGGCACCCTCGACAAGGAACGGCGCGACGCGATCGAAATCGCGCTCGAGGTCGCGCGCGACGACAGAATCCCCTGGATTCTCGACCCGGTGCTGATCGACCGCTCGGAGCCGCGGGCGGAGCTTGCAAGGCTGATCGCGCTGCAAGAGCCGCGTGTCGTGCGCGGCAACGCGGCCGAGTTCGGCGCGCTCATGCAGACGGAGCCGACGCCGGAAGCGCTCGACAAGTTCGCGCTCGACCACATCACGGTCGCGGCATGTACGGGCGCGGTCGATCTCGTCACCAGCGGCGCCAAGCGCGTGCGGATCGAGAGCGGACATCCGTACATGGCGCAGGTGACGGGGATCGGCTGTGCGGAATCGGCGCTCGTCGCGGCGATGGTGGCGGTGGAAGACGACGAGTTCATCGCCGCGGCGGCCGGGCTTTTGATGACAAGCATTGCCGGCGAGATGGCCGCGGAGATCGCGCAGGGGCCGGGGAGCTTTGCAGTGGCGCTGATCGACGCGATCGCAAAGATCGATGCCGAGACGATTGCGGCAAAGGCAAGGGTGCGATGAAGGTCGATCTTTCGCTTTATGTGCTCGTCGATCCGGCGCAGGCGGATGACCGCGCGCTTGCGGAGATCGCCGCACTCGCCGTGCGCGGCGGCGCCACGCTCATTCAGTTGCGCAACAAGACCGGGACGACGCGCGAGCTCGTGGAGCAGGCGTGCGCGATCAAGGAAGCACTTGCCGGAACGGGCGTGCCGCTGCTTGTGAACGATCGCGTGGATGTGGCGCTCGCCGCCTCCGCCGATGGCGTGCATCTTGGCCGCGATGATCTCGATGCGCGCGTGGCGCGGCGTTTGCTCGGGCCGAAGGCGATCATCGGCTCAACCGTGCGCAGTGATGCGGATGTTGCCGCGCTCGCGCCGGGGGCGATCGATTATGCCTGCATCGGGGGCGTGTTCGCGACCAAGAGCAAGGACAATCCCGATCCGCCGATCGGCGTGGATGGCTTTTCAAGACTTGCACGGCTCACGCGCGAGCGTGCGCCTCAAATGCCCGTGGGTGCGATCGCGGGGATCGACGAGAAAAATACGGCCGATGTGATCGGCGCGGGCGCGGACGGGATTGCCGTCGTCTCCGCCGTGATCTCGGCGCGCGATCCGGAAGCCGAGGCGCGAAAGTTGCGCAGGATCGTCGACGCCGCAAAGGCACAGCGGGGAGCGGCGGTATGATCCCCATCGCACTTACGATCGCGGGCTCGGACTCGGGTGGTGGCGCCGGAATCCAGGCCGACCTGAAGACCTTCTCCGCGCTCGGCGTCTATGGCGCGTCGGTGATCGCGGCGCTGACCGCGCAGAATACGCGCGGCGTCACCGGCATCCACGACGTGCCGCCGGATTTCGTCACGGCGCAGATGGACGCCGTCTATTCCGACCTCGATATCGCGGCGACAAAGATCGGCATGCTGTCGCAGCCGTCGACCATCGAGGCCGTGGCCGCGGGGCTTGACAAGCACAGTGCGAAGAACGTCGTGCTCGATCCGGTCATGGTCGCGGCGTCCGGCGACCGGCTACTCGTCCGCGAGGCGGAGGCGACGCTGAAGCGCCTGCTGTTTCCGCGTGCGCTGATTGTCACCCCCAATCTGCATGAAGCGGCGGTGCTGCTTGAAGCGCCGCTCGCCAAGAACGAATCCGAGATGCGCGAGCAGGCGCAACGCATCCGTGCGTTCGGTGCGCGTGCCGTGCTGCTCAAAGGCGGCCATGCGGACGGACCGGAGGCAGTCGATCTCTTCGTCGATGACAAGGAAGAGCACCGGCTTGTGGCGGCCCGCCACCAGACGCAGAACACGCATGGCACCGGCTGCACGCTCTCTTCGGCGATTGCCGCGTTTCTCGCGCGCGGGTTGCCGCTTCTCGATGCGGTCACCCTCGCGAAGAATTACGTGAACGCGGCGATTGCCGCCGCCGACCAGCTTTCGGTCGGGCACGGTCACGGGCCGGTGCATCATTTCCATGCCCTGTGGAAGCACAACAAAAGCGGAGAAGGCGATGACAAGGCTCACCCGGCGTAATGTGCTCGGCGGCATCGGCGCCGCCACGGCGGTTGCAGCGCCGTCGGTCGCGCGGGCGCAGACGCAGAAGTGGCGTATGATCACGTCATGGCCGCGGCGGCTGCCCGGGCCGGGTGTTTCCGCCGAGCGCGTCGCCGAGCGCATCAAGGCGCTCTCCGGCGGACGGATCGAGGTGCAGGTCTATGCGGCGGGTGAGGTGGTGCCGGCGTTTGAGGTGCTCGACGCGGTGGGCGGCGGCGTGGCCGAACTCGGGCACACGGCGTCGTTCTTCTGGCAGGGAAAGATGCCGGCGGCGAATTTCTTCACCACCGTGCCGTTCGGCCTCACGCCGGGCGAGCACGTCGCCTGGGTCGAGTATGGCGACGGGCAGGGGCTATGGGACGAGCTTTACGCACCGTTCGGCGCCAAGCCCTTCATGGCGGGCAACACCGGGGTCTGCATGGGCGGCTGGTTCCGGCGCGAGATCAAGTCGCTTGCGGACATCAAAGGGCTGAAGCTGCGCTCGCTCGGGCTCGGCGGCGAAATCTTTCGGCGGCTCGGGGCGACGGCGGTGAGCATTCCGCCGGGCGAGATTTTCCAGGCGCTGCAATCGGGCGTCGTCGACGGCGCCGAGTTCACGACGCCGGCGTCCGATATCGCGCTCGGGCTGTGGCGCGTGGCACCGCACTATGCCTATCCGGGGTTCAACAAGCCGAACGGCACCGGCGAATGCGTCGTGTCGCTGCGGCTGTGGGAGAAGCTCGACAGCGAGATGCGGGCGATCGTGGCGCACGCCTGCGCGGCGGAAGCCTCGTCGGCACTTGCGGAATTCGAGCGGGCGAACGCGGAAGCCTTGGAGGCGCTCGTCGCCAAGAACAACGTGAAGCTGTTCGCGTTTTCCGACGAGATCATCGGCGCGGCGCGGCCGCATGCGGATGCGATCCTCGCGGACGTGGCAAGCGGCAGCGACATCGCCAGGCGCATCCACGAATCCTACACAGGCTTCCGCGAGCGCAACGCGCGCTGGTCGAAGGTCTCGATCCGCGCGGTGCTGGAGGCGCGGGAGGTCGGGAGCTAGTGCGCTTTTTCGCGCGACTCGCTTGCGTCTTTTCTCCACCGTCATGCCCGCGACAAGCGCGGCCATGACGAATAAGGGTCGCTGACGTTTCAGAACCGCAGGTTCACCCCCGCCGTGATCCAGTCGGACTCCTCGCCCGTGAGGTTGCGGCCATAGATCACATCGAAGTCGATCTGCTCGTAGGGCATCCAGCGGAGACCGATCTGGGCGCCGGAATCTTCGGAGCCTTGGCCGAACACTTCGCCGAGCAGCATGTGTTTTTCGCCGAGCGCAAGCTTGAAGCCGGCGCCCCAGGTGACGAAGCCGCGATCCTCGATGCGGTCCCACAGGCCGCCGACATTGAGATTGACCTGGAAGATGTCGGTCAGGCGGACGGAGACGGGGGCTGTCACGAACCATTCGGCGGTTTCGCGCGCGGTGAGGTCGAAGCCCACGCCGCCGACGATGGCCATCCCGAATTTCGCTTCATCGCCAAACGGAACGATCGAGGTCTTGGCCTTGAGCAAGAGGCCGGTGCCCCATTCGCCGCCGGAGCGGGCGCGGTCGATCTGCGCGCCGAGCTCGACCGGCTTGCCGAGGGAGACGACGCAGGCGGGCGCCACCGTGCCGATGAAGTCGTCGTTGCGGGCGAACGAGGCGAAGGCTTCGACCTTGCAGTCGCCGGGGTTGTCGACGCCCGCATCGTCCACGGCAAAAGCGCCGCCGGCGGCATGGGTGTTCGCCGCTAGGCCCTGACTAACGAACAAAGCCAGAATAGGCAGGCTTTTTCGGAAATGATTGGAAATGCTCATGAATCCCCCTACACACAAAATCATATTGCAACTAATAACTATTTGCAACTAGGGAGATAAGGCAGCTGTTTAAAAATTCGGACAGCAGGAAAAATTGCCGGGTGGGAAGCCCGACGATGGTTCCATCGTGGCCGGCGGGCACTACTGTCGTGGCCGCTATTTGAAGGGCACGACCTTCTGCGCTTGTTCGCCAAGTCCTTCGATGGCGAGCTTCACCACGTCGCCGGGCTTGAGCCAGCCTGGCGTTGGCCATTTGGGCGGCTGGTGGCCGAGAGCGACGCCGGGCGGTGTGCCGGTGGTGATGACGTCGCCCGGGTCGAGCACGAAGAACTGCGAGCAGTACCAGACGATGTACGGGACGCTGAAGATCATCGTCTTGGTCGATCCGCTCTGCCGCACTTCGTCGTTGACGGTGAGCTCCATGCGCAGGTTCTGGGTGTTCTTGATCTCGTCGCGGGTAACGAGCCAGGGCCCGAGCGGGCCGAATGTCTCGCAGCCCTTGCCCTTCATCCATTGCCCGCCGCGCTCGGCCTGAAAGACGCGTTCGGAAACGTCGTTGCAGATGCAGTAGCCGGCGACGTAGCGGAGCGCTTCTTCCTCCGAAGGAATGTAGCGGGCGCGCCTGCCGATGACGATGGCGAGCTCGAGCTCGTAGTCGAGCTTGGTCGAGCCCTTCGGCACCATGATCGGATCGTTGGGGCCGGAGACGCAGTTCGGAGCCTTCGAGAAGATGATCGGCTCCTTCGGGATGGCGGAGCCCGTTTCGGCGGCGTGGTCGGCATAGTTCAGGCCGATCGCGATGAAATGGCGGACGTTGCTGACACAGGGCCCGAGCCGCGGCTTGCCCTTCACCAGCGGCAGCCGGTTGATCTTCGCCTTCTTGATTTTCGGCAGGCTCTTCGCCAGCACCTCGCCGTTGATGTCGGGTACGATGCGGGAGAGGTCGCGGATCTTGCCCTCGGAATCAATGATCCCGGGTTTCTCCCGGCCGGCGGGGCCGAAGCGAACAAGCTTCATTGGATGTCCTCGAGTGGAATGAGAAGCGGCATCATGCGTAGTTCGCCCGCTGCCGTAAAGGCGTGCCGCGACCGGAGTTGTGCGCCGCACGCGCCGTGATGCGCGGGCAGCCGCCTATGCATGCGAAGTGCGCATTGGCATGGCATGACGAGGCATGGCAGCTTCGCCCGCCATGCTGGAAAACTGGGCCGCCTTTCTGCTGTTCGTCGTTGTCGGCTCGATCACGCCGGGGCCGAACAACACGATCTCCACCGCTTCGGGCGCGGCGTTCGGGTTCGCGCGCACAGTGCCGCAGATCCTCGGCGTCTCTGTCGGCTATCCGGTGATGATCGTCGCCTTCGGCTTCGGGCTTGGCGAGGTTCTCCGGCAGGCACCATGGCTGCACGAAGCGCTGCGCTATGCGGGGGCGGCGTTTCTGCTTTATCTCGCCTGGCGGATTGCAAGCGCCGTCGGCGTCGAGCGCGCCGAGGCGAAACGTCCGTTGACGCTGATCGAGGCGGCGCTGTTCCAGTGGTTGAATCCGAAGGCTTGGACGCTTGCACTTGGCACGATTGCGGCGTTCACGACGCCGGGGCTTGGCTTCTATGGATTTCTCGCCGAGATCGGAGTCATCGCCGTGCTATCGGGCGTGATCGCGTTTCTGGCGCTCTCCGTGTGGTGCCTGTTCGGGATGGCGATTGCCGGCGCGCTCGCGGACGAAGGCAAGCGGCGGATTTTCCAGTATTCGCTCGCGGTGCTGCTCGCGCTCAGCGTCGCATTTCTGTTTGTGTGATTCCTTCCTGCCGCGTCCGGCTGGCAAGCGCGGCAAAGGTTGCGGCATTGGGGCAGAAATCCGCGGCGCCTTCCGTGCCGGTGGTCGTCGCGAGCCAAAGCTTGCAGCGCGCGACCTCGGTGCAGTGGACGCAGCGGGCGGCGGCCACGCGCAGCGCCGCGCCTTCGGGGTAGGCGTAGTCGGGGCTCCGTTGCAGGCCGAAGCGTTGCATCATCTGGCCGAACAGGCTGGCTCGCAGCTCACGGCTTCTACGCATCCGTCCGAGCATGGTGCGATCCTCCTGCTTGCAGGATTTGTCGTTAATGATGGTTCCGGTTTGATGCCGATCAATGCCGCGACGACTTGAAGCGGGGTGACGCGTTGCGTGGCACATGGTCCTCTCGGCGCGCACTGGTTCCCACCCGATCCAGTCGGGGCCGGTTTCGCCGGAACACGTGCTATTGCACTGCGCTAACGTCATCAAATCGTTGCACGATTCAGTTATCCCGCGTTCATGCTGGAACGATGGGTCGAGACTCAATTGAATCGTCCTTCCATCCCCGATCCGATCGCCGCGCCGCGCCGCTTTCGCAGCCTCTTCATTTCCGACGTGCATCTCGGCTCCCGCGGCTGCCAGGCGCATCTGCTCCTCGATTTCCTCCGCCATCACGACGCCGACACGATCTATCTCGTCGGCGATATCGTCGACGGCTGGCAACTGCGCTCGAGCTGGTACTGGCCGCAGGC